>TARA_R110000824_G_scaffold256634_1_pt1 | contig 53598 bp, 48 predicted proteins | sample TARA_R110000824 | Tara Oceans TARA_R110000824 (sample SAMEA4397747) | marine metagenome | biome: Polar Biome; feature: [MES] marine water layer (ENVO:01000295) within the mesopelagic zone...; material: water (ENVO:00002006), including particulate matter (ENVO:01000060) such...
AGAAAATCCACTTATCCCGTTGTTCAGATTCTTCAGACCACCTCTGAATATCATATTACGCGCAATGTAGGACAGGGAATTTTGCATAGCCCCTCCTTTTCAAAGGAGGGGGTGGGGTGGTTGCGATTCGTTAGCATCGCTCGCGAAGCGAATTGGCTGCACCAAATCTCACCGATCGATTTCTTCTCCCGTGAAGGAGTAGGGGCATCGTGGGGGTTCTTCTCTCGGTTCGTCATTGCGAGGAGCATGACGACGAAGCAATCCAGTGCGGCGCTCGCGACTCTGGATTGCCACGCTGCGCTCGCAATGACGGAAGATAGCCCTTCTTCCCTGCGGGAGAAGGGCTATCAAAACCTTAGGCCTGCGACTTGATCCAGTCGCGGATCTTGCTTTCCAGTACGGTCATCGGCAGCGCGCCGGTGTTGAGCACCTGATCGTGGAACTCGCGCGGGTCGAACTTGTCGCCGAGCGCGTCCTGAGCTTCCTTCTTCAGCCGCTGGATGGTCAGAGCGCCGATTTTATAGGCCAGTGCCTGCGAGGGAATCGCGATATAGCGTTCGACTTCGGCGGTCGCATCGGTTTTGCCCATGCTGCTGTTGTCGAGCATATACTGGATTGCCTGATCGCGGGTCCAGCCCTTGCTGTGCAGGCCGGTGTCGACAACCAGACGCATCGCGCGGAGCATTTCGTCGTCGAGATGGCCGAAGCGCTGATAGGGGTCGTTATAGAGTCCCATCGGGAAGCCGAGTTTCTCTGAATAGAGCGCCCAGCCTTCGACAAAGGCAGTGTTGCCACCGAAGCGCATGAAATTCGGCAGGTCGGTATTTTCCTGGGCCAGAGAAATCTGGAAGTGATGGCCCGGCGCGCCTTCGTGCAGGTATAATGTGGTTATCCCTGCGGTGTTGCGCGACGGCAGGTCATAGGCGTTGAAATAGAAGACGCCGGGACGTGAGCCGTCGGGCGTGCCGCTCTGATAGGAACCGCCGGCCTGGAATTTCTCGACCGATTCGTCATAGGGACGAATTTCCAGTGGTGATTTTGGCAGTATCTTGAACTGTTCGCCAATTTTCGCGTCGACCTTCTTGCCGACATCATAAAAGGCCTGGGTCAGTGCTTCGCGGGATTCCGGGTGAAATTGCGGATCGGTGCGCAGGAATTCGAAAAATTCGGACAATGTTCCGTCATAACCGACCTCGTCCTTGATCTCTTCCATGCCGGTCTTGATCCGCGCCACTTCGCTGAGGCCGAGATTGTGGATGTAATCGGCCTTGAGCGGCAGCGTTGTCGTATTCTCGATCAGATTTTCATAAAGAACCGCGCCGCCCTTCATGCCGGACAGACCGACTTCGTCGCGCGCAACCGCGAGATATTCGTTCTTCAGGAAATCATGCATCCGCTGATAGCCGGCAAAAATATCCGTGGTCGCCGCTGCATATTCCTTCGTCAGGCGTTTCTTGTCTGCTTCGCTGAAATCTTCGGGGAAGTTTTTCGTCGGGGCCATGAACGGGCTATTTTCGAGGCCGAGACCAATTTGCGTTGCGAGCTGTTCGATCACGTTGGTGATGGTAAGCTTGGTTTCGACCACACCGCTTTCCATGCCTTCGCGGAAACGGCCGATTGACCGATCACCGAGTATGATGAACTGCTTGTGGCGCTTGAGATTATCTTCGTAATTTTTGACTGTCTTGAATGGCGCAGCACCCTTGCCGGATGCGAAGTCGGGATAGAATGTGTGGAAGCCGCTGAAATGATTGACCGGACGGACCACGGTCAGAGCCATGATTTCGTCGGAATAGCCCTTGAGCGCCTGCTGCTTGTCGCGCTTGAACACGTCATAGGCGATCTTGTCGGTGGCGCTCAGCTTGCTGCGGTCCAGCTTCATCAGCGCCGCGAGTTCAGCGGTTTCTGCGGCTTTTTCACCGGCAAAATATTCATCGGAGATATAGTCACCGAGCTGGTCGGCATAGCGCTCATCGCCGCGGAACAGCGCGCCGATCGGATTACGCTTCAGACTATCCTCATCGCTTTTGGCGAACAGGGCCTTCAACTTCTGGCCCTCGGTCATTTCCGCTTCTTCGTGATGTTCCATTGCTGCTGCGCTGGTCGCGGCAAGCGGCTGGGCGGTGGCGACGCTGCCGATGGCGAGCAGGCTGCAGCCGACGAGAAGAGCGAGAGGTTTCTTGATCATATTCGGTTCCTATCCAAAACTGTTATGCGCAGCTAACACGGTAAAGTATCGCTCGCAACGATTTCACCGGACCCGAGATGTCGTTGGTCGAAACCGGTCGGCGGTTGATCGGAGAAAGGGCTTTTACGGGACCCAGGCTTTTTGCCACTGGTTGATTCGGAACCATTTGGTGATGATATATTTCGTGCCTAGCTCGACCGGTGTTCCGGCGTGCAGCGTGTCGATATTGGGCGTACCGTCAGGCCGCATATTATTCCAGATCAGCAGCATGCCGCGGCGCGGCTCGACCTCATATTGCAGCTGCGGGAAAGCGGTGGCGCCGCCTTTTTCCGGTTCGTTGAGATAGGCCATGGCGGTCCAGGTGCGCTGGCCGCCATTGGGGCCTTCCAGCTGCCAATATTTCTCGCTTTCGTGAAAATAGTCGTGATGATCCTTGAATTGCTGGCCCGGCTGATAGCGCTGGCCCTGGAGGATCTCGCTGTGGGTTTGCGGCAGCCCCATAAGATCGCAGATCAGCTTGTCGATCCGGCGGATATCGGGATCGGCGGGGTCGACATTGCAGCTGTAGCTGGTGCGATAGCCTTCGCGTTCGGTGCCTTCGTAGAGGGTCGAAGGCTGGCTATCGCTGTCGATCATGTTGATCAGCAGGTCGCAATCGGCATCGCTGAGGAAATTCTGATGGACAAAGAGTTGCACATGCGGGCTTTCCAGCCACTGGACCCGGGGATGGGCGTTGAGCGTCTCGGTAACCTGCCGGCCGAGCTCCGCGATCCGCCGGGGGCTGGCAAAACGTTCGCTTTGCTTTTTGGAAAAGACCCGGGCCATGCGTGTCAGCCTAGTCGATGATGCGGCCGCGCACCATCACCCAGTCGATCTTTTCGAGCACCCGGACATCGTCGAGCGGATTGCCGTCAAAGGCAATCAGGTCGGCGGAATAACCGACGGCGATGCGGCCGATTTCATTATCCATATCAAGCGCCTTGGCTGCCAGGGTCGTCGCGCTGGCGAGGGCTTCGCGCCGGGTCAGTCCGGCATCGACCATCAGCTGCAGTTCTTCGGCGTTGCGGCCATGGTCAAAGACACCGGCATCGGTGCCGAATACGATCGGGACGCCCAGTCTCTTGGCTGACGCAACAGCCTTGCCGACCGTGTTCAGGGTCATCCGGATTTTCTCTTCGACGACCGGTGTGTAAATGCCCTTGCCGAGGCCTTCGCTGACGCCCTGGAACGCCATCAATGTCGGTACCATTGCGGTTCCATTGGCCTTCATGACCTTCAGCGCCGCCTCGTCTGCAAAGGTGCCATGTTCAATCGTATCGATACCGGCGCGTGATGCGGCCTCGATACCGCGTGCGCCATGGGCGTGAGCCATGACCTTCAGGCCCAGCGAATGGGCCGTGTCGGCAATCGACTGCATTTCTTCGCTGGTAAATTGCGCGCCGAGTCCGCGACCCTGTTGCGACAGGACGCCGCCGGTTGCGGTAATCTTGATGATATCGGATCCGGCCCGCGACGCCTTGCGGACCTTGGCGGCGCATTCGACCGCGCCGGTGCAGCTATAGCCGCTGGTCAGCAGCGCGTTGACGTCTTCGGTGAAACCGGACACGTCACCATGTCCACCGACAATTGCGAGTGCGGGGCCAGCGGCGATGATGCGCGGGCCCGGAATGATGCCTTCGGCTGTGCCGCGGCGTAGCGAGAAAGCGCTATATTGCGAAGAACCTGCTTCCCGTACGGTAGTGAAGCCAGCCTTGGCGGTGATGAGCGCGTTCTTGGCTCCGACCACCACACCCCATTCGGAAGGCTCGGTGGTTGCTTTCCAGAAATCGCCACCGGGATCACCGGTCAGATGAACATGCAGGTCGATCAGGCCGGGCATGACCGTCTTGGAGCTGAGGTCGATGAGTTCAGCGTCAGCGCCGGCCACCGGATCCGATCCGCGCCGGATTTCGGCGATCTTGCCGTCCCGGACAATTATGGTTGCAGGTCCGCTTGGCGATGACGCCGCGTCGGTCAGCAAATTGCCCACGCGAATAATCTGGTCCCGAGCGATCGCAGAGCCCGGCAACAGCGTCAGTGCCAGTGTCGATATCATCAGGCTGAACGTGCGTATCATCCGGTTTCTCCTATTTACCGCTGACACTTCTGCTTGGTGGCGCGCTAGGTTGCAACAGGAAATTATGCGGCGGCGGTCTGAATTTTGACACTGGCAGCGCAGGAGGTCGTGGGGCAAAAAAAATATAGCTGTCCGCAATATCGCCCGACCTTGCCATTCCGCTTTCCCATGCCTGAACTGCTGCTACTCTGTTACGCCGATCAGCCGCTGCCGATAGCAACTTGCATGAATTCGGGTTTGCTCGAAGGGTGAGAAGAACCCGGTGTCAGGGGATAATTGCCCGGTGGCAAGGCGGCGAGCGGCATGCCGGCGGCGCACAGATCATAAGGCGATACGCGGTGGCGCGTGCACAGGCCGCCAGCACCGTCGCTGACCAGTGGTGTTTCAAACTCTGCAGCCACGGTGGATTCATTTGACCGGGTCACGGTGCAGACCACCAATTGTCCTCCGCCAAGATCGAGTACCAGCTTCGTACCCAATGGGACGCCGAGCAGACCTTCAAACATGGCTCCGGATTGCGAGAGGTCGCGCATCACAACATCATATCGATGATCTTCGTGGATGGCGCCAATCCGCCGGAACACGGTGCGCCTGTCCGGCCTGTATAATTCAGGCCCGTCCGGTTCGATCCGGAACTCTCCGCTACCCAGTTTTTCTTCTATTTCCTCCGGCTTCAGCGCCTTGGAATAAATCCATCCCTGAATATAGCGCGCGCCTTTGGAACATACGAGGCTGAACTGGTCAAAGGCTTCAACACCTTCAACGGTCGTCTCCATGCCCAGTGCTTCGGACAGGCTGATAATGGCTGCGATAATCTTGGCGCTATTCTTGTCCTTTTGCGTGCAGGAATCGACAAAACTCTTGTCGACCTTGATCTTGTCAAAGGGGGCCGAGCGAAGATAGCTAAGCGAGGAATAGCCGGTGCCAAAATCGTCCAGCGCCAATCGCACGCCCAGTTCCTTCAAGATTTTGAAGGTAGTGTCGATAGTATCGCTGTCTCCCATGAAGACGCTTTCCGTCAATTCGAGTTCCAGCCGTTTCGGATCGAGACCGCTCGCTGCAAGAGCATTCATGACGATTTCGGGGAGGCCGCTATTGGCAAATTGCACGGCCGAAACATTGACTGCGACCCAGACAGATTTCGGCCAGGCCAGCGCATCCTGACAGGCACGGCGCAGCGCCCATTCACCCAGTTGATTGATCAGGTTCAACTCTTCGGCGATCGGTATGAAAACGGCTGGGCTAACCTCTCCCCGCTCTGGATGAACCCATCGCATCAGCGCTTCAAATCCGACAATCATATGATCATCGGTGCGCACCACTGGCTGATAGTGAAGTTCAACCTGATCGTTGACGAGCGCATCGCGCAGGTCTTCGACCAGAATGCGCCTCTCTTCTTCATCATTCTTCAGTTCGGCGGAAAAGAACCGGAACTGTCCACGGCCTGAATTTTTGGCCGCGTACAGGGCGAGGTCGGAATTGCGGGTCAGTTCATCCTTCTCGACACCGTCATAAGGCGCGATGGCGATGCCAATCGATGTTCCGATAGTCGCGCTTTTCTCGTCTATGGGATAGGGTTGAGAAATGATCTTTACGATTTTCTCGGCCATCTCGCCCAGCTTTCCCCGATCATCCAGGTCGGGTAAAATGACCTGAAATTCGTCGCCGCCCAGACGGCCGATTTCACCGCTTTCGCCGATAATCGAGCGCAATCGCTTTGCAACCTGCTTCAGCAGTTCATCCCCCGCAGGATGGCCCATCGTATCATTGACCTGCTTGAAGCGATCCAGGTCGAGCATCATGATCGCACAGCTGCGGTTGGCGGTCTTGAAAGCACCAAGCAGACCGTTGAGCCGATTGTCCATGCGGTGGCGGTTGGCAAGCCCGGTCAGCGAGTCAAATTCGGCCATCCGTGAATCTTCCAGCTTGCGCTGAAACTCGACGGTCACATCTTTTGCATTGCCCCGATAGCCCTGGAAATTCCCCATATCGTCAAATTTCGGATGTCCGGAAACCATCCACCAGGTCGGGCGATCTTCCTGACCGAGCGTTTCCGGGATACGGTGGACGACCAGATCATGGATTTTGCTGCGCTTGCTGAGATGATATTTGAACGGACGGTCAGATTTTTCATCCGGATTGTCAGGATCATTTTTGAACAGCGCAATAAGCGGAAGGCCAAGCAGCTCTTCTATCGGCCTGTTCAGGTTTTCTGCTGCTTTTTCCGAAAGATATATGAGATTACCTTCGGCATCGGTTGCCCAGAGCCAGCTTATGCCGGCTTGCTCAAAATCATCCAGTATCTCGAGGCGTCGAGCATAAACGTCAGACGTAATGCTGGATACTGTTGCCGGCTCCGAATCTCTGGTCGATTCATTGGAGAACGCTTTTAAGAAATTTTTTACCACTTTTAACCCTGCAAAATTATTAGCTCTCAATCGGCCAAAAGGATTAATTTGGTCTCAAGAAGCAGGCGCGAAGATGTAAAATCACTTTCTGGCTCGAGACGGTCATTTTTACCTGATGTGAACAGGGAGCAGGGGCTGGTTAATGCATCGCTCGAAATGGATGTTCGCATTGCTGCTGAAAGCGGAAATTCTGGAAGTTTGACGGTCTGTCTCAAGCCGGGGTTGAAAGAAAAAACCCGCCCCCTTTTCAGGCAGCGGGTTTTTCGAATATTATGTTCCGACCTACCAGAAGAAGTCGTAGATCACGTCAATGACTTCGCCGGTGTAGGTATCGACCAGCAGGACGTCGTCATAATAGCGGATCCAGCGGGTCCCGCTATAGGCTGCTGGCAGACGGTAGCGCCACGGGTCGTTGATCCAGTAGCGTGATCCGTAAAAGGATGTGCCCAGGAAAACCCCGATGTTCCAACGGCGGTAGCTATGCGAGCGATAGGGCGAATAATAGCGGCCTAGATGGTAATAGCTACGGTTCGCCTGACGGTAACGCTGCCAGTCATAGCGCCGGTCCTGCCGCCAGCTGCGGTTCCAGTTACGGTTGCTGCGAGCGTTGTTGCGATTGTCGCGATAGCGCCGGTCGATCCTGCCATCGCGATTGCGGTCTACCCGCCGGTCGACACCGTTATCATTGTTGCGGTCATAGCGCCGGTCAATCTGGCCATCGCGGTTTCGATCGAAGCGCCGGTCAACCCGGCCATCGCGGTTGTTGTCGCCGCGACGAGCAGACCGTTGCTGGGTGACTTGCCGGTTCCGTGTCACCTCACGGTTGCTATTGCGCTGTTGTGTGGTCTGTTGATTGCGCCGGGTTGCGAGATTGACATTGCTATTCGATCGGTCCTGACGCGCGCTGCGTTGAGCGGCATTGTTGCCGACATTGCGATCACCACGATCCACTCGGCGGTTCTGCCGGGTTTCCGCGCGATCACCGCGGGTTTCGACGCGAATCTGACGGTTCACGTCGACCTGTCCGCGGTTGTTGCGATTCTCGGCGCGTTGCGCCTGGCGCTGACCACTGCCGCGAGTGCTGCTCCGGTCTCCGCGGTTGCCGCTGCGATTGGCACGGCGTTCGCTGCGACCATCGCGCTGCAGAGCGGCTGTCCCGGTCAGGTCAACCTTGACCAGTTCCGGCGCGCTATTGAGATTGGGTGCAATCTCGACGGCTGATGCGGCGGCGGGCGTCAACATCGTGGCCGCCATCAGGCCGGTGATTAAAAATATACGCATGGCTTACTCCTGTTGCTGGCGACTCCATTTGCCGCATCTGTGCAACAGGTGATAGTTTATTAACCCTGTCAGACTCCTGAACTGACTTGTTATGTTCAGGAAAGGTGGAATGAACCTGAACAAAGTTCCTGTTCATTCCATTGCCGCGCAGGCGGGGATCCATCTCGAGCGATGGATTATGGCGGTCAGGTCGGTTGAAATGCATGAGGCTCGAAGGCGAGTAATCACCGCCATAATGATTATCGATAGTTCTGGAGATGGACCCCCGCCTGCGCGGGGGCACCACCTAATCCTTCAGATTGTCCTTTTCCAGCCACTCTTCCAGCCATTTGATCGTATATTCGCCGGACTGGAATTCCTTGTCGTGGACCAGTTTCTGGTGGAGCGGGATGGTGGTCTGGACGCCTTCGATGACCATCTCGTCCAGCGCGCGTGCCAGTCGCATCATGCAGCCATCGCGAGTGCGGCCATAGACGATCAGCTTGGCGATCATGCTGTCATAATAAGGCGGGATCGAATAGCCGGCATAAAGGCCGCTATCGACGCGCACATGCATGCCGCCAGGCGCATGGTAGCTGGTGACCTTGCCGGGCGAGGGCGCCCAGGTCTTCGGATTTTCGGCGTTGATCCGGCATTCGATGGCGTGGCCCTTGAACTCCAGCTCGGCCTGTGTGACCGAAAGGTCGCGCCCGTCGGCGATGCGAATCTGTTCGCGGACCAGATCGAAACCGGTGATCATTTCGGTGACCGGGTGCTCGACCTGCAGCCGGGTGTTCATCTCGATAAAGTAGAATTCGTCATTCTCGTAGAGGAATTCGATCGTGCCAGCGCCGCGATATTGCATGCCCTTCATCGCATCGACGCAGACTTTGCCCATACGCTCGCGCTGCTCGGCGCTGATCACCGGCGAAGGCGCTTCTTCGAGCACTTTCTGGTGACGGCGCTGCAGCGAACAATCGCGCTCGCCGAGATGGATGGCATTACCGCGGCCATCGCCGAACACCTGAAATTCGATATGGCGCGGATCGCCGAGATATTTCTCGATATAGACAGTGGCGTCACCAAAAGCTGCTTTGGCTTCGGTACCGGCCTGTTTCATCTGGGTTTCCAGCTCGGCTTCGCTGTTGACCACTTTCATGCCGCGGCCGCCGCCGCCGGAAGCCGCTTTGATGATCACTGGATAGCCGACTTCCGCCGCCACCCGCTTGGCTTCTTCGATTTCGCTGACCGCGCCGGCGGAACCGGGCACCAGAGGAATGCCCAGATCGCCAGCGGTTTTCTTGGCGGCAACCTTGTCGCCCATGATTTTGATATGTTCTGGCTTGGGGCCGATCCACTTAATCCCATGCGCTTCGACGACTTCGGCAAAATGCGCGTTTTCGGAGAGGAAGCCATAGCCGGGATGGATCGCATCCGCACCGCTGATTTCGGCGGCAGAAATAATCGCCGGGATCGACAAATAGCTGTCTGCGGCCGGGGGCGGGCCGATGCAGACGGCCTGATCGGCGAGCCGCACATGCATGGCGTCTGAATCGGCGGTGCTGTGCACAGCAACGGTTTCAATGCCGAGCTCTTTGGCTGCGCGCAAAATCCGCAGCGCAATTTCCCCGCGATTGGCAATCAGGATTTTTTCAATGGTCACGCTGCGGGCCTCAAGCGATTACGACCAGCGGCTGGTCATATTCTATCGGTTGGCCGTTTTCGACCAAGATCGCCTTGACCGTACCGGCTGTTTCGGACGTGATCGGGTTCATCACCTTCATCGCTTCTACAATTAGCAACGTATCACCCACGGCGACCTTGTCGCCGATGCTGATAAAATTGGCTGCGCCAGGTTCGGCGGCGAGATAGGCGGTACCGACCATCGGTGATTTTTGTGCGCCAGCATGATCATCGACCGGAGCAGCAGCTTCCGGGATCGCGACTGCCGCTGCGGGGGCAGCAGGGGCCATGGCGACAGGCGCGGAAACAAAGGTTCCGCCGCCGCGCGCAACTTTGATCTTGCGGTCACCATCCTCGACTTCAATCTCGGTCAGGCCAGCCTTTTCGAGTATGGCGGCCAGATCACGGACCAGCTTGATATCTACATTCATGCCTTCGCCCGTTTCTTTCTTTGCAGACATATTTTGTCCTTATGCAGTGGTTAAAATTTGCTCGCCGCGTCCAACGCCAGCTGATAGCCGAAAGCACCAAAGCCGCAAATGCTTCCTTTTGCAACCGGTGCGATGAAACTCTTGTGGCGAAATTCTTCGCGTGCGGCGGGATTGGAAATATGTACCTCGATGACTGGCGTAGAGATTGCCTTGATCGCATCGAACAGCGCAAGAGATGTATGGGTCAACGCCCCGGCGTTGATAATCACCGCCTGTGCGTCTTCGGCAGCCGCTTCGTGCAGCCAGTCGACCAGATGGCCTTCATGGTTGCTTTGGCGAATGTCGACGTCGAAGCCAAGCGTCTGCGCATGGTCCTCAATCTGCCCGGCAATCTCGTCGAGCGTTTCCGAACCGTAGATTTCGGGTTCGCGCATGCCGAGCAGGTTGAGATTGGGCCCGTTCAATACAAAGATGGTCTTGGCCGCCAAGATATTGGTCCTTCCCAAAGGCTTTTGGTTGCGACTGGAGCGACCTCTTTATATGGCTCGTTTTTGAAAAGCGAGATCAAAGACATGAAAGTTACCGAAATGGCTGAAATTCAGATCAAGTTGAACGGCGATGACCACAAGATTGTGGCAGGTGGCTCGATCGCCGATCTGGTGCGTTCGCTTGATCTCGATCCGGCCAAGGTGGCTGTCGAGCGCAATCGTCTGATCGTGACCCGGTCGACGCTTGAAGATGTCATGGTCGAGCAGGGCGATGAACTGGAAATCGTGCATTTCGTCGGCGGCGGCTCCGGTGACGATAGCTGGACGGTCGCGGGACGGACTTTCCAGTCGCGGCTCATAGTCGGCACGGGCAAATATAAGGATTTTGCTGAAAACGCGGCTGCGGTGGAAGCTTCCGGTGCGGAGATTGTGACTGTGGCGGTCCGCCGCGTCAATGTCACCGATCGCAATCAGCCGGTGCTGATGGACTTTATTGATCCAAAGAAAATCACCTATCTTCCCAACACCGCTGGCTGCTTTAATGCCGAAGATGCGATCCGGACCCTGCGCCTTGCGCGTGAGGCCGGCGGCTGGGACCTGGTCAAGTTGGAGGTTCTCGGCGAAGCGAAGACGCTTTATCCCAATATGCGCGAAACGCTTGAGGCGACCGAGGTGCTGGCCAAGGAAGGCTTCAAGCCGATGGTCTATTGTGTAGATGATCCAATCGGGGCGAAACAGCTTGAAGATGCAGGCGCGGTGGCGATCATGCCGCTCGGTGCACCGATCGGATCGGGGCTTGGCATCCAGAACCGGGTGACGATCCGGCTGATCGTCGAAGGGGCCAATGTACCGGTTCTGGTCGACGCCGGTGTCGGAACCGCGAGCGACGCCGCGGTGGCGATGGAGCTGGGTTGTGACGGCGTGCTGATGAATACCGCTATTGCAGAAGCCAAAGAACCGGTGCGGATGGCGCGGGCGATGAAGCTGGCGGTCGAGGCGGGGCGTCAGGCTTATTTGTCTGGTCGGATGGGTCGCCGGATGTACGCCGACCCGTCGAGTCCGCTGTCCGGGCTGATTTAGCACTCTAATACAGCATGATTCGGTGTCATCTGTAACTACCTGATTCGTAACAAAAGTTACATGATGATAGATTGGTCGACCAGCGATTGCTGTTGGTCGAAGCCATCTGCCGTTTGCCGATCATAATGGCGGTTTATCGAACGTGGGATGCTCGTCCAGCATCACTCAGCTACCTAGGAATGCGAGGCGGGAGCATGACCCTACGTCTCTCCAGACAGCCCTTCCCCGGCCCGATGGAAATTCCGCTCCCGACCTCACCCCCTAGCGGGTAGTGCCGGTTCCCCCTTTTCCGGCATCACCCCGAAAATATTTTGAGGAGTGAGAAAATGTCGAATATTATCTTTACCAAAGCCCTATGTGCTGCTGCCGCGTTCGCTGTCACCGCAACCGGATTTTCTGTCAGTGCAAATGCCCAGAGCCGGACCGTGCGCACAGCCGTCGTCGACTATGCCGATCTCGATCTGAATAGCGAAGATGGCCAATCGACCCTGCATGGTCGCCTGAAAAGCGCGGTTCGCAAGGTTTGCGGAAGCTATGATTCGAAAAATCTGGTCGATCTGCAGGATCACAGTGTCTGCATGGAGCAGGCAAATGCATCGGCTCAGCGTGCCAGCGTGACGATCATGGCTGCGGCCAAGTCGGGCAAGCCCGTCGAAACTGCGATGGCCATTAGCAACTAAATTATAATTCCAAGAGCCGCAGTCCCCCAACAAGCGGCCAAATTTTGGCCAAGCCCGCCTTCAAAGCCCCGGTGTCCCTTACACCGGGGTTCTTTTTTGCCGATATCTAACTCATATTTCAAATAAATGAAGGGCATATAATCAAAGTTTTTCTATGCTAATAGTTTTGATAACTGAAATTAATTCATGAATTTATGTAATAACAACATTAAAATTCTTTTATCACAAGTATTTCTAGCGTATTAACCAATTATAAATACCCTATGTTAACGTTTGACCGCCCATATGTAAATGATTGTAACGGGGGTGGTCGTCGGTGCTGCTCCGTTTTGCTTTTCGCAATGATTTAGCGGGCAATCGCATCGTCTGGGAGTTTTTATGATAGTGGATAGGCAAAGAAAACCAGAGCGAGTTATCGGCCCTTTCGGCGAAGCCTTGAGCCTCAAAGATCTGCCGAAAAATAATACAACACGATGGGTGATCAGGCGGAAAGCAGAAGTGGTCGCTGCCGTGAATGGTGGTTTGCTCAGCCTTGAGGAGGCGTGTGACCGATATGATCTCTCGGTTGAAGAATTTATCTCCTGGCAAGAATCCATAGACAAGTCCGGGCTCCCCGGGTTGCGTGTCAGCTATCTTTCCAAATATCGTACGGAACATCGGGCAAGGCAGGAAAAGCTCGATCAGACAGGGTCGCAACCACTTGTGGATTCGCATTCGGATCTGCATTAATCGAAAGCCCATGTCATGCCAAAGAAACGGGTCCTCGTCATCGACGAAGAGAGCGCGTTCACGCGTTTTTTGCAGGACGACCTTGAGCAACGCGAAATATCTGTAGCCTGTGTCTATTCTCCCGGAGATGAAAATGGCGCCACCGCCTTTGCTCCGAATGTCATTGTCGCCAACAAGGAAATGCTCTCCAGCAGCACCACTGGTTTCCTGCGGACGTTCGACCGGAGCAAGCGCAAATTGCCCATGGTATTAATGACCGGAACCGACACGAAGCGGCAACAGGGCAGAGAGGTGCCGGCGAGAGCGGCCAATTCGCAAATCGTTGCCACGATACCGAAGCCGTTCGAACCGAATGTGCTTGCCGAACTGATTGAACGATATGCCGAAGCCAGTCAGAAGGTCATATTGGATTCAGAATATATAGAGGCGCTGATTGCCAGCGACAGATTGCTGGACAATCTCGTCGTTGAATTTCAATCCAAACATTCTCTGACCAACGGAAACGTGGTGGGCTATGAAGCCTTGTCGCGGCTTAAAACCAGACGGGCGATCAGTCCGGCAACGATTTTTTCGGCAGCCACGGAGATGTCTCTCGAAATTCAAGCCACGCTGAATGTCATCGATCAGGTGGTGAAACTGGCGAATTCCCTGCGTGAATGCCGAATAAATGTGCCGGTTTCCTTCAATTGCAGTGCAATATTGCTGACCCAGGGCGGGTTTGTCGATGCGCTGTTCGCGCGCTTGCAAAAGTCCCGGAATTTGAGCGGTGCGGTCATCATGGAGATTACCGAGGAGAACCGGGTTGCGAATATCAAGGTCGTCGCTGAAATTTGCCATATGTTGTCTCGATACGGACTGGCCGTGTCGATCGACGATTACGGCACAGGCCATAGCAATCTCGACCGAATCGCCGAAATACCATTTGCCGAATTGAAGATGGACAAGGAAATTTTCTGGGCCTTTTGCAACGATCGCGTGCCGATCACTGTCTTGGGTTCGATCATCGATTTTTGCCATATGAGGGGAGCGAAGACTGTGGTCGAGGGCATCGAAACGCCTTTCCATTTGGAAAAAGCACGGCTGCTTGGAGCTGATCAGGGCCAAGGATTTTATTGGGGCCGCGCCGTCCCGCCGCAATATCTGGTGAAGGACTGGTACGGCTTTTGACAGCAGGAACTGCCGAAAATTCAAGAGCCGGACATATTGATCGCGCGTGACTCTCAAAGGGCCACGCGACGGATGGGCCGTGCAACTGGGGTGCTGTTTACCAAGTCCCTGATCGGCATGGGTAAATTTCCGCAACCGACAGTCGTCTATGCGAAGCCCGTGATGCTGAACTGATTCGCTTATTGGAGAAATTTCAATTATGCTGTTCGCAAATCAAAGCCTGTTGAGGGGATTGTCATGAAGCAGCTAAGCGCACTGGATGCGATGTTTGCCTATACGGAAACACCGAATACACCGATGCATATCGGGCAATTGCTGATATATGATCCTTCTACTGCTCCTGGCGGCAAGGTAGGTTTCAAGGATATATTGCGCTACATCGAAGGGCGTCTCGACGGTGCGGCGATTTTCCGACAGAAACTGGTACGGGTGCCGCTTGACCTCGATCATCCCTATTGGGTGGACGACGCAAATTTCGATCTCGAGTTTCACGTTCGCCATATTGCATTGCCGAAGCCTGGCGACTGGCGGCAATTGTGCATCCAGGCGGCGCGCATCTATGCGCGGCCGATGGATATGAACAAGCCATTGTGGGAATATACGGTGATCGAAGGACTCGATAATGTCGAGGGCGTGCCAAAGGGCAGCTTCGCGGTCTTGCACAAGATGCACCATGCCGCGATTGATGGCCAGTCCGGCCTGCAAATGACGCTGGCCCTGCACGATCTCGATGCCGAGATGAAGCCGCGCGCATTTGCTACGCAATTTGAGCCGGAAAAGGATCCCAATCCTATCGCTCTGCTGGCCAAGGCTCAATTCAACAATATTGCCAATCCGGTGCGCGGACTGCAGAATCTGCAAAAACTGATTCCGATGCCGAAGCGTTTGTTTGACGTGCAGCGCGAATATCGCCAGCGCGACGACGCGAAGGGCAGCATCCCCAAGACGCGCTTCAACAAGAAGCTGAGCCCGCACAGAGTTTTCGACGGGCGCGAATTTGCCCTGTCCGACATCAAGAAAATTCGCGAGGCTTTTCCCGGAGCTACAGTGAATGACGTGATGATCGCGGTGGTCAGCGGGTCGATGCGCGGTTATCTGAAAGCCAAGGATGATCTTCCGGACAAGACAATGAAAATCGGTGCGCCGGTGTCGGTACGGACAGATGATGACAAGGACTCTGCTGGCAATCAGGTGACGATGATGCAGGTTGGCGTGGGCACGCATCTTGCCGATGCAGGCGACCGGTTGAAATTCATCATGGAAGAAACCCGCCGGTCCAAGGCCATGACCCAGGCGCTGGGCGCAAAAACCCTGATGGAATTGTCGGGAGCGATGCCGGCCGGCTTAACCGCTGCCGGGACCAAGATGATGGTCCGCGCGGGTCTGGTCGAGCGGTTAAACCCGGCTGTGAATACGGTTGTTACAAATGTGCCCGGGCCGATGGTTCCGATGTATTTTGCCGGTGCCGAACTGGTCAAATCCTTTGGCATGGGCATATTGGCCGAGGGGCAGGGATTATTCCATGTTGTGACCAGCTATAATGGCAATGTCATTCTGACCTTTCTGGCGGATCGCAATATCATGCCCGATCCGGAATTTTATGCGACCTGCATTTCGCGCAGCTTTTCCGACCTGATGGGAGCGGCCGCCAAGGAACAGGCGGCGGCATCGAAAAAGTCGCAGACGAAGAAGGCCAAGCAACCGAAAAAGCCAAAAAAGCGCGTTTCTGCCTCTGCCGCTACGGCGGGCAGGACTCGGGTAAAAACTACCGGTAAATAGCCGTTTTGCCGCTTGACTCATCGGGCCTGATTGCGCATCGGACGCCTTAACCATTCAATTAAAGAGGAACTCGCCATGAGCATAGTAGAATTTAACGACCGCGTTGCCATTGTCACGGGCGCTGGCGCTGGTCTGGGCCGCGAACATGCAAAGGAACTGGCGCGGCGCGGCGTGAAGGTTGTTGTCAATGATTTTGGCGGCGCGCGCGATGGCACCGGTGGTTCCGCGACGGTTGCCGAGCAAGTGGTCGCCGAAATCGAAGCCGAAGGCGGCGAAGCCATGGCGGCAGGCTGCAGCGTCACGGACATGCCTGCGGTTGAGAAAATGGTCGCCGATGCGATCGCCAAATGGGGCCATGTCGACATCCTCGTCAACAATGCCGGCGTATTGCGCGACAAGAGCTTCCACAAAATGACGATGGAAGATTTCCAGTTTGTCATGGATGTCCATCTCACCGGTAGCGCCAATTGCACCAAGGCGGTATGGGATCATATGCGCGAACGCCAATATGGCCGGATCGTGATGACGACATCTTCCACTGGTCTCTATGGCAATTTCGGGCAGGTTAATTATGGCGCAGCCAAACTCGCTCTGGTCGGCATGATGAACAGTCTCCATCAGGAAGGCGCGGGCAAGGGCATTCACACCAACTGTATTTCTCCTGTTGCCGCGACCCGCATGACCGAAGACATCATGCCGGAAGAAGCGCTGAAATTGCTGGTACCGGAAGCCGTGACGCCGGCGGTGGTATATCTGTGTAGCGATGGCGCACCGTCCAAGACCATTTTGACGGCGGGTGCCGGCGGTTTTGCTGCGGCGAAAATTTTTGAAACCGAAGGCATCTGGTTGCCTGAAGACAAGCGCAACGCTGAAGGGATCGCCGAAAATATCGAGCAGATCCTCGACGAAACCGGCATGCAGGAATATGCCAATGGTGGCGGACAGGGCGGCAAATTCTTCCGCCGGATGCAGGAAGTCATGAAGGGCTAAAAGACCCCCCGAACAGGAGAAATAATATGCCAATGATTAAACCAAGTGAACTTGAGTCCTGGAAGGGCAAGGAAGTCGGTGTGTCCGACTGGATTGAAGTCGGTCAGGACCGGATCAACACATTTGCTGATTGTACCGAAGATCATCAGTTCATTCACATTGATGAAGAAAAAGCCAAGGCAACACCTTTTGGCGGCACCATCGCGCATGGCCTGCTGACGCTCTCGTTGCTGCCAAAATTATCCGCTGGCACGACACTGGGTCTCGAAGGCACGGTGATGGGTATCAACTATGGCTTTGACAAAGTCCGCTTCCTCAACCCGGTTCGCGCCGGATCCAAGGTTCGCGGTCGCCACACATTGGACGACGCAGTCGAGAAACAGCCGGGCCGCTGGCTGCTGACGTATAATGTTGTTGTCGAGATTGACGGCATCGAGACGCCAGCGCTGATCGCCACATCATTGGTGATGATCGTCGTCGGTTAAGCCAACCGAAAGACATATGCAAAAAGGGCTCCGGACTGGTTTCGGGGCCTTTTTTTGGTGGCATGGCATGCGACAGGATCCATGAAGCGTAGAGCAGCAGCCATCGCAGCAGCAGAAGTCCGCCAGTCTGGCGGGCATGAAAATTTCTTTGTAATGTTTTCGCGCGTCTCGCGACTATCCCAATATCTACATATTGAAGAAGGATAGTTTAACAATGATACGGATCATCTCAATTTATGCGGTTCTGTTTATCGCCCTGACATATGGCGACTACTGGACCACTGACTTTGCAATCACCAATGGACTGGCGGAGGAATTTAATCCGGCCGTTCGCGATGGCGCAACAGCCTATAAGGCATGGAATATGATCGGGATCAATATCGCCTTTCTGCTCGGAACATCCGCGATGCTATATTGGGCACTGAACAACCGTAGCCGGATATCCGATCATTATCTGGAGCAGCCGTTCAGGGCCTCGTTCAACTATTTTTATGTCAATCCGTTCAGCGACAAAAATATCGTCAAATCACCGCTCCACCTGCTGGCCTTTCCGCTTTGCTGTCTCTTCGCAAAAGCCTTTGCGATCACGAGCAATGCCTCGGGTATCGTCTACGGCACCGGCCTTGCCGACCCGATTGTTGCGATGCTGAATCCCTATCTCAGCGGTACTCCGCTTTATGTTGCAGTTACGGGAATTATCATCACGCCCTTCTGGATCATGAGCCTGTATATTGCTGCTTCTGTCGCCACAGCAGGTGATGGCTTCAGAACAGCAGAAGCTGCCGCTTGAACCACAAACGGGACTCGGAGCTTGTTGCTTTATTGAACGATCACACCTCGTTCATCAGGAATAGTCTGCGGACCTATGAACGGGATCAGTCCCGGCAAGAGGAATTATATCAGGAAGTAGCGCTCGCCCTTTGGCGGGCGTTACCCAGTTTTCGCGGTGAGGCTTCTCACCGGACATTGATCGCAAGGATAACCCATAATATCGGCGTGAGCCACATCCGCCGGATGATGAGCAGACCGGCCACCGATCTATTGGAAGACATACATATCAGCGACCTCGCTTCGCCCGAAGCAGAGATGCAGCATCAGGATCAAAAGCGCGTTTTGCTGACCGCAATCGGGAAATTGCCGCTGGGCCTGCAGCAAAGCGTGACGCTTCATCTCGAAGATTTTAGCAATCGGGAAATTGGTGAAATCCTGGGCCTGTCCGAGGGTGCCGTGGCTGTACGTCTGACCCGGGCACGAGCCAGCCTGTCAAGACTTATGGAGCAACAAAAATGACCATCGACCTGGATCATCTCAAATCGGTCTGGAAGGATGACGCCCCAGCCGCTCCGGACCTGCCATCAATTGATGCCCTGGTGCAGAAAACCAAATATCGCAACAGAATCACATGGTTCATGGTCGTCTTGGAGGTTTTCATGCTGACGGGAATATTGGCAATGCTGGCATATCTGATCTTCACGTCGGATAGCTGGATGGTGAGGGGGCTGTTGGGCGTGAGCGCGGCGAGTTTGATTGCCGTCCAGATTTGGATGCTCCGGGCCCGCAATGGCTTATGGCGTATCTCGGCCGAGAACCCTCGGCAATATGCAAGATTTCACGTCAAGCAGGCTGAGCTGAACCTGAAATTTGCAAAATTCTCCCGGATCGCGGCGCCCGTCGGATTGATCGCGGGATATGCGTTGATGTCCTTTCATGGCGGCACGTTTGTCACTGATTATCGGTTTGCGATATCGGCATTCGCCGTGGCGGGCTGGCTCCTGTTCTGCCAGCACTGGATAGGCCGACGGAAAGCAGAATTGGATTCCGCCCAGATCATCGAGAGAGAATTGGGTGCTTAAGTACTGGCTTTGACAAAGGATTATTCGGCCGCTTCCATTTCCACTTCCACCTGTTTCGCTCGCACCCGAATGGGAATGGCGCTCATCAAAGGAATGCCGGTGCGTTTGTCAAATTCGCGGTCGTTGAACGACAGCCGTCCGGTGTTGCCACCTGCGCCGAGCGGATCTTCTTTTTCATCCGGATTGGTGCCCCAGCTGTGTGGCATCGAAACGCAGCCGCGACGCACGGTCTTGTCCGTCTTGGCGACGCAGCTGATGAAGGCACGCGCAGATTCCACTTCGACTGGCTGATCCTCTGAAAGCCCCAATGCCTCCATATCGGCCGGGTTCATGAAGGCGGGATGATGCGGTACGCGTTTGCGCTGCACCGGGTCTTCGTGCCAGTTGCTGTTGTGGATTTCGGTCATCCGTCGTCCGATCATCCGGAAGGGGAATTCGCCATCCTCGACCGGTTCGCCCAGCTTGGCGGCATATGCCTCCAATTCTTCCATCATCGCGCTGTTGCCGACTGACAGTTTGCCTTCCCAGCCGGCGGGTTTCGGCTGCACTAGCAGCGCTTGCGCTTCGACGATCTTGCCCTTTTGCACCTCTTCATCCTCGTACAGCGCGGCGATGTCGGCCGGGCAACCGTTGAGCGAAGCGCTCCACGCGCTGATCGGATCGGGGGCTTCACCGGGCGGGAAGGGCGTGGCCTTCTTTTCCCGCTCATCGGGATGGGCGAGCAGCGCCCAGGACTTGACCTTGATCGTCTTGCCCATTTCCGTAGCGAGCGCGTGGATGAACTGATATTCCTCGCACAGATCGGAACCTTCAGGGGTATCCATGATCGGCAGGCTGGCCTGCGCATAATTATTCTCAAAACCCCAGCCAGCGCCAAAGCCGCCGTATATTTCCGGCGCCGCACTATTGCCATGCACTTCATAATTTAGCTTGGGTGCGATCACATAGTCGGCCAGTTCAGCGGTCTTCGACATGCGCGGGTCGATGCAGACCAGCAGATCGAGTGCTTTCATTGCTTCGAAGGTCTTCAGCTGATCGGGCCAGGCGAGCATCGGATTGCCGCCGAGAACAATCAACGCCTTCACCTGTTTGTCGCCGGGGGTCAGTATCTCGTCGGGCAGCGCCGAGGTCGGCATGCCGGAAATGCTCTGCTCGAGATCGCGGCTGTGCAATTTACGGCCAAAGCCCCAGGCAGGGATCGGGCCGGGCGTCGCGGCGATTGGGGGCGCGGGTTTGGTGAACACGCCGGTACGGCGGTTGAGATCACCTTCGCGCAGCCAGTGGCCCATGATCGAGGTCAGCGCGAGGTTGAGATATTCGGTGATATTGCCGCCACCCGACATATTGGTGCCGGTGCCGCCGCTAATGCTGGCTTTTTTCCAGCTGCCATACATGCGCGCTGCACGGACGATATCCTCTGCTGCCACGCCCGCCCGGTCGGCGGCCGGTCCGGCATCAAACGGCTGCACGGCCTTTTTCAGCGCCTCGAAACCCTCAACATCGCCAGCGACGAAATCCTTGTCGTACAGCTCTTCGTTGATCACGACCTTGGCAATCGCGCCGAGCAGGATCGGGTCCTGGCCGGGGCGGCACTGGAGATGGATATCGGCCTGCTTTGCGCTGTCGGTCACCCGCGGATCTATCACGATCAGCTGCATCCCGCGCTTCTTTGCGTCGTGCAGCTTCTTCGCCGGGTTCATGCCGAGACCGCCATTCATCGACACGACAGGGTTGGTGCCGACCAGCATCAGCCCGTTCCAGTCGCCGACGCGCGGCGCACCAGCGAGCCATGGGCCGATCAGAGCGCGGGCGATGCCCTTGCCCGGCTGGTCGATGGTGACGCTGTCATAGACCGAGGTCGAACCGATCGATTCCATCAGCGCCAGCATGAAGGCATGGGCGTTGACGTTGTTATAGCCGAAGGTGCCGACATAAGAAGCGACCGCATCGGGGCCATGTTCGTCGACAATCCGCTCAAGCCGCGTGGCAATATCCCGAGCCGCATCGCGCCAGTGCACCGCCTGCTTCTCGCTGTGCTTCATGCCGGTGTAGCTGGTCAGCAGCCGCGTGTCGAAACTGTGATAATTGGCCAGTTGCCGGCCCTTGATACAACTATAGCCTTCAAATTCGGGATTATTCTTGTCGCCATGGGTCTTCACCGGAACGCCATCCTCGAAATCGACAATCAATCCGCAATGGGCGTGACAGGCCCGGCACATGACATGTTTCTGTCCGCTAAATGCTTCGGTGACCATATTTCTCTCCCCAGCCTCAATTTAGCAGGTTCGGACCATTGCTTTTTGCAATTTAATCGTTCAATTAACCTGCGAGTGATTCAAGCAATATCGCAGGCAATGGGACCGTGCCACTGGCCCTATTGATAAGAAATTGGGAGCAAGACCTATGGCCGACAAACCGAGTACAGCCGAACTCAAGGAATATGGCGAACAGGCGGACGCCTGGTTCAAGGAAAATACGGTTCGGGATCCCGGCTTCATGCTGCCTCTGACCTTCATGGAAGTCTCGACTGACCAGCAGTTTGACTTTCTCCGCGACTGGCAGCGGAAAGTCTATGAAGCCGGTTATCTGGGGGCCAGCTGGCCAAAGGAATATGGCGGCGGCGGTTTGCACAGCGAGTTTCAGCGCACCGCGACCCGGATGATGAAGAAATATGACGCGCCGATCATGCTCAACGCGATCGGCAACGGCTGGGCCGGCCCACTGATTCTCGATCTCGGCACAGAAGAGCAGAAGCAGAAATATATCAAGGGCATGCTGAACGCCGAAGATATCTGGTGCCAGGGATTTTCCGAACCGGAAAACGGATCGGATCTCGGCAACGCGCAATTGAAAGCGGTCAAGGATGGCGACGATTATGTCCTCAATGGCTCCAAGATTTGGACATCGCTCGGCGACCGCGCGAAATATATGATCCTGCTTGCGCGCACCGATTTTGATGCGCCGAATAAATATGCAGGCCTCAGCTTCTTCCTCAATCCGATGAAAATCGACGGTATCACCACCAGCCGGATCAAGAAGCTGACCGGCGAATATGGTTTCGTCCAGACCTTCTTTACTGACGCCCGCATTTCTGCCGACTGTCTGTTCGGCGGCGAAGGCAATGGCTGGTCGATGGCGATGAAGACGCTGGAATATGAGCGGGGCACGAAGGTCAAGCCGGTCGGTGGCTTTTTCGTCAAGGAACTCGACGTGATGGAGATTATCGAGCTAGCGAAAAATTCCGTCCGCAACGGCAAGCCTTTGCTCGATGATCCGGTGATGCGGGACAAGATGACACAATATATGATCGATATCCAGGCGCTTAATTTGAACAATACCCGCCGCCGGATGCCGCAGTTGATGCAGGACAAGCCGATGGGATTGCCGCTGATGAACAAGCTGGCCCGCACCGAATTGATCCGCGAGCTGACCGAGTTCTCGTTCGCCTTTCAGGGCACCAAGGCGGGCTATTATGTCGGTGACGAAAATGCGGTCGATGATGGCTATTGGCATCGCAGCTATCTCAACAGTTTTTCGGCAACCATCGGTGGCGGTACGTCAGAGATTCAGCGCAATATCATCGCGGAGCATGCATTGGGATTGCCGAAAACGAGATAGAATTTGGAGCTTGGCACAGCCGTTCGTCCTGAGCGTGCCGAAGGGCATTTTTCGACGAGAGCTGTGGTTAGGCAGGCTCACCACGAACGGTCTAGCGGCCAATTTGGGAATTGAGGAAATATATGGATAATCTAGGCACAATCGGGACAACCGAAGAGCAGATTGAACTGATGGACGTCGCAACCAATTTCTGCCGCGACAAGAGCCCGATCGACAAGGTACGGGCGTTGATCGACGATGATCTCGGCTATGATCCGGGCATCTGGGGCGAAATTGGCGAACTCGGCTGGCTGGCGATTGCAATCCCGGAAGCGCATGGCGGGGTTGGCCTGTCGATGGCCGAAGTGGTGCCGATTGCCGAGCAAATGGGCCGCAATCTGATGAGCACGCCTTTTGGGTCGACGACATTGGCGGCACAGGCTTTGCTGGCTGGTGGCAGCGAAGCGCAGCAGGCTGAATGGCTGCCGAAAATCGCGGAAGGTGCGGCAGCAACGCTCGCCCTGCGCGAAGATAATGGTGATTGGGACCTCTCCAATATCGAGGCGACTGGCGTGGAAAGTGGCGGCGAGGTGACACTGTCTGGCAAGAAACAACTGGTCCTTTGGGCTGACAGCGCGGAACTGATCATCGCTTCGGTGAAGATCGACGGCGCCGTGCGCTTTGCCCTGATCGAACGATCAGCACTGGCCGAGGGAACGTTGCGCCGTGAGACGGTTATCGATGAAACCGCGCGGAGTTATGAAGTGACGTTGGACGGTGTGACGATATCGGCCGATGCCCTGTTCGACGCAGGCCGGATCCGCGAGACGCTGGAGAAGATCGAGCTCGCTGCTGGTCTGATCCATGCGGCCGAGATGACCGGCGGTTCGCAGTCGGTGATCGATTATACGCTGGAATATCTAAAGACCCGCAAGCAGTTCGGCAAGATTATCGGCAGCTATCAGGCGCTGAAACACCCGACGGTGAACAATTATGTCGAATATGAAAAAGCCCGCACGCATCTGTACAGCGCCGCGCACAGCTGGGGCGAACAGGGGCGCGGCGAGGTTGCCGTGCGCATGGCAGCGGCCCAGTCCCATTCGAGCTATTCCACCGCTGCGGATCGCGCGATCCAGTTTCATGGTGGCTTCGGTTTCACCCATGATTGCGACGCGCAATTGCACCGGCGCAAGGCGATTTTGTCAGGTGCCCTGATCGGTGACGCGGCTTACCAGAGGTCGAAACTGGCCGGATTATTGTTTGACTAGGGATTGAATGAGCAGTGCTCCTGCGGAGGCAGGAGCCCATCTCTTGCCATAGCCTCTATACGCAAATTCAGGAGATGGACCCCGGCCTTCGCCGGGGCACGATCTAAAAGATACAAAAGGAGAAAGAATATGTCTGAAGTACTCACCGATATTCAGGACGGTTTCATCATCGTCACCATCAACCGGCCCGACGCCAAGAACGCGATGACCAAGGCGGCAGCCGAAGGCATTCGCGCGGCGATGGAGCAGCTCGACAATGACAACAGCCTCAACGCGGGCATCATCACTGGTGCCGGCGGGACATTTTGTTCCGGCATGGATCTCAAAGGCTTTTTGCGCGGCGAGACTCCGTCGGTCAAAGGCTATGGCTTTGGCGGGATCACCGAAAAGGGTCCGGAAAAGCCGCTGATCGCAGCGGTTGAAGGCTATGCACTGGCCGGAGGCCTCGAACTGGCTTTGGCCTGTGATCTGTGTGTCGCGAACGTCAATGCAAAATTTGGCATTCCCGAAGTCAAGCGCAGCCTGGTGGCTGGTGCCGGCGGCATCATCAAGCTGCAGCAACTGGTTGGCAAGCGCATCGCCATGGAATGGGCGCTGACCGGTGATTTTTTCACCGCCCAGCGTGCCTATGAAGTGGGCTTTGTCAATCGCCTGACCGAAGGAACTGCTCTGGATGCAGCGATCGAACTGGCGACAACGATCGCGGCCAATGGCCCGTTGGCGCTCAAGGCAACCAAGAAAATCATCAATGAAAGCTATGACTGGTCAAGCGAAGAGGCCTGGAAGAAGCAGGCAGAAATCATGGGGCCGGTGTTTACCTCTGCCGATGCACGCGAAGGCTCGGTGGCTTTTGCCGAAAAGCGCAAGCCTCATTGGCAGGGAAAATAGTCACTCCCAATGGATGAAAATATGAAAACAGCCAGCCCTGATATTGTCGATATCTGGGCTGGCGATCAGGATTTGCCTGCATGGTTCGTGCACGCGATGGCGGTGCCGCGCGAGGAAGCCTTTGTCGAAGTGGGCGGAAGCAAGGTTCATTATTTTCGCTGGGGCAAGCGCGGCAAACCGCCGCTGCTTATGACCCACGGCTTTCTGGCGCATGCCCGCTGCTTTGCCTTCATTGCACCGTTTCTTGCCGAACATTACGATATTGTCGCTTATGACCTTGCCGGGATGGGCGATAGTGAAATTTCCGGTGATTGCGATAGTGACAAGCGAGCCGCAGATATGGTCGCCGTGGCCGACGCGCTCGATCTGTTCGCTGGACCGGTAAAGCCGAAGATCATCGCCCACAGCTTTGGTTCCGGGGTTGCGCTCACGGCAATGGAGCTAGCGGGAGAGCGGTTTGGCGGACTGATCATCTGCGACCTGATGATGATGCGGCCAGAAAAGCTTGTTGCCCATTTTGAAGCCGGCGGCGGTCCGCCCGGTTCCGGCCGGTCGGATCGGCCCAATAAAGTCTATCCTGATTATGAGAGCGCGCGAGGCCGCTTTGTTCTGTCGCCCCCGCAGCCAGTGCAGCAACCGTTTCTGCTTGAATATATGGCCTATCATTCCTTGCGCCCTGTCGACGACGGCCAGCAGCGGGGCTGGTCATGGAAATTTGACCCAATGGTTTTCCATCACAACGAAAATGATCTGGCGAAATGGGCGGACACGGCGAAGCGTATCGTCAATCTACCGCATCAACTGGCGATTATCTATGGCGAGAATAGCAAGCTGTTCGATGCTGATAGCGCGGCCTATCTCCGCGAGCTCGGCGGCAGTCATATTCCGATGATTGCGATACCCGAGGCAGAACATCATCTGATGCTGGATCAACCGCTGGCTCTGGTCACAGCACTCCGATCGGTATTGGCGCTTTGGGCGGAATGAAGACCCGCTAGCTGATCGCCGGATGAACCAGATCGGGTTTCTGCGACATTCTAGTAAAAAAACTGCGAATCTGACAAATGCCTGCGACAGATATCCCCTATTTCTACCTGTGACGCCGCAGTTGGCGCCAGATAGTAAAGGGAATTGAATATGAAAAAGTTTCTGATGGCTTTGGCAGTCACAACGATGGCTGTATCACCGATTGTTACCGCTCAGGCGCAGGCTGCTCCGCACAATAGCGCCGAACAGTCGAAATATAAGACGAACCAGAAATCTACCCAGCGGACAAGCAGTCGAACCGTTGAGAACAGGCAGGGCAAACGGGTCGTGACAAAGACCGTCACGGTGCAAAAAAGGGCGCCCGTTCGCTACGCCAATACGCGTCAGGCCGTGAACCAGAATCACAGAAACTGGGCCAAGGGTCAGAAGTTTGACCGGCGTTATGCGACCAATTACCGGGTGATCAACAATCCACGTTATTACCGCTTGTCCAATGCGCCGCGTGGCTATCAATGGGTCCGGTCCGGCAATGATGCGGTTCTGATCGGGATCACCAGCGGCCTTATCGGAGCGGTTATCGGCAACGCGATTTCTCGCTGAACCAGGCAAATGGAATAAGCGCCCAAAACAAGCAAAAGCGGCTCCCGGGATTTCATTTCCGGGAGCCCTTGATGCTCTCAGCCTTCGGTCAAATGCCTTTGTCTGAGATGCAATAAATATAGACCCGGCAAGGTTGAGACCAGGAATATCACCATTATGGCTCCCAGATAATTGGTCGCGCTGCCTACAGTTTCTACCTGTTCCGGCGCGAAGAATGTATCGAGATCACCCATTGCATTGATGAAGCTGTGGATTGCTATCGTTGGCCAGACAGATTGTGTGTAGGCGGCAATTCCAGCGAAGCCGATACCCAATAATGTCGCATAGATGACTTGCGGAATGACATCGCCGGCAAGATTGTCTTGCAGGTTGGACAGATGCGCCAGACCAAATATCAGCGCCTGGGCAAGAGCTGCCCACAATAGCGCATTTTTCCGACCCTGCCAGCATTGTAGCAAGAAATAGAAGCAGAAGCCGCGCAGCAAAATCTCTTCGAACAGGCCGGTTGAAACACTGTTAAATATCCAGCCGCCCAGCCGGATGCCGTCGAAACTCAGGTCACTCCAGTCCGTGGATATCAGGTTGATCAGACCAATCATGGCCATCGGAATCACGGCAAAGGGCCATTTGCGCGGCCATTGCCCGACTGGCCTGGTCAGACCGGTCTGTGCAAAAATATCAAAGCGTATCAATAGCCAGATCAGACAAATACATAGCAATATTTGCGCGCTACTATGCGCCATATTTTCGGTAAATTCAGAACGATAGGGATAGAGGTCAACCAGCTTGAACAAGAATATGCTGCCGATGACAAAGATAATCGGCAGCAGCAGCGGATAGCGCCGGACCCAGGATATATGTGCAATATTGTTCATGTCAGAACGCTATCGACAAAGCATCGGCAGGGGGCTGTTGATTCGACCAACAGCGCCCCTGTTTCGATCCATTCAGAATCAGTTACGCAGCAGACAGGCCCTTGAGGCGCGTGTTTATAATCTGGTCCGCTTCGACCATGATCCGGTCGATCAGTTCCTTGCAGGTCGGGATATCGTTGATCAGGCCAGCGACCATGCCGCAGCTCCAGGCGCCGGCATCCATTGTGCCTTCCATCATGATTTTCGGATAGACGCCCGCGACCTGCTCGATGACATCGGAAAATTGCAGGTCGGCGCCTTTTTCCTTTTCGATTTCGAGTAGCCGTTCGACCGCGGAATTGTTGAGCACCCGTTCGGTGTTGCGCAGTGGGCGCATGACGAGGCGGGTATCCAGTTCGCTGGCCGCGACAATCGCATCCTTCACATTCTGGTGTACCGGTGCTTCCTTGGTGGCGATGAAGCGGGTGCCCATGTTCATGCCTTCTGCGCCCATGGCAAGCGAGGCAACGAGGCTGCGACCGTCGGCCTGACCGCCGGAGGATACGAACGGAATGTCCAGTTCGTCGGCTGCGCGCGGCAGCAGGATCATGTTGGGAATATCATCTTCGCCGGGATGGCCACCGCATTCGAAGCCATCGACGGAAACGGCGTCACAGCCAATGCTCTGGGCCTTCAGCGCGTGGCGGACGGCGGTGCATTTGTGGATTACCTTGATCCCTGCATCATGCAACGCGGGAAGCACCTGCACCGGGTTGTTACCGGCGGTTTCGACGACCGTGACGCCGCCTTCGATGATCGCCTTGACCATGCCTTCATAGTCGGGCGAGTTGACGACAGGCAGGAAGGTCAGGTTCACGCCGAAAGGCTTGTCGGTCATGTCCCGGCATTTGGCGATTTCATCCGCCAGAGCTGCAGCAGAAGGCTGGGTCAATGCGGTAATGATACCGAGACCGCCAGCGTTGGAGACAGCCGCAGCCAGTTCGGCAAATCCGACATAATGCATGCCGCCCTGGATGATCGGATGTTCGATGCCGAATAGCTCAGTGATGCGTGTTTTCATGGGATATGCTCCTGTAATTGGAAGGATTGGAAGCATGTCTGCTCCAACCGGGAATCATTTAATCGGACGATTAACTAGCAATCCATTTGCCCGTTGTCACGCCTTTCCAGATTTGATCGGGTGACGTTAGGGCAAGCTCTTCACCCAGTCGCTTCGACCAGTGAAATTCGTTGCCGAGCGCGTCGCGCCATGCCCACAGGCGGCGGGTATAATGGTGCAGATCATATTCCTGCGTATAGCCCATCGCGCCGTGGACCTGATGGAAGGGCTCGGTGACCGCTTCGACGCTATGGCCGATCTGGACCTTGGCGATGACCGCTTCGTGCCAGGCCTGTTCCGGATCGTCGGCGTGACGCGCGATGGCGCTGGCCGCTTGCGTCGCGGCCATGGTTGCAGCGGCGCATTCGGACGCGGCGACGGCCAGTTGCTGCTGGATCGCCTGAAATTTCGACAAAGGCCGACCGAATTGTTCGCGCTGAGAAACATAGTCGATCGAAAGATTCAGCGCCGTCTCCATCGCCGCTGCCATTTGCACCGCCCGGACGGTCAGGATCAGCGCTTCCATCGCTCGGCGGGAAAGATCGGTCTTGGCCGATTGTTCCACCACGTGGCCGGAAAATATGAACTGCGTCATGCCGTCGGGTGACAAAGCTTGTTCCGGTGAGCGAACCGCAGCGCGATTGTCGAACAGGGATATTTCATGATGGGCTTCGTCGAACAGGACAATCTTGTCGGCGTGCATGCCGAAAGGAATGTCCGCGCTCGGCGTATGGCCGCTGAGCGCAAAGCTGGCGCTACCGTCGGCTGGCGCCAGACCGGCGCGGTCGAGCATCCAGTTGGCGATCAGCGTCTCGGCAAAGGGTACCGGTGACGCTGCCTGTGCCGAAGCCCAGATCGCACCGAAAGTCTCGTCATAATCGGCGCCAAAGCCGCCATTGGCTTCGCTGACCCACGCCAGCGGCAGGCCATTTTCAGTCAGCGCGTCCCAGAGCGCCTGCGGATATTTCCCCGCTTCGGCTTCATGCGGGACTTCCCGTGCGCACAGGTCGGTGTAAATTTTCGTGGCCGTTTCGGCGACCATGCCTTGCGTGTTTATCATGGTAATAGGATGCCTCGAATAGAGCCGTTCGCACTGAGCTTGTCGAAGTGTAGTTCTTGCCGAACGTGGTCCTTCGACAGGCTCAGGACGAACGGTGTGAATTGCATGGGCTTTGACATCAGCGTAACCCCAATTGTCGTGCGGTAATGCCGCGCATCACTTCGGTTGTCCCGCCGCGCAAGGTATTGGGCGGAGAGCGCAGCACGCCGATATTCATGATCCGGCGCATATCCGGACTCCAGTCCTCGGAAGGCAAGTCGTTGAGCATTGCGCGGACCTGCTGGGTCAGATCATTTTCCAGCCGGTTGCCGAGATCCTTGACCAATGCGGCCTCGGTTTCGGGCGACACGCCCTGGCTGAGCAGATTGGCTATGCCCCAGGACATGCCCTTCAGCGTGCGCAGATTGGCAATGAGCTTGCCGAGTCGGGCGTGGCTGTCCGAGCCCATTTTTCCAGTGAGCTGCCATAGCGCGGTTTCCAGCGTGATATAGCTGGACAGGAAGCGTTCCGGTCCGGACCGTTCCATCGCCAGTTCGCCGGTCACCTGTTTCCAGCCGCCACCTTCTTCGCCGAGCAGGCAGTCGTCCGGGACAATCACATCTTCAAAATAGACTTCGTTGAAATGGGCATCGCCAGACAGGTCGACAATCGGCTTGATGGTGACGCCGGGCAGGCTCAGATCGACCATGATCTGTGACAGGCCGACATGGCGGTTGCGGCCATCGGCTGGCGAGGTGCGCAGCAAAGCGACCATATAATGGCAGATATGTGCGCCAGAAGACCAGATTTTCTGGCCGTTGATTTTCCAGCCGTCAGCGACTTTCTCGGCCCTGGTTTTGACATTGGCGAGATCGGAACCCGCGCCAGGCTCGCTGAGACCAATGGCGAAATAGCATTCGCCCGCAGCGATGCGAGGCAAGATATCGAGCTTCTGTTCTTCGGTGCCATGGGCGAGCAGCATCGGGGCGTGCTGGCGATCGGCGATCCAGTGGGCACCGACCGGGGCGCCGGAACGCAAGGTTTCCTCGGTCACGATATAGCGTTCGAGAGCGCTCTTGTCGTGGCCGCCATATTGGCTCGACCAGGTCAGGCCGATCCAGCCGCGCTTTCCCATTTTCTTTGAGAATTCGGGATCAGCTGAGGACATCCAGCATTCCGGTTCGGGCCGGAAATTCCCGGCCTCGCGCTCTTCTTTCAGGAACGTCTGCAATTCTCCGCGCAACTCTTCGAGCGCTGGATCGGGCTGGACAACGGGGAAATTAAATCGCTGCATGATGCAATCCTTATTAAATCCGATCCGCTCGTGCTGAGCTTGTCGAAGCAATTGGCAAAAGTCCTTCGACAGGCCCAGGACGAACGGAAGTTTGTTTCACTGTCACGGCGTCACGATATTGAATTGCGGATTTACCTCATCCAGCGCGCCAAACATAGCTGTCATCAAGGCCGCATTGCCACTGATCGTCATTTCCTTCTTCTGGATCAGGTCCAGCGGATTGACTTGGCGCATCAATAATTTTGTGAACAGGGCCCGGCTGATCGTAATTTGCGTGTCGGATCCGTCAGCGGTTGCGGCATAATCTTCCTTGCGCGGGAACATCACGCTCTTGCCGAGGTCAATGCTCACTGCCTCTTTGCGGTCTGGGAACCAGAAACGGATCACGCCGCCTTCACTTTGCATTTTTGCCGGATTGAAGCGGGTTGCCATGGCGTCGAACAGGTCAACCGCCGGGATAGCGCTGAGTATCTTGGCATTGGCCGAACTGGGCGAGTTTTTGATATTATTGCCTTCGCGAAGCTCCTTGGCGCTAACCAGATAAATATTCCGCCATGTCCCGGCCTCTGCCTGAAAGCCTAGCTGCTCATAAGTAGAGGCAAGCCATTTTTTGGCCGCTTCATCAGCAGGATCGGCGAACACCAGATGGTTGAACACGGTGGCTGCCCAGCGATAATCGCCAGCGTCAAACGCCTTTTCGCCCACTGCCAGCGCCTTCTTGGCACCACCCATTGCCGTCACGTATTTTTTCGAGGCTTCAGCCGGTGGCAGTTGGTGATAATGGGCCGGGACCCCATCCCACCAGCCGAAATAGCGCTGATAGACCGCTTTGCTATTATGGTTGAGCGTTCCATAATAGCCGCGCACGCCAAAGTCGCTCTTGGCAAAATCCGGTTCGCCGATATTCTCCGCAATCTCGTGCATGGTCGCGCCCTGATTGGCCTGACGCATGGTCTGGTCATGGACATAGCGATAGATGCCGCGCTGGTTCCTGAGGGCCGTCCGGATAGTGGCGCTGCCCCATGTCGGCCAGTGATGGGAAGCCAGCATGACGTCGGATTTCGCGCCATATCTGGCGAGCATGGCATCAATCACCTTGCTCCATTTCAGCGTATCACGCACCTGTGCGCCGCGCGGCGTCAGGACATTGTGAAAGGTGCGGGTAGCGACTTCCGCTGTGTGCAGCGCCTTATACTGGGGCAGGTAGAATACCAGCTCGGCTGGCGCTTCGGTTCCGCCCGCATCCATGAAGTCGAAGCTGATGCCATCGATCATCAGCGTCTCGCCATCCTTGCTGATCGATCTGGTCGGCGGGAATAGCGATAGATTGCCGCTCGACAATTTCTGGCCGAGGCCGCCGCCAACCTGGCCGGTCGTGCCAACGGGCAAGGCGGTACCGAATTGAAATTGCACCCGCCGGTTCATCGCGGTGCCGGCAATCACGCTCTCACCGATCGACTCGGCAAGAAAACCGTGCGGCGCAATGATCTGGACCTTGCCAGACCGGACATCCTCCGGCGACGCCACGCCGGCGACCCCGCCGAAATGATCGGCATGGCTGTGAGTGAAAATAACCGCGACGACTGGCCGGTTGCCTAGCGTCTTGTTGGCGAGCGCCAGCCCGGCTTTTGCGGGTGCCGGGGTGGTCAGCGGATCGACGATGATCCAGCCGGTCTTGCCGGCAATCAAGGTCATCTGCGCCAGATCATAGCCGCGGATTTGATAGATTCCGGGGGTGACCTCGAACAGACCGTGGATGCTGTTGAGCTTCGCCTGCCGCCAGAGCGAGGGGTTGACCGTGTCAGGCGCTGCGCCCTTGATAAAGTCGAACTGGCGTGAATCCCAAGCGACGGACCCGTCGTCGTTGAGGATTTTATCGTCGGCGATCTCGGCAAGAAAACCGCGATTGGCATTTTCGAAATCGGTCTGGTCGGCGATCGGCAGGCTTGTTGCAACCTTGGCATTGGCGGCCTTGGTAGAGTCCGTTGCGACGCCAGTGACTGGCTGAGCTTGCGCTGCGGTTGCTGCGGCGAGGGCCAATATTGAAATTGCAATTTTCCTCATATCACGCGCCCTTGAACACCGGCTTCCGCTTCTCGAGTATCGCATCAATCGCTTCACGGTGATCGTCAAGCTGCTGCAAAACGCCCTGGAACAGGGCTGCCTGATCAAGATTTTCCTTCAGCGTCACACTCTGCGCGGTGCGAACCAGTTCCTTGGTCTTGCGGATCGCCAGCGGCGGCAGGCCGACGACCATTTCGGCCAGTTCATAGGCCCGCTCGAGCAGCTTTTCGTTCGGCACGACTTCGGACACCAGGCCATAATCGAGCGCTTTGGCGGCATTAATGAATTCGCCGGTGAACAACATCTGATTGGCCTTGGCCTGCCCGATGATCCGCGGCAATAGCCATGCGCCGCCGTCGCCGGGAATGATTCCCACGCGAAGGAAGCTCTCGGCAAAAATCGCGTCTTCGCCAGCGATGCGGATATCGCACATGGTGGTCAGGTCATTGCCCGCGCCAATCGCGTGCCCATTGACCGCAGCGATTACCGGCACGGAAATCTGGGAGAATGCCAGAGGAATGCGCTGGATGCCGGTCTTGTACCAATTCTCGATTTCCAGCGGCGTCATATTCTGTTCGGCGGTCATCGCCTTTATCTCGTGCAAATTGCCGCCCGAGGAAAAGCTTTTGCCATTGGCGGCGAGCACGACGCAGCTGACCCCTGCATCCGCGTCGGCCTTGTTGATTGCGTCGACCAGAGCCTCGCATAAATCTTTCGACAGAGCGTTGCGCGTTTCCGGCTTGTTCAGCGTGATTGTAACGATGCGGTCATTTTTCTCGTAGAGAGCGACATCAGACATCAAAAATTCCTTTTCCCAGCGTTTCTTTTCTTATGCTCCCGTCATTGCAGGGCATAAAGGATTCTGCAAGACTCGCTCCGATCAACTCGCTAAATGAACGAAAATGATCCGACAGAAAATTCCAACAGCAAGTCAGGATACGGCGGGTTTCACCCTGGTGGAATTGATGGTCGTGCTGTTGATCATCGGGTTGATGGCATCGGTGGTCGTATTTTCTTTTCCCAGCGGCGGCAGCGCTCTCGAAGAAGATGTCCAGCGTTTTGCCGCGCGGACGGCGGCGTTGCGCGATAATGCGATCCTGCAATCGCGGCCGATGGCCGTGCAGGTCACACCCTCCGGCTACAGTTTTCTGGAACGGCGCAAGGGCAGCTGGTCGGTGATCGAGTACAAGCCCTTTGTGTCGACCAACTGGTCCAGCGGCGTCAGCGCGAAAACCGGCGAAACCGGACCGATGATGATCAGCTTTGAAAGCACGGGCTTGCCCAGCGAGCAGGCGGAGCTTGTCTTGCAGGGCAAGGAGCAAAGCCGCACTATCCTGATTGCGCCTATGGGCGATGTGAAACTGGCCGGAGGGACGCCATGAAAAAGTCGGGAGAGCGTGGATTCACCCTGATCGAAATGCTGGTCGCGCTGTCGGTGTTCAGCCTCGCTGCGCTCGCCCTGATCCGGCTACAAGCTTACACGACGCATAACGCGGCCGAACTGGAAATGCGGGTTGTCGCGCAATCCGTGGTTCGCAACCGGGCCGTCGAGATCCTCACTGATCCGCGCCCGCCATCGCTGGGTCAAGAGAGCGGATCGGTCGAAAATGGCGGCTGGCAGTGGCAATGGGCTCAGGATGCCAAGCTGACCGAGGATCAGAGCTTCATCCAGGTCGACATTAGCGCGCGCGAGAAAGGAAGCGGTGCCCCCGCGTCGCTGACCATATTGCGGCCATCGGGGTTGTTGCTCGACGAGCCACCGGCAAACTAGCAAAGCGTCAGGAAAAATCTTATGTTTGACCTTTGTTTCGACCGGAACAAGGGTTAGAAGCGCGAGAAATATTGACTGACAGGCAGAAAAATGAACGAATTTGAAGACGCGATCGAAGGTTTTGACATGGACGACTTGCCCGAAGGCGAAGAGTCCATGCTCGAATGGTGGGATTTTGATGACAAGGCCGAGATGGTCGATGCTGTCGCCGGCGATATCCAGTTCATTATCGAGAGCGCCCTTGATGCGCGCGGTGATGCCTTGCTGGCTTTGCCGGCCAGTGACGAGGCCATGCCGGTGCTCGAGGCGCTGGCGGAAAAGCAGATCAAGTGGAAATATGTCACGATCATCCCGACCGACGATCTGCTGGTGCCGCTTGATGATCCGCGCAGCCATGTGAAGAAACTGGCGCAACTGTTCCTGACCCGCGGTGCGCGCGTGCTGCCACTGGCACCAGAACATGAAGATTATCATATGGCTGGCGCCGCCGCCGATGCGCGGCTGCGCGACACGAAATGGCCACCTGATCTTGTGTTGCTGGGCATGGGCCCCGACGGCAGCACCGCCGGGATCATGGAAAGCGCCGATATGGAAGAGGCGCTCGACGGACCGCCTGAGAAAATTGCCGTGGGCTTGCTGCCCGATGATGGCGACACACCGCTGGTGACGATCACCAAGGCTGCGATTTGCGAAGCGCGGACCGTGGTGGTTCTGCTCAAAGGTGCGGCCAGCCAGACGATGCTCGAAAACGAGATTGAACAGGGCGCGACCAGCATGGCCCCGATCGGCCGGATATTTGCCGATTTGGCTGTACCTGTGGATATCTATGTGGAGAATTAGGGGATTATTGCTCCCTTCTATCGCCGATTGATGTGACTATCGATTGATTTAACTGTGCGATTAAACCATGGTACCGAGAAAGCGAGTCGTCGAATCAGGCGATCGGTATCTTGGAGAACGCCAGACTATGCATCCTTCTGTCCACGCAAAGGAAAATCCTGACAAGCCAGCCGTGATCATGGCGACCTCGGGAAAGATCATCACTTATGGCGAGCTGGACAGACTGTCCAATCAGGTCGCTCAGCTCTATCGCAGCCGCGGCCTGCAGATCGGTGATACGGTCGCGGTCTGCATGGAAAACCATCCGCAATTTTTCCCGGTTACCTGGGGATCGCAGCGCTCCGGCCTGTTTCAGGTCGCCATTTCCAGCCGTCTGACCGCCGAAGAAGTCAGCTATATATTAAAGGATTCCGGCGCCAAGCTGCTGATCAGTTCGCAGAAAATGCTGCCGGTCATCGACCAGGTACGCAAGCTGAACCCCGATGTCGAGCAACTGATATATGGCGTGGAAGACGAGCGGAATATCGAAGCGGCGCTCGAATCCATGCCGATGACGCCAATTGCCGACGAACGGGCTGGCATCGACATGCTCTATTCGTCGGGTACGACCGGCCAGCCCAAGGGCGTAAAACTGCCATTGCCGCTGGATGAAGATATCGCCGGGCCCAATGGCATAGCCGGACTGGCCCAGATGATTTTCGGTTTCCACAAAGATTGCGTCTATCTTTCTCCAGCGCCGCTTTACCATGCCGCGCCGCTACGCTGGAACATCGCGGTACAGGCGCTGGGCGGCACCAGCATCGTGATGGAAAAATTTGACCCGGAACATGCCCTGCAACTGATCGAGAAATATAAATGTGATGTCGGCCAGTGGGTGCCGACCCATTTCGTCCGTATGCTGAAATTGCCGGAGGAAACGCGGACCAAATATGACGTGTCCTCGATCAAGAGCGCGGTTCATGCCGCTGCCCCAGTGCCGGTGCCGATCAAGGAAGCGATGATCAAATGGTGGGGTCCGGTGCTCAACGAATATTATGCCGGGACCGAAGGCAATGGCTTTGTCTTCTGCAACAGCGAAGGTTGGCTGGCGCACAAGGGGTCGGTTGGACAGCCGATCAATTGTGAGGTCCACATCTGCGACGAAAATGGCGAAGAAGTGGCGATCGGCGAAGAAGGCCAGATCTATTTCGAGAGCGGTTCGAAGTTCGAATATCACAATGATCCAGAGAAGACCAAGGCGGCTACCCACGCCAAGGGCTGGACTTCGCTCGGCGATGTCGGGAAGCTGGACGAGGACAGCTTTCTCTATCTGACCGACCGCAAGAGCTTCATGATCATTTCCGGCGGGGTGAATATCTATCCGCAGGAAATTGAAAATCTGCTGGTTACCCATCCCAAGGTTGCCGATGCCGCCGTCATCGGCGCGCCGGACGAGGATATGGGCGAGAAGGTTGTCGCGGTCGTGCAGCCCATGGATATGGCGGAAGCGGGAGAGGCGCTGGCACAAGAGCTGGAAGCCTATCTCCGCCAGTCGCTGTCGGGGGTGAAGGTTCCGCGGCGGATAGATTTTCGTCCGGAACTGCCGCGCCATGCCACAGGCAAGCTCTACAAACGGCTGTTGCGTGACGAATATTGGAACAAGCAGGAAAGTGGGGCAGTCTGATGGCAACACAAGCAGAAGCAATTTTAACCGGCCCGGATGCGCAGGCCATTATCGACCCCGCCAATTATGTTGACTGGGATGGATTGCTCGACCGCTTTGACAGGCTCCGTAGCGAAGCACCGGTGGTGCGGGTGGTCAATGACGAGATTCACGATCCCTTCTGGCTGGTCACTAGCTATGACGACGTCATGCGGATCAGCAAGGATAACAAGCTGTTCCTCAACAGTCCGCGCAGCGTGACCTTCAGCGACAAGAACAGCGGCGCCTTTGTCAAATCGATCACCGGTGGCGATCCCAATCTGGTCCGTTCGCTGGTCGCGCTTGATGCCCCGACCCACCCCCAATATCGCCGGCTGACGCAAGACTGGTTCATGCCCAAGAATATTCGCCAGATGGAAGACGAGATCAGCGCGCTGGCCAAGGTCACGGTCGACCGGCTGGTCGAAGCAGGCGGTGAAGCCGATTTTGTACCTCTGGTGTCTGCGCCTTATCCGCTTCATGTGGTGATGCAGATCCTGGGCGTGCCGGAAGCGGACGAGCAGCGCATGCTGTTCCTTACCCAGCAGATGTTTGGCGGACAGGATGAAGATCTCAACAAGTCCGGCATGGCCAATATGACGCCGGAGCAGATCATGCAGCTGGTGGTCGGTGCAGTTGCCGACTTTGAGGCCTATTTTGCAAAATTGACCGAAGAAAAACGCGCCAATCCCACCGATGATGTGGCGAGCGTGATCGCGAACGCAAAAGTCGACGGCGAGCATCTCAGCGACCGCGATATGGCTGGCTATTATATCATATTGGCGGCGGCGGGACATGACACGACCTCGGCATCAACGGCAGGCGCGATGATGGCGCTGGCCCAGGATCCCGAGCAATTTGCGCGGCTCAAGGCCGATCGCGATCTGCTCCCCGGCATCGTTGAAGAAGCGATCCGCTGGACGACACCGGTACAGCATTTCATGCGAACGGCGGCTGAAGATACCGAGCTTGGCGGACAGAAAATTGCCAAGGATGACTGGTTGATGATCAGCTATATTGCAGCCAATCATGATCCGGACATTTTCCCCGAGCCGCGCAAATTTGATGCGTCGCGATCGCCCAACCGGCATCTCGCTTTTGGCGCTGGCGCGCATCAATGTCTCGGCCTTCACATGGCGCGCATGGAAATGAAGATATTGTTTAACGAGTTACTCGACCGGATCGAAACACTGGAACTGGCCGGTGAACCGATACGCGCCAAATCGACATTTGTTGGCGGGCTCAAAACCCTGCCTATCCGGTATAGTCTATCAAATTGAATGGCGATTGAGCCCTTGTAATACACTATATGTCACTCAACTAGAATCAATCGGCAGACCCCAAAGGAGAGCGAAATGGTTACCCAATATAGAAATTTGATCAATGGCGAGATGGTCAGCACGTCGCAGATGCTGGATGTCGTCAATCCGGCCAATGAAGAAGTAATTGGTCAGGTACCCGCTTGCGGAGAAGCCGAGCTCAATCAGGCGGTTGCCGCTGCCCGCGCTGCGTTCAAGACCTGGTCGAAAAAGCCGATCGATGAACGCCGCAAGGTGGTTCAGGCAATTGCCGCTGTAATCAACGAAAATAATGACGAGCTGTTCCGCTTGCTGACCGCAGAGCAGGGCAAGCCGCATGCTCAGGCGCAAGGAGAAATCATGGGCGCCGCCTATATGGCGGGGTCTCAGGCGACGCTGGAACTGGAAGACGAGATTAACGAGGATAGTGACGAGCGCCTGAGCCGTACCCGCCGCGTGCCGGTCGGTGTTGTTGCCGGCATCGTGCCTTGGAATTTCCCGGTGATGATGGCGGTGCAGAAAATTGCCCCGGCTCTGTTGTCCGGTTGCACAATCGTGCTCAAGCCATCGCCGTTCACGCCATTGACCACCTTGCGTCTTGCCGAACTTATCAAGGATGTCGCTCCTCCAGGCGTCGTCAATATCATCACCGGCGAAGACAGCCTGGGACCATTGATGACGTCGCATCCCGATATCGACAAGATCACCTTCACCGGCTCGACCGCGACCGGCAAGAAGATCATGGAAGGTGCTTCCAAGGATCTCAAGCGGATCACGCTGGAACTGGGTGGCAATGACGCCTCGATCGTCCTGCCCGATGCCAATGTCGAAAAGGTTGCCGAACAGCTGTTCTGGTCGAGCTTCACCAATGCCGGCCAAATCTGCGTTGCCGCGAAGCGCATCTATATCCACGAAGATATTTATGATGAGCTCAGTGCGGCGATCGCGGAATTCGCCAAGAATGTGAAGGTTGGCGACGGCGCACAACAGGGCACCGCGGTTGGTCCGATCCAGAACAAGAAGCAATATGAGCGGGTGCTGGAGCTGATTCAGGACGCCAAGGATAATGATTATAAATTCCTTGTCGGCGGTGATGCGCAAGACGATAGCATCCCCGGCTATTATGTGCCGATCACGATCCTCGACAACCCGCCGGAAAATGCCCGGATTGTTGCCGAAGAGCAATTTGGTCCGGTCATGCCGTTGATGAAATTCAGCACCACCGAAGAAGCCATCGCCCGCGCCAATGACAGCGAATATGGTCTTGCCGGCGCTGTCTGGACAGCCAATCCTGATGAAGGCGTACGGGTTGCCGAACAGCTGGAGACCGGCACTGTCTGGGTCAATGAATTCCTCCACCTGTCACCCTTTGCACCCTTTGGCGGACATAAGCAGTCCGGCTTTGGTGCCGAATATGGCAAGGAAGGCCTGCTTGAATTTACCTATCCGCAGGTGATTACCGTCAAGAAAGACAATGTGCCTGCCTGATCCAGCAGAAGCACGACTGGACAAAGCCGATGGTCACAATTGTGACCATCGGCTTTTTCATTTGACGCTAGGCTTTTCGGGGTTTAACCGGTCAGTTAAATATCCGACTCTCAACCAATTAAAGGAATAAGACTATGGCAGAAGCCTATATTGTTGACGCGGTTCGTACCGCTGGTGGCCGTCGCGGCGGCCGTTTGGCGGGCGTACATCCAGTGGATCTGGGTGCGGCGACATTGAATGCGATTGCCGACCGCAACGATTTTGATGCCAGTGCTATCGAAGACGTGATCACCGGTTGTGTATCGCAAGGCGGCGAGCAATCCGGCGATGTCGGTCGCAATGCGGTTCTCGCATCGAAACTGCCAGAAAGCATTCCTTCGGTTTCGATCGACCGTCAGTGCGGTTCTTCGCAACAGTCGATCCATTTCGCGGCGCAGGGCGTCATGTCCGGTACCCAGGATATGGTTCTGGCGCACGGCATCGAAAGCATGTCCCGCGTTCCAATGGGTTCGACCTTCAAACTGTTTAAAGATGCGGGTCTCGGAACCAATATGTCGGACGGACTCAAGGCCGCCTATCCCGGTATCCAGTTCAGCCAGTTCATGGGTGCTGAAATGCTGGTCAAGAAGCATGGCTTTACCCGTGACGATCTCGACCAGTTCGCTCTGGAAAGCCACCACAAGGCAATCAAGGCAGTCGAGTCCGGCGCGTTTGACAATGAAATTGTCGCGATTGAAATCGAAACCGCCGAAGGCAAAGAGCAGCATAAGGTTGACGAAGGCATTCGCTTTGACGCCACCAAGGAAAGCATTGGCGCAGTCAAGTTGCTGCAGGAAGGTGGCGCAATTACCGCCGCTAATGCCAGCCAGATTTGCGATGGTTCCAGTGCCGTGCTGATCTGTTCGGAACAGGCGTTGAAAGATCACGGTCTGACCCCGCGTGCGCGGATCGTGAACCTGACGGTTACCGCCGGTGATCCAGTGATCATGCTGGAAGAACCATTATTCGCTACCGAGCGTGCGTTGCAACGCGCCGGTATGAAGATGAGCGATATCGATCTTTACGAAGTGAACGAAGCATTTGCTCCTGTTCCTCTCGCATGGCTGAAGCATGTCGATGCGGATCGCAGCAAGATCAACGTCAATGGCGGCGCGATTGCTTTGGGTCATCCGCTCGGCGCGTCCGGTACCAAATTGATGGCAACCCTGCTCAATGCGATGGAAGCCCGTGGTTCGAAATATGGACTGCAAACCATGTGTGAAGGCGGTGGCCAGGCGAATGTAACGATTATCGAGCGTCTCGGTTAATTGACATATTTCGTCATGCTGAACTTGTTTCAGCATCTCTCGTGAGTCTGCACCATGTGGCATGAGATTCTGAAACAAGTTCAGGATGACGAATAACAAAAGGAAAGACATAATATGGAACTCAATAGCAATATTTCAGCCGTCATCACCGGTGGTGCTTCCGGCCTCGGCGCGGCAACTGCCCGCCGTCTGGCTGCCAAAGGCGTCAAGGTCGCTTTGTTCGATCTCAATGAGGAAAAAGGCGAAGCTCTGGCAGCCGAACTTGGCGGCGTTTTCTGCAAGGTCAACGTGACCGAAGATGAGAGCGTCGACGCCGGCTTTGAAAAGGCACGCGCCGCCAACGGTCAGGAACGCATCCTGGTCAATTGCGCCGGTATCGGCAATGCGATCAAAACCGCTAGCCGTTCCAAGGAAGATGGCTCGATCAAGCATTTTCCACTGGATGCCTTCAACTTCGTCATTCAGGTGAATCTGGTCGGGACCTTCCGCTGCATCGCCAAATCGGCAGCAGGCATGCTGACGCTTGATCCGCTGGAAGACGGCGATCGCGGAGCGATGGTCAACACCGCATCGGTTGCGGCTGAAGACGGCCAGATCGGTCAGGCGGCTTATGCTGCTTCCAAGGGCGGCGTTGTCGGCATGACATTGCCGATCGCGCGCGACCTGTCCCGCGAAGGCATTCGCGTCAACACCATCTTGCCCGGTATATTTGATACGCCACTGCTCGCCGGTGCACCGCAAAATGTCCGCGATGCTCTGGGTGCCATGGTCCCGCATCCTCCGCGCCTGGGTCAACCGGACGAATATGCAGCGCTAGCCATGTGCATGATTGAAACGCAATATTTCAACGGTGAAGATGTCCGTCTCGATGGCGGTATCCGGATGGCACCGCGCTAAGAGTTAAACAAAGACGGGCTGCGAGAAATCGCGGCCCTTTTTGTATCTGATGGAGAAGTCGATGACCGATTACACGCAGATCCTTTACGACGTGGCCGACAATATTGCGACGATCACGATCAACCGCCCGGAAAAGATGAATGCCTTTACCGGAACGATGATCAGGGAAATGACCGATGCCTTTGATCGGATCGATGCCGACGATGATGTGCGTGCGGTGGTGGTGACCGGAGCCGGAGACCGTGCCTTTTGCGCTGGTGCCGATCTTACTCCCGAAGATGGCAAGAAACCTTTTGCCAGCGAAGAGCCGGTGGAGGATTATTCCGATCCTCGCGTCCGCGATGGTGGCGGCCTGCTGATCTTGCGCATCTATCAATGCCTCAAGCCCGTGATCGGCGCCATTAACGGTGTCGCTGTCGGTGTCGGAGCAACGATGCTCCTCCCGATGGATATGCGGCTGGCTAGCGAGACTGCTCGCTTCGGATTTGTCTTCGCCCGGCGCGGCATTGCGCCGGATGGCGCGGCAAGCTGGTTCCTGCCCAATCTTGTCGGCCGGGCCCAGGCACTGGAATGGTGTCTGACTGGTCGGATTTTTGACGCCGAAGAAGCGCTCAAGGGTGGCTTGGTCCGATCCCTCCACAAACCGGATGCATTGCTTCCGGCTGCTTATGCTCTGGCGCGCGAAATTGTTGACAATACGGCTCCGGTATCGGTGGCGGTAACTCGGCAGATGCTGTGGCAATTGCCTGCGGCAAATCACCCGATGGAAGCGCATAAGGTCGATAGCCGGATAATCTATAATCGGGCCAAGTCAGCGGACGCAAAAGAGGGCATTGCAAGCTTTTTGGAGAAGCGCAGCCCAAACTATCCGGACAAAGTGTCCAGCGACTTGCCTGACAGCTTTCCATGGTGGGAAGAACCTGTCTATAAGTGACAAAAATGTGACGTCGTGCGTATAGGGGAAGAAAAATGACCGTCGATAAAATGGTGGCCAAAGAGAATGAAGCAGGAGCGCGGGACAAGCTGATCGAGACCGCCAGTCAGATCATGCGCAAGGGCGATACGATCGATATTTCCTTCAGCGAGCTTTCGGTCCTGTCTGGTCTGAACAGCGCTCTGGTGAAATATTATTTCGGCAACAAGGACGGCCTGCTGGAGGCGATCCTAGAGCGCGACATGGACAATATTCTGGTTCAGGTCGGGCTGCTGATCAAAAAGGACATGCCGCCGGAAGACAAGCTGCGGCATCATATTGGTGCGGTGATCGACACTTATTATGAATTTCCCTATCTCAACCGTCTGACCATGCGCCTTATTCGCGAACTGCCGCCAGAGGGCGCGCGCAATATTGCAGACAAATATCTGAAGCCGCTGTCCGAGGCCTACAAGACTTTCATCGGCGAAGGTATCAAGTCGGGCGTATTCCGCACGGTTGACCCCGATCTCTTCTATTCCGCCGTCACCGGCGCAGCCGACCGATTTTTTACCGGCAGGCTGGTCTGGAAATATTGCTATGGCCGCGAGGATTTCGACGAACGGATGCGCGATGCCTATCGCGAGCAGACCGTCGACCTGATCATGGCCGGAATCCTGAAATAACGCTCTATTCTGCCGCTTCCTCTTTCGGCTCCAGCTTGTCCTGGGTACGCAATTCGAAATCGCTGGCATCATGGCGTTCGCGAAGCTGGCCTGCGAGTTCACCCCATGCGCGGTTGACCATCTTGCCGCGCTGTACGGCCGGGCGTTCGCCGATCATCGCGGTCCAGCGGGCCATATTCTTGTAGGATGCGGTGTCGAGAAACTCGGATGCTTCATAGACCAGATTGTTGACCAGCGCGCCATACCAGGGCCAGATCGCGATATCGGCGATGCTATATTCGTCACCAGCCATATATTCATTGTCAGCGAGATGACGGTCAAGCACGTCGAGTTGGCGTTTCACCTCCATCGCGAAACGGTCGATGCAATATTCGATCTTCACCGGCGCATAAGCATAAAAATGACCAAAGCCGCCGCCGAGATAGGGTGCGCTGCCCATTTGCCAGAATAGCCAGTTCAGCGCTTCGGTGCGCTTGTTGTGATCGCTGGGGAGGAACGCACCGAATTTTTCAGCAAGATAGAGCAGCATTGAGCCGGATTCGAACAAACGCGTCGGAGTGTCGGTGCTGTGGTCCATCAGCGCGGGGATCTTGCTGTTCGGATTAATATCGACAAAGCCGCTGCCGAATTGATCGCCTTCGCCGATATTGATGAAATAGGCGTCATATTCCGCGCCCTTGTGACCGAGCGCCAGAAGCTCCTCGAGCATCACCGTGACCTTCACGCCGTTGGGCGTCGCCATCGAATAAAGCTGGAACGGATGCTTGCCGACCGGGAGAGGCTGATCTTTGGTCGGGCCAGCAATCGGGCGGTTGATATTGGCAAAGCGGCCGCCATTGGCCTTGTCCCATTTCCAGACTTTCGGGGGCGTGTAATCGGGCAGATTGTCGGTCATGGGATGGTTCCTTTGTTGCTTTCGACGACTGGTAGCATTTGCAACCGCACCGATCACGCAAGTTTTTCTGCGTCCGCTCCAAGCGGATTTATGACCGCCGCCTAATTTCTCGGCGGGATGGCGTGCACCATGGTCAGAAACTGCAGCGTCGTCCCGGCGCGGCGGTATTCGGACAAGGCTTGGTAATCAGGGTCGTTATACCAGGCTGTGGCCGCTGCCTCGTTCGGGAATTTGAACATGACAACCCGGCCTTCGGGCGGAGCCGCGCCTTCGAAGGTGACGCTGCCGTTATCATAGGTGATGAACTCCCCGCCATGTTTTTTCAGAATCGGGAAAAATCCCTTTTCATATTCGCGATATTTCGCCGTGTCCTGCACGGTGAAATTGGCGACAACATGGACGGGTTGCTCAGTCATCATCTGGTTCCTAGTTCATTTCCGCGAAGCTTTTGTCTTTGTCGACCCGCACATCCTGCGGCAAACCCAATACCCGTTCGGCGATGATGTTTTTCAGGATTTCATCAGTGCCGCCAGCAATTCGCAGCCCCGGAGCCCAGAGGAAGCTTTCCTGGAAAATCGCATCGGATGGGGCTTCATCCTTGTCGACGATCAGGCCGAAATGATCCTGCATTTCGATCGCGCTGTTGCAGATATCCTGCAGATGATTGGCATTGATGATCTTGCCGATCGCATTTTCCGGACCCGGCGTTTCACCGCGGGACAAGGCAGTCTGGGTGCGGAATTTGGTCAGCTTGTAACCCTGCGCCGCGACATACCAATCGGCCAGCTTCTCGCGGAAGGCCTGATCGGACATGGTGCCGGATGCGCGGGCGTAATCCATGATTTCCTTCCAGTCGGGTCCCGGGGATCCGCCAACGGCCAGCCGCTCGTTCATCAAGGTGACGAGCGCCACTTTCCAGCCCATGCCGGGTTCGCCCAGACGATCGGCGTCGGGGATGCGAACATCGGTGAAATAGACTTCGTTAAATTCGCTGCCGCCCGATGCCTGATGGATCGGCCGCACGTCGACGCCTTGCTGTTTCATGTCGACGATGAACATGGTCAGTCCCTTGTGCTTGGGCACATTGGGATCGGTGCGGACCAAAAGTATACCATAATCGGAATAATGGGCACCGGAAGTCCACACTTTCTGACCATTTATGACCCATTCGTTACCATCTTTGACCGCTTTTGTCTTGAGACCGGCAACATCGGAGCCGGCTGCCGGTTCGGAGAAGAGCTGGCACCAGACATCTTCGCCCATCAGCGCTTTGCGGACATATTTCTTCTTATGCTCGTCCGATCCGAAGGCAATCACTGTCGGAACGCACATGCCGAGACCGATCGCGAAGGGACCGGTCGGCGCGTCAAACTTGGCTTCTTCCTGTCCCCAGATAACCTGCTGCATCACGGTGCCGCCGCGGCCGCCCATTTCCTTGGGCCAGGTGATCTGCGCAAAGCCGCCTTCGGCCTTGATCTTCTGCCAGGCCTTGGCACGGGCAAGAAAATCCTCGCGGCCACCGGAGCGCAGCGCGCCGGGCGTTTTGGGCTTCAGATGTTGAGACAGGAAGGCATGCGCTTCGGCGCGAAATTCTGCTTCTTCTGGTGTGTCGTTGAAATCCATAGTCTATTCCTTCACTTTTTTGACCCATGCATGGGCCCAAGATTCAGTCATTTTTCGCTTCGAGCGCGCTGACCAGCTTCTCTTTCCAGACCGCCGGACTGCCGGCCTGCACGGAGAGCAATTTGGCGCGGCGGTAGAAGAGGTGGCAGTCCACTTCCCAGGTGAAGCCCATGCCGCCGTGGGTCTGGATATTTTCCTTGGAGGCAAACCAGAAGGCTTCCGATGCCGCGACCCGCGCAGCCGCTGCCGCTTCGGGCAGTTCCGCAGCGTTGCTCGATAACGCCCAGGCGCCATAATAAGCGTTGGAGCGGGCGACTTCATTCTTCACATACATGTCGGCCAGCTTGTGCTTGATCGCCTGATTGCCGCCAATGGCGCGGCCGAAAGCGACCCGTTCCTTGGCATAGGCATTGGCCATTTCGAGGCAGCGGGAAGCGCCGCCCAATTGTTCAAAGGCGATCAGCACGGCTGCCCGGTCGTTGATCTGGTCGAGCAGCGCCATGCCGTTGCCCGCTTCGCCGAGAAGCTCGGCTTCTGCGCCGTCAAAGCTGATCGTCGCATGGCTGCGCGTGGGCTCAAGCGTCTTGATCGGTGTCCGCGACACGCCGCCCTGGTTCAGGTCGACAATGACGAAGCTCTCGCCGCTGCCGTCTTTCACCAGCACGATCGCGTGGGTCGCGATATCGCCATCGGTCACCGGGATCTTCTTGCCCGTGATGCTGCCGTCCTTCAGCCGCGTCGTAATATTGCCGGCCTTGATCTCGCCCGGTCCTTCGCTGATCGCGATACAGCCGACCAGGCTGCCGTCGGCCACTTTCGGCAGCAGTGCCAGTTTCTGTTCTTCGCTGCCCGCAAGCTTTAGCGCTTCGGCAAAGAAATAGGCCGATGACCCAAATGGAACCGGTGCCAGGACGCGGCCCAGTTCCTCTGCAATCACGCAAAGCTCGAGCATGCCGAGGCCAAGCCCGCCATATTCTTCGGGGATCGCTGCGCCGAGCCAGCCCATTTCGACAATCTGCTTCCACACGCCTTCATTGTGGCTCTTGCTGTCATCATCCAGCACTTCACGGACATGTGCAGAGGTACATTGGGCTTCGAGAAATTTGCGCGCTTCGTCGCGGAGAAATTTCTGGTCGTCAGAGAAATCAAAATTCATGGTTCAAACCTCGTCCTGTTTTATCATTATCATTCGTCATTGGCGGGCATGCCGAGAGCGCCTCGTATTTCGTCATTGTCCGCGCCCAGCGTTGGCGGGTCGGCATAGAAATTGGCGGGGCTGGCGGAATAGAGCACGGGATGTTTGATCGACCGGTATTTGCCCATTTTTTTGCCTTCGCGCTCCTCCCAGAATCCGACCTGCTTGAGATGGGGGTCCTCAAGCACATCCTCCATCCGGTTATAACGCATCGCCGGGATATTATGCTCGTCGAGCAGAGCCAGCCATTCGTCCGAGGTTTTGGTAGAGGCGATTTCCTCGATCAATCCGTAGAGCTCTGTGGTATTTTTCGTACGTTCCGCATAAGTCGCGAAGCGCGGTTCCTGGAACACTCCGGGCTTGCCGCCCAGTTCGAAGAATTTTTCCCACTGTGCGTCATTATAGGGGACGAGGCCGATATAGCCGTCCTTGGTCGGATAGGGCTTGCGGTTCTTGTTGATCGAGCGGGTATAGGCAAGCTTGCCATTGCCGGGGATGAAGGTTTCACCCCAGAGATTTTCAACCATGTTGAACCAGGTAAAGGCTTCGAACATCGGCACCTGGACAAATTGTCCCTCGCCGGTTTTTTCCTTGTGATACAGCGCCGCAAGCGTGGCGTTGACCGCGAACAGGCCGATGGTCTTGTCCGCCACCAGCGATGGCACATAAAGCGGTCGCCCGCTGTCGCCCCGCATTTCGAACAGCGAGGCGAAGCCGGAAGCGCCCTGGATCAGGTCGTCATAGGCTTGGCGGTGGGAATATTCGCCGCCTTGGCCGAAGCCGGCACAATGGACATAGACAATGTCCGGGTTGATCGCCTTGACGCTTTCATAATCCAGGCCGAGCCGTTCCATGCCGGCCAACCGGACATTGTGGAAAAATACGTCGGCATGTTTTAGCAGCTCGAGAATGACGGCCTTGTCGTCGTCATTCTTGCCATTGAGGGTGATCGATTTCTTGTTGCGGTTGAGCGAAGCAAAAATCGGACCGAGATCACCGGTCGGGCTGTCACCGGCATGGCGCATCATGTCGCCGGCAAATTTCCCGTCGCCATTTTCTATCTTGATGACGTCAGCGCCCATGTCGGCGAAATTGAGTGTTGCAAAAGGTCCCAGCACAACCGTCGACATGTCGACGATCTTAAGTCCCTTCAGTGGACCTGTCGGTTCCGTGTCCCATTTCAGCTCTGGCCATCCGCTCATTCACTAGTCCTCAAATTATTAGGTGCATTGATCACCCTGTCTGTTATCATGTTTAATCGATTGATGAACTGTTTATTTTGAGGGAATTACCATTGGCTTTGGCAGACAAGAAGGCGCCGGTCCTGATCGGCGTTGGCGAGACAAGTGGGCGGAAACTGAAGGAATTGCAGGGGCTGGAATGGCCCTCGACGGTCGATCTGGCGTCGGATGCGATCAGGGAAGCGCTGGCTGACAGCGGCGCGGCGGAGAAGCTGGCCGCGTCGATTGATTGCCTGCTATCGATTCGCCTGTTCCATGACAGCGGCCTGCCGCATGATTGCGGTTCGCCGGAGAATCACCCGGAAGCGGTGGCGACGGCATCGGGCCTCAATCCTGCCACTTTGCTCTATGGTGATGTTGGCGGCCAGAGCCCGCAGAAACATCTCAACAAGCTCGCCTGTCAGGTTCATGCCGGTGAATATAAAGCGGTAGTCCTGTCCAGCGCGGAAAATGTCGGCACCGTCAAGCGGGGGCGGCGCAGCGGCCACAAGCTCGACTGGAGCCAGCCGGCAACCCGCGACATGATCGACCTCAAAACCGATCAGGACAAGATGCTCACCGCCTATGAATGGCGGCAGGGCATCATCAACATGCCGATGGCCTATGGCATTGTCGAAAATGCCCGGCGCGCACGGCTGGGGATGGATCGCGATAGCTATGCGCAGAGCATGGCCGAGCTGTGGGAGGCTTTTGCCGAAGTGTCGCTGACTCGCGAACATGCACAATTTGCCCGGAAATGGACGGCGGAAGAATTGCTCGCCGATGATCATGGCAATTACCGGCTCAACGACCCCTATCGCCGCTGGATGGTGGCGCAGGATGCCGTCGAACTGGGCGCGGCGGTTATTCTTACGACGGCGGGCCATGCCGAGGAACTGGGCATCGCCGAAGAGAAGATGATCTATCTGCACAGCGGCGCTGACGCCAGCGTGCCGCTGATGAGCCATCAGGCGGACCTGTCGATTTCTCCCGCCATGGAATCGGCCTTTCCTAAGGCACTGGAACTCGCAGAAGTGGAGGCTGGCGACCTCGGGCCGATCGACATTTACAGCTGTTTCCCGGTCGCGGTTTCGCTGGCGATGGACGCGCTCGGTTCACCGGACCGGTCACTGTCTTCCTATACGCTGACTGGCGGCCTCAGCTTCTTTGGCGGCCCCGGCAACAGCTACAGCGCCCACGGCATGGTCGCGCTGGTTCAGGCCTTGCGCAAGGATGGCAGCAAGCCCGGCATGATCTCCGCCAATGGCGGGGTGATCAACAAGGAATCGGTTGGCATTTATGCGGCTCAGCCGGTTGCGAGCGAATGGTCACCGGATCGGATTGCCGAGCCGAACCGGATCCTAAAGCCAGCAAATATCAAGGAAGATCATTATTTCACCGGCAAGGCGGTGATCAAAAGCTATGCCATGCCTTATGGCAAGGCCAGCCGCGGTGCGGCGAGCCTGTGGCTGCAGGACGAACAGGGTCTGCCCGCCATTGGTGTGCTGCCCGATGCGCCGGAGGACACCGACCTGATTGGTCTGGCGGTCGATGTGATCACCGATGATGAGCGCAATATCGCCAAGCTCAGCGGATAATCTGCATATCGAGAAATTCGACTTGCGGCGTCAGATAGGCCTCGCGGCAGGGCTCTTCCTTCGCCAGGTCGGTTGACAGATATTTGCTGTTGCTGTCGGCGAAGATCGTCGCGACGGCCTTGCGCGTGCCGGTGCCTTCTACCGGTTGCTGCAGGGCGACGCGGATCGCGGCGACGAGATTGAAGCCGCTGGAAATGCCGACGCCGAGCCCGAACTGGCGGCCGAGCTTCTGCGCCATCAGGATCGCGTCACCGTCATGCACGCCGATCACGCTGTCCAGTTCCGACAGGTTGAGGATGGCGGGGATGAATTCATCCGACAGGCCCTGCACCCGGTGCTGGCCGCATTTGTGCCCGACCGACAGGGTCGGCGACTCGATCGGTTCGACCGGATGGACAGCAATGCTCTCGTCGCGTTCCTTCAGATAGCGGCCCATGCCCATTACCGTGCCGCCGGTACCAACGCCGGCGACAAAGCCACCCAGTTCCGCGCCGTCATCCGTGACCTGCTGCCAAAGCTCCGGGCCAGTGCCTTCGGCATGTTCGTCTGCGTTGACCGGGTTGGAAAACTGTCGCGGCAGATAGGCGCCCTGCTGACCCAATTTTTCCGCCGCCGCCATGCAGCCCAGAAACCCTCCGTCTTCGCGCGAGACCAGCCTTACATCGGCGCCATAGCCGGCCAGCATTGCGCGCCGCTCCGCGCTGACCCAGTCGGGCATGAAAATCGTCACCGGATGGCCAAGCGCGCTGCCGATCGCGGCAAAGGAAATGCCACTATTGCCGCTGGTCGCCTCGACAATCGTCTGGCCGGGCAGCAGCGCGCCGCGCCGGATCGCGTCTTCCAGTATCGCCAGCGCCATCCGGTCCTTGATGCTGCCGGACAGGTTGTACATTTCGGCCTTGGCGTAAATCGTGACCTCCTGTCCGTCATGGCGAGCGAGGATCCTGATCGCAGGCGTGTTGCCGATCAGCGCGGAAAGCGAATGCAACCGATATTCCCGCCCTCTGCCTACCATGTCCAACATTGCAAAACCCCCTTTAATGATATGCATGAGCTTATGATGGCAGCTGCGCGGGAAATCTTCGCTAATAATTGGTGATATTGCGATAAAAACGTGATAAAAATCTGGATATGATCAAAGAAGCCAAAAAATTAGATAATAATGACCGCAATATCCTGAAAGCCTTGCAACGCGATGCCAGCCTGTCGCTGGAAAATCTCGCGGCGCAACTGAGCCTCTCGACCAATGCCTGCTGGCGGCGGATCAAGCGGATGGAGGGGGACGGGATCATCGCCCGCCGGGTGGTGATCGTCGAGCCGGAGGCGGTCGGCTTCGGCATGACCGTCTTTGTCGCCGTCCGCACCAATGATCATAGCGACAAATGGCTGGAGAAATTCGCCGCCGCCGCTTCGGCGGTCGAGGAAGTGGTCGAGCTCTACCGGATGGCCGGCGAGGTCGACTATCTGCTCAAGCTGCTGGTCCGCGATGTCGCCGACTATGACCGGGTGTACAAGAAGTTGATCAAGGCGGTGCCCTTGTCGGACGTGTCGGCGAGCTTCGCGATGGAGCGGATCAAATATGAGACGGCGGTGCCGGTTTGAGGGTGCTCTGCGCGGGGTAAAGTAGTGCGCCACTTTGGGCGCAAAAGCGGATGCTACAGATGCGGCAGCCATTCGTCGGCTAACGTCCCGATTGCCGACATTGGCAAAAAATGCAATCAGTCTCGAATGTCACTATTGCAAGTCAGCGGATCGGCGTTCCTTGCCGCTTGTGTAGCGGCTTTCTTATGGGTCTTATTGGTTCCGAAATCTGCGGACGAGGTAGGCTTCTTGATTGATGATCCAAGTTATCTCACTGGATGTTATTCAAATGGAGGTGCAGAAATCCGGCTGACGCCAAAGCACGCCGAGTTCAATGGAACGGCTGTTCCAATCTCCTTCGGGATGAGGAAAACCCTGCGGGAAGTTGTGTATCCTTCACGATTTCCTTGGTTCGATATTGCTCAAGGAAAGTTTCGGTTCAAGAATGACAGGTTTGACTTACTCAATCTCCAGAAAGATAAGAGTGGTCTATGGAGCTTAGAAATCTGGCAGGCGGATTACCTAGACACTGGCAAGCCCGAAGACCTGAAAACGGTTATTTTTCGAAAACATGATTGCGGGTAATTCGTGAAAGCCGTTTTTCTGCCGTTGGAATCAAATCGCCACAACATCCTGCCGGATCGCACCGAATATCGAATGCCCATCCGCATCCAGCATCTGGATTTTCACCGTATCGCCAGCGCTCATGAACGGTGTCTTGGGCGCGTCGTCGTTGATCGTTTCGATCATCCGGATTTCGGCGATGCAACTGTAGCCGAGGCCTCCTTCTGACACAGGCTTGCCGGGATCGCCGTCGGGGCCCTGGTTGGATACGGTGCCGGAACCGATGATCGTGCCGGCGCACAGCGGCCGGGTCTTGGCGGCGTGGGCGACCAGATCGGCGAGGCTGAACGTGGCGTCCTTGCCGGCATTGGCGCGGCCGAAGGGCTCGCGGTTATAGTCGACTTGTAGCGGCAGGTGGATGACCGAGCCCTTCCACGCGTCGCCCAATTCATCGGGTGTGACGCAGACCGGGGAAAAGGCGGAGGGCGGTTTTGACTGGAAAAAGCCGAAGCCCTTGGCCAGCTCGCCGGGGATTAGGCCGCGCAGGCTGACATCATTGCACAGCATGACCAGCTTGATATGGCCGGCGGCGTCTTCGGCGCTGACGCCCGGTGGCACATCATCGGTGATGACCGCGACTTCGCCTTCCATGTCACAGCCCCATTTCGGATCGCCGAGCGGGATATCGTCGCGCGGGCCGAGGAATGCGTCGCTGCCGCCTTGATACATCAGGGGATCGCTGTAGAAGCTCTCAGGCACTTCCGCGCCGCGCGCTTTGCGGACCAGTTCGACATGATTGATATAGGCGCTGCCGTCGGCCCATTGATAGGCGCGGGGCAGGGGGGATTCGGCCAGCCGCTCGTGAAAGCGTTCGCAGGGCACGCTTTCATGCTCGACATCGCGGTAGAGCGCTTCCAGCTTGGGCGCGCAATTTTCCCAGTCGTCCAGCGCCGCCTGCAGGGTCGGGGCAATATTGCTCGCTTCGCAGCAGCG
>TARA_R110000824_G_scaffold390760_17_pt1 | contig 53562 bp, 50 predicted proteins | sample TARA_R110000824 | Tara Oceans TARA_R110000824 (sample SAMEA4397747) | marine metagenome | biome: Polar Biome; feature: [MES] marine water layer (ENVO:01000295) within the mesopelagic zone...; material: water (ENVO:00002006), including particulate matter (ENVO:01000060) such...
GGGATCGGGTTTTGTGATCGATCCGAGCGGCGTGATCGTGACGAATAATCATGTGATCGACGGGGCCGACAAGATCGAGGTCACGTTTACCGATGGCGAGACGCTGCCTGCAAAATTGCTGGGGCGCGACGAGATGACAGACATTGCCGTTTTGAAAGTGGAACCCAAGACACCGCTGGCGCATGTGGTGCTGGGTGACAGCGACCATTTGCGGGTCGGCGACTGGGTGATGGCAATCGGCAATCCGTTCGGCCTTGGCGGCACTGTGACGGTGGGCATTGTGTCGGCCATGAACCGCGATATTCATGCAGGCAATTACGACGATTTCATCCAGACGGATGCCGCGATCAATCGCGGCAATTCCGGCGGGCCGCTATTTGACCTCAATGGCACGGTTGTCGGCATGAACACGGCGATCATCTCGCCTTCGGGTGAGAGTGTGGGCATCGGCTTTGCGACGCCTGCAAGTTCGATCCGCTCAATCGTCAGCCAGATCCGCAATAATGGAGAAATCCGCCGCGGCTGGATCGGGGTGCGCATTCAGACCGTGACAGCAGAGATTGCCAAAACACTCGGCCTTGAGGGGCGCAAAGGCGCGCTGGTGGCGGGCGTGTCGCCGGATGGCCCTGCGGCCAAAGCGGGGATCGAGACGGGTGATCTGATCACCGGATTTGACGGCAAGCCTGTGCCTGAAATGCGTGATCTGCCGCGCATCGTGGCGGAGACAGAAATCGGCAAGAGTGTGTCGGTGGATATTGTGCGGGCAGGCAAGCCGCGCAAGCTGACGCTGAAAGTCGGCTTGCTGGATGAGCCGAAAGAAGCAGACGTGAAAGCGGATGCGGCAATGCCTGCGGAAGCCGATAAACTGAATGTGATCGGGATGGAGCTGATTGCGCTGGATGCAGAGATACGCACACAATTTGGTATTCCCGACAGCGTGCAGGGCGCGCTGGTGTCCGATGTGGCGTCAGGTTCCAAGGCGGCTGAAAAAGGCGTGCAGGCCGGTGACGTGATCGTGCGTGTGGGGCAGGCGGAAGTGCGTTCGCCCAAGGATGTGGAAGCGCAGATTGCAGTCGAGAAGAAAGCCGGTCGGGCGTCTGTGTTGTTGCGGCTGATCAATGGCGCGTCGGCGCGGTTTGTGGCTGTGCCGCTGAATTGAATTCTTTGAATTTTCTGAATGCATAAAAGATGGGTCCCGGGATCAAGTCCCGGGACGACATTCGTTATTTTGTATCGGGTTTTTGTCGGATTTGAACTCTGCTCTGGCTTGGGCAAAGACGTGGATACGCGGGTCAAGCCCGCGCATGACGTGTCGTTGGCGGTGAAGGATCAGGCGAAGTCAGTGTGTTTATAGCCCTGCAAATAAAGCAGAGCTGTGAGGTCGCCATGGTCGATGCGGGCATCGGCGGCTTCGGCGACGACGGGTTTTGCGTGGAGCGCGACGCCGAGGCCTGCTTCTTCAATCATGCCCAGATCATTGGCACCGTCGCCGACGGCAAGTGTGGCGATGGCGGGCAGGCCTGCTTTGTCGCGCAGTTCGACGAGGCTGTCGATTTTGGCCTGACGGCCGAGGATGGGCGAGGCGACATCGCCTGTGAGTTTGCCGTCTTCAAAGACCAGTGTGTTGGCGCGGTTTATGTCGAAGCCGACCGAGGCGGCGACGCGTTCGGTGAAGAAGGTGAAGCCACCTGATACGAGGGCGCAGGTGGCGCCGTGTTTTTTCATGGTGGCAGTGAGCGTGCGGCCACCGGCTGTTTCGGTGATGCGGTTTTGATAGACGCTTTCAAGCGAGGCGAGCGGCAGACCTTTCAGCAGGCCGACGCGTTCGCGCAGGGCAGGCTCGAACTCGATCTCGCCGCGCATGGCGCGGGCGGTGATTTCTGAAATCTGGTCTTTCAGGCCAAGCTCGGCGGCAAGCTCGTCAATGCATTCCTGCTCGATGATGGTGGAATCCATGTCAGCCACCAGCAGCAGCTTGCGACGACCCTCGGCGGGCTGGATCGCGAGATCGAGTGTGACGTCCGCGAATTTCTTGCGTAATGCCGCCTCATAGCCTTTGGCGTCGTCTGCTTCGAAATGCAGGTCGCAGGCGAGGTCGGCATGCAGCCAGTCGGTGTCGGAGGAATTGGGCAGGCTGCCGCTGGCGGCTGCGACCAATTCCTCGGTGAGAGCTGTTGTGCTGTTGCCGATAAGGGTGAGGGTGTATTTCATGTCAGACTATTTTTCTCTCACTGTCATGGCCGGACTTGATCCGGCCATCCATGTCTCAAGTCGTAGTAAGTAAGAAGACGTGGATACGCGGGTCAAGCCCGCGCATGACGAGTTTAGGTGGTGGTATTGACCGAGCCGCATCATACAAAAAGAGCGATCCTTATTGCAGGGCCGACGGCGAGCGGCAAGTCCGCGCTGGGGCTGGCTGTGGCGCAGCGCTATGGCGGCGAGATTGTGAATGCTGATTCCATGCAGGTCTATCGCGCCTTGCGGGTGCTGACGGCGCGGCCAAGCGCGGGCGACGAGCAGGTGGTGCCGCATCATCTTTATGGCGTGCTGGAAGGAGACGAGGCCTGTTCGGCGGGAAAATGGTCGCGTATGGCGCTGGAGATTATTCGGGGGATAGAGGCGCGGGGGCGGGTGCCGGTTATTCTGGGCGGCACGGGGCTTTATTTTCGGGCACTGACCGAGGGATTGTCGCCGATCCCGCCCGTGCCCGACGATGTGCGCCAAGCAGTGCGGGCGGAAGTGGCAGAGGCCGGTGACAATGCCCATGCGCTGCTGGTGGAGGCAGACCCCGATCTGGCGGCGGTGATCCGGCCCACGGACAAGCAACGGATTGCGCGCGGCATCGAAGTGGCGCGGGGGACGCCTAAGCCGCTGAGCCAGTGGCATAAAGAGCCGCCAAACCCGCTTCTGACCGGAAATCTTGCCAAAATCGTGCTGGCACCGGATCGCGACTGGTTGCGGGCGCGGTGTGACAAGCGTTTTGAGCTGATGCTGGAGCAGGGCGCGCTGGATGAAGTGCGGGCGCTGGCCGGCGAGGGGCTGGATGCGAGCCTGCCGCTGATGAAGGCTTTGGGGCTGAGGCCTCTGGCGGACTATGTGTCTGGAAAGATTGAGCTTTCTGAGGCTATTGCAAAGGGGCAGGCCGAGACGCGGGCCTATGCCAAGCGGCAGGAGACCTGGTTTCGCACTCAGATGATTGCGTGGAACAGGTTTTCTGCGCAAGATTCGGAAAGGTTAAAGGCAGAAATCTTTTCGTTTATTGATGGAATGGGGTTGACCGACGCGTAAGGGCTGATTAGGTTGCCCCTCGAAATTGAGGTTATTGCTTCATTCGCAATGGCGTTTTGCCCCGACCCACCTTGTCGTCAAAGGAGGCGGGGCATCCATCTTTCTAGCATTGGAAAAGAGAGATGGATGGCCCGGTCAAGCCGGGCCAAGGCGGTTGGGATTGGGGTTGTTTATTGGGTTTGGATTGGAACGGAAAATGGCTGCTCAGGAAATGACAGGTGCGGAAATCGTTGTCAAAGCGCTGATCGATCAGGGCGTGGACACGATCTTTGGCTATCCCGGCGGCGCGGTGCTTCCGATTTATGACGCTTTGTTCCAGCAGAACCAGATCCGCCACATTCTCGTCCGTCACGAGCAGGGCGCGGTGCATGCCGCTGAAGGCTATGCGCGCTCGACGGGCAAGCCCGGCGTTGTCCTCGTCACGTCCGGGCCCGGCGCGACCAATGCCGTTACCGGTCTCACCGATGCGCTGATGGACAGCATTCCGCTGATCTGCCTGACAGGGCAGGTGCCGACGCATCTCATCGGCACGGATGCTTTTCAGGAATGCGATACGGTTGGCATCACACGGCCCTGCACGAAGCATAACTGGCTGGTCAATTCGGCCACCGAGCTGACGCGCATCATGCACGAGGCTTTCTATGTCGCGACCAATGGCCGTCCCGGCCCGGTCGTCATTGATATTCCGAAGGATGTCCAGTTCCAGAAGGCCGAATATGTCGGCCCGCAGAACATTGTCCACAAGACATACCGTCCCAAGATCAAAGGCGATATTGACGCGATCAAGCAGGCGGTCGATCTGATTGCCAATGCCAAGAAGCCGCTTTTCTATACAGGCGGCGGCATCATCAATTCGGGCAATCTGGCAAGCCAGTTGCTGCGCGACTTTGTGAAGATGACGGGTTTTCCGATCACTTCGACGCTGATGGGGCTGGGTGCTTTTCCCGCGTCGGATGGTCAGTGGCTGGGCATGACGGGCATGCATGGCACGTATGAAGCCAATAATGCGATGCATGATTGCGACGTGATGATCAATCTCGGCGCGCGGTTTGATGACCGCGTGACGGGCCGCGTTGACGCGTTTGCACCGCATTCCAAGAAGATCCACGTCGATATTGATGCGTCCTCCATCAACAAGATCGTGCATGTCGATGTCGGCATTGTCGGCGACGCGGCGCATGTTCTGGAAGATATGATCCGCATTTGGAAATCAAAGGCGATCAAGATCGACAAGGCTGCACTGGGTGACTGGTGGAAGCAGATCGACACATGGCGTGAGAAGAAGTCGCTCTCCTACAAGCAGTCGGGCGATATCATCAAACCGCAATATGCGATCGAACGCCTCTACCAGCTGACCAAGGACCGTGACACCTATATCACGACCGAAGTGGGCCAGCATCAGATGTGGGCGGCCCAGCATTTCCATTTTGAAAAGCCGAACCACTGGATGACATCGGGTGGTCTGGGCACAATGGGCTATGGTCTGCCTGCCGCTGTCGGTGTGCAGATTGCGCATCCTGATGCGCTGGTCATCGACATTGCCGGTGAAGCATCCATCCAGATGTGCATGCAGGAAATCTCGACGGCGGTGCAGTTCATGCTGCCAGTCAAGATTTTCATTCTGAACAACGAGTATATGGGCATGGTGCGCCAGTGGCAGCAGCTGCTGCATGGTGGTCGCTACTCGCATTCCTATTCGGAAAGCCTGCCTGACTTCGTGAAGCTGGCCGAAGCCTATGGTGCGACGGGTATCCGCGCCGAAAAGGCGGGCGAGCTGGATGGCAAAATCCAGCAGATGATCGACGCACCCGGTCCGGTGATTTTCGATTGTCTCGTGGACAAGATGGAAAACTGCTATCCGATGATCCCGTCGGGTGCGGCCCATAACCAGATGATTTTGGGCGATAGCGAGGATGAGCCCTCGGTTTCGGAAGAAGGCAAGATGCTGGTTTAAAGGCCGACCCTCACCCTCCCGCGAGAGCGGGCCCCTCCCTCTCCCGCAGGCGGGAGAGGGGATAAAGGCCGCAAGACTGCGGATTTTGGGTGATTTCCTGACCAGCGACACCGAAAAGCCTTCACAACCACCTCTAATCCCAATACAGAGACGCGCATGAGCATCGAGCAGAAAATCGAACGGCATACAATCGCCGCCCTCGTGGACAATGAGGCAGGCGTCCTTGCGCGGGTCATCGGCCTGTTCTCGGGCCGTGGCTATAATATCGAGAGCCTGACAGTGGCCGAGGTGGATAATGCGGGGCATACCTCGCGGATCACCATTGTCACATCGGGCACGCCGATGGTGATCGAGCAGATCAAGGCGCAGCTTGACCGTCTGGTGCCGGTGCACAAGGTGGTGGACCTGACAGTGGAAGCGCCGGGCATCGAGCGCGAAATGGCGCTGGTGAAGGTTGCCGGAACAGGCGAGCGCCGTGTGGAAGCGCTGCGCCTGTCGGATGCGTTCCGCGCCCGCGTGATCGACACGACACATTCGTCCTTCGTTTTCGAAGTGACGGGTGCGCCGGACAAGATCGACGCTTTTGTAGGATTGATGAGGCCGCTCGGCCTCGTGGATGTGTCGCGGACCGGGGTTGTCGCCATTGCGCGCGGCCCGGAAGCGATGTGAAGAAAACTGGTTTTTGACGGATACGAAAAGGACGAAGCCCATGCGCGTTTATTATGACCGCGACGCAGACGTGAACCTCATCAAGAGCAAGAAGGTTGCCATTATCGGTTACGGCAGCCAGGGCCATGCCCATGCTCTGAACCTGCGCGACAGCGGCGTGAAAGAAGTGGCTGTCGCTCTGCGCGCCGGTTCTGCCACAGCCAAGAAGGCCGAAGGCGAAGGCCTGAAGGTCATGACAGTGGCTGACGCCGCCAAATGGGCTGACGTGCTGATGATGCTGACACCTGACGAACTTCAGGGCGACATCTATCGCGACGACATCCACGAGAACATGAAGCCCGGTGCGGCTCTGCTTTTCGCGCATGGTCTGAACATCCATTTCAACCTGATCGAACCGCGCGCCGACATTGACGTGTTGATGGTTGCGCCCAAGGGCCCCGGCCACACGGTGCGTTCGGAATACCTCAAGGGCGGCGGCGTGCCTTCGCTGATCGCCGTGCATCAGGATGCGTCGGGCAATGCCCATGACGTGGGCCTGTCCTACGCCTCGGCCAATGGCGGCGGTCGTGCCGGCATTATCGAGACGACGTTCCAGGAAGAATGCGAAACCGACCTTTTCGGTGAGCAGGTTGTTCTCTGCGGCGGTCTCGTCGAACTCATCCGCGCCGGTTTCGAAACACTGGTCGAAGGCGGCTATGCCCCTGAAATGGCCTATTTCGAATGCCTGCACGAAGTGAAGCTGATCGTGGACCTGATCTATGAAGGCGGCATCGCCAACATGAACTACTCGATCTCGAACACAGCGGAATACGGCGAATATGTCACCGGCCCGCGCATCATCACGGCAGAAACAAAGGCCGAAATGAAGCGTTGCCTGGAAGACATTCAGTCGGGCAAGTTCACGCGTGACTGGATGCTTGAAAACAAGGTCAACCAGACCAGCTTCAAGGCCACACGCGCCCGCAATGCAGCCCATCCGATTGAAGAAGTGGGCGCAAAGCTGCGCGCCATGATGCCCTGGATTTCCGCGAACAAGCTCGTGGACAAGGACAAGAACTAACAAGCTATCGAGACAGGCTTTATGGTTTTGAAATGGCCCTCTGCGATAGTCGCAGGGGGCCATTTTTTTGGCCCGCCGACCCCGACAGGAAACCGTCCGTAAGGGGAACGCAAAATGGACACAGGTTATGACGTTAGAACACAAGGCCGACATTGCCTTTTTGCACACAGCGGCTGTGCATATCGAGACGTTCAATGCGCTGGGGGCGGAGCTGGCGCCTGACCTTACGTTGCGCCATGCGGTGCGTGACGATCTGCTGAGTGCGGCGGAAAAGGCCGGACTGGTGACGCCGGTGCTGGAAATGCGCACGGAAGAAGCGCTGATGGCGCTGTCCGATGAAAGCGGCGGGGTGGTGGTTTGCACCTGCTCGACGCTGGGCGCGAGTGCGGAAGCGCTGGCTGGCGAGACGGGGCGGCCCTTTATGCGGATTGACCGGGCGATGGCTGACCTTGCCGTGCGCGAGGGCAGGCGCATCGGGGTGGCGGCTTGTGTGCTGACAACTGTGCCCAATACGCAGACGCTGATCCGCTCGTCTGCGGCGCGCGCCAAGCGCGAGATAGAATTGACCACCTTCATGTTTGACGATGTGTGGACGCTGTTTCGCGAGGGGCGGCTGGATGATTATTACGAGGGGATTGCCCAGAGACTGGCCAAGGCTGCGGGCGATGTGGATGTGATTGTGCTGGCGCAAGCGTCTATGGCACCGGCAGCGGCGCTTTGCAAAGGGCTATCGGTGCCGGTTTTGTCCAGTCCGCGGGCGGGGTTCGAGGCGGCGGTGCGGCTGGCTAGAGAAAGCCGCTGATTTTCTCGCGCGGGATGGCGACAATATCGCCATGACCCTTTGTCCATTCGAGCAACTGGTAGCGGCTGCGCCGCGCGCTTTCGAGAATGAGAAAGCTGTAATTTTCGGGAAAGAGTTCGGTGAGGCGCTGGCGATGTGCTTCATCGCCTGTCAGGACCTCGACGACGACGAGCGGGCGGTCTTTGGCCATGCGGGATTGCAAGCCGCGCAGCACATTGAGTTCGAAGCCTTCGACATCGATCTTGACGAGGCCGAGCGGCAACGGCTTGTCGGCCAGCAAGGCATCGCCGGTGAGCTGGGTGACTTCGATGAGACCTGACGACAATGCATCTGTAACGACACGACCGACGCCCAGATTGCCGCTATCGGGAGGGAGAAAAGAAACCGTGCCGGGGTGATCGGACAGAGCCACGCGGGCCAGTTCGACATTTTCGATATGGTTTTTCTCGATTGTCTTTTGCAGGCGGTCGGCAACAGGCGCGTAAGGCTCGACGGCGATAATCTGTCTCGCATGCCGCGCGAGGGCCAATGTGTGAACGCCGATATTGGCTCCGACATCCAGAAACAGGGATGGCGGCTGGCGTTTGATCCAGTTCTGCATCAGGCGGGCAAGCCCCGGCTCAAAAGCGCCGCGCGAGAGCATGTGGTAGTCGATCAGATTGACCGCATTGCCGGAAAACAGATATGGGCCGAAGCTGATCTCGAAGGGGAGGTCGCGCAATTTTTTGCGCGGCAGGAATGACAAGACATAGATGCGTCTGGCCCATGCCGGCCATGAGGCGACTTTCAGACGCCTGAATATAGCGGCGCTGGAACCGGATTTTTCCGCGAGGTCTTGCGTGGTCATGAAGGCTGGAACTTGTGTGAGTCGAGGTGGGAATTGAAGTGTAGCCTATATTTTCCAAGCTGTTACGGGTAATCGGCGCGGCAGAATGCCCGTTGACAGTTAATGCGAATAATTAGCAAAATCTGGCAGGTATTCACCTGACCGGAAGAGTTTGACTATGAAGGCGTTTGTTTTTGCTTCTGCCCTGATTGTGTTTGGCGCTGGCGCGGCGATGGCCGACGAGATGCCGACATTTGAAATCACCATCAAGGATCATGTGTTCAGCCCTGCAACGGTGGAAGTGCCTGCGGGCGAGGAAGTGAAGCTGGTGGTCAAGAACCTTGATGTGACGCCTGAAGAATTCGAGTCACACGAGCTTTATCTTGAAAAGATCATTGCCGGTGGCAGCGAGGGGATTTTTCTGCTCGAACCGCTGGAGGCCGGTGAATACAAGTTTTTCGGTGAGTTCAATGAAGCGACCGCTCAAGGTGTGCTTGTTGCCAAATAATTTTTGCGCTCAGCTTTCGGCGTAGAAATAGGAATTGAGGCCAGTGCGATCGAAAGGTTGCCACTGGCCTTCTTCTTGCGCGAGGCGGTCGGCAATGGCCCAGAGGACCAGTGCATTGACGCCCATGCCGATATGGCTGGCTTGGACCTCGATATTATCTGTCTGCGGAGATTTTTCTTCCAAGCAGGCCTCCCATGGCACGACACCATCTGATTTTGAATAGATGGCGGTGCAGGGGACAGGCGGTGCGGGGCGAAGACGCGCGGCAAGCTCCGGACTGGGTTGGCCCTCGATGCGGTAGCCTGCACCAAAAGGCGAGCCGAGTGTGATGACCTGTCGGGTGAGCGAGGGGTATTCACGGGCAAGTTCACGCGAATAGATGCCGCCGAGCGACCAGCCGACGAGCGACACTTTGCGCTGATAGCGGTCGGAGAGTTCCTTGAAGCGGTCGCGGATGCCTTGGCGGATTTCGGTGCTCGGCCCCCAGTTGCGGCCAAGCTTCCACGGATGGACCTGATAGCCGAGTGCTTGCAGATAGCGGCGCAGGATCAGGGTCGAGCCGTCGCCTGCGAGCATGCCGGGCAGGACGAGGACCGGATGCCCGTCGCCGCGCGGTGCGCGCAGGAGAACAGGCAGGGCGGGGCCGAGCGAGCCGAGTTCCAGCAGCACACGGAATTCGCCCATACGGTCGAAGAGGCTGCGGTCGTCTTCAAGTTTTGGGCGCGTCGGCATCGGATGCTCCGCAGGTTTTGCTGTGTGTGTGATCCTGATCGTCTGCGTGATCGGGGCAGGGACCTTGCTCAATCTGTACGGTCGCATGGCCGATGCCGAAATGCGAGCCGAGACGGGATTTGATGGCGGCGATGGCTGCGTCCGTGTCGGCGCAATCGGCAAGGCGGGCATGGAGCGTGGCGGCGGGGCGGGACGAGCCGAGCGACCAAGCATGGACATGGTGGATGTCTGCCACATCGGGCACATGGGCAATGAGGTCGGATGCGATTTCGGCGGGGTCCAATCCGGTGGGGGTGCCTTCCATAAGGATGTGGGCGGCATCACGCGTGACGTTCCATGCGCTGCGCAGGATGAGAAGGGCGACGAGGACGGACAGGATCGGGTCAATCGGCATCCAGCCTGTCTGCATGATGATGAGAGCGGCGATGATGGCTGCGACAGAGCCGAGCATGTCGCCCAGCACATGCAGCGCCGCGCCTTTCATGTTGAGGCTGTCGCCTGCGCCATGCAGCAGCAGGAATGAGGCGATGTTGATGACGAGCCCGCCAATGGCGACGATGAGCATGGGGGTGCCCATGACCTCGACGGGGTTTGCGACACGCATGGCGGCTTCAAAGACAATCCAGATAGACAGCGCGATCATGGATGCGCCGTTGAGGAAGGCGGCCAGAATTTCTGCGCGGTGATAGCCATAGGAGCGTGCGCCGTCGGCAGGCTTGCGGGCAAAGCGCACGGCTAGCCATGCAAGCGCCAATGCGCCCGTGTCGGTGAGCATGTGACCGGCATCGGCGATGAGCGCGAGGGAGCCGGACCACCAGCCGCCGATGGCTTCGACCACCATGAAGCCGCCCGTGATCCACATGGCGAGCGCGACGCGGGTTTCGCTTGTCTCGCCGTGATGGTGGTGCCCGTGCCCGTGCGAATGAGCATGCCCGTGTGAATGGTCGTGGTTGTGAGCGCTCATGCGTCCACCTCGTCGTGGCTGTCTTCGTTTACGTGGGCGACCATGTCGGCAATGACATGGGCGATATGGGCGTCGTGGAGGCGATAGAAAATCTGTTTGCCGCGCCGCTCGGGGCTGACAAGGCGGGCAGCGCGCAACAGGCGCAGGTGATGGCTGACAAGCGATGGCGAAAGCTTGAGGCTTTGCGCGATGTCGCCGACCGCGCGGGGGCCGTCCAGCGTCTCGATGACAATGCGCAGGCGTGACGGATCGCCAAGCAGGCGGAACATCTCGGCAAGCTCGATGGCTTTGTCATCGGTGAGGGGAGCGAGAGGGAGGCTGTGGAGGGCGGCGGTGTGGGGCATGGAGTTTGTGTCTACATATGAATAGGTGTTCATATGTTAGGTTGTGATGTGGGGGTGAGTCAACTTTCTATTCTTCACCCTCCCCTTGAGGGAGGGTCAAAAAATCGGAGGTTTTTTGGGGAGGGGGAACGAGGGACAATTTGGGCTCGGTGAAATCTGCTGGAGCTGTGCCCCCCACCCAAAAAATTCCAAGGAGAATTTTTTGACCTCCCCTCTAGGGGGAGGTGAGGGGTCAGGAAGGGTGCGGCGGTGGCGTTGATGTGCTACATCGCGGGACCATTTTGAGGAGATTTCCATGCGTATCGGCACGCCGCTGACCCCCAATGCCACCCGTATCATGCTGCTCGGCTCGGGCGAGCTGGGCAAGGAAGTGGCGATCGAGTTGCAGCGCTATGGCGCGGAAGTGATTGCGGTGGACCGCTATGAAAATGCGCCTGCGCATCAGGTGGCGCATCGCTCCTATGTGATTTCGATGACCGACGGGGCGGCGCTGAAGGCGCTGGTGGAGAAGGAGCGACCGCATCTGATCGTGCCGGAGATCGAGGCGATTGCCACCGACATGCTGGCCGAGATCGAGGCGGCAGGCTTGGCCGAAGTGATCCCGACCGCGCGGGCTGCGCAATTGACGATGAACCGCGAGGGTATCCGGCGGCTGGCGGCCGAAGAGCTGGAGCTTCCGACCTCGCCCTATGAGTTTGCGGCAAGCGCTGACGAACTGGCGGCGGGGGCGGAGAAAGTCGGGTTTCCCTGCTTTGTGAAGCCGGTCATGTCGTCGTCTGGCAAGGGGCAGTCTTATGTGGAAAGCGCCGCCGATGTGCAGGCGGCATGGGACTATGCAATGGCGGGCGGGCGTGTGGAGCGTCAGCTTGTGATTGTCGAGGGCCGCATCGATTTTGACTATGAGATCACGCTGCTGACCGTGCGGGCCAAGGGGCGTGACGGGGAGGTGGAAACATCCTTCTGTGCGCCTGTGGGGCATGTGCAGTCCAAGGGCGATTATGTGGAAAGCTGGCAGCCGCAGCCGATGAGCAAGGTGGCGCTGGAAAAGGCCCGCGAGATTGCCGGCAAAGTGACGGCGGCGCTGGGTGGCCGCGGGATTTTCGGGGTCGAGCTTTTCGTTAAAGGGGACGAAGTGTGGTTCTCCGAAGTCAGCCCGCGCCCGCATGATACCGGGCTGGTGACGCTGGCCTCGCAGCAGCAGAGCGAGTTTGCGCTGCATGCCCGCGCTATTCTGGGTCTGCCGGTTTCGACCGAGTTGGCCAATCCGGCGGCCTCTGCCGTGATCTATGGCGGGATGGAAGCCAGAGGCGTCGCGTTCGAGGGGCTGGAGCTGGCGCTTCAGGTGCCTGAGAGCGATGTGCGCCTGTTTGGCAAGCCGGAAGCCTTTGAGCGGCGGCGCATGGGCGTGGCAGTGGCGCGGGGGCGGGACATTGCCGAGGCGCGGACGCGGGCGAAAGAGGCGGCGAGCCGGGTTAAGGTGGTGGAATAGGGCTTGGGGACGTGACCACAAAATAAATGCGTCATGCGCGGACTTGATCCGCGTATCCACGTTTTGCCACAAGCGAAGTCCGAAAGGCGTGGATGGCCGGGTCAAGCCCGGCCATGACGATCTTTATTTGGGTAGCGGGGGGTACCCCTCGCTCGTTCCTTTGCATATCCGCATAATATTTTTGCTTATCCTGCATTTATTCCATGTTCGAACCGGAGTACCTTGATTCAGCGCAAAAGTGTTTTGCGCTGAATGAGGGACCAGAGATGAACTGGGACGATCTTCGATATTTTCTTGCTGTGGCCGGTGCCGGCAGTCTGTCCGGTGCGGGGCAGCAGCTTGGCGTAAATACGACGACGGTGCTGCGTCGTGTTGCATCTTTGGAAGAAGACCTCGGCTCGCGATTGTTCGAGCGCGAGCGCACGGGATACCGGCTGACGGCGGCGGGGGAGAAGCTGGTGGAGGCGCTGGAGCCTGTGGACCGGCGGCTTTCGGCGCTGCCACGCGATTTTGCAGCGACGGGCGAGGGCAATGACGGCACGGTTTGCCTGTCGGCCAGTGATGTGCTGGCCTCCCATATTATTGCGCCCGGCCTGATGGCTTTTCGTGACGCGCATCCCGGTCTTGAACTGGAACTGGTGACGGAATCGCGGGTTGGCGGCGGTGTGGGAAGCGCACCAAGGATCGGAAATCCGCTGAAAGACGTGGATGTGGCGCTGCGAGCAGCGCGGCCCACGCAAGGCGACATGCTGATGCGCAAGGTGGGCGATATGGCCTATGCGCTTTATGCCTCGCCCGAATATCTGGAGGCCAAGGGCACGCCTGCACAGATGTCGGAACTGGCGGGCCACGATATTATCGGCTTTCCCCATGCGGAAATGCCCTTGGGGCCGGTCTGGTGGCTTTCGCGGGCTGAAAAGCCTGCCCGTGTGGCTTTCCGCTCGTCCAGTGTGGCGGCCAGAAGCGAGGCGGCGCGTCTCGGACTGGGGCTGACGGCTCTGCCATGCATCTATGGCGATCATGAAACCGGAATTACACGTGTTTTTGGACCAGATCTTCTGGGTGGTCTGGAGCTATGGCTGATGGCCCGAAATGATCTGGCGCAGCTGGCTCATGTACGTGCAGTTATGGAGTACTTGGTGGAAGCGGTGAAGCGCCATCGCGGGCGATTGGAAGGACGCGCGCGCGAGGTGACAGAACTTGCACCTAAAGCGCTGAAAAGCCGCTAAAATAAGGTCTTTCTCGTTGCGCGGGTAAAGGCTTTCAGCGTACAAGTTTTGAGGTTGTCGCAGCTTGCGATTCCGAAACGCAAATGCTGGGCGTTCAGATTTGTACGTGTGCGGAACATATATGAAATTCCCCGACCGCTTGGCTCCTATGGACCTGCCGAACTGTCTTTCGGACGGTTTGACCATGGTGAGACGGCATAATCTGGCGGGTTTCCGCGTTGCGTTAACCTTTTAGACACCATAAGTCATGACACTCACCCCCCTCGATAGAGCGTGCGAACTGGTTGCACATCATCGAATTACAGGCGAAGGATAAAAAGCATGCTTTCCGGACTGCTCGGCATGTTTTCGGCCGATATGGCGATCGATCTCGGCACGGCGAATACTCTGGTCTATGTGAAGGGCAGGGGCATCGTGCTCAATGAGCCGTCGGTGGTTGCGATCATCGAAAAGGGCGGGAAGAAGCAGGTTCTGGCCGTGGGCGAGGAAGCCAAGATGATGCTTGGCCGCACGCCCGGCAATATTCAGGCGATCCGGCCGATGCGCGATGGCGTGATTGCCGATTTCGAAGTTGCCGAAGAAATGATCAAGCACTTCATTCGCAAGGTGCATAACCGCCGTTCTTTTGCCAATCCCCAGATCATTGTGTGCGTGCCGTCCGGCTCTACAGCCGTTGAGCGCCGTGCTATTCAGGAATCTGCCTTGTCGGCGGGTGCGCGACGCGTCTATCTGATCGAGGAGCCGATGGCGGCTGCCATTGGCGCCGGACTGCCCGTGACAGAACCGACAGGCTCGATGGTCGTCGATATCGGTGGTGGCACAACGGAAGTGGCCGTGCTGTCGCTGGGCGGCATTGTCTATGCGCGTTCCGTGCGCGTGGGCGGGGACAAGATGGACGAGGCGATCATCGCCTATATCCGTCGTCACCATAACCTGCTGGTGGGCGAGGCCTCGGCCGAGCGCATCAAGAAGGAAGTCGGCTCTGCTGCCATTCCTGCTGACGGCGACGGTATGACAATCGAAATCAAAGGCCGCGACCTTATGAACGGCGTGCCGAAGGAAATCCGCATCGGACAGCGCCAGATTGCCGAAAGTCTGGCAGAGCCTGTGGGCGCGATTGTGGAAGCTGTGAAAGTGGCGCTGGAAGCAACGCCGCCTGAACTGGCTGCCGATATTGTGGACAAGGGCATCGTGCTGACAGGTGGCGGCGCATTGCTGGCCAATCTTGATCAGGTGCTGCGCGACGAAACCGGTCTGCCGGTTTCGATTGCCGATGATGCGCTGTCTTGCGTGGCGCTGGGCACGGGCAAGGCGCTGGAGCATATCAAAACGATGAAACACGTCCTGTCGTCAGTTTACTAGTTGTCGGCGGATCGTCGGGGCGGCTAATCTTGATGCCGATCTGTATGTTTTGGGATCGGCGAGCGGTGCCGAGGGGGCTGCGGAAACGCGATAGTTGGTGATGGATCCGAACCGTTCAACAATGCCGATCCGGGAAATTTCGGGCCGGATTTCACTTATCTTCATGCTGACGCTGGCCGCGGCGCTTTTGCTGCTGGGCCGTGCGGAGACCTATGTCTTTGACCGCGCCCGTCAGGTTGTAACCGACATGGCCGCGCCGCTGCTGGAAATTGCTTCGCGTCCTGTCTCTGCCGCGCGGCGCGTGGTGGAGCGCACAGACGAATATGCCTATGTGTTCGACGAGAACGAACGCCTGCGTGCCGAAAACCTGCAACTGATGGCCTGGAAGGACACGGCGCTGAAGCTGGAGGCCAAAGTGGCGCGTTATGAAGCGCTGCTTAATGTGCAGGTGGATCCCTCGATCAATTATGTCTCGGGCCGTGTGGTCAGCGACAATGGCGGGCCATTCGTTGATACGGTGATCGTGAATGTGGGTGCTCAGCAGGGTGCCAAGAGCGGTGATGCCGTGATCGATACAGATGGCGTGATCGGGCGCATTGTATCTGCTGGTCCGGTGGCTAGCCGTGTGTTGCTGCTGACCGACCTCAATAGCCGCCTGCCGGTTGTGATCGAACCCGGTCACTACAAGGCGGTGCTGGCGGGCGATAATACAAGCTGGCCCAAGCTCGAATATCTTCTTTCTACGAGTTCGGTGGCGCCGGGCGACCGTGTGGTCACTTCGGGCGATGGCGGGCTGATCCCGCCCGGACTTCCTGTCGGGCTGGTGATACAGACCAATGACGGCAATTTGCGCGTGCAGAGCTTTGCCAATCGTGAGCGGCTGGATTATGTCCGTGTGCTGAAATATGCGTTTCCGGGCGATGTGCCTCGCCAAGACCCGCCGGATGTGCTGCGCGGGCCGCCTGTCAGCTCCACACCTGCGCCGACCGAAGCGCCGCCTGTGCCGCCAACCAATCTGAAGCCGGTGACGCCGCCTGCGGCAACAGTGAAACCGAATAAGCCTGTTGCTCCTGCTGCGGAGGCTGAGACTTTGCCCGAACCTGCCGATGATGTGACGACAGGCGGGACAGACACGGCCGGGCCCGAGTGATGGCGCGGCTGGACCCCTATACGCCGACACCGGCGGCTCGCGCGAGCCGCATAGTCGTGATGGTGCTGCCCATTGTGATCGGGCTTGCATGCGTGTTGCTGTCCTTTGTGCCGGTGGGGCGGATTTTCGGATCGTCCAATATGCCGGCCTTTGCGCTTATGGCGATTTTCTATTGGGCTGTGGTGCGGCCTGACATGTTTCCCGTTTATGCGGTGTTTGTGGTGGGGTTACTGACCGATCTATTGTCGGCAGGGCCAATCGGGCTTTGGGCCTTCACATATACGCTGATCTATATTGTGGTGCTGACGCAGCGCTTTCTGATCGTCAATGCGCCTTTCAGCGTATTCTGGTTTGGCTTCCTGCTCGCAGGACTGTTGGCGGGTGCTGTAAGCTGGGGGCTGGCATCGCTGATCTATGGTGCGGTGCTGACTGTGCGGCCCATAATGATGCATGTTCTGGTGACTGTGGCGGTGTTTCCGCTTTTTTCTTTTCTGTTCGGGCGTATTGAACGCCGCATTCTGTCATCTGTTTAAGGGGGCTTCCTTCGGGATATGGCCATCGACCGCAGAGATAACTCGCGATACAAGACGTTCACCCGACGGGCGCTGATCCTGGGTGGTGGGCAGGCGGCTGCCTTCACGCTGCTGGGTGCGCGGATGTATTATCTGCAAATCTCCAAAACTGATGAATACCGGATGCTGGCGGAAGAAAACCGCGTGGCCATGCGCCTTATCGCGCCGCTGCGGGGGCGCATTGTGGATCGCTTCGGCACCGTGCTTGCGTCCAACCGGCAGAATTATCGCGCTGTGATGATCTCCGAGCAGACGCCGGATGTGGAAGAGACGCTGAACCGTCTGGCGCGTATTGTCGAGATTACGCCGGACCAGCGCAAACGCATCATGCGCGATATTGCCCGTGCGCCGCGCTTCATGCCTGTGACGGTGAGCGAGAATCTGACCTGGGAGCAATTCGCGCAGGTCAATATCAACGAGCCTGATCTGGCTGGCTTGCAACCCGATGTGGGGGAGACACGCTTCTATCCCTATTCGACAGAGCTTGCGCATGTGGTCGGCTATGTGACGCCGGTCTACCAGCGTGACCTCGATAAAGACCCTGATGAGCCATTGCTGAAACTGCCGGGCTTTCGCGTCGGCAAGAGCGGTGTGGAGCAGACTTATGACAAGGTGCTGCGCGGGCAGGCGGGCGCGAGCCATGTGGAAGTGAATGCCTATGGCCGCGTCATCCGTGAATTGTCGAAAGATAATGGCAAGCCGGGCGACGAGATCGTGCTGACGCTCGACATGGAGGTTCAGAAATTTGCCTGTGAGCGGCTGAAGGATGAAAGCGCCAGCGCTGTCGTGATGGATATCCATACGGGCGAAGTGATCAGCTTTGTTTCAACACCGGCCTTTGACCCAAACCAGTTCAACACCGGCTATGGCGTTGCCGCCTATAAGGCGTTGCTGGACAGTCCCTATCTGCCGCTGACCAACAAGGCTCTGGCGGGGCTTTATCCGCCGGGTTCGACCTTCAAGACGATCACGTCTATTGCCGCTTTGCGCGAGGGGATTGACCCGAAACAGACGGTACGCTGCACCGGCAAATACGAGTTCGGCAACCACCTCTTCCATTGCTGGAAGAAGGAGGGGCATGGCGCGATGAACATGCATGACGGGATGAAACATTCCTGCGACATTTATTATTATGACATTGCGCGTCGCGTTGGCATCGACAAGATCGCAAAGGTGGCGAGAGAGTTCGGTCTGGGCGAGACCTATGACTTTGAAGTCTCGGGCGAGAAAAAAGGCATTGTGCCCGACCGCGACTGGAAACGCGCGGTGACGGGCGAAAGCTGGCAACAGGGCGAGACGCTGATCTCCGGCATCGGGCAGGGCTTTTTGCTGACAACGCCATTGCAACTGGCGGTGATGACCGCGCGGCTGGCCAATGGCGGCATGGCAGTGAAACCGCGTCTCACACGAGCGATCGGTGGTGAGCTGGTGCCTATGCCTCCTGCGCCGATGATCGACGTTGATCCTGAATGGCTGAAGATCGTGCTGGAGGGCATGAACGGTGTGTCCAACGAGCCGGGCGGCACTGCCTATCGAGCCCGCATTACGGAACCGGGCTATGAGCTGGCGGGCAAGACCGGTTCGGCACAGGTGCGCCGCATCACAATGGCCGAACGGCAGGGCGGTGTGCGCAAGAACGAAGCGCTGGCCTGGAAGCTGCGCGACCACGCGCTGTTCATCTGTTTTGCACCTTATGACAAGCCGCAATATGCGATGTCGCTGGTGATCGAGCATGGTGGCTCTGGTTCGGGGGCTGCGGCGCCTGCGGCCCGTGACATCATGCTGAAAGTGCTGAAGCGAAATATTGTGCGTGAGCAGGCATCTGCCGACCCGCGTTCATTCCGACCCGAAGATGTGCGTGTGCATAAGATGGGCGCTGACGGCATTTCACCGGCAGAGGAGGCCTGATGTTTGACCTGACACGCTTCACCGGTCGCGACCTGACCATCGGCGAGAAGCTGGTGGAGTTTAACTGGGTTTTCCTGTTTCTCATCACCGCCATTGCGAGTGTCGGTTTTGCGATGCTCTATTCGGTGGCTGATGGCAGCTTTTCGCCATGGGCCATGCGGCAGATGATCCGCTTTGGCGCCGGTGTCGGTATTATGCTGGTGGTGGCGCTGATCGACATACGGTTGTGGATGAGGCTTGCTTATCCGGTTTATGGCGTGGCGCTGGCGCTGGTGGCGGCGGTGGATGTGATCGGCTTCAAAGGCATGGGTGCGCAGCGCTGGCTTGATCTTGGCGTTTTCCAGTTGCAACCTTCCGAAGTGATGAAAGTGGCCTTGTTGCTGGCGCTGGCGCGATATTTTCACGGGTTGGCGCTGGATGAAGTGTCGCGTATCCGCAATCTCATTGTGCCTTTGCTGTTGGTGGCCGTCCCTGTGGGGCTTGTGGTGAAGCAGCCCGACCTTGGCACCGCTATCCTGCTGATGGTGTCTGGTGGCACGATCTTTTTTGCTGCCGGATTGGCGTGGCGTTATTTCATTATCAGTGGCCTGACTATTCTCGGAGCGATCCCTATCATCTGGGAGCGGCTGCATGATTATCAGCGCAATCGCGTCTTTACCTTTCTTGATCCCGAGCGCGATCCGCTGGGGGCGGGCTATCATATTCTCCAGTCGAAAATCGCACTGGGTTCGGGCGGGCTGTTCGGCAAAGGCTTCATGGCTGGCACACAGGCGCATCTGAACTTTCTGCCGGAAAAGCAGACAGACTTTATCTTCACCATGCTGGGCGAGGAGCTGGGGTTTGTCGGCGGTATTTTCCTGCTGTTTCTTTACTGTCTGACACTGGCCTTCGCGTTCAATGTGGCGCTTCAGTGTCGCAACCAGTTCGGGCGGCTGCTGACCGTCGGCATTGCGGTGAGTTTCTTCTTCTATGTGTTCATCAATGCCGCGATGGTGATGGGGCTGGTGCCTGTGGTGGGTGTGCCCATGCCGCTGGTCTCTTATGGTGGCACGGCCATGCTGTCGCTGATGTTTGCTTTCGGCCTGCTGATGAGCTGCCATATCCATCGCAATGTGGAAGTGGGGCGCGGCTCTTCGGCTTTCCTCTAGGCGGGCAGACGCGCTTCACTAGAATCGCGTGTGGTCGGGCCGCCTGACAGGCGGGTTGGAGCTTTTTTGGAGCCACGGAACCCGCGACAAAATTGCCCTGAAATAGCATTGAAAATGGCTTTTTTCTGCGGTTTTTGTCGCTCAGGCCGGGCAGAGCATATTTTGTGCCGTCAATCCCGCCAATATAGTCTCAAGGCGGCTGGACAGGCCCGCCCAGCTTTGCTATGAGCAGCCCTCCCGTGCAGAGCTTTCGCTCCCGCGGGGTTGGTGGTTTCCACCGGGTCCGGCCTTCATGGCCAGCCACGGCGGGCGCATAGCTCAGTTGGTAGAGCAGCTGACTCTTAATCAGCGGGTCCCAGGTTCGAGCCCTGGTGCGCCCACCATTTTTCCCAGTTTGTATCTGTTGCTGCTTTGGATTTCCGGAGTGCGAGGATGCTTGTCTGTTGTGATGCTTAATCTCTGTGCAGACTAAATTCTTACCCAAAGGTAAACGGGCATAACTTTATCTTTATTTGATTTGTTTAGGCTGGTGGTTCGCTAAGGCTGTTCGCATTTTATGCGGCGTCTTTTGACATTAGATGGCACATACGAGTGTCTGAACCATCGGATGCGCAATGACGCTTTTGAAAAGATTTTTCAAAGATCGCAGAGGTGTCACGTCTATCGAGTATGCGTTGCTTTGCGCGGCATGCTCGCTGACATTTGCCGCTGCCGCAACGCAACTTACATCAACAATGTCTGACAGGTTGGTCGCAGAGAGCGGCACGCTTGATCTGGACTCCATTACGAATGGGCTGGGTTCGGGCTCTTCGGGTGGTGGTTCATCGCAAGGTGGCGAGGCTGGTGGCAATGGTGGTGGAAGTAGCGGTGATAGTGGGAGCGGCGGGAATAGTGGCAATAACGGCAATGGCAATAACGGTAATGGCAATGGTCATGGCAACGGCAATAACGGCAATGGAAACGGTCATGGCAATGGGAACGGGAACGGGAACGGTCATGGCAACGGCAACGGCAACGGGAACGGTCATGGCAACGGCAACGGTGGGGGCGGTGACCCCTGGTGGAAGTGGTGGTAGGCGTGGTCTATAAAAGGCACTGCAATCAACACAGGTACAGCCGGGACCATGAGCAAGGCTTTCACCAAAGAGAGCGATCAAGATGATGATGACGAGCCGGAGGCACTTGTCCCGCTGCCGGCTGGCTCGAAAAATTATATGACCGCACGTGGTCATGCGCGGCTGCGAGATGAGCTGCTGCATTTGCGCCGCGAGGAACGTCCGAAAGTGGTGGAGGTTGTTTCCTGGGCGGCAGGCAACGGGGATCGCTCGGAAAATGGAGATTATATCTATGGCAAGAAACGCCTGCGCGAGATTGATCGGCGTATTCGGTTTCTGACAAAGCGGCTGGAAATTGCCGAGGTTGTCGATCCAAGTAAGCAAAAAAATCGGGACCGCGTCTTCTTTGGCGCAATAGTGACTTATGCCGACAGTGCGGGCCGGGAAAAAACAATTCAAATACTGGGTGTGGATGAGGCTGACATTGATCGCAATGAGGTTAGCTGGATCTCGCCTATTGCCCGCGCCTTATTGAAAGCAGAAGTGGGTGACGAGGTGGATGTGCGCACGCCCAATGGAATGGAGACGATTGAGGTGGTGGCCATCCACTATCAAGATGTGTGAGCGGTGGTGCGTGTTCCTGAGCGCTGAGACAGGCTGATACGCTGGTTCTATATGGAAAAGCCCGGCGCACATTATGTGAGCCGGGCTTTGTCATGATTTGCAGGGCGTAACCCTTCGGTCTTTATATAGAAGGTTTACTCAGCAGCGCTGCCACCCTGAACGCGCTTGCGGGCGCGGCTGCCGGGACGGTTGCGGCTGATCGCGTCAGGACGCGCACCGCCGCCATTGGCCTTGAGCGAATGGTTGCGATTGCTGTTGCCGCTGCCACCACCGCCATTGCGCTGGCCTTGTTTGGCGCGGTTGCCGTTGGGACGGTTGCCATTGGGGCGGCGCTGTTCGCGCGGCTCGTTGGCGAATTCGGCAGAGGGCTGGTCGCCGATCAGCGGCTTCACGTCATAGACGGTCAGCGCACGGCGTGTCAGACGCTCAATGGATTTGAGATAGGGGCGTTCCGAACCGTCGCAGAAGGAATAGGCTGTGCCGCTTGTGCCGGCGCGCGCTGTACGGCCGATGCGGTGGACATAGCTTTCAGGCTCGTTGGGCAGTTCATAATTGATGACATGCGTGATGCCATCCACATCGATGCCGCGGGCGGCAATGTCGGTGGCGACGAGGACACGGGCATCACCATTGCGGAAGGCTTCCAGCGCGCGCTGGCGGGCGCCCTGCGATTTGTTGCCGTGAATGGCTTCTGACGGCACGCCGCTTTTTTCGAGCTGTTCGCTGACACGGTTGGCGCAATGCTTGGTGCGGGTGAAAATGATCACGCGCGACAGATCGGCATTTTCCAGCAAGCGGGCCAGCAATTCGCGTTTGCGCTTCTGTTCGACAAACATGACATGCTGGTCGATACGATCGACTGTCACGACTTCGGGTGTGACTTCGACACGCACGGGTTCGACCAGAATTTCGTCGGCCAGGGCTTCAATTGATTTGGGCATAGTGGCGGAGAAAAGCAGCGACTGGCGCGACTTGCGCGGCATGGCGGCAATGATCTTCTTCACATCGCGCGAGAAGCCCATGTCGAGCATGCGGTCGGCTTCGTCCAGCACCAGCGTGAACGTGTCGTTCAGGTGCACGAATTTCTGGTTCATCAGATCGAGCAGACGACCGGGTGTGGCAACGAGAATGTCCACGCCATTGGCGAGTGCTTTGACCTGACGGTTCTGGTTCACACCGCCAAAGATGACCGTGTGGCGCAGATGCAGGTGCTGGCCATAGGAGGTCAGGCTTTCACCGATCTGGATGGCAAGTTCGCGTGTGGGGGCAAGGATCAGCGCTTTGGCTGTGCGCGGATTGCGACGGCCTTCGCCGGAGAGAAGCTTTTGCAGGATGGGCAGCGCAAAAGCGGCTGTCTTGCCTGTGCCGGTCTGGGCAAGGCCCAGTACGTCGCGGCCAGCAAGCAGCGCGGGAATGGTGCGCGCCTGAATGGGGGTGGGGTGTTCATAGCCCTCGGCGCCCAGAGCGCGGCAAAGGGGTTCGGCAATGCCGAGATCGGCAAATGTCGGGTTTTCGTTTTCGTTGGTTTTGGGGGTAGCAGAATTCATATTCAAATATGTCTTTCAAACAAGCACGGCGCACCGGCCAGAATTCTGGTCGGTTTGAGCCACGGAGATTACCGCGTCCAACGCGCTTGGATCGGGGGGGATCGGACAGGTCTTGCGGAATAGGCGGCGTCTCGGACAAGCCGGACGGCGCAGAGCGCGCACACAAGAGCAGTCAGGGGCGTAAATGCGCTATCGCTACTCAAATGTCAACACGGCATCCAGAAATGATCATTCATGAAGACGCTGTGACGCAGGTAAGCGGATTTAGAAGCAAAGTTCCGAATTTCGGCCATTATCTTGGCCTTTTTGGCTTTTATGACAGCTTGCGGATTGTCCCCGCGATGCAATATGGGCATGATCCGCGAAAAGCAGGGTTTGGCCATCATACCGCTCTTTGCTTTATACCTGTCCCGCGTCCGCGATGCTTGCGCCCAAGAGGAGTTGCCATGATCACAGCCTATGTCAGATCGAACGGCACATTGAATCCGGTGCCAGTAGAACCGCATGGCGTGATCCCTGAGGAAGTGGTCTGGATCGATCTGGTGGAACCCACACCGGAAGAAGAGCGTTTCGTTGACGAGGCTTTGGGTCTTGATGTGCCGTCCGAAGAAGAGATGCAGGAGATTGAGGTTTCCAGCCGTCTCTATCAGGAGCGCAACGCACTCTATATGACGGCAACTCTGATCATTGGTGCAGATACGTCCAGTCCCGGGCGCACGCCGGTGACTTTTGTGCTTGTCGGTCATCGGCTTCTCACGTTGCGCTATGCGACACCGTTGCCGTTCCGTGTGTTTGCGGCCAAGGCGCGTCGCCATACTGTGCCGTCCAGCACAGGCGAGGAAGTGCTGGCAGGCTTGCTGGACGCCATTGTTGATCGCGTTGCTGATATTCTGGAGCGTGTGCAGGGGCAGATGGATACGCTGTCGGGCGAAATCTTTGTGCGCGAGAAAGAGCCGGGCAAGATTGATTTCGACGAAGTGTTGCGCCGCGTGGGCCGCAATCATGCGTTGACGGCGCAGGCGCGTGAAAGTCTTGTGTCGATTGCCCGTCTGCTCAGTTTTCTCGGTCGTCCCGGCGACACAAAGCTCAACAAGAATTTCGGTCGAGGTTTCAAGACGATTTCGCGTGACGTCATGGCGCTGTCGGACCATGCGAGCTTTCTGGCAAACAACATCAATTTTGTGCTCGACGCGACGCTCGGCATGATCAATTCCGAGCAGAACGGTATTATCAAGATTTTCTCGGTGGCGGCGGTTGTGTTTCTACCGCCGACACTGATCGCCAGTGCCTATGGTATGAACTTCGAGGTCATGCCGGAACTGAACTGGACCTTCGGTTATCCATTAGCGATCGGCATGATGATAGTTTCGGCCATTCTGCCTTATGTCTATTTCAAACGGCGTGGCTGGCTCTAGGGCCGGGGCGGCATATATCGGGGGATAAACTGTATGATGGCGCGTTCGCTGCCGTTGATTTTCACCGGCGTCTTTCTCAATGCGATTGCGCAGCTTGCCCTCAAGCAGGGCATGCGCCAGATCGGTCATTTCGAGTTTACGCCGGCTATTCTCTGGGACATGAGCTGGCGCATTGCCTCCAACCCATATGTGGTGTTCGGTCTGACATGTTATGTGGTCAGTGTCGGCTTCTGGTTGCTGGCTTTGTCGCGCGTTGATGTTGGCTTTGCCTATCCCATGTTGTCGGTCGGCTATATCGTCACTGCAATTGCCGCTTATTACGTGTTCAATGAACCGCTGACCACTGTGCGCATTGCGGGCATTGTTGTCATCATGTTCGGTGTTTTTCTGATTTCGCGTACATGAGCACAGCAACCCGCACCGACTGGATATGGATACGCCATGCCCCTGTGCAGGGGCAGGAGGCGCGATATTTCGGGCGTCTGGATGTGGCCGCAGAACCTGTGCATCAGGGCATTTCAAGCGCGATTGCGCGGCGGTTGCCGCCGGTGGCGGTCTGGCTGTCCAGTCCTCTGGTGCGGGCGCGATATACCGCGCTGTCGCTGCGCGATGGTGTGGACCCTGTGCCTGTTGCCGATTTCAGCGAGCAGGATTACGGGCTGTGGCAGGGCCGTACGCATAATGAAGTCTATAATGCCAATCGCACGCTTGACTGGGCCGAGCCTTCGGCCATTCGTCCGCCTGAAGGGGAGAGCTTTGCCGATGTTTGTGACCGTGTGCGTGATGGCATTGATCGGCTGAGTGCGCATTATGCCGGACATACACTCATCGCGGTTGCGCATCTCAGTACGATCCGGGCTGCCGCAGGTGTGGCGCTGGGGCTGGACCCTGCCGCTGTGATGCGGATTGACTGTGCGCCGCTTTCAATGTCGCGGTTCAGCCATCGCATCGTCAACGGTGCGCCGCAATGGACCGTCTCGGCGCTTAATACCGAGTTCGGTCTCACAGGCACTTAATCGTCCGATAATTCATCCATGGAGAGGACAGCGCCGATGCGGTTGTCCAGCGCGGCGAGCGCTTTGACCAGCACGGCGATGCGCTGGCCCGTCATGTCCTGATAGGCAGATGACATGAATATGCCGCGGGCATGGGTTTCGATCTCGTCGCAAATATCGCCATCCGCGCCATTGGCACGCAGCGTGTCGGCAATGTCCTGAAGGCGTTCGACGGCGGCCAGAATATCCAGTGTCGCGCGTTCGGCAGACGCAGCGACTTCCGCTGCGTCATCTTCGGGACTTTTGAAACTGTCAGTCTCGCGCGGTTTCACCGTTGCCACATCGCGACGGGCGGAATTGATATGCAGGCGCATATCCGCCAGCGCATGGCGAATGATGTCGAGATTGATATGGCTGGCAGGTTCGGAGGCGCGGACCGGCTCGGCGGCAGGTTCCGATTCGGGCTGGGGGGCAGGGGTGGCCGACTGGCTGCCCGCTTTCAGCGCGGCCTTGTAGAGATGCTCGATCGCATTGACCAGCAAATCTGTATCGGCGGCGCGGTTGCGGCGTGCATATTCATTGAGAAACCAGCGCCCGCGCGGGTTTTGTTCAATGGCTTCTGCTATCGCCTCGAATTCAATATCGCGCTCTGACTGTTTTTCGTCGGTCATCCTCAGGCCCCAAATGCATCTCTGTCGAGAGTATCGTCAGCATTGTTTACTTTTCTGTTTGTTTCCGAAAGTCTTGCGCAGGAAATCTGGGCATGTCACCCCTGTTCGACGTGTTCCGGCCTCTGCATCAGGAGTTAATCAGTCATGAAGTTTGTTCGCTACGGACCTGTCGGTGCGGAAAAGCCGGGGCTGATTGATGCCGGAGGGCGCGTGCGCGATCTTTCGGCCCATCTGGATGATGTGACGGGGGCCTGCCTGAGTGGCGAAGGGCTGGCGCGGCTTTCGGGCCTAGACACTGAAACTTTGCCGCTGGTCGGTGAAGACGTGCGGCTCGGCACACCGCTGAGTGGTATCGGCAAGATCATGTGCATTGGCCGCAATTACAGCGAGCATGCCGCCGAGATGGATAATGATCTGCCCACAGAGCCGCTTCTCTTTATGAAGGCCAATAGTTCGATCAATGGTCCATATGATGATGTGCTGATCCCGCGTGGTTCTGTGCAGATGGATTATGAAGGCGAGCTTGCTGTTATTATCGGCAAGACGGCCAAATATGTGTCGGAGGCTGATGCGCTGTCCTATGTCGGCGGCTATGCGATCATCAATGATGTGTCGGAGCGTGAGTTTCAGCGCGAGCGCGGCGGGCAGATGACCAAGGGCAAGAGCGGTGACACATTCGCGCCGATCGGCCCGTGGCTTGTCACAGCCGATGAAGTGGCCGATCCGCAGGCTTTGCGTATTGTCACGCAGGTGGATGGCGAGACGCGGCAGGATGGTGTGACCTCCGACATGGTGTTTTCGGTCGCGCATATCGTGGCCTATCTCTCCCAATTTTTCACATTGCATGTGGGCGATGTGATCGCGACCGGCACGCCGTCGGGTGTGGCCGGTGGCATGAAGCCGCCGGGCTGGGTGAAGCCGGGGCAGGTTGTAACTATTGAAATCGACGGTCTGGGCCAGCAGCGCTCGACCTATGTGGCGGAAAAGTAATGCGTAAACTTCCTATCGATATCGAGAGCATTAAAGGCTTCATGGACGAGGCAGAGGGCTGGGCGCTGCATGATGCGGCAGCGGAAGCCTCCAAGCTCGGGCCATCGCTTGAGATCGGGTCCTATTGCGGCAAGTCCACCGTCTATATCGGTGTGGCGGTGCAGGCCAATGGGGGTGTGCTTTATGCACTCGATCATCACATGGGATCGGAAGAAAACCAGAAGGGTTGGGAGCATCACGACGAGACGCTTTATGATGCCGAGACAGACAAGCTCAACACGTTTCCATTGTTCCGCCGCACCATGCGCATGGCAGGTCTGGAAGACACGGTGATCCCGCTCGTCGCGCCGTCGAAGGTCGTGTCAAAGCAGTGGGCGGGCTCTTTCGGCTTTGTGTTTATTGACGGCGGGCACGGAATGGAACCGGCGATGGATGACTATCGCCACTGGGCACCGCGCGTCATGCCGGGCGGTGTGCTCGCGATCCATGATGTGTTTCCCGACCCGAAAGACGGTGGGCGTCCGCCTTACGAGATTTACAAGCTGGCTATTGCGTCAGGCTTGTTTGTTGAGGAGCGGGCGGTGAAGTCGCTCAGGGTGCTGCGGCGGCTGGTTTGATTGCGTTCGTCATGCGCGGGCTTGACCCGCGTATCCACGTCTTTGCCCTAACCAACGTCAACTAAGACGTAGATGGCCGGGTCAAGCCCGGCCATGACGACAAAGAATATGAGTGGCCGCTTACTCCGCCGCTTCCGCCAGCGTTCGCTCTGCAAATAATCGTGAAGCCGGTGTCGCGCCCGTCACAGCATCGGTTGCAAGGATGACTGCCGCTGCCGTCCATGCAGGCTTTTCCGACGGCCATGCGACGTTCTCTTCAAACTGGAAACCCATCCAGTAAGCGCCCTTGTCGTCGCGCCATTGATGCTGCCATGCAAGCATTTGTTCGGCTTCGCGGCGCTGACCGGCCACAAGCAATGCCATGGTGAGTTCGGCGCTTTCGGCAATCGTGACCCAGGGCTGGTCCAGCACACAGCGGCAGCCTTTGCCATCGGCAACGAAAATATCCCATTTGGAGGCGATGCGGCGGCGGGCAGCTTCGCCCGTGATGACGCCTGCCAGCACAGGGTAGTACCAGTCCATCGAATAGCGCGCTTTGGATTCCCATGTGCGGTCAAAGCGGTGTGGCTTTTCGCGCAAGGCCTCACCGAGGCGGAAGCGGGCGCCGTGCCAGTCATGCGAGGAGAGGCCGAGTTCTTGTGCGATATGGATCGCGCATTCGAGGCTTTTATAAATCGAAGACGAGCCGGTGATCAGCGCGTCATTTTCCGGTGTGTGCGGATCGTTCGCGGCCCAGCGGATGTCGCCATGCGGGCTTTGGTGCGCGACCACCCATTTGATCGCGGCTTCTACATTTGGCCAGATACCGGCCAGCCATTTGCGATCACGTGTGATGAGGAAGTGGTGCCACGCACCTGTGGCGATGTAAGCGGCGAAATTCGTGTCGCGGATCGGTTTGCCCGCGCCTTCTTCGCCACCGCTGTAATGTGCTTCGTCGTCGAAGGGGACAGCAGAGCCGAGCTGGCCCCACCATGAGCCGTCTTCAAGCTGTGTGTCCTGCAAATAGCGGAAGGCGCGGCGCGCATGCTCGATCTCGCCGATGACGGTCAGACCCATAGCCGCTTCGGTGTGGTTCCACGGGTCGATGACGCCGCCATCATACCAGGGGATCGCGCCATTGGTGCGCTGCAATTCGAGGATGCGATCTTTGGCACCGTCGAAATGACCTTCAGGGATTTTGTCGCCATAGGTGAGGTGGGTCATGCGGTCCCCTTGAAGAAATAGAAGACGACACTTTTACCCATCAGAGGTCCGGCGATTTTTTCCAGTGTGCGTGTTAGCCACGGGCCTTCCAGAATGTCCCATTCGAGAAATTTCTTATAGGCATTGACGATGCCCACATCTTCGCGCTTCACGCCGAATGCGCATTTGAGCCACCAATAGGGCGAGTGCAGCCCGTGTGCCCAATGGCGATGGAAAAAGGTCAGGCCTTTTTCCTCGACGGAATCTTTCAATTGGCTTTCGCGGAAAATGCGCACATGGCCGCCCGGCTCATTGTGATAATCATCCGACAGTTTCCAGCAGACCCATTCGGGGAAGAAGCGCGGCACAGAAATGGCCAGCGTGCCGCCGGGCTTCAGAATGCGTTCGCATTCGGCAATCGCCTGTTTGTAGTCGGGGATGTGTTCCATCACTTCCGAGCAGATGATCTTGTCGAATGTTGCATCGGGAAAGGGCAGTTCCAGCGCATTGCCGACGGTCAGCGAGAAGGCCCGCTTTGTCTCAGGGTCCATGTCGGGGCATTGCTCGAAACCGGTGCGCGTGTTTTTCACATCCTCGAAGCCGAGGTCCAGCCCCACCACGTGGCACTGGGCCGCGTAATACATGGCATGAACGTGACGACCGCGGCCACAGCCGAGGTCGAGCGTGCGCTGGCCGTCTTTAAGCCCGAGAATGTTGAAGTCGATGGTCTGCATCTAGAATTGTCTGCCTGTAAATTTCTGTGACTTCGCGCGCTGCGCGTTCCCATTTGAATTGCGAGAGAATGCGCTCGCGGCCTGCATGGCCGAGGCGGTCGCGCATTTCCTTGTCGTCGAGCAAAGTGGCAATCGCCTTGGCGAGTGCGGGTGGATTGGAGTGGGGCACGACAAGCCCTGCATCGCCGACGACTTCGGGCAGCGAGCCGCCTGTGGTCGCGATGACGGGTGTGCCGCAGGACATGGCTTCACCGCAAGGAAAGCCGAAACCTTCATAGACCGAGGGCGAGACCGCGATGGTCGCTTCGGCATAGATCTCGGTGATCTGCTCATCCGTGATGCCGCCGACAAACTCCACCTTGTCCATGATGCCATAGGCGCGCAGCTCGTCGGTTGTATTGCCTTCGCGCAGGCGACCGATGACTTTGAGCTTCAGGTCGGGATAGGTCTTCAGCAGTTCTGCATAGGCGCGGATCAGATAGATCAGGCCTTTCAGCGGCACGTCGGCACTGGCGCAGGCGACAATGAGGTCGTCGCGACGCTTGATATGCGGCATGGGGCGGAACTGGATGTGGTCGATGCCGTGCAGCACAAGGCGCGTGCGCTCGGCTTTCACACCGAATTCGCGCACCACGTCGCGGCGTGTGCTTTCGGAGACGACGATCAGCGGATCAAGCTGGCGGGCCACTTTGATCTGCATGTCGAGGAATGTGTACCAGCGGCGCTTGAGCAGTTTCAGGCTCAGCGTTTTGGCGTGCTGGATGTCGATGCGGCGGTCCATCGTGATGGGGTGGTGGATCGTGCCGACAATGGGCAGGCCCATATCGCGCAGTTTCAGCAGACCCCAGCCAAGCGTCTGATTGTCGTGGCAGATGTCATAATCATCCACCGTGCCGCGCACATAGCGCGCCATGCGCTCGCAGAATGTATAGGGCTCGGAGAAACCGCCTGTATTGTGGCTCCACCATTCATAGAGGTCGATGGGGGTGGCAAGCATCCAGGGGCGCAGCGCCTTGATGGGGTGCGGATTGGCATAGAGATCGAGCGAGGGCAGCTTGATGAGCTTCACGCGCGGATCGAGCACGGGATAGGGCGGGCCGGAGATCACGTCGATTTCGTGGCCCATATCGGCCAGCGCCTTGGCAATGTGGCGCATATAGACGCCTTGGCCGCCAGTGGTCGGGTTCGAGCGATAGCTGGGCAGGAGAATGCGCAAAGGCCGGTCGCCTTTTGCCGCTTCCAGCCGTGAGCCGCTCAATGGTGCTCGCAGGACAGGCGCGGGGGCAGGTTCTGCCACAGCCGCATCCGCGCCCAAATCTTCACGCTCAAGCACTTGCGACATGCGTGTCTTTCCTTGCCTTTTGTCAGGTGTCGCCGGTGGCGGCCACGGGGGAGGTTTGAGCTAAAGGTTTAGCCCATACAGCGCCGCGTTCAAACCGGCGGCGGATCATAACCAAAGAGAGCCTGCGCAACAAGGCGGCTGACAGGCTTGTAAGCGATTGCGCCTGTTCAGATTTGCTGAATTCTAGCCCAAATCCGCCTTGGCAATAGCGCCCAGATGGTAGGCGCTTGGTTTGGGACGTCTGTGGAACGTCTCGCGATCGACCTCCACCAGCCCGAAACGGGGGCCGTAGCCCAGAAACCACTCGAAATTGTCGAGCAGCGACCAGTGGAAATAGCCTCGCACATCTATGCCGTCCGCCCGCGCTTTCAGCACTTCGCGGGTTGCAATGTCGATATAGGCGACGCGGCGCGTATCATCATCAGTGGCGATGCCGTTTTCGGTCACATAGACGGGTTTGCCGGTGCGGGCTGCTGCATCGCGCAGGGTGATGCCTATGGCTTCGGGATAGAATTCATATCCCATCGTGGTGCGCTCGGCGTTTGCGGCAGGGGGGATCGGGCCATCGGGACCGACCAGCAGGCGCGTGTAGCATTGCACGCCGACAAAATCGGCATGGCTCATTGTGCCGAGCCACGGGCCGTAAATATCGGCGGCCACCTGATCGGCCAGATTGTGCTCGCCCACGCCTTGCACTGCCGACAGCGCCAGCGTGATGCCGACAGGGTAATCGCCGGGACCGGCTTTCATGATGTCGTAGGCACGGCGATGCGCCTTGATCATATTGCTCTCGATATTTTCAAGCGGCGAGAAGAGCACAGTCGAAAACCGCTCCGAGCCGCAGGCTTTCGCGCAGGCTTCCATCATGCCTGCCATGCGACTGCCGCCCATGCCTTTGAAACCCGGCGAGTTGCGCATGACGCGCAGAATATTGACTTCGTTGAATGTTGTGGCCGCCGCCATGAGCGGGCCAAGGCGTTCTGCGACTTTTTCCGTGAAGCGTGCAAAGTGATCCACGCTTTCATCTGTCTCGAAGCCGCCAAGTGCCGAGAACCATTGCGGCATGGACCAGTGACTAAGCGTCACCATGGGCGCTATGCCGCTTTCGTGGCAGGTGTCCAGCACACGGGCGTAGTGATCGAGTTCGGCGCTGGCAAAGTGGCCTTGCTCGGGTTCGATGCGTGACCATTCAATGCCGAAGCGATAGGCGTTGAGGCCGATATCGGCTCCGATGGCAATGTCTTGTCCATAAAGATGATAGCTGTCGCAGGCATCGCCGGAGCGTTCGCGGAAAATTGTCGGCGTCACATTTTCGGCAAGCCAGATATCGGAATTGACATTATTGCCTTCGCTCTGATGCGCAGAGATGGCTGCACCCCAGAGAAATTTTTGTATATCGGCCATAAAATGAAAACACTCCCCGCAACTATTTTTGCGGGGAGTGTAATCGCATAATCGTGCAGAGCGAAATTTCAGCCGAAACGGCGTTTCAGCCAGTCTGTCATCAGCGCGTTTAGTTCGGCTGGCTTTTCCGATTGTGTCCAGTGACCACAATCGGGGATCACATGTTTTTCAAGGTCGGGGCAATATTGTTCCATGCCGTCTGCCAATTCAGGCCGCAACACGAAGTCGTTTGCGGCCGAGATCATCAGGCAGGGCACATTGACCTTCTGTTCCTGACCTTCGGTCATTTCCCAGTTGCGTGTGAAATTGCGATACCAGCCGATGCCGCCTTCAAAGCCTGATTCCTCGAAGCATTCCACGTAATAGGCGAGTTCTTCCGGCGTCAGCAGCGGTTTGCCGGGCCAGAGGTTTTCGTCAACGGCAAAGCCTTTGAGGAAGGAGAGGTTCTTTTCCTCGGCGGGCAGCGCATCAAAATCTTTCAGCGTCGTTTCGGTCTTGCGATACCAGAAGCGCAGGGCGCGCGGCACATCGGCGTCGAACATGCCTTCGGCCACACCATATTGCTGGAAATAGACGATATACATATCCTCGCCATACATCATGCGCATGGCGGCGATGGGGTCCATCGGCGCGCGGGGCAGGAAGGGTGTGTTGACACCGATGCAGCCCGCAACGCGATCAGGATGGCGCAGCGGCATCTGCCAGGAGACCATGCCGCCCCAATCGTGACCGACAAAGATTGCCTTTTCGATTTCCATCGCGTCGAGCATGCCCACCAGATCGTCGGTCAGGTGCTGCATGTCGTAAAGCGGAATAGCGTCTTTGCCTTTGGGGCCGCCGGTGCGGCCATAGCCGCGCTGGTCCGGTGCGATGGCGCGAAAGCCCGCATCGGCGATTGCTGGCAACTGGTGCCGCCATGAATATCCGATTTCAGGAAAGCCGTGGCACATCACAACCGGCATTGCGTTTTTGTCGCCCTGTTCATAGACGGCCATTTTGATGCCGTTGGTCTGCACAAAATGCGGCTTTGGAAAATTGGTCATGTGTCGGCGTTCCCCTAAAGAGTTTTCTTGTTTTGAATTTATCTGTCTTCCCCGCAAGGGGATGGTAAAATTTTATGCCGCCGCTTTCAGGCGATCCACATCTGCCTGTGCCGAGAGGCCAAGTGACTTCAACATATCTTCGCGGTCCGGTCCAAGCTTGGGCGGGTACAGGTCTGCTTTGCTTTTTTTGCTTTTCAGCCAGTAGCGCAGAACTGTGAAGATATTGCGCGGGCTTTTCAGCCACAGGCCCGGCTCGTCGATCATGTGGAAGGCACGCATGAATTCGCGTGCCAGCCGTGTCTCGCCGCGAATGGCGGTCATCATCGCATCGTCGATAAAGCTCTGGAGCAAACGGCCCTTGAGGCTGGGCTTGTAGCCGGGCGTCAGGGCATTGGCTGCGCGCCTGATGGCCGAGGCATCCTGTTTCAGCATGTCTTCATAATAGGGCCGCAGGTCTTTTTCGACACGGGCATGGAAGGCGAGGGCGCGGGCGACGGGCTCTTTTGTCTCGTCCAGCACATCACGCAGAATATGGGCCTGCACAGCGGCAAAGGAGCAGCCGCGACCATAAAGCGGGTTGGTGCGGATTACCGTGTCGCCGATGGGGAAGAAGTTCAGGGCCAGCGGTGCGCCGTCCTTCACCATGTGACGCCAGCGGGCCAGCAATTCGCCCATGCCGAAGACTTTGCTTTTCGGTTCCGATGTTTCGGTTTCGACCCATTTGGCCATGCCGGGAATCTGGAGGCAGATGCCGTCGAATATTTCGGGCTTCACGATGGCACGGCGGATTTCCATTTCCACTTCCGGCACAGCAAGCGTGATGGAGAAGCAGCCATTATCGGCAGGGAACACACCATATTTGATATAGCCTAGATCGCCCGCTGCCGGTGTCTTGGTGCGTTCGGGTTCGCTCACGCCGTCATGCAATTTGTAATGGCGTGTGAAATAGACGATGCCGGAGGGTGCCGAAGTTTCGTCAATCGGCAGTCCGCCTTCGCGCAGCCATTCCAGCGCCTGACTGTTCTTGCCACCGGCATCGACAATAATATCGCCGAGCAATTCCTGTGTGCCGCTCTCGTTCTCGATCGTGACGCCGCGCACTTTCCGCGCGACACCCTGAGGCTCGGTGATGAGGCTGCGCACCAGTGTGCTGTTGAGAAAACGCACACCGGCAAGGCCCGCCACATAGCGGCGCATGATGAATTCGAGTGTTGTGCGGCGGCTGGTCAGGATGGTCAGATCGCGGTCACCGGGATGGGCGACATAATCCACCAGCTTTTCCGGCGCAAGATGATCTGTGAACAGAATTTCACGGCAGCCCGCATCCAGCAGTTCTTTCAGCAGGGCAGGGTGCTGGTCGCGGATGATATTGTGCAGACGGGCCAGAAAGGCATGGCTGTGGCGCACATGGCCGACACCGCGGCGCTCCCAGACTTCAAAGGCTTCGTCGGCCGATGTGTCGGGCGGCGGTGCGTCTCTGTCGATGATGACAAGTTCGCGGTTGCTGCCATGCAATGCCAAAGCGGTGGAAAGTCCGGCAATGCCGCTACCCAGAACAAGTACCTTTTCGACCATCGGTCGTTTCTCCCTCTCGCGCCCCGCAAAGGGGCCGTTTCCGCCATACCGTTGTCTAAAAATAGACTTCGGTCCAGCGAAAAACAAGGGCTCAGGCAGGCATTTTCAGTGCGCGGGCAAAAAGGCAGAGCCAGCCGATCATGAAGGTGACGCCGCCCAAAGGTGTGACCAGCACGAGCGAGCGGCTGCCAGTGGCGCCAAGGACGTAGAGTGACCCTGAGAAAAGCACGGTCCCCAGCACAAAGGCCCAACCGGCTGTCGTCACCAAACTGCTTTCGCCCTGTGTCGCCAGCCATGCCACCGCAAATAGCGCCAGCGCATGATACATGTGATAGCGCGCGCCGATTTCAAAGGCGTTCAGCTCTTCAGGCGTCGCGCGGTTCGCCAGTCCATGCGCCCCGAAGGCTCCGAAAGCGACAGCCAGAAAGCCTGAAAAGGCGGCGATGGAAAGCCAGAGTTTCATTTTTTGTCCCGGGAGATCTGGGGTAAATGTTTGTCTTGCCAGCTTAGCTTGCTGTATCGCGCTTGTCTCTGCGCGAGAGGGACGCATTGGGCTAAGCCGCCAGACTGCGCCGCAATGTATCCAGCGTTGTTTTGCGCACGCGGGCAAGGTCGGTGGAGGGGTCGATCAGCCATTGTGTGCTGACGCCCAGAATGAGGCTGCCGATCATCAGGGCGGCGGCTTCGTCGTCTATGTCTTTCGAGATCGAGCCATTGTCCTGACCTTCTCGGATATGGAAGGCGAAGCGTGCCTTGGCTTTCATATGTGAGGCGGCAAAGGCGACGCGTTGCGGCGACAGCGTGCCCACGGCACCGGCCATGGCTACGAAATAGGAGCGTATCGCCTGTTCGGCCTCGAAATTGCGCATATAGATGTCAACCGAGGCTAGGATGGCGTCGAGACCTTTGGCGCCGTCCAGCCCTTCGGCAAAGACCAGTTCTTCCGAGCGTTCGTGCAGATAGTCGATCAGGGCTTCGATCAGCCCGTCCTTGGAGCCGAAACGCTGGCTTGCCAATCCGCGGCTATAGCCGGCTCGTGCGCCCACTTTTTCGAATGTGGCGGCGTTGAAACCTTCTTCGGCGATGAGTTCGGCGGCGGCCAGCAACAGATTTCGGTCAGATTCGGCGCGGCGCTCGGCCTGCGTGCGCCGCACATGGGGCGCATCAGCGGAGAGGGTGTCGATTTCGACTGTGCTGGCCATTTTTCCTGTTTACTTAGTTGTTGGACGTATAGCAACATGCTCGCAAGAGATAATCAAGCGCGGCAGATAAATGACCTGCGCAAAACCTCAGGGAGAGGCCCGATATGATTCCGCAGGACATTGCCAATACGATTGTCGATCCCAAAGCCTATGCGGCTGAAAAGCCGGTGGACGAAGCGTTCAAGTTTTTGCGCAAGGAAATGCCGCTGGCGCGTGCCGAGCCAGAGGGCATTGCACCGTTCTGGGCCATCACCAAACACGCCGATATTCTGGAAGTTGAAAAGCAGAACGAGCTTTTTCACAATGGCGATCTTGCCACTGTCATGACGACCATCGAAGTCGATACCAAGGTGCGTCAGCTCATGGGTGGTTCGCCGCATATGGTGCGCTCGCTGGTGCAGATGGATAATCCAGATCACATGGCCTATCGCCGTCTGACGCAGGCTTGGTTCCTGCCGCAGAATCTGAAGAAGCTGGAAGGCCGCATCAAGGACATTGCCAAAGTCTTTGTGGATCGCATGGCCGATATGGGCGGGGAGTGCGATTTCGCCAAGGACGTGGCGCTCTATTTCCCGCTGCATGTCATCATGGAAACGCTGGGTGTGCCGGAAGCCGATGAACCGCGCATGCTGAAGCTGACGCAGGAGCTTTTTGGCAGCAACGACCCCGACCTCAACCGGGCGGGCAAGGAAAACGCAACCTTTGAAGAGGGCATCGCCGCCATGCAGGCGACGATTGGCGACTTCATTGAATATTTCAATGCCATGACCGAAGACCGTCGCGCCAATCCGCGCGAAGACCTGTCCTCCGTCATTGCCAATGGTCAGATCAACGGCCAACCGCTCGATCACTTTGCGGCTATGTCCTATTACATCATTGCCGCAACCGCCGGCCATGACACGACATCCAACACCACATCGTCCGGCCTCTGGGTGCTGGCCGAACGCCCCGGTGACTTCAAGCGTCTGAAGGAAGACCCCTCGCTCATTCCCACCTTTATTGACGAGACGATCCGCTGGGCCACGCCAGTCAAGCATTTCATGCGTTCAGCGACTGCCGATACAGAAGTATCAGGTCAGAAAATCGCCAAAGGCGACTGGATGATGCTGTGCTATCCGTCCGGCAATCGCGATGAGGATGTGTTCGACAAGCCGTTCGAATTCCAGATTGATCGTAAGCCCAACAAGCAGCTGGCTTTTGGCTATGGCGCACATGTCTGCATCGGCCAGCATCTGGCGAAGCTCGAAATGCGTCTCTTCTGGGAAGAAATCTTCCGCCGTGTGGAATTTGTTGAACTGGCGGGTGAGCCAAAAAATTCACTGTCCAATTTCGTCTGCGGACCCAAAAATGTGCCGATCCGTTATAAGATGAAATAATCGCGTCCAACGGCAGGGAGGTGCCAGATGGCCCGTCCGTTCAAGACATGGCAGTGCCAGATTTGCGGTTTCGTCTATGACGAGGCCGAAGGTCTGCCCGACGAGGGGCTGGAAGCGGGCACCTATTGGGAAGATATTCCCGAGGACTGGGCCTGCCCTGATTGCGGCAGTTCCAAAGCCGATTTCGAAATGGTCGAACTGGATTGAGCGGGTGGCGTTGTCGCGCCACTTGCCAATCCTCCGCCTTCGGGTATGAGTGGAGCACAACCTTGTTGAGCCGCCCTCATGTCGCTCTCGCTCCGCCTTTCGCTTTTTTATGCGTCGCTCTGCCTGTTCGGCGGCGTGCAATTGCCATTTTTTCCGGTCTGGCTGAAATATAAGGGGCTTGGCCCGCAGGAAATTTCCATCGTCATTGCGACGACCATGTTCCTGCGCATTGTGGCGGGGCCTGTCTTTGCGATTATCGCAGACCGTATCGGCGACCGGCGGCGTGTTGTCATTGCGCTCAACTGGGCCTCGCTTGCCGCTGTGGGCCTGTTGCCTTTTCTTGATGGCTTCTGGCAAATCTTCATTGTCACTTTGGTGCTGATGGCCATGTGGCCGTCCATCTCGCCGCTCATCGAGACCATCGCGCTGGCAGCCGCGCGTGAGCAAGGTGTGCATTACGGGCGTGTGAGGCTGTGGTGTTCCATCACCTTCATTGTCGGCAGTTTTGGAACTGGCTGGCTTTTGGGGTTCAACACGCCTGCCATCATTGCGATCTGTCTCATCGGGTCGATAGCCATCAATCTCGTCGGGGCCTATCTGCTCGCGCCCGATATTCCGGTTAGGCGCAAAGCGCCGGTTCGTGGCAATCCCTTCAGAGGTTTGTTCGGCGGCATGCTGGGATTTTTGCGCCAGCCGGTTTTCATGCTGGGCATCACCACAGCCAGCATCATCCAGTCCAGCCACGCGGTTTATTATGCCTTCGGCTCGCTCAACTGGCAGCGGCAAGGCTATGACGACACGACCATCGGCATCCTGTGGGGCGTCGGCATTGTCACCGAAATCACGCTTTTTGCCTTCTCCGTGCCGGTCGTGCGGCGTTTCGGGGCCACGCCTTTGCTGGCGGTGGGCGCATTGGCTGCGGTGGTGCGCTGGGGGCTGACGGCGCTCAATCCGCCGCTCTATGTGCTTTTTCCGCTTCAGGCGCTGCACGGGCTTACTTTTTGTGCGGCGCATCTGGGGGCCATGCATTTCATCACCAATGCCACGCCGCGCGGTCTGGCTGCGACAGGGCAGAGCCTTTATGGCGCGCTTTCGTCGGGTGTGATCATGGGGGGGATGACACTGGCCGCCGGATGGTTATATGAAGCCTATGGGGCGCATGCCTATTGGCTGCCTGCTGGCGCGGGCCTTGTGGCGCTTCTAGGATGTGCGGCGCTGGCCGGGCGCTGGAGTGGCGGCGAATTGTTGCGCGACGAGAACGAGGATGAAGACGATGTCGATAGAGGTCATACCAACGGGAGCGGCCCTGGGTGCTGAGGTGCGCGGGCTGGATCTGACGTCGCCTTTGTCGCCGGAAATTTTCGATGCCGTGCAGCAGGCTTGGTACGACCACTCGGTTTTGCTGTTTCGCGGTCAGTCGCTCGATGATGACCAGTTGATCCAGTTTTCAAAGAATTTCGGCGAGCTCGACATTGCACCTGCCAGCGCCACCGACATGGCAGGCGCACAGGAAAAATCGCGCCCCGAAATCTGGATCATTTCCAACGTCGTCGAAAACGGCAAACCCATTGGCGCTTTGGGCGACAAGGAGGCCGAGTGGCACACCGACATGTCCTATGTCGCAAAGCCGCCCATGGCCAGCGTGCTGCATGCGCTGGAGATTCCAAAAGCGGGCGGCAATACCAGCTTTGGCAATATGTACAAGGCGCTTGAGACCATGCCGGACGATTTGCGCCGCCAGATCGAAGGTCGCATTTGCAATCACGACAGCTCGATGACCAGTGTCGGCGAATTGCGTGCCGGTGCAGGCGAAGTGGTCGATGTGCGCAAAGCGCCGGGCACAAAGCATCCCATCATCCGCACGCATCCCGCCACAGGCGGCAAGACGCTCTATCTGGGGCGTCGTATGAACGGCTATGTGCAGGGCATGGATGTCGATGCCAGCGAGGCATTGCTTGATGCGCTCTGGGCGCATTGCACAAAGCCTGAATTCACATGGACGCATACATGGCGTGTGGGCGATCTGTTGATTTGGGACAATCGCTGCACGATCCATCGTCGCGATGCGTTTAATGGTGCAGAGCGTCGTGTCATGCATCGCACGCAGATCAAGGGCGACCAGCCGAAGTAAACTTGGTTGCCGCCACGTCTCCCCAACGTCAACTTTCCGCTATTTGACATTCGTGTTTTGTCGCGCCGTACTGGCGTCAACAAAATTCAAATTCGGGAGGTTTCCATGCGTGCATTGGAACTACAAAACGCTGTCGGTATTGAAAATCTGAAGCTTGTGGAGCGTGATGTTCCCAAGGCAGGTCCGGGTGAGGTTGTCATCCGTCTCAAGGCCGCTTCTCTCAATTATCGCGACCTGGCCACAGTTTCCTATATGGGCGGCAAGTTTCCCTTCGTGCCGCTTAGTGATGGTGCGGGCGAGATTGCGGAAGTCGGCGCAGGCGTCACACGCTTCAAGGTGGGTGATCGCGTGTTGTCGCCGTTCTTTCCCCATTGGGTGTCTGGTGCGCCTACGGTTGAGAAACTCGCGGCGCTGGGCAGCCCCTATGATGGTTGCGCCTCCGATTATCTGAAAGTCGCTGCCGAAGGTGTTTCACTGTCGCCGAAAAATCTCAGCGACGAAGAAGCCGCCTGCCTGCCATGCGCAGGTCTCACGGCATGGCGCGGCCTCATGGTCGAGGGCAAGCTCAAGGCGGGCGATACGGTGCTGGTGCAGGGCACAGGCGGCGTCTCGATTTTCGCGCTGCAATTTGCCAAAGCTGCGGGCGCACGCGTGATCGTAACATCGTCGTCGGATGAAAAGCTCGAACGTGCCAAGGCGCTCGGTGCGGACATGTTCATTAACTACAAGAAGACACCGGATTGGGCCGCCGAAGCTCGCAAGCTCACCGGCGGTCGCGGTGTGGATCATGTCATTGAGGTTGGTGGTGCAGACACGTTCCCGCTGTCGATCATGGCTGTGCGCCTCGGCGGGCATATTGCGGTGATCGGTTTGCTGTCAGGCATGACGAAGGACCTCAACGTCGCCGCCATTTTCTCGCAGAACGTCAAGATTTCCGGCGTCACAGTTGGCAGCCGCGAAATGGTCGAGGATATGGTACGTGCCATCGAGCAGAACGACATCCACCCCGTCATCGACAAGCGCTTCAAGCTTGAAGAGGCGCAGGAGGCTTTCAAGCTGATGGCCGGCGCATCGCATTTCGGCAAGATTGTTTTGAATATCGCGTAAGGGCTACAGCCCTTACCCCCACAATCCCTGTGAAGGCGGCATCATCATGCTGCCTTCATAGGTGATGCCGTTTGGGCGGTCCTTGGACAGAAGCAATGGCCCGTCCAGATCGACGAATTCGGCATCCTGCGCAATCAGCATGGCAGGCGCCATGGCAAGTGATGTTGCCACCATGCAACCGACCATGATTTTCAGGTTCCGCCGTTTCGCGCAGCGCACAACGCTCAGGGCTTCGGTCAGACCGCCGGTCTTGTCGAGCTTGATGTTGATGTAATCATACAATCCCACAAGCCGCGTCATGCCTTCCAGCCCGTGTGCGCTTTCATCGGCGCAAAAGGGAATGGGTGTTTCAAGTCCGCGCAGGGCTTCGTCTTCCCTGGCGGGCAGGGGCTGTTCGATCAGCGCCACGCCAAAGCGTGCCAGCTCATGCGCCATGGGCAATACTGTGTCTGGCGTCCAGCCTTCATTGGCATCAACGATCAATGCGGCATTGGGTGCGCCCTCGCGCACAGCGGCGACGCGGGCAATGTCCTCGTCGCTGCCGCCTAGTTTCAGTTTCAGCAAAGGCCGGTCGGCGTTTTTTATAGCCATTGCTTTCATCGCGTCCGGCGTGTCGAGGCTCAGCGTATAGGCGGTTGCGCGTTGTGTGGGGGCATGCAGGCCCGCCAGTTCCCATGCGGGGCGACCGGCCTGTTTGGCTTCAAGGTCCCATAGGGCGCAGTCCACGGCATTGCGGCCCGCGCCGCGTGTCATGGTGCGTTGCAATTCTTCGCGGGTCATACCGTCGGCGAGTGCCTTGCCGATATTCTTGATCGAGGCGGCCACGTCATTCAGCGTTTCGCCATAGCGGCCATAGGGCACGCATTCGCCGCGCCCCACATGCTCGCCTTCGCGGATGGTGACGGTGATGACATCGGCTTGCGTTTTTGAGCCGCGTGAAATCGTGAAAGCACCGGCGATTGGCCAGGCTTCGATTTCGATGGAAATGTCGCGCATCGGGGGGGGGTGCCTCATAACAACTTGCCGCATGATGACGTGCGTTATGGGACAGGCCAAGCGGAAAGCGGTGGTTGTATCAGGCGCGAAGTAAATAGATAAGGCCTTGCATTAAATCCGTCTAAATCTGTGTGGACTGTGCTGGGATGGCACGGTCCGATCAGATGCGGCCAGCGAACCACGAGCCGTTCCAGTGTTCACCGGGGGCGGCCGCTTCATACTGGTCGATCCGCGCTTCATAGAAATCATAAAGCGTGGGGATCGCACCGTTGAGTTTGCGGCATTCGGTGATGGCGGCGCGTGCATCGGCCCAGCGCTGTTTGCGATAGGCGGCAAAGATCAGCGCGTGAGCTTCCTGCAAGGCACGGAATTTCGGATTGGCGCGCATGATCGGATCGCCAAGCAGCGCATAGACGCGGCGGCCTTCGGGGTGGCGAGGTGTGGAGATCAGGTCGATTTCCAGCAATGCGTAGCGGTCACCGATAATGCGCTGCGTGCCTTCGCCGACAATGATGGCGGGGCCATAATTGCGTGCGTTTTTTTGCAGATAGGCGCCGAAGCTCACAGGTTCGCCCAGCACGCCGTAGTCAAAGCGCAGGATCGCACCCATATTGCCGGTGATCGCCATGCCGCTATCAATGCCGATGCTGAGGCTCAGCGGCACATGGCTGAGGTGCTGGCGCAGCGCGTCGGTTTCGAGGAATTCGTTCAGCGCTTCCAGATTTTCCACCATGCGCAATGCCGCGTCGCAGGCCTTGGAGGCATGGTCGGACACATCGAAAGGCGCATTGAACACGGCATACATCGTGTCGCCCACAGTGCGGTCCACCATGCCGTTGCGGTCCTGCACCAGCTTTGTCATGGGCGAGAAGAAGCGGTTGAGAATATCGGCATAGGCCACAGGATCTTCCAGATAGCGGTCGGAGATCACGTTGAAGCCGCGCAAGCCGACAACCAGCGAAGAGATCGGACGCAATGTACCTTCTGCCTGTATGAGGCTCGGGCGGGCATGCATCTTGGCAAGGCCGCGCGATGACAGGCGGCGGGCAAATTGTCCGTCGATAAAGCGTGTGCGTTCTTCCGTGTGCAGGCGGCGCATCAGGGCGCAGGTGAAGCTCGCAATCAGCAGCGTCACCGAGCCGAGTGCGGGGTCCACCAGCCAGCGATGTGTGTCATAGGCCCACCACGAGCCATAGGCCGCGCCACCGATCAGGGTGAGCGTGAACAGGATGCTCCAGCGGAAACGATAGCGCCCCACAATCAGGATGACGAGGATACCGCCGACAAAGATGAAAAGCTGTTCGGCCAGATGGGCCCAGCCCGGCGTGACAAGGAAACTGCCTTGCAGGATCTGGTCGATGGCATTGGCGGCAATCGCGCCTGAGGGCATTTGAATGTCCATCGACGTGTTGAAATAGCGTTCCGAGCCATTGGCCGACACGCCGATCACCGCGATGCGGCCTTCCAGCGAAGGGATGTCTGTTTTGCGGTTCAGGATGTCGGCAGCCGACACGGACAAGCGTGTTTCAGGGCCACCGAAATAGAGCCGCAGCGATCCGTCCGCCTGGGTCAGCGCGGAGAGTTCCGTTTCGGCAATCGCGATGCGGCTGACGCCCGGTTCCATCCAGACCGCAAAGCCGTTTTCCGGCTGGTCCACATAGGCGCTATATGAGCGGCCCGAACGATAGACGCGCAGCGTTTCCAGAATATTGGAGGGATAGAGTTCGCCATTGAGGTTTGCAAGCAGCGGTAGGTTGCGCACTGTCTCGCCGCTTTTGGCGTCTGACAGGGTGGTGCCATTGCCGCGTGCGGCGGATTCAAGGCCGGGCATGCTGGCCCGCCATGTTTTGTAGCTTTTGAGGAAGTGGCGTGCGTCGCTGCCTTCCGAAGTGATTGATGCTTTCGTGCTCGGGTCGCGCAATTGGCCGATGGCGGGTTTGTCGGGCACAAAAGACGTGATGGTGGGATTGGCGGCCAGCAAGGTCGCGAGCTTCATGTCGTAATCGGGCAGTTCCGACAGGCCGAGCTGCAATCCGTAAGCCGAAGGCAGGCGATCAAGCGAGCCCCAGAGTTTCAGCAATTCGGCCTGTGCAGTCGGATCGGTTTCGCCCAGCGGCATATCGAGCAGGATCGTGCTCGCGCCAGCATCTTTCACGGCTTCGATGAGGTCGATCAGCCGTTTGCGCGGCCATGGCCATGCGCCGAACTGTTCGGCGCTTGCCGTTCCGATATCGACATAGATGCTGCGGGGGCCTTCTTGCGCGGCGGCGCGCGGCTCGATGCGTTGATAGAGGTCGAACACCTGATCCTGCAGGGCTGTTGCCAGCCCCCGGATGTCATAAATCGACATGACAAGGCCCAACACCAGAACAAGTCCGGGGAGAATGGCCGCTAGCCTGTGAAAAACGGGTGTCGAATTCATTCTGTTCTTGCCCATGCCTGTCCGGAAACAGACCATCAATGCTCTAAAACTGTACGGTTTCCCTGAAATTGTCCGAATTAGGGACACTAACAGGTCTCACATGAACGTAATCTGCAGCTATCGGACCAGACGGAGCGGGCGAAGGGGCGGGGCGCATGGAAAACAAAAACGCCCCGGACGAGGCCGGAGCGTTTCTGTTCATATCGGGCTTTGCGCGGGGATGTGTTCCTCGCGCCTTGCTATCCGGCTTACTTCTTGTAGCCGGTGGCTTCTTCCAGATAGGCCAGCAGGTCGTTGCGGTCCTTTTCTTTCTTGAGGCCGGCAAAGGACATATTGGTGCCGGGCACCAAGGCGCGGGGCTTTTCGAGATACTGGAACAGGGTATCTTCTGTCCATTTCGCGCCTGTGGCGGCGAATTCTTTCATGCCTTTGGAATAGTTATAGTCTTCCTTGGTCGCAACACCGCGGTTCATAAAGCCATAGAGGTTGGGACCGACACGGTTGGGGCCGCCTTCTTCAACGGTGTGGCAGGCCTGACATTTCTTGAAAACCTTTGCGCCGCGTGTCGCGTCGCCATGGGCCACGTCGCTAGCCATGGCCGCGCCGGACAGTGTGATTGCAACGGCCAGAATGCCCAAACCATTCAGCATCGATTTCATGAACTGTTCCCTGTATTTTTTAAACGCAGATTTCGTTTGTCGTGCAGTTGACATTGTTGCAGCTGACTGGCTTTTCAATGCTCTGCGGCGCTAGACTACGCTGCATTAATCATGGCTGCGCCGTGTCAAACTGGCGCGGAATGGCGTTTCCTGCAAGTTTACAGGCCGGTCAGGGGGACCGTTTGGCTGACACGAGATACAGATTCGAGTTGCAGGACGCGAAATTGCGGTTTCATGCGACCGGCGACTGGTCGATCACCTATGTCTCGTATGTTGATGGCGACCTGCGCCGTCTGCCCGACGAAGCCGGGGATGCGCGCGAAGCTGTTATCGATTTATCGGAGCTGACGCGGCTCGACACGGCAGGGGCCTTCGTGCTTGACCGGCTCATGCATGAATTCGAGGCCAAGGGCCTCTCGGTGCGTCTGGAGGGGTTGAGGCCCGAACATCGTATCCTGATTGACAAGGTGCATAGTCTCGAAAGTCCGCCCGTCGCCCATATTGAACGTCCGGCAGCTTTCATTGATGTTCTGGAGCGCATCGGTGCAGGCATCATGTCTTTCGTGCGGGCCTGCCTCGTCATGCTCGAATTTCTCGGCGCGGTCATGCGGTCTATCGGCGAGGTGGTGATCCATCCCTCGCGCCTGCGTATGGTGCCGCTGGTGCATCACATGGAACGGGCAGGCTTCGATGCCTTGCCGCTTGTCTGCCTGCTCACCTTTCTCATCGGGGCGGTCATTGCCCAGCAAGGGGCCAGCCAGCTCAAGCAGTTCGGCGCGGATATTTATACGGTCAATCTCGTCACCATCATTTTCCTGCGGGAAGTCGGTTTGCTTCTCACCGCCATCATTGTTGCAGGCCGGTCGGGCAGTGCCTTCACCGCCGAAATCGGTTCCATGAAAATGCGCGAGGAGATCGACGCCATGCGTACGCTTGGGCTTGATCCCATGCAGATGTTGATTGTGCCGCGCGTGCTGGCTTTGGTGATCGTGCTGCCCATACTTACTTTCGTTGCCGATATCATGGGTCTGCTCGGTGGTGGTGTTGTCTCCATGTTGCAGCTTGGCATCTCGCCCGATGTCTATATCAGCCGCTTGCGTGACAGTGCCGATTTCTGGACCTTCGGTGTCGGCCTCGTCAAAGCACCTGCCATGGCGCTTGCTATTGCACTGGTCGGTTGTCGCGCGGGTCTTGATGTTACGGGCAGTGCGGAATCTGTCGGCATGCAGACCACGCGTTCTGTGGTCATGTCCATTTTTCTCGTCATCATTCTCGATGCGTTGTTTGCCATGTTCTTCACTGCGGTAGGGATCTGACATGGTAGGCACAGAAATCAAAAAGGGCGAGGTCATTATTGACGTGCAGGGTTTGCGCACGGCATTTGGTGATCACGTTATTCATGACGGGCTGGATCTTCAGGTGCGCCGTGGCGAGGTCATCGGCATTGTCGGTGGTTCGGGCACAGGCAAATCTGTTCTGCTACGCACCATTCTCGGTCTGAAGAAACCAGATGCCGGACGCATCAAGGTTTTCGGCATCGACTTCGAGAGTTTGAGTGACGAGGAGCGGCGTATTCAGGAGCGTCGCTGGGGCGTGTTGTTTCAGGATGGCGCTTTGTTTTCATCGCTCACAGTGGCCGAAAATATTCAGGTGCCTTATCGCGAGCACCTGCATATGAACCAGACGCTTATGGACGAGCTGGCGGGCGTCAAAATCGCCATGGTCGGTTTGCGTGCCGAGGCTTGCAAGCTTTACCCCTCCGAATTGTCAGGCGGTATGAAGAAGCGGGCAGGGCTTGCCCGTGCGCTTGCGCAGGACCCGGAAATTCTCTTTCTCGACGAGCCGACAGCCGGTCTTGATCCTATCGGTGCTGCGGCTTTTGATGAATTGATAAATGACCTCAAGAACACTTTGGGTCTCACTGTATTCATGGTCACACATGATCTCGATTCACTTCACGCCAGTTGTGACCGCATAGCGGTGCTGGCCGAGCAGCATGTTATCCTGACAGGTACGATGGATGACATGCAGGCCAGTCAACATCCCTGGATAAGATCCTATTTTCACGGGCCGCGCGCACGCGCTGCCCTTCGGGCGAGCTGAGGCAGGTCAGGAAACACATCATGGAAATCAAATCCAACAATGTACTTATCGGCGTCGCGACACTTGTCGTCTTGATGGCGATCCTGCTGTTTTCATTCTGGCTTGGCCGGGTGCAGCTCGATCAGACCTATGCCTATTACAAGATCGTCTTTCAGGGGTCGGTGTCGGGCTTGAGCAAGTCGGGGCTGGTGCAGTTCAATGGTCTGCCGGTTGGCCGCGTGGTGGACCTGCGGCTGGACGAGAAGGACCCGTCGCGGGTTTTTGCCATCATTCAGGTCGATGCGTTCACGCCGGTGAAGGAAGATTCCATTGCCCAGCTTGAAGCCTCCGGCATTACAGGTGTTGCGGTGGTGCAGCTCACAGGCGGCAGTCCGGGGTCGAAACTTTTGCGTGATGTCAGCACAGCGGAATATCCGCTCATCAAGGGTGTGCCTTCGACTTTGCAGGAGATTGCCGAAGCGGCGCCCGAAACCTTGCAGAATGCAAACCGTCTGATCAGCGATCTGGGCGAAGTGGTGCGTCAGAACCAGACCTCCATCACCAATACGCTGGCCAATCTCGACAAACTTTCAGAGGCTCTTGCTGGCAGTTCCAACGAGATCAAGCGGGCCGTGACCGATTTGTCGGATGCCTCCAAGCATCTCAGACAGATGAGCGAAGGCGCGGATAGTCTGGTGCGCAATGATGCCAAGCGGTTCATTACCGATGCGCAAGCAACCTCAACCTCCTATCGTGAACTGGCCGACAGTCTCGACGATCTCGTCAAGACCAATGGTCCTGCCATTGATCGTCTGGCCAATAACGGTCTTGATCAGATCCCCGATCTTGTGCGCGACATGCGCAAACTGGTCGCCTCGCTGGATCGCATCGCCTCGCGTGCGCAGGACGATCCGGCCCGCTTTGTCATCGGCAACAATGTTCCGGAAGTGGAAGCCCCATGAAATTCATTCTCAAATCCGGTTTGATCGCGCTTTTGGCCGCGTCTCTTGGCGGTTGCGCCCTGACAGATATTGCCAATGGTCCCGCACCGCAGCTCTATATGCTCACAGCTTCCTCTGCGGTTGCTGCTTCCGATTCAATCGTCAGAAGCAAGAGTGGCATTCTGGTCGATCAGTTGAATGCCAATGCAGCGCTTGATACGGCCCGTGTCGCCTATCAGCCTGTGCCGAATGAACTCAAATATATTGCCGGTGCGCGCTGGGTCGATCTCGCACCGCTCATGTTGCAATCCCTGCTGGTTGAGAGCCTTGAGAATTCTGGTCGCTTTGCCTCTGTTGCAGCACGCGGATCGGAAATCAGAGGGGACTTCATGGTCAAGGGCGACATGCGTCAGTTCGCTGTCGTGAATGTCGATGGTGAAACCCATGTCGAGATTGATCTCTATCTGCGTCTTGTCTCGCGGGAGAACCGGCAGGTTATTGTTGCCCGGGATTTCAGGCGGATCGTTCCGGTGGACGGGAGTGGCATGACGCCTATCGTTGCTGCTTTTGATGTGGCGCTTGGCCAGGTGCTGCTAGATGTCACGCAATGGGTGGTTGAAGGAACGAATGCCACCGCTGTCGTGGCGCAAGCGGAGTAATAGGTGTGAGCGCCCATGTTCAGGCTGTCGCCTGTGATAGTGAACATGCTTTCAGCAAGCCGCTCTGCGATATGATCCGGCTTGTCGCCGGTCAGGGCGTTGCCGGTGATGCGCATATGGGTGTCACCGTGCAGCATCGCTCACGTGTGGCGCGTGATCCCTCGCAGCTCAATTTGCGGCAGGTCCATCTCATTCATGGCGAGTTGCATGATGCGCTTCAGGCGGCGGGATTTGTCGTCACCGCTGGCGATATGGGCGAGAATATCACGACGCGCGGCATTGATCTGCTTGCGCTTCCGCAGGGCACGCGATTGTTCATAGGTGCTTCTGCCCTTGTCGAGGTGACAGGCTTGCGCAATCCCTGTCTCCAGCTTGACCGTTTTCAGGCAGGTTTGATGCAGGCCGTGCTGGACAAGGACGCGGCAGGCAATCTCGTGCGCAAAGCCGGTGTCATGGGCGTTGTCGTGGCAGGCGGCGAGGTGCGGGCAGGCGATGCCATCCGCATTGTTCTGCCCGACGGGCCGCAGCTTCCGCTTCAGCCGGTCTAGTGTTTGCGCGTCAGGCTAGGCGTCCGCTTGTTTGTGCGAGCATCAGATAGACCTTGCCCGTATCCGAAGTCAGATAGGTCTCGACCAGAATATTGTCGCGGTCCCGCGCAGAGGCTTGCGCGAGCAGGCGTTCAAACAGGTCGATGAAGCGGTCCACATGTTCGCGGAATTCTGACTCAGCGCGATATTTCGTACCGATCCGGTCATAGAGCTGGCGTCCCGCCATGTTGTAGAGGCGGCGGGCAAAGACATTGCGCTCGCCTGCCTGATAGCGCTGCCAGAGTTCGGGCGAGGGGCTTTGCTCCAGGGCGCGGTCAAGATCGACTGCCAGTGCCTGCAATGTCTCGATGATCTGCAAGGAGGAACGCTGGAACTCGCTCTCGCTTTCTATGGCGGGTGCGGGCGGTGCCGCGTTTGCCGTCTCCTGCATGCGACCGGCAGCGGCCAGCAGATCAGGAATGCCCCAGCCGCGATTGGCGGTCTGCGGGTTCGCTTGTTGCGGCGCAGGCGTTGCGGGCATTTTCATGTCGCTCAATACGCGCGGCGGCGGCACCGGCATGCTCTGCATTGGCATTTGCGCTGTGGGGGCAGGCGGTGCGCCTGTGGCCGATGGGGTTGTGGCACCGGCAGGCATAGGAGCCGAGCGATCCAGCACGCGGGCATGGCGCACCACAATATCGGCGATAGCGGCCAGTGCGCTCACCTGATCCTGCAAGACCTGCGTCAGTTGCGCGGCACCGGCGGCGGCTTCTTCGGGCAGCAGCGCCATACGGGCTTCAAGGTCGGAGGCGGCATGGTCGAGCGCGTTGCCGGCCTCGCGGGCCGTGCCGCCCAGCCGGATCATTGCAGCGTTGAAGCGTTCTGCCGCCACATCGTTTTCGTTCAATGTCAGTTGCACCATGTCGCGCAATTCATGGGTGCGTTCGGAGATATTTTCGCTCAGCGCGGCGGTGGCGCGGGTCACTTCCGATGTCATGGCATTGGTGGCAATGCGCAGATCGTCAGTGGTGGTGGTGATGGCTTCCGTGGCCGCTGTCGCCAGATCGTCGGTAAGGGCCGTGGCGGCAGCGCGCAATTCTTCCACCGTTGCACCGATGGCGCGGGTGGCCGCACCGCTTGACCGGCTGATATTGCCCGATGCTTCGCTCACTTCGCTGACGGCGGCGGTGATCTCGCCTGCGATTTCGGCCCGCACGGTTTTTGCGCGTTCAGCCGCCAGATCGAATGTCTCTTTGACGTGCTTTGCCAGTGTTTCGGCAGCGTCGGAAATTTCCTTGGTGCGCTCGCTCACTGTGCTGCCCACTTCGGCCATATGGTCGCGATGTGTCTCGAACAGGGTTTCGAGCTTGCTGCCCTCGGCTGAAAGGTTGTTGGAAGCATCGGCCAGAATCTGGCGCTGTGTTTCGTAGCGGCTGGTCAGCTCGTCGGCTTTGCTCAGTGCTGTATTGGCCACCACTTCGAGGCGTGATGCCTGCCGGTCGAGTGTCGAGGCGGTGCTGTCGGCACCGGCGCGGGCGGCTTCGCTCACGCGGGCCAGTGTTTCGGTTTCCGCGACAACGCGTGTGCCGGCCTCGTTCAGGGTTTTTTCGGCCTGTCCGATCAGTCCGCGCACGGCTTCCACCTGTCCGCGCAACCCGCGCGACACGGTGTCGGCTTCCTGTCCCATCATGCGGCCCAGTTCGGTCAGGCTGTCATGGTGGTGGGTGATGAGTTCTTCCAGACGCGCGGCGCGCATCTCGGCGCGTGTGCTGCCCTGATCGATGGCTTCGAGGTCTTCGCTCACCAAATCGCGCAGCTTCGTGGTTTCGGCCAATGCTTCGGCCAGTCCGGCTTTCATGCGTTTGAGTTCGGCTTCCACGGCAGCGGCAATGGTGGCGACTTCACCGGCGGCGGCGTCCGCAGGGTCGGTCAGGCGGATGGCGGTATGGGCAAGAGCTTCGGCCATCAGGCGCATTTCCTGTCCGCGCCAGATCGCATAGGCGGTCAGCCAGATCAGGAAGAGCGGCACAAGCAGGACCGCGCCCAGCAAAATGATTGTCTCTTGCGGCAGGTTTTTCAGACCTTCGGGCCCGTAAACGCCGCCCAGATAGGCCGCCATGCAGCCCAGACAGAAGAATGAGGCGACAAGGGCGACAGCGGGAATGCGCTTGGAAGGCCGCCGCGCGATCATGCGATAAAGCGCGCCGCCTGTGGGCGTGTCTTCATTTGCCGCTTTAACGGGCGATTTTGCTGCGGATTTTTCCGTAGCCAGTTCCAGATTTGCCATTTGCCTCTACCGCTTGCCTCTTGCGCGTCAGGGTGCGTTAAGCCTGCCGATACGTCAACCGGCGCGCGTCATTTGCCGGATTGGTTAATTTTTTTCTCTACATAATCGGGCGTGACATGTTTGTGCTTTAACGGTTCGGTACATTTCACAGGGCTAAACTTATCATCTCGAAACAAGGCTGGGGATAAGCCGATGGCAATGAGCATGATGAGCGCCAGTGAAAGCAATGACACGGGATATAGCGATGCCGCACGGCCGCTCGATCTCGTCCATCTCGCCAAATACACGTTCGGGGATCGTGGTCTGGAATCCGAACTGCTCGGTCTCTTCCGTTCGCAGGCGGGCATTTATGTCTCGCGCCTGGAAGCGGCAGCGACAGCGAAGGATTGGCGCGATGCCGCCCATAGTCTCAAAGGGTCGGCCCGCGGGCTTGGCGCATGGGCTTTGGGTGACATTGCGGAAGATGTCGAGCTCCTCGATTTCGACAATGCGGCAGGCCGCGCCGATGCCGTGACGCGCTTACGCGATGCCATTGTGGTGGTCAATGGCTATATCGACGAATTGATGAGCTGACGCCGCTCTCTGAACTATGATTTCGGCATGCCCAGCGAGAAGGGGCTTGCCAGTCCGGTCTCGCTATTGCGCTGGCGTTCCAGCTCGCTTGTATAGCGGCGCAGCGCATAGGCCTCGGTGAGATAGCCGATCACTTTCATCTCGTCCATGCCACTCAGAACGGGCAGGGTTTCCATTTCCACGGTTTCAAACCGGCCCAGCGCGACGCGCAGATTTTCCTTCGGTTGCAGATACATGCCCGCACCGCGTGCCAGATCGCCCGCCACCAGTGTGGCCGCTGCATCGGTAATGTCTGGGTCATGCACGGTCGCCATCTGCACAATGCCCAGATAGCGTTCTTTCTCGTCCACAATGAAGACGCGCTTTGTGCCGCCCAGCGGTGCGATTTCGCGCAGCTTCAGCAAGGGCACGCTGGCAGGCACGATCACAGGGTCCGATCGCATCACGCGGCCGACTGTCAGATCGGCAATCCAGCCCACATCATGCGCACCGGTGATCGGAATGCCACGCTGGTGAAAGCGCCATGTCGAGAAGGAGTAACCGAAAGTCAGACGCATGATGGTGGAGGCGACAACAACAGCCACCAGCACACCCATCGTCACGGGGAAATTGCCCGTGCCCTCCAGCACCAGCAACACCATGGTAATCGGTGCGCCGATAATGGCAGCGCCCACAGCGCCCATGCCCACCAGCATGAAGGCCGCGCGGGATTCCATCAGGCCCGGTGCGAAAAAGCCGATGCCCGAAATCATGAAAGCCCCCAGCAGGACGCCCAGAAACAGCGATGAGGAGAACATGCCGCCGCGCAGGCCCGAGCCGAGCGACACGGCAGAGGCGATCAGCTTGCCCACCAGCAGAAAGGCCAGCAGCAGGAAGCTGCGTTCATTGTCCAGCGCATATTGGATTGCGCCATGGCCCGAGCCCAGAACCTGCGGCGAGCCGAAAGCCAGCAGCGTCAGCGCCGCGCCTCCAATGGCAGGCCGCACCCAGATGGGCAGGGGGCGCAGATAGTGTTCGGCCCATGTCACCGCGCGCATGGTGATGATGGAAAAGCCAGCCGCTGCCACACCCACAATGGCAAAGAGCACATAGAGCACTGGCGTGATGGTGAAATTATCGACGACGGTAAAGAGCGGCTCGTCTGTGCCCAGAAGCTGGATCGTCAATGCGCCTGCCAGTGCGGCCACCGCCACA
>TARA_R110000824_G_scaffold46692_7_pt1 | contig 53121 bp, 38 predicted proteins | sample TARA_R110000824 | Tara Oceans TARA_R110000824 (sample SAMEA4397747) | marine metagenome | biome: Polar Biome; feature: [MES] marine water layer (ENVO:01000295) within the mesopelagic zone...; material: water (ENVO:00002006), including particulate matter (ENVO:01000060) such as......
CTTTTTATCGGCTGAAGATAGAGACGAGTTGTTTGATCTGATACAGGGTGATAAGAATAAATGAGTATTACCGACCGTAAACCTAATGATTTTGAACAATTAACAGAAGTTAGCGCCGCAGAAGTACGAGGTAACTCGACGAGAAAGGCACTAGAGTTTAATACATACGGTAATAGTTCTGAATTCCAGGTAAAGGTGCTAACAACTCCTATCTCGATGGATAACGAGGATATTGCTGCAATGTTCGGAAACAGCGATACAGGCGAAGCCTCAAACGGGAAAAGGATAAAATCATTTTCATTTATGGGAAGGATAATTAATGTAAGAGAAAGACCATCACCACACCTTGGCGTCGATGATCCGTCTATGGAAAGCCCCGGCCCACGACGGGATCTTTTAATAAAAGCATTTCATACACATTTTGTGTCTTCAAATGAGTGGCAAGGTACCCGGCCAAAGGTCGGAGATACGGTAAAAGTTAATCTCACTCCTGGTGATTTTTCTTTTAACTTACAGATATCATATTTTGACTCTATAACAATTAGCGCTGAAGGGACAGATGAGGATTATGACCAAGTTCCTTCTTCCGCAGCAGCCTTTAACCAGAATAATGCGGGACCATTGGAGCAGGTAATAAATATAAAAACCCCTGAAGTTAGTAGCGGTTCTAATGAGTTCATACAAAGGTTAAGAGATAGCGGCCACTTCCCAGAATTTTCAGATCAATTTTTAGCTGGATTGGCGGCGAATGCTCAAGCTGAATCTGATTTAGGTAAGGCTAAATATGATAAAGCCCTTGGGTGGGTTGTTGGTGATAAACTAACCTCAAAACATTCTCAGAAGGCTGCAAACCGAGCCATTAAAGGATGGTGTTCACATGGTCTTTGGCAGATGAACGTTTGTCCAGGTAATGCAGAAGGCAATATATTCGCAAGAGATAGAGGAATAGACCTTACAACCAATGAAGGTAAGAATAAATTCGTAAAAGATGTTAATGATGATACTGTTTTATTTTCGTGGATAGCAATGCGCATGAGAGCGATCCCTAAAATCGAAAAACACATTCAAGATACCGGCCCAAACGCCGCTTTTAACGCTGGAAAAGCAATCACCAAACATTTCGAAAAACCTGCCGGCTGTGGAGATGGCCAAAAATGCGGCAAATCCGATACTAGAGGCGCATTGGCACAAAGGATGTACGAAAGCTACGCGGACTATAAGGTCAACCCCCAATGAACAAAAAAACATATAATCCCGACGAGACAGGCAAAAAGGTATCACTGACTTCCGATAAAATAAAACAAGGACAGAAGATCACTAAGATAGGTGATTCTTCCGGTCTTGCTAATACTAATATTATAGAAAAAAGAGTCAATTTTATACACTCTTCAGGAGATACTAAAATTGGTAAAGATGACGGGTCTGCACAAATAATCTTTGGAAGAGACAGGCCAAGTTCATTAAGCTCCGGTTATGGAGGAAAAGGAGCCCAACATTCCAACACTATTGATATGGTTGTCGGTAGAGCCTCTAGTACGGACTTAAAAGACGGAGCCTCTGTTGAACCTCTTTTCGGCTCTGATGCAGCTAGAATTTATATAAGTCAGCTTACAGATATAGACTTGAATTTTGGTATAGTCGGTGGTATATCCGGCGCTCAAAAGGCACGTTCTGGAATCGGAATCAAAGCAGACGGTGTAAGAATTATAGGAAGAGAAGGAATCAAAATAGTCACCGGTCGCTCTTACTCATTTAAAAATGCCGGCCCAGACGGTGAGAAGAATACACTAGGTGGTAGCAATCGCGAACCAGCACCACCCATTGAATTATTAGCTGGTAATTCAGAACAAGGGCTACAAGGTGTTGCTCGCGGAGAAGATACCGCTGTTTGTTTAGACGAATTATCGGGAATATTAGAAGACTTAATTGGAGTTGTAACTAATTTAGTATTGTTACAAACCATCTATAACGCTGTTAACTCGATAGATCAAAACCGACCCTGGATGGGAGCAATTGGTTCCAGAACGACAAACGACTTTGTACAAAAACTTCTTACATCATTATACTCATTGCGTGCTGATAAAATACTTTGGCAACAGAATTATACAAGAAATTCAGGTGATAGTTATATCGCTAGTCGGAATGTGTTTTCCACCTAAAGGCAATAAATAATAAATGGCTGATTCAAAATTTATAAAATACCAAGATAAGAACGGTGATGGGCTAAATGACGCATGCGAAGATATAGTCAAAGCAACCGAATCCCCAAGCTGTGATAGTTGTAAACCAGATCCAAGCTATCTATCTCCAAATTGGAAAAACAAAAAGAATGAAGAACCTTGGTACGATGCTAAGAGAGCCGAATTCCGTGTTACAATCACCACCAAAGAAAAAAGAATAATCCCGAATACTGGCGCAAGTGACCGCGAATCAGATAAATACATACAGGAAATTTACGAGAAATATAAAGATGAAGCAATAGAAAATCTTTTAATCGGATTTAATAAAATAGATACTGAGGCTGTTCGTACTGAACTAAGAGAAGTAATTCAATATCAGAAGTATGATCTTGAACCACGGAACAACTCCTATCTTAAATTATTATATGGTGTTCCTTGCAATCATTTCTTCGGAATATTATCAATTATTGACCCAAATGCCGACGTCGATGATGAGGAAGAAGAAATCACTGCATCTGGTGATATAACAGTACGCTATAACGCCTCTACTCTAGCTCCTAAGCTATTAAAATTTAGAAAGGCTATGAATCTATATGCAAGATATTATCGTGTTCATACAGCGTTAGAGAACGTATTGCTGGTAGAAGACAATGGTAAAGTTTTTACAGTAAAACAATTTGATAGATACGGCGATAACGGAGTATTCGGGAAGAGTAGGATGTATTCTATTCTAAATACATTAGATTCTTGGTTAAATGATAGAGATTTGAATATCCACGGTATTGGCGGCTTATCCGGAATCGGGAAAAACCGTGTTAAAGAAATAGAATTTGTATTCAGTTCTGAATATCGTTTAAAGAAGATGAAAGTTTTTACTGTATCTTGCGGAACTATACCAATTAGATTCGGTAAAAAGCGCTTAAAGACTTTAAACAAGTCCAAAGGCTGGGAAGATCCGAGAGCTTGCGCTTATTTCACACGATTAGACGCAATGGAGAATGATCTAGGCGCGAGAGAACCAAAACCTTGGATCGAGTTTGTAGAGGAATATACATTTCCTAAAGTGTCGGCAACTGCTAACTTTGGTATTGAACCAAGAGCAGGTATCGTGACTTGTGTTACAGACATTTTACTCGCGGAAGGGAAGCAACTTGGGCAAGATATATTAGACGAGGTATTTAGTCTTGGTGATGCTGTTGCTTATAGCTTTAATAAAAAGACATGTTATCCAGACCAATTCGACGTCGAAGAGATGCAAAAGAAGCTTGGGCTTTTAGATAGTAAAAATGAATTCGCGGAAGGTAAAGCATTTAAAAAGCCCAACAATAAGAATATACTAAATTTAGCTATGGATCAAGCCTTCAAAGAGTTAAAAGAAGACGATCAGATTTTTGTTGAATTGTGCGAGAGGATAGTACGGAAAACAACAGGCATTGGAACAGCACCAGAGATTGGGGACTTGTGGGTAGGAGGCTTTGACCGAATAGGTTTGTGCGGATTTAAAGATATGGCCACAGACACAATGAAGTGCCTTATGAATGGACTTCCATTAGAAAAAGCGCTATCGGCGATCATTATTGCGGCGTTGAATGGTCTGTCTATCGAAAACTTAAATAACTTGCTTATAGGATTACCTCCGGAAAAACAACAAGAACTTGCTATACTCATTGATAGAAAAATGAAAGCGAACGACTTAGTAACAGCAGAGAGTTTAATCCTTGACAATAAAGAAGAGGCTTCAACAGAAGAAGTCATAACCGTAACTCGTACTTCTAGAGTAGATGGTGAGACGGTTATAACTACGGGAAGTTTGTTAGATGATTATAACCCAGAAGATTCGGAAGCTACAGTGGGCGCTACAATCGCAAACCCACCACCAGAACAGCCATCGAATATTCGAACATTGGCCCAACGCTATGATGACGCAACCAATAACAATGGATTAGATAAAAATAGAATTTTACAAGCTTATATCGCAGCTTTGATTGAGGTATATTCAGAAGACCTTTTATCATTAGTGGATCGCTTAAATCGCTTCCCTGGCGCTCAAATGATAGCAAGAGTAATCGCCTTATTCGATTGCCCAAAACCACCAATGTTCGAACCAAACTTCTTAGATTTTGTTAAAAGTATTGATGTTCCATTTTGCAAAGAAATCACACCGATTACGTTACCAAAACTTATAAACCCTTCGGCTTGGATCCCAGCGAGATACGATTATCAAGCAGTGATATTTGAAGTCGCGACATTACAAATACAAAAAATTATTATTGCTACCATTGTTAAAATAATAGTAAAAATATGCGAGCTATTAGGAGACGCTATTTGTAAAGCGCTCGCCACAGTGGGAGAACTGGCTGCTTCGTTGCCCGATATAGCCGCTGGTAGAGAAACAGTATCAGAAATAATAAGAGAGTCAATCTGTGGCCCAGACACTCCGCAGGAACAAGTTGACGACACTATAACAGATATGTTTGCAAAATTTGGGGTTGGTGGTGCTGCCTTCTCAAACCCAGAGGATGTGCTTTCACTAATGGGAGATATTTCTTCGTCGAATACACGCCGAGAGTTAATGTCGGCATTAAGCGGGGATATGTCGCGGGATATGGGAGAAAGAATTAATAATCTTATAGAGTTTGAATATCCACAATTTCGTTCCGGTTTATCAAACTCAGAGTCTATAAGAGATATGTTCGGTGATTTTGGTAATCTATTACCGGTAGATGTAAGAGAATCAATGAGTGATTTCTTGAACAATTTACCAGAAGATGATTTCTTACCGGCAAATCCAAGTTTGTGCGCAACACCAGAGCAAATAGAAGATTTCTGTGCGCTTAGGGTGGATTTACTCAATGGCCGCGCAACAACAGAACAAGTTCAATTGATGTGTTCTAACGCGCAAGACGATATGTTCGAGGACTTATTAGATATAGCTAACGCTACTCAAGGCAGCCCATTAGAAAATATAATTCCACCAATATTCTCAGATCCTGGTTGTAGCAATGGACTTCTACCATTTGAAACTGAAGAGTCTAAGAAAGCGGCCGGCCTAGCCATTGGATCTGGATTAGAACAATTAAAGATCGACTTCGCTAAAGATATGATAGGAAACGGCCCCGGAGAAAAGAATTGGGGAATGATGAACATGATATTATCAGATACGATGGGTCAACCGCTGACTGCTCATTGGAGGAAATCTGGTAATCGCTTGCCTTATGTTGATTTTATTACAGATAGTGACGCTCCAGAAGAAGGTAGCTTCCTTGGATTATTCTCCGATCCGCCCCCGACATTTCGACAATACGGAGCATTACCCGCAGAGGTTGCTATATGGCTTAAAAACCAAATAGAAGAAATGGAATTCAAGTTTAATTCTAAAAATACTTTTATATCGGATGTTCGATACGCGCCAAAGACTTTCCGTGAGGCCGGTATCAATCAGTTATACGGCGATGATCCCGACTTATTAAGTTTGGGAGATTTAGGATATAACATAGAATATCAAGTTAATTCAGAAGAAAAAACGATTACTTTAATACGAAAAGGGAGCAAACATAAACCAGATATAACTTTAAGTTTTAAAGATAATAATAAAGGAAGGAGAGAACACGATAATACAGAATTCTTATATGGCTTTAATGTTAATATGTTTATGTCTGAGTTGGAAAAAGTTGACGATACCATCTCTAATATTGGAGTTCCCACGAAGCCTGTCGATTCTACAAGAATAAAAATAGTAGAACTGTTTAACTCTGGAGAATCTGGTGGTGACGCAATCACCGAATCAATGAGTGCAGAACAAGCAAAAGAATACAACAAATCTAAAAGAAGGGAGAAATCTGTAATTAAGAATACGTTATACGACTTTCTATCCACAGAAGACACATTAAGCGGTTTTGAAAATCGTTTATCACTTCGAAGATACAACAGTTTTACCGAATGTTTTAAGAGCAAAAAAGAATTTATGCCTCAATTATATTTGTTGAGTGATATTCTATCTCTACAAGAAACTGGTGGTTCTTCTGTTGCTAACCTTAAGGAATTCCACGACAATGCTATGAATTCAATTTTGTCTTCTTTGCGAGACGAAATAACCAGTAATACAGCAGCATTTAGCTATGGCGCTCAATATGATAATCTTACTTCAGAAATGTATGACTATGTTGTGGACGCCGGCCAAACAGACTCCCCGGCCGGCACCCTATACGGTGATGCAACAATAAACGGCGAGAAAATAGCTAATGAAGACGGTGTATTGGGTGTTAGTCGGGATCAATTGGAAAACGGAAATGATGCTAGAATTTATTATCTTAGTCCGACAACATACGGCGGGAAATATGTTAACCCCGCAATTTATGTTAAACCAGTTAAAAGCGAAGGCTGGGTCGGGTTATTAGATGTATTATTCCCAGAGTTTACACCATGTAAACCAAGAAGCGCAGATTTAATCAACTTTGGGGAGATCGAACAAGAAATATCTGAAGTATACGCGAGTATAGCAGAAGATCAGAGACTTAAATCTGATCCAGATTGTATATATGAATTGCCTTATAACAGAATTCTCGAAAGGTCTTCTAAAGCAAACATTCAAGGGATAATCCGCGCCGCCTGTCGTATATACGGAAGTGCGAATTTTATTAAGTCATTTGCTACATTCACGACCTTCTATCCAAAGTTCACTGAAAATTATAGTTCTATTTATTCACACTTTATAATGGAGGAAATGCAAACATCTTTCCGCGATGCTCAATCTGCCGGATGGGAATTCTTTAATCCGTTTAAAGACGATGAATTCTGGTATGCGTTTTTAGAACAGTCTGTCCAAACATACGGTAGATTAGTAGACGAAGGTAAAATAATCGACCCGCCACAACCAGTGCTTGATGCTCTTTTTCGTATCAATGACGCACAAGAAAAATATAATTATCCTTACCGTTCAGATCTAAGAAAAGCAAAGCGTTCCGGGGAAATAACTCTTCTCAGAACATTAAAGAGCTACCGTTCTGAAAATAACTTAGAAGCGGTCATGGCTACTGAGAATGACGCTAAAGTTATCTTAAAAGAGTTTATTACAACTGAACTTAACAAGATAGGCGAGGTATTCATTAATAATCTGAAGTTGGCTGGGTTTAATCCAAAATATACCGACTTGGGCTATTATTTCATGACGAATTTATCGCAAGGAGGTTTAGGATTATCTCTCGACAAAGAAATAAAAGAACAATATATCGGACTACCAACTGAAGGAGAAGACCATTTCACAGCCGGCCAAGAACTCGCATTACCAGATGGTACAGAATACAAAGGTTATTATCATGTAGAAGAGGGAGAAAACGATACTACATTATATGTTGAAGGAGCTTTCTCAACAAGGAACGTCCCTGGAGAAGCACAGAGTGAATTAACAATCTTTGATACGAAAGTTTCAGTTCCTATTGGAGATATACAAGATTATGGTGCTGGGTTTAATACGGGAGAGACCAGCCGATCATTTTTAATTGAGAAATATGTTAAAATAGACGGAGCAATAAAGACTGTTGCTAATGCTCTATCAATTATAACAGCTAACGATCCAGGCAATGTGCTATCCGATATATATCCTGGTACTTTGGAACATGTATTATCACCAGACGGTGATTCAATTGTGGGGATTAAGGGCGAGCTTGGGGTTAGACACGGATTACAATTTTCTGCTATCATACGGGGAAGCAAACATATTATAACAAATGTAGAAATAGATGCACTCGATGTTTCTGTTGGAGAATATATCGGGATCCCAGCCAATAGCCGTTTATTGCTTTGCTTAATTAACCATTTGAAAGAAGATGATACATTCAAGCTGTGTACAGAATATATCTTCCCAGTTAATAAGTCACTATCGCTATTAGCAATCTATAACAATCTTGGATTTTTATCATCGATTGGAGAAGTCACAGTTCAAGACGGTGATACAAAACCTTCAATAACTTCATCGCCTGACTTTGACGACAAGCCAGGTGCTAAAGTAACATTCCCAGATATAGATGATGGTGATGCAACACCAAATTATGATGACTCAGTTGAGGCGTGGTCAAGCTATGATGATCGAAATCGCCTTTCACCGTTTGTAAATACTTGGGATGAATGGGACAGAGTACTGCTACGAAACTCTAAAAGCAGAATTAAGAAACTATTTAAAACATACTACAATTCTCGTGATTTTGATCCAACAAACACCAATAGCGACTATAAACCGGCTGATATTATTATTAATAACTTGAGAGCCGCTATTAAACGTCCGACCTCTGCCCGTTTACCTTTCTTTAATAAAAGAAGGCTAAGGCCGAACGTGTTCAATAAAGACGGTAAAATGTGCGACAAAAAAGAATAAGGAAAAAACAAAATGGCTTTCGGGATACAACTTCCAATAACAACTGATTCTATTTCAGGATTCACAAATATCAATGATTTTAAAACTTTAATAAAAGCAAATTTTAAGATGTTGATACTCACAAATCCTGGTAAAGTGATCCGCTCACCACAGTTTGGTGTTGGGGCTGCAACATTTCTATTTGAGAACAGGGGAACCGGCGTTGGACCTAGATTAAAAAATAAAATTATACAACAGGCGAGCATTTATCTTCCGGTTATAGAGGTAAAAGACGTTATAATAAACGAAGAGACAGAGGACTCAAACGCTATTCACGTAACAATAAAATACGTAGTCCCGAATTTGGGCATACAAGATTTATTGGAGTTTACTATTTAGGGAAAGAGAACAGGAATCGGTATAATGGCTGACCATAATGAAAAAAAGATAGTACCTATCAATTACACTAAGCGAGAATTCTCCGGAATACGGGAAGATTTGATTGATTTAGCTGAAAGATTTTACCCAGATACTTTCCAAGATTTTAGTGAAGCGTCTTTCGGAGCTATGATGATAGACGCTGTAGCTTATGTTGGAGACCAATTATCACTATATCTGGATTATAACGTTAACGAAGCATTTTTAGATACATCGTATCAACATTCAAATATACTCCGTCATGGTAGAATAATGGGCTATAAGCCAACCGGTCGACCATCGACTTTTGGAACTGTGGCGCTGTATGTCTTAATCCCTGCTGATTCTGTTGGATTAGGACCAGATGCTAGATATATTCCAGCGATGAGCAAGGGCGCGATCTTTTCTTCACAAAGCGGCCTTAGTTTTATTCTAACTGAAAATATAGATTTTGCAGATCCAAAAAACCCTATTGTAGTCGCGAAAGTAAACAATACAACTGGAGCCCCTACACATTTCGCTATTAAGTCATATGGTAATGTAGTGTCGGGCCGATTTGGCGAGGAACAAATAACTGTCGGAGCATATAACAGGTTTAGAAGAGTTACCTTAAGAGAACAGAACATCTCAGAAATAATTTCGGTATTTGATTCTGAGGGAAAACAATATTATGAAGTTGATTATTTATCACAAGATACAATATTCAAAGAGTTAGTTAATAACAACTATAAAAATGATAATGTTCCATCTGTGATTAAACCAATGTTAATAACCAGAAAATTTGTTATTGAAAGAGCAAATGATAGAGTCATTCTACAATTTGGAAGTGGTGATTCAGCAGCAGAAGACGTTGTTGCTATTCCACAAGAAGTCGCGATTGATGTATATGGGAAATCGTATATAACAGATACCAGTTTTGATCCAACAAGATTACACAAGAATAAGAGTATGGGGATCAGTCCCGTGAATACAACATTATTCATAACTTACCGTACCACGAATCCCACGAATTCTAATGTGTCTGTTGGTGGAATTACCCAAGTTAACAAGCTCAATCTTGAGTTTCAAGATAAACAAACGTTAAGTATAGGAACAATAAATACGATTAGAGCTTCGGTTGAAGTTTCTAACGAATTACCGATTGTCGGAGATGTGACTAATCCATCATCAGCAGAAATAAAAAGGCGTATTTTTGATACATTTCCCACACAAGACCGAGCAGTTACTCAAGCAGATTATGAAAATATAGTTTATAGAATGCCTTCCAAATTTGGCTCTGTTAAAAGAGTTAGCGTTCAGAGGGATCAAGACTCTTTAAAAAGAAATTTAAATTTGTATGCTATTTCAGAGAATAGTGCTGGAAAGCTTGTAGCAACAAATTCTACGATAAAGAATAATATTAAGATATGGCTCAATAATTATAGAATGGTAAATGATACGATCGATATATTGGACCCGTACATCATTAATATTGGGATAGATTTTATATTAACACCATCAATTGGAATCGATAAAAATGTAGCCCTCGCTAATGCCTTTAGCGCACTTAAAGAGAAGTATAAAGAGAAATTCTTTATTGGCGAGCCCATCTACATTAGCGACATTTATAGCACGCTTAAAACAGTAGAAGGGGTGTTGGACGTTTCTAACGTTAAAATAAATAATATTACTGGAGGACAGTATTCTTCCATCGCATTTGATATTAACAATAATCTATCACCGGACGGGAGTTACGTAATGGCTCCATCAAACGCTGTTTTCGAAATTAAATTCGCTGAAACCGATATTAAGGGAAAATCTAGATAATGTTACTGAGATACACCGCTTCTGCCGATAACACTATCGTAAGTGCATATCAACAAAATCTTAAAATAAGAGCGACAGGCTCTAACACTGGACAAGCCGATATTATCGAGGTGTTTTCAGTATACGGTAGGCAATCCGCGCCAACAGCTATTACTGGAGGTTCGCAAGAACTATCTAGATTTTTAATTAAGTTCCCAGTTGATAGTATAGAAGCTGATAGAGACGCCGGAATATTACCAGTTAGTGGAAATGTAAGTTTTTATCTGAGGATGTTTAATGCGGAGACATCAAAAACAGTCCCAATTGATTATACATTAAGCGCACACAGAATAACTAAAGAGTGGGAAGAGGGTACTGGATTAGACCTAGAAGAGTATAAAGACCTCACTAAAGGCAATGCGGGTTCTGATTGGGTACAAGCAAGAAAAGGAACGAATTGGACAGATTTTGGTGGTGATTATAGCACCTCTCCTTCCTATACATTCGAACAATCATTTCAGACCGGTTTGGAAGATATGTCAATTGATATAACCTCAATGGTGGAAGATTGGATAAAAGAACCACTTATCCAAAATTACGGTTTTCTTATCAAGCTGTCTTCAAGCCAAGAAGCCTATTTCTCATCTTCTGCTGGAGTTAATGAAAACAATAATATCCAGAATCCTTCCGGCGCCACGGTATCTTATTATACCAAACGATTTTTCGCCAGAGGAACACAGTACTTTTTTAAGAAACCCATTATAGAAGCTCGATGGGATAGCACGTTAAGAGACGACAGAGCAAACTTTTACTTTAGCAGTTCAAGAGCCCCTGCCGCAGATAACTTGAATACATTATATTTTTATAATATTGTAAGAGGTAGATTAGCGAATATTCCATCTGTTGGAACCGGCGCGATATTAACCAGCTTATACTCCGGCTCTTCAGACGATTCTGCACCTTCTGGTTCTAAACTCACACTTTACGATGGTAATTTGAATTTAACTGGAGGCTATGTTTCAACAGGAGTTTACTCTTGTTCAGTTGGAATCGAGTCAATAAGCAACATAGACACGTTATACGACGTTTGGCACGATGATACTAACGAATATTTCACTGGTTCAATAAAACCCAAATCAGTGGAATCTAATACTTCATTAGCAAATCCAAACTATTATATAAACGTGACCAATCTGAAAGAAGTTTATTCAACTGAAGAAATAGCCAGAATAAACCTATATGTTAGGGAAAGGGATTGGCAACCGACTATTTACACTGTAGCCGATAACAATATAGAAACAACGCCAATAGTAAGTGCGTCATACCGGGTGGTAAGAATATTAGATGGATACGAGGCAGTATCATATGGTAACGGAACAGATAATCACACGTTGATGTCTTACGACTCAGCAGGAAATTATTTTAATTTTAAAATGGGTTTATTAGAACCCGGATATGCTTATGCCCTTAAATTCTCTTTATATGATGATGTGTCAAAATCTTGGCACGAACAAGACCCAGTATTTAAATTTAGGGTAAATGAGTTCTAATATGAGCATAAAAAACTTATTCAATTCCAGAAACACAAATTCAAAAACCAAAGATTATAAAAACCAGAAAGATTCATTTACTGATGTAGAATCGTTGGAGAATTTGGAACAAACGCAGGTAAAGCAGTCTACGTATACTCCAACGATTGACTATTCGGATCCGACTAAGTTTGCTAAATTTGGTTCTGCTAAATTGTATTATCAGGGCGCCCTAGATAAAATAATTAATTATTATCCCTATGATGGTTCAGAAGCTGAAAAAAATACATTCTATAATAGCTTGCTGGAAGTCGAAAAATATGTTCTTGACGAACTATACCCAAGAACCACTGGGTATGCTACACTCTCTTCTAATGGTTGGGGAGCAAACACCGGAATGGTTGATGGTTTTGGTTCCTCAGATTCAGAGGAATATATTACATTAAAAGGCGGTCCTCACACAACTTCTAATGATAACACAGCAGTAGCACAAAGCCCAAACCCATATTCATCGGCTCGCAATCAAAGTAACATTTACAGCGAGGATTTATACGGCACGGAAGGGCTCCCCACCGATTATGGCGTTGGTACTAGACTATCAAATCTAAGGATGAACCCTAGTGAGGGATTTAGTATAGAATTCTGGCTTAAAACCGGGACACTAAGCGCGACAGACACAGAAAAACAAGTAATATTTGATATATGGAATAATGAGAACTCATCAAGTGCGGATTATGCTCGCGCTACATTATACATAACTTCTTCTGGTGACCCATTTCAATTATCAATTGGTGCCGGTGGTTATACCGAGACTACAACCACGGTATCTACTTTAAACAGCAGTGTGTTGAGCGAATGGAATCATTACGCTATAGCCGTTAAAGATAATGAAGCCGGCACAGAAACAAATCTAACATTCTATTTTAATGGACAGCTTAACCGCGAACAAACCGTCACTTCAAAACAGTCGATTGTAAAAGACAAAAATACAATGGCTAGGATCGGAGCGCTACTAACTAGCCCAAGCGGCTCGCTAGCACCTGCCGGCTCCGGTAAGCTTTCTGGCTCAATAGATGAATTCAGGTTTTGGAAAACCGAAAGAGACCAAAAAGAAATAGCAGAGAACTACTTTGATAATGTCGGTGGTGGTACAAACACTGATATTTCAAATACTGATTTGGGAATATATTATAAGTTTAACGAGGGAAATACCGGAGACGCGAACACAGATAGTATTGTTTTGGATTATTCAGGAAGAATAACAAACGGAGTCTGGACAGGTTATAGTGCTACTTCTCGCGTATTAAACTCAGCTATTGTTGAATCTGGCGCCGCAACAAAAGAATACCAAGAGCCAATCGTTCGTAGTAATCACCCAAGTTATATAGCCTTGCGCGAACAACTACTAAGTGATGGTGAGTATCACGACGATAATAATACTGCGTTATTCATAAACTACTCCCCATCGTGGGTCATAGAAGAACATGAAGACGACGGTAATAAAAATCTAAGTATTATCACACACATAATGGGCGCGTACTTTGATAAGTTATATTTATTATCCGCAGAAATACCAAAATTAAAGAATTATAAATACCCAGATTCCAGCAGCAAACCGAATCCCTTTGCTATTCACTTGCCTCAATCAATGGGATTATATACCCCTGATTTATTTATCGATGCAAGTATACTGGAAACCTTTCGGAATAGAAACGAGGAAACAATTTACGAAGGAGATTTAGAAGATACAAAAAATCTTATTTACCAGAATCTCTATAATAACCTCGCGAATATTTATAAGAGCAAAGGAACAGAAAAAGCATTTAGAAACGTTCTCCGTTGTTTTAACATTGATGATTCCCTTCTTAGGTTTAAAACATACTCCAGAAATGAAGTATATGAGTTAAAAAATAATTTAAAACAAATAACGACTGAAGATGTACGACTAAATCTAAATTCTCCAAGCAATTACAGCGCTGTCGTTTACCAAGCAGAAGAAGCTGGAAATCCCGAATCTACTGGGTATATCTCTGGTACGATAGGAACAGCAGAAGCCGGCCGAGAAAACGTTTATGGTATGACGACAGAGGCCAATATTGTTTTTCCAAAGTTCTTCAGTGAAGGAGATCGCGACAGCCGCAATTTTACAGAAGTATCACTATATGGTGTACACACCGTTGACTCTGCTAATCCGTCGTCCCTCGATGGAAGCGATACTACTTTAGTAGTTAATGATTATGCTAACTTTCAGGTATACGCTGTTAGAGATGAAAACTATTCTAAAAATGTACGGTTCAAGCTTTCCTCTTCCGCGCCGTTCCCTATTATAGAATTAACGAGTAGCACATTCCTCAATGTGTACGAAGACAGTCGTTGGAACGTGTCTGTACATTTAAAGCCAGAGAACGTCGGTATAACAGGCTTAGTTTCTGGATCTACTGCGCAGCCCTACACAATAATTTTTAAGGGTTCTAACACGGTCTTAGACACCGTTATTAATACCTTTGAGTTAACAGGAGCGGTCTCATTCACTGACGGTAGTAACTTCCTACAATCATCAAAAAGATTATATTGCGGCGCCCGTCGTGAAAACATAACTGGCGCAATTTTACAACAATCTGATGTCTATGTATCTGACGTAAAATACTGGGCGAAGCAAATAGACAATCTTTCTATCTTGCAACATATACACGATTTTAATAATGTTGGGACAACTGACGCTTATAAAAATATCTCTGGTTTAGATCCAAATAGCAACAATTTTGATGCTTTAAACGTGAATACAATAGCTCTTAACTGGAACTTTACGAATGTTACAAGTTCAGATGCAACAGGGAATTTCACGGTTCAAGACTACAGTTCTGGTTCTGCTACATTGCGTGATAACTATTCATGGTTTGGTAAGATCATTGGAAATCAACACACCGGTTATGGTTATGGGTTCGTGGATTCCTCAACAGAGGTTGTATCAAAGGATATAGAGAACTCTTATAAGTTTGTGGATCCTTCTGAGATCGGAAGCTCTGATATGATTCAGATACTATCCGAAGATGATAATTTTTACGAAGCAATAGAAACAACTCCGAATTATGTATTCGCGATAGAAAAAAGCATGTATCAAGCAATATCGGAAGAGATGTTGAACTTCTTTGCTGGAGCTATTGACTTTAATAACTTAATTGGCGCCCCGGTTAACCGATATCGCGCACATTATAAGGACATGGAAAATTTAAGAGAGATTTTCTTTAAGAGGGTTAATAATGTCGGAGATGTTGAAAAGTTTATAAAATATTATAAATGGTTTGATGAATCTCTTTCCACAATACTCTCGCAACTAGTCCCGGCTTCTGCTGATTTTAACTCCGATATTTTAAACGTCGTAGAAAGTCACGTATTAGAAAGAAATAAATACGCCACGAAATTCCCAACAACAGAATTTAAGAAGCCACTGTTAGACTCTTCAGTAAAGGGCGCCGGCGAAAAGTTCTGGGATTCACTACTCGGCAGTTCACCAAAGCCTAGCTCACCACGGGACACGACAGTTCACACCCCATTCTGGAAAGAAAGAGCTATTAGAAGTTCTTCAGAAATTACATCGGGCGATTCTGAGATAGATAGCCAAAGAGAAGCTATCCGGAAAGCTGTAGTGTCTACTCCAAATTTGAATAGTGATACGACTGTATCTACAATCGATGGTTTGAAATATACTTACAATCCATTTTTTAATAAAAGCTATAATAATATCTACCGTTTAAGAGTAGACGTTCCGGCTACAACATCTCCAACTAAAGTATTTTCTGTTAAAGGTGGAACCAATTTTAATCAATCTAAGAAAATTGAATATACATACGCAGCATTACGTCCCGGCGGTCCAGTAAATACCGATAGTGGCTTATTCATTCCAGAAAACGTTTTATTATCGTTTGGAACAGACTTTGTTAATTTTCCTATTAATAATGATAATAAAACCGATCCAATTGCAAAAATTGAGAGAGTAGTCAAGGTCCAGCATGGTAGAGATTGGGAAGACGGATTAGGATACAAAAATACAAAATCTACCATTTCTTTTCCATTCAATATAGTTAGCTCGTCACTATCCACCGGTTACCAACAGCTTGTTCAAGAAAACGTATCGGGCTCCATCAATATTGTTAACTTGCATAATGATGTTTATGGACCAGATATGGAAAAACCCCTTCAAGGGATCTTTACAGAACACAATGTCGGAGGACATCAGTCTAGACACGTAGACTTTAATAGAACCGGCCTTGATGCTTGGAATACTAGACCAGAAGCTTGGTATTTATTATTGGGGGCTTTAACCGAAACTTCTGGCGCTATAGCAATGGTTGGACCTGATTATCCGTATCCAGATATAAATACACACGCAACTCCTCCATATCCAGCAACTGGATCTCAAAAAGCGTGGCTGTACAGAGGCTTCACCGCAAAACGACCTATTAATATACGTAACATCCATCGTACAGGTTCGAATGTATTAGGAAACTATCGCGAGACTTATGAAATAGTAAATACATTTGGAAAGTTTAGTAATCCAAGTCATCTTATAAACACCGTCCAAACTGAAAATCAAGTTCAACTCCCAGCTAACCTATTCCAAGGACCAGCAACAAGTTCACAAATAGTCTCCACGTTCTTAGATCTCCAGAAAAGAGCATTAAGAACAGATGTTACTAACCCTCATTTCGAGTTTATGGGCGATTATTCAACAGCGTATCTAACAGGAACAGCCAATAAATCGGTTATATCAAATCGTTTTTCCGCCCCAGGTGGGATTGAGACAATGACTCCGGCATTTAATGACTTCCGCTCAAATGAATATTCAGTTTACAACGCTCTTCCTTGGAAAAACCTATCTGTAATTCGCCCTTATCAATTGGCCTCCGGCTCATTAACAGATCCAGATGAGAAGATAAAAGTTTCGGATATCCATGGAAAAGACTATGGATTGAGATCTCATCTATCAAGACACACCGGCCGTTTTGGAAGAGATTCTGTATTCGTAGCAAACCCAGGTACGTCATATGAAGAGTTACCAGGTTTTCATAAGGTTCATAGGAACACAGTACAAAGATACGCTTATAGTAGAGATTTAACAGATCCGTTAGATACCATTATTATAGAGGCTTCGCATGATAATTTTTATGTTAGCCATCAAATTCCTAGATCAACCAAACAATACACTTGGATTACTGGTTCTGTAGTAGATATAAACGCAGACGTTACACCAGATTATACACCAAAAGATTTCTTAGTAAGAAGCGGTTCTACATTAATAGAGGCATATAACTTTGTGTCTGCTGGTGTTATCGGTAGTCATGATTCTGGCCCCGGCGGTGTGTTGTTCGGAGTAACCCGCGCAGCAGCAGCATCTAACTTTATTTTTACTGATTTTGTTGGATTAAATACAATTATTCTAAATCAGCTATCTCAATCAACAAACACATTAGGCAGTCTTAACCCAATAGACAACTTAAACCCCCATTTCAGTGTAAACTTTCCAGCTTCTACCCCTACTCCAGATATGCCTGGTAATGCAGGATTATTAAATAGCTTGCTCGTAAATCGCGGCGGTGCTTATGGCTGGGCTGGATGGCAAGCTCTGAGATCCCATACACATCCGATCATCAGAAAAGAACGGGCAGAAAACAGAATAACAATAAGAAATCCAGATTCTTCAATTTCCATATATAACAATCCACCAGTATCCATGGATGGAAGACCGGTTTGGGTGAATTTTGATTATAATGCTCCGGAGCAAACAAACATAACTCTTGAAATGTCTTATGGGGAAAAACAATATTTTAATACTAATGCCTTGAATAATCGGTTTAGCTTCAATCAATTTAGCTATGTTACACAATTCGAACAGCTAATGGATGTAATGAGAACGCAAGATTACCGTCTTAACTGGGTAGTATACCGCGAATGTATATTTCCAGCAGATAGAAACGAGTTCTTAACATATTCGCGAGAAAGAACAGGATATGATAACAAGTATTGGAGAGACAATAGAAATAGCCGAGGTACTTTGGGCGCAACACTTACATCTTCAATCGGATATAGCGATGTATGTCAGTCTTCTTGGCCACTAGACGCTCCAATCGATTTTCTTACCAGAACACACGCCACGTATTATGCTACGAGTTCTTGGGTATACAATGACGGTCCAGCATTATTAAAAGTTTCTGGTTGTGCCGGCGAACTACAAAACACATACTCAACGTATAGAAATTCAATTTATCCAGCACCAACTGGTTCTGGCGACCAATTAACTTTTGATGATCTAGCACGTATTCTTATGGCTGCCCCGCTATATTCTAGAAAATCAACATTATCCAGTATGTTAGCCGGTATTTCTCCAACTGGGATATCAAACCCATATGCTTATCGTCAAGATGATCAAGGTGCGTGGGCTACCGGTAGTGCCGGTGGCGCCAATCAACAATACGCAGTTTTAGATCCACTTAAAGCTAATAAAGTTCATTGGTCGTCTAATAAAGCCGATAGATTTGCCGGCGAAGCTCATTGGGAAACCGGAGAGCTAGCAGGAATTATAGAGAATAGTGGTGGTACAGACGTGTTTATATCACACCCAAGTTTACCTTGGTTCGATGAATACGACGACTATAAACATGATATACAAAAAATGATGAAAGATTATGCGATCGTGCCTGAGTACAGAATCAGCGAAAATATTGCAGACTATAAGAAAACCGGCCTTTTTAATACCGGGAAGAAAGACACATTCGAGATCGTCGGTACTGGAATTGATAGTAGTGCTAATTCATTCTATAAAGATTATTCAAATTCAGATTTCATCAAAAACTTTGCAGGAGTTAAAGCTAACACTCTGTTAAACGCTAGTGAAATAAAATTGAGTTGTAAAGCTGCTATTAGGTTTAATCCATATAAGGGATTTTATCCTGCTCAAAGAACAATGGACATAGTAGAGCAATTCAAGGAAACTTATGCGGAGTGTTACGACATATCGCTATACAGTCCAATTTACTTTAATCATATTGAAGACGCGATCACAACCGGATCGGGTGTAACAGCTTTTGAAGATTTCGGTGGTGCGACAAGATCGTTAAACCAGGCGATGTTTGCACCAGGCATTTTATATAATTCTATTAAATCTGGTATGGCTGTTGATTATCCGGTTGTTGGAGATAATAGAAAGATCTTGAGAGGAACGCCATACCATATTCGGGGTGCTGTCCAGTATAACGATGTAACCGGCGCCACTAATCAAAATAACACAATGGTATTTTGTGGCGTTTCAGGCTCTATCAACGGTCCAATAACGAATCCGTGGTATAGTGGTAGCACGGGAACCATTTATAATAATTTCTTTGATAAAAGAATACCGTTTGAGGCGATTATTAATCCAGAGAAACATTTAAAGAATGTTAGTGTATATGATCTAGAGCCAGATCCTTTGGTAACACTCGGACATATGGTGACTTTCCGTGATAAAGCTACAGATGATATATATCCGCTTATGTCCAGAAACTTTTTTGGTGCAGTTCCAGAGTTTTTCCTTAAGGACAGCAAATTCACTGAATTACGTTCTTCTACTTTCGCCGGCGATACGACATTCAAATCTGGCTCAGTATACATGGCCAGGGTAAAAATCTTTAATTCCTATAGCGGTTCTAAGGATTATAATAGTGAATATTACTCTTCCGTTGGTTTAACATCAGAAAGCGGCTCAATTTGGACCCCACAAGGCCCAAGAGCTATAACCGCGTCACACGACGTGGGCGGCAACATCGATAGTATTAGTTACTTATCGGGTTCAGATAGTTGGTTTCCAATTCCACAATATCCTAAAAATAAGACGACAAACGCTCTAGGTTTTAATACCTCGTTCCAAGAAGACTTTACATTATACAGTCGCTCTGATGCTTTCGGTCCTCCGTTAGCCGGTATATATTTCCCAGATCTTGCATCCGGTATAAATAAAGTAGAGAATGAAAAAACAGCTTATTCTTCATCTTTTGCATATGCCGGTTGGCAATATACTTCTATGCCGGTACCACCACCGGGCTCACCGGCAGCAGCCGCATATACAGTCTCTCCGTGGGATACCACTGCTGGAAATACTTTTTCGAATATAACTCCGTTGCCTGTTATGGATAGCTTAAACGGCTACAACTGGGCATATACTCCACCATATTACAACGGTGAAGCTTGGGCAGATTTAATTTTCCGACCAGATCATACAAAAAATTATTCATTGCGTTCTATATTAGCAGAAATAGAAACAAAATATTGGAGAGTTGATCCTGGTTATGAAAACCCGGACGCTGCTAAGAATCCTTTATCTTCTACGGAGTTTGTTTACAACGTGACCGGCGCTGTATATGATGGCGCCTCCAATGTTATATACACACATCCAGCGAGCCCATACACTGGGAAAATGGTTAACGAAACAGCAATGCAAATAAACGCAAGTATTGACCTGTTTGGTATAGAAGACGAACAGTTCATTGAAGAAGCATCTAGCGGCCCCTCTGCTACGCGGAATGAATCTGTTGGGCAGCGGTGGATTATCAAGCCAAAATTCGAGACACCACATGTTAACTTTAGTGATAAGGGGGTCCGTCCGTTGGTAGCCACTGGTAGCGAGCAAAACCTAACCATGCCTGAAAACTTCGGAACATCTTCAGTTCCTCAAGGAATGTGGCACCAGTTCGGGGTTATTGACCCTTCTCCAAATAAAGGTATTTTCTTGCAAATTGGGGATATAGAAACAAATTGGCTAAAATACCATTATAATGCGGTGTTAGAACCAAGCGTTTACAACAATAACGATATACAAAACGGACCAGGTTTGCACAAGCAAGTAAAATCATTAACAGACTTGTTCGGGTTCAATACAAAAACCACCAAGAAAAGACTTGGCGAGATTAAAGAATCATTAACCGTGAAAGAAGCAGTTATCGCGATACCTTATGTTATTACTATCGATAATGAACTCCCGCTTATAGGACAAACCGAAAAATCAAAAGCGTACTTCCAAGGAAAAGAATTTATTGAGATTCCACAAGAAGATTACGAGGCCGCTTTAGCCGGTAATGCTGCTCCATCTGTTAATGACCAGATCAAAAAAATGAAAGATTATGTTATGCCGCCACAATTTGATTTTATAAATAACGAAGACGTAAAACCAATAGCAATGTACATATTCGAATTTGATTATACCTTTGATAAAGACGATTTATCTTATATATGGCAGAACATTGCACCCAGAAACTATAAGAAAATACGTTCTCAAAGCGACAGTGTTTCTCATAAACTAATAAATGCTGAGTTATTGTCTGAGAGAAATCTTAAAGAAAATGAGAATTTAAGATGGATGGTATTTAAAGTAAAACAAAATTCTAAAGCTAATTATTATGATCACACGGTTTCACAAGTTGATGCTACACAGGCGTCAATCCCCAGTTTCTTAAAAGAGGAAGAGACCTACGAAGAAAAATACTTACAATATAACTGGCCTTATGACTATTTGTCTTTTGTAGAATTAATAAAAGTTGATGCTGAAATAAGATTCGGAGGGTCCGATACAATAGAAGTAGGAAACGCCGGGATAACAATGAACACAACTCCAGAACTTATTGAATCAACTTTAAGTAATTTAACTTCTCCATCATCATTGCTGCAATCTCCTGCTCAATCACAATTACCAGCTACACAACAATACACCCCATCAGCAGTCAAGAATACAGCCCCATTACAGAAAGCAACACCAACAACTTTAGAAATGAATCCTCCATCGGCAAAATCTGCACAATCGTCTAAAAGCAATAAGAAAAAGGCCGACAACAAGAAAAACAGGAAGATTAAATAATGGCTAAATTTCTCAATAAAAACGAACAAGTATTGGACATACAGCTTACTAATTATGGTAGACATCTTATCTCTGTTGGAAAGTTTAAGCCAGTATATTATGCTTTTTATGACGACAATATAATTTATGATGGGCAATATACTGGAGCAACAGAGAAGCAAAATGATGTTATCAGCAGAATAAAGAATGATTCCCAATATATAGGAAGTCTTTCTACTTTCGAAGACCAAGAGAATACGTTAAGAACCAGTAATGCAGGAACAACGGGAACTGAAAATTACTTTAATACAGACGTCAATAATATAACGGACGAACCAAAAGCAGAAAATTATATATACACAGCTATGATCGGAGATGCTTTTCTAGACGGTGAAACACAAAATGCACCAGCTTGGAAAATCGTCGCACTAGAAGGAGAGATTTCTTCTTCAACACCAATCGATACAAAAAATGATATCCGTATTCCTCAAGTTAATATAGAAATAAATTATGTTAAAGAGGTGCAGGATTATGATCCAGATATCCTTTTAAAAGAAGAAAACTTTAGAGAGACGTTAGCATCAACAGATACTTTTAAAGATGGTAGGGTGATCAAGTTGATTAAGCAAGATTTAATGGTATATGGAGACGAGGTTAATACCGAGTTATTAACAGAGAACTTTGATATTGAAGTTTTTGAAATTCTTAAAGACGCCAAACGAGCGGTTTGTCCAACTTGCGAAAAAGGTGACGTCTTAAAAAGGAAGTATTTTACTTCCACAAATACCGCCATAGCCGGCGGAGAAATGAATGTTGTAGTTGGACTCGATGGTAATATGATGGCGATAGAAGCGAATGCGGAACCAAATAACAAGGACACGAGTATCACACAGGACAGCGTGGCTTACTATTTTGATATTTTAACAGATGGTTCGGTTGATAAGAAAACAGCTTGCAAGCTATCTTCCGATTTTAACAAGAACTCATATTATATCGATCTAGACTTTGATTGCGAGAGAATAAAAGAAGAAGAAATTCTCGAACTCGATATATACGGAAAAGTAACGGAGCCTGACATATGTCAATAACTAAATTTACCGGCGATTTAAATAGCAAATTCGGCAATAATTTACCAACACCTTTCATTGAGAGAGTGGTGATTAATCAGACATTCCTTACTGTAACTACGGCTGTGTACTTTAACCTTGACGAATACGCAAATAATAATTTTGAAGAGTATATCGATAAATTAAATTCTGGTGGCTTAAGAATATATCACGCTTTTATGCTGGATAGAGAGAACAACCCAGTATATGAGGATATCCTCGCCGGCGATAAAAGCGTGTTGTCGGCAGTTATCAAAAGTATACCATCAAATACAATAGAGGTACGTTCCCATCCGACAGATCCGATAGAAGTGTTATTTACGCATTTATTAACCACCGAAGACACCAACTTTATGACCAGATCATCGAATAAAATTGGGTCTATTAGAGGAGACAGTGATTCGGTAATAGAAACGTCTTATGATGAAAATAACAATCCGGTAAAGAAAATTATATTTAATCGCAGTATACCGATCTCTGACGTTCTTGCACCTTCTCCGGGTCTACAAATCATAAACCTAAACTTAGGCACCGCTGGAAGAAGTTTCACATACGAAAATTTAATTGAGTTTGCTGAAGTTAGTTCAGAAAAAATAAAGAATTTTGGTATTTTTGCATTTAGTGCAAATATAGAACTTCCAGTAGAGCAGCTTGCTACTGGTGATCCAGCAGATATAGAGTTTTACGGTTCGCTTATCTCACCATGTGGTTACCTCACAATTGTTGAAGACGGATTTGTAAAGACTTCCGAAGACGCGATTTATACCGACAATAAGAACGAGATAGTCGAAGACGTCATGCTCACTATTGGTGGAGCATATCACAAAGTCGGGGAAACTACACAACGTTCTATAACTTCATCTTTTAATCGTTTAGCAAATGAAAGTTCTACATCACGAGAAGTTAATGAGGCAAAAGATAATTTAAAATACATTATATCTCGTTTTTCAAAGAAAGTCGATTTTATGACTGAAATAAACGAATTCAGGAAATCATTTATTGATAAGTCATCTGTAACCCCGCTTGGTAATTTCTACAATAGCCTCAAGAATGAAATAACAAAGAATAACTCTGTTATAAAAGTTGGAGAGAATGTAACAAAAGAATTAGTAGCAAACCCGCGAATTATAGATAATCGTGTATCACGACTCTTGACGGAACCACCAACTTTCAACCAAAGTAATAGAACTAAAAATTATGCTGATGGTGCGAATTTATCTGATACTGGAGACGATAGCTGGAAGGATTCATACGCTTTTATTTATCCCGGTGCAACTCGCATGGACCGGCGTGTTTTTATTGATGAAGATTTAAGTAAAATGTATTTTGTTGATGCAGGAAACTTCTTTTTTGATTATGAAAAAGCATTATACAGTTATAGTAAATTATCCCAATTGGTGGATTTGCGTAAGATTGCCGCATTCTTTGGCGGAAGTTTAATAAATCAATTTTTTAAATTAACAAAAGCGAGAGTATATTATTGCGTGAGAACAGGCGTACACCCGCGCACCGGTGGTACTCACCAAGGAAAATACTACAGCAATTTTATTGATCTTTTTGTTATAAATGCTAATATAGAGAATTTTAACTTTAATAATTTTTCTGGAATAAATACAGATAACACAAATATAAATGAATATGAACACTTACTCCAAAGCGCTAGACTAGAAACATCAACCGGAGCTTTGCATAATTACCTCGCCCTAAGAAGTTTTGAAGCAGCTTATCCTGGCGGATTAGACAATAATGCCGGGGATTTCTATAAGCTTATGTCGTTTGAGTTCCAAAGAATAAACTCAGCAGATTATGTGGAGACTATCACGGAAGAAACCGCCGAGAGTGATATAGAAAAGATCGCACTTATAGAAGAAATTTACAATGAATTAAGAACATTTTACGATTTTGAGGTAAGAATAAACGATACCACAATAGAATTGTATAAAAGTATTACTGACCAATTAGAGGCCGTGATAGAGAAATATAATGCCTACTTTGATTTGGTAAATGAACAATGTGCTTTTAATAATACTGAAGGTTATTTTAACGATTTCTTCGTTGATGGTATATTAAAACAATACGCAGATAATATGGAAGAAGCTCCTTGGATCCGCGCTACATTGTTATATGAATTTCATAAAGACCTATTATTTGATACACATGGCGGCGATTTAAGTTTAATCTATGAAGCAGCTTCGAAACAATCTGAATTAATAGCACCAGAAACTGGGACAAAAGAGCAGGTTGAGGAGTTCAAAATTAATTTGGGGAAACTATTCGAAGATTATTATGATAATACAAACAATAATGCTGAACAAGATTCAGATTCACCAGCCAAGAGATATAGCGACGTTATAGCTTTGGGTGATGAAATAATTTTTGGTTCCCCAGGTTCTGGTGATGATAACGCACCTTGGCGAGAATTCGGCATCACACCAGATGGAGAAACGAAGAGTACGACAACTAGTCGCTACTTATACGAAGACTTACCGGCTTATGTTTCAGACGGAGCTTTTGATTTGGAAGATTATATAGAAGAACAGAGGGAGGTATTTGGCGTAGGAGTTAAGACAGTTGAAGAAATGATATTAACAGCAATAACTACAGATATTAAAAGTACTGATTTTGATGCATCGGATTTGGCCAAATTGCAGAAAGCAGTAGATAATGATGGTTTATATGATGAGGAAGATTATATTTTTATAAATTCGAGTTTAAATGACCACAAGATCCAGGGTCAAGGCCCCGAAAGAAGATATCATTGGAACAATGGGGTAATCGAGAATAGTTTGGTTATCACTGAATATTCGAATGGAACAGCATATCCCGTCTTTTCTACAACCGTGGAGGGTTTATTCTTTTATATCAATAAAGAAGCAACAAGAGACTATTCCGGCTCTTATAGACAGACATTTGTAAAGTCTTATAATGCCTGGGCCTTTGCTAATAGTAAAAGTACTTTGCTAGAATTGTTTGAAGCCGCCGACGTTACGGGTATTGAAACAGCCATAAGACTTTTCGGCGTGTCTCTTTTGGGGAGTGAAGACAACGGCCTAGACAATATGATCCCCAAGATATACGGTGCCGTCGTACTACACCGATCGGCGGACTCCACCACCTCCATCGGGACTGAGGACGATTTTGGACAAGAAGTATTAAAATTCTGGGAATCATTAATTTCTCTTTATGTTGATATCGCCGTAAAAAATTACACGGATGATCCGAACGATCCAGCCGCCTGGATAACTTAACGGGAGAATAATAAATGCCAAGAAAAACAAGAACACCAAATAGCGCAGCTTCTGACCGATTAGCTAAAAAAATAGAAGCACCATTTAAACTAGTGGGGGCTGTAGTAACAAAAAACGCTCCAGAACTCGTCAAAATGCAATTAGCAGAGAATTTATTAGTAAGCAACGACATAATAACTCGCAGCGCAAACAAAGATGCTACTGGAGCTTCATTAAAAATATTAGCTGGGCTAGATATAACAATTGTTGAGGATGTCAACATAAATTATAGTCTTATCCATTCTGAGATGAAAGAATCATCCGAAGTTACGGGCAAACAATTAGAATCAATGGAAATAAAATTTCCTTCGCCATCAGATCCATTCTATGAATTGGATGACGGTCACCCAGAGTACGCTAAAAAGCAGATAAAGGCGACAAAGAAGTATGATCGCAAAGATACTACTAAAATAGTGAGCGACCTATATGCGGCGAACCAAAGTAAAAAGTCGCGACAAACCAAAAAAATTAAACAATTTGCTAAATAGTAGTGGAGAATACGTGAATGCCAACAGAAGAACTATTTGATGAGATAGAAGAGTCACAAGAAGATGGTGGTGGATTCGGCTCCATAGACGAGGACGCAGATAACACCACCATAGTAAGTTATATCTCAGGACTAGACTTGAACACTAACAATTTTTTAAGCCCAGAACAAGGCGATGATATTTTCATAGAATTTAAATATGAGGTAGCGACGTCTACAGCGAGACCACCAACCGGAAATTCCATCTCTGACGCCCTACTCGGTTATATTGTGGGTAACTTTACAAATCAGGGTGCCGACGCTCCAGGCGGTTTATCTAGCGGTGATATAACGATCGGCAAAGACACCACCACTACGGAAGAAGAAAGTTATATAGAATATTATAACTGGTCAGATGCTCCAAGCGCCCCTGAAATTGAGGTTGGCACCAATATTCTCGATCCAAATATCGGCTTTGTATATCCAATTATTTATTCTTCGACAGAATCATCCAGGCTATTAGAAAAGTTCTCTTCTACAAGTAATGAAGCGGCCGCCGATTTTGGCGCTGTTCTGGATAAGTTATTGACTGATAGAAGCCGCATTCTGGTATCAACCTTCAATGTTAGAAGAAACTCTTTTATTAAAACAAAGAAATACACAACATTTTCCACAAAGAACCTTGAAATATTATGACGACAAAAGAAATACTATATTATTCGAATGCTTTATCTGAAGGAACAACGGACAAAATCCGCGATAATTTCGGAGCTACATACACTTCCGGCGAAGAAACTCATTTTTCGGTTGCTAGCGGAAACCTTGATCCCTTTTTAGAAAATATAATGTCGAATAAGGGAATTTGGGATCCTAGCCCGAATGAATCTAAAATTAGCAGGACCGTAGTAAAGCAAAGAAATAAACAAAACGTGATTAATGATATACTATCATATCCGACCGTGAGAACCCCAATATTATTAATAGGGGACAGCACTTTAATCACTGACGATTTAGAGTGGAATAAAATCATAGTAGGTGGAGAATACGCGAACACATCATACGCGGGATTATTCCAAACCGGATTATTAGAAGGGATTCAGTGTCGTTTAAACGTGCCTTATGATAAAATGGAAGCTAAAGTTCTCAAAGGGGACAATTACACTTCATTAGAATATTCAACGATAGAAACATTATACCAAACACATATTGCAGAATCACAAAACAACAACCGCTCAATATACCTTTTACCCAATTTTTATTCTTTATTAAGAGGGAGTTCGGTGAACACGAATAATTCTTTCACCGATGAGATGAAAAACTATACGTATTTGAACGAGCAGTACAGCATCCTTTCCATAGGTTTTATATTCTCCGAGAGTTCTTATAGCTGGCCATCTGCGCAACCAATGAAAGATAGCATTTATGCAACGACACAAGCTCCGTTATATTCAGATTTAAAACATAATATTAATAAATACTATAAAAGGTGGGCGAATATTGACTTCGATATTACAACAACCGATTATATAGAAGAAAGAATGAGGAATGTGATCTTTGATACGGAGTCATTACAGGTAGATAGCATAGACAAATACACAGCTATACTTCCTCAGTCGGTAAAATTTACATTGAACAAATCCAATTTCCACAATAACGCTGGAATGATTGAGGTGATCACCGAAGCCAGCGCAGAAAATTTGATTTTATCTTATATAAAGGATAGCTTTGTTGATAACGATCCGAAATCAGTGGCGAATAGTACTGTTGTTAATACAGAACTCGGTGAAACTGCCGGAACTTCTGAATTAAAATATCTTGATTTTAATGATTTCTTAATAAAAGAAATAAAATCCCCGGCGCCGTTTAAACAAGACTTCTTGTTTTTGACGGATGACGCGATAGAAGCCAACATGCTATACGATATAAACGGTGATTATCGCTATTACAGAACAGGTAAAGCGGCTAAATTGATTACGAATATACGGAACAAGCTTAATACAGAAATGACGCCATTAACCTTTCCATTTCATAGAATAACAGATACAGGAGAAGGAAACTGGACTTTAAATAATTTTTTAGATATTCCAAATGATCCAGACAAAGTGCTAAGTGATATTATCGCGTTTAGAATAGAGAAAATAGGTAATGTTGAAAGCGAGAGCGGAATACCGGGCAGACAACCAATACAAAACTTTTACATGTTCAGCAGCGAGGACAGAAGTGATATTAATTTTGTTGATACACAAATTAAATATGGAGAAGATTATACATATAACACCTATGCTTATAAAGCTGTGATTAGTTATCGCTATAAATATAGCAATTTTAAAGTATCAAAACAGATAGGGACAAATGGGAACAATTATTGTTTACAATTTTATGATCCAATAAGCGGGGACATAACCGACTTAGAATGGCTAGCGGGGAATGAACCAGACACTTTCTCAAACTTCTTTAATAAAGCCGATAGCGAATTTGCTACTAACTCCGAAGTAATGTCTGCATATAAGTTCGCGTCAGAAACAATATTAGAAATAGAGCCAGTAATAAGAATATATGAGATCCCGATATATACTAAAGATATCACGGTGTTAGACACACCCCCAAGGCAAATTGATGTATCAACATATCAAAGAAAAGATGATTCACAGGTTATCGGGTTCTACGCTAGAAAAGATTCATTTATAAAGAAAGTATATCCCAATACTCTGGGCAACGATGAGGCGGCACAAAAAACCAAATATTTGAATTCGAATAATATGTTAAGCACCGAGAAGATAACAGAACCGTCAGTATCCGCAATAAGATATGTACAAGTTTATAGAATTGATGAACGCCCAAAAAGTATTCAAGACTTTAACAATTTCTTGATAGACGAAAGAGATCTGCTATCTAAGAAGAGCGCTTATGTCGCTGCCGACACAGAAGAATTTTTCTCAACGACTCAAACAGCGTCAACAGTATTTTATGAAGAGAAAGTCAAAACTAATAAGACCTATTACTACCTGTTCAGATTTCTTAATGAGAACAGGGTTCCAGGCGAGTTTTCGCAAATACAAGAAGTAAGATTAGTGGATGACGGTGGATATAAATACATCACAACGAATAGTTTAACAGAGCAGGATCTGAATGACGGGTCTATATATGAAAACCCGGCAATTTCTTTTAAAAAGCTAATTCAATTGATTCCAAATATTAATCAAGTCCAATTAGATACAACAAACGTTGATTTTGAGAAAGAGTCATTTACACAAATTGATAATTTGGGGGTTGGAACAGCAGAAGACAAGATCTGGAATAAAACCTATAAGATTCGTATGACCTCTAAAAAAACCGGTAAAAAAATAGATTTAAATGTAACTTATAACCTGAAGAGCCTCACGGCTGCGTCAGAACCAGAGGAACTTCCTCCAGAAGCACCCTCTACGGTAGAACTACCTACACCATTACCTTCTCCATGGTCGGGATCATAAGATGGCTTTTCAAGATAGTTGCGGAACAATAATCATAGATGCGGTATTAACAGATATCGGCCGCCAGAAGATGGCCAAAGGTGAGTTTAGAGTCACGAAATTTGCTTTAGGCGATGATGAGGTTGATTATACTTTTGGAGAAGGCGTTGGGCTTAACTACACCCTTAACGAGCCAGCACTGCCCACCTTGGAAGCATCCTCTAACCAAGGAAACCCAATAAAGTACGGACTATTAAGTTTGCCGAGAAAAGACATAATTTATATACCTCAGTTCCATATTAATGAAAAAGTCACAGGCGCCGCAAAAAGAACCGATGGTAGATATTATGTGGCGGTAAATAAAGAAACAACAAGGAAATTAGAATTAGAACTGGCCGGCCCAGAATATGTTATCGAAAACAATTCGCGTATACGCAACTTCATAATGTTTGAGACAGGAATTCATAACGAGAATTTAGAGCTAGATCAAGGAACGTCCGGTAGAGAAAGATACATAACAAATTTGGGTTTATCAGACGGGAATTTATTTATTTATTGTGATCGTCGCTTAGTCGATGAAGTATTAGTTAATTCTAATGATTCCTTTTTCAAGAACGATACCGGTTCTAACTTATACATGAATCTCCTCCCGCTAAGAGAAACAGTCAAAATATCATTAACTACGATGTTTGACGAACAAAACTGTTATAAGATGAAATCTGTTCCGAATGAGATCTACAATGATTATAACCAAACTATTTCGGTAGTTAACGGACCAAGAGGTATTGTAGGCGCGACAAGTATTAAAATAAAAAATGAATTAATAAATGATTCAGAGTCAAATGCCGATGCAAGATACACAACTTTTGGAACTACAGACTCCTTATTATTTGGTGGAAGCGACAAATATGACTATATAGATACAAGTTTTGTAATAGAAGGCGCTTCAACAGGTATGCAAAAAATTATCCCTATTCGCATTATCCGTTATTCAGGAACATAGATTTTCTTATTGATAAAGGGATCACAAACAAAAAACACACTATTTATATGGAGAGGTACAAAAAATGGCTTTACTAGACAACTCTGGGGACATTATTTTAGATGCTGTCTTAACGGATATAGGCAGAAAAAGATTAGCAGAAGCTACCAAGAGCGGTGGTACTCTTGCTAAAATAACGTCGTTTGCTTTGGGAGACGACGAAATTAATTATTCGTTATACAATCTTAACCACCCATCTGGATCAAACTACTCCGATTTAGAGATCCTGCAAACTCCAATAATGGAAGCATTTACTCAAGCTAACGCCAATATTAATTATGGATTGCTTAGTTTCAATAACAACCAGCTTCTATACATGCCGGCTCTGAAAGTTAACAGCCTATATGCCTCCAACTTTCCCGCACACGTACCACTTAATAACGTGTTTTATGTTGCGGCAAACGAAAAAACAAAACAAACCTTAATCGGCGACGAATTGATTGATCCGTCTTATATCGGATTAGGCTATTCGCCAAATGCCGGCCAATATATTTTTGTGGAAAGCGGATTAGACACAACCGAGATATCAAAAACAGCCGAAAACCAACAGACTTATGTAGCTGGGAACTCACTATCTAACTCCAGGTATTTGGTCGGTATTGATAATCGTTTATCTACGAATGTATTAACACTGAAGACCGGCCAGTTTGAGAATGGGTTAACAAACAATTCTGATGGAAGGAAAAGCTTCACTGTCGGCGTTGCTACCCAATCAAGTGTGGTTGGATCATTAGTAAATTACAACTATTATTCTTCCACAGCAAAAAAGAATAATATTTTTGAACCAAGCACCGGTTCTCCTGTTTCTGATTATACTACAATCGCTGGACCAGGAGATTCAGTCACCTGCTTCCAAATGCTAGTTAAAAGCAGCCTTCAAACGGATGGTACTGCCGGCGGCGCTCGCGACGTTTTATACACTCAAATAGGAAGCACAAATGTTGATGGGAATACTCTGTTCACTGGAGCCCCCACAACTACTAATACTTACGATTATATAGACACAATGGTATATATAGTCGGGAATACCACCGGCGGCTCAATCGGCATACCGGTTAGAATTCTTAGGCAAGTATCATAAAAATAGACAAATGGAGATTTATAAATGCCCGTAATTAACAAAACCGCTATTGACGAAAATAGTGATGTAACGACAACCACGACTATGCTGCACGAAGTGCTTCCCATAACGGGAGCGATTCTTTCAGGAACATATGTTGATGGCGCTGTGGAAACCAATATCAAGAATTATTCTCACGGGATGTTTCAATCAGTATATGATTATCCTTATTTGAGTTCATCAGCAAATCACATAATTGATTTAACAATTGGATATGATGAAACTTCTGCTTATAATAATGTTAATGCGGTACAGAACTCTAAGAAGAAAAATCTTTATAATCAGTTCGCCCAATTATTGTTGGGATATACCTCTTCTACTTCGGATTCCATTAGAAAATTTGAGAGTGATCTATCGTTGGACGGAGTTGGAACGATGAATGAAGTATTCTTCATTACATTTTCCAGGCTTCTAACAAAAGATCAAATCAAAAGAAACTCCTTTTCTATTGCTTTTGGAACTGGTTCGGCCACCACACCATTCGCGAATGTAAAAACTTTGACTGACGCGTCGGCTTCTTATGGAAGTGACGGTGGTGTAGCACCTTCTATTGGCGGGGATTACGGTGTTCTTTACGACGCCACTAATACAGCATACGGAGTGCTTTTCTACCAGGCAGGAATGGCGGTAGTCACTTCTTCGGTATTCGCCGGCGTGGATGATTTTGGTGGTGTGTCTTCTACTCCAGTTGAAGTAGTTATGAGTGGTTCAGCTATAACCGCGTCTTGCGATAGTTTGAGACACAGAATACAAAATGTTTCTTTCAATAACACCACAGAAATTAATTCTACAATTTACTTCTGTCGTGTACCTCATAATCAATATAACTATAGTTCTAATCCTACTTATTTAAGTGGAAGCAAACTGCGCGTGAAAAATCAAGAAACAGACAATCCCGTTTCTTATATCACAACAGTCGGACTTTATAATAGTGCTAATGAATTGCTGGCTGTCGCAAAATTATCCGAGCCACTTCGTAAGGATCCAACACAAGATATTACCCTAAGAATTAGGACCGATTTTTGATTTACTTGTGCAATATCTTGTAATAAATGGTTCTTGGGGAATCAAATGTCTTTAAAAAAATTTAATAATAGCGATGTTTTTATCAACACAATGCGAACTTCACCAAGTGGTGAGTTCATCATATTTGATAGCAAAGTCATTTATAACAGCATTCCCGAACAATCTGGAACAAGAAATGGTCAAGTTAGGAATGTATCAACTGAACTTGGTAATATTAGTCTGTATGAACTGAATATAGACAGGCCAGACGTTAGCACAGGAAGATATATCGGAACATCCAGTATTCCCGATACTGGAAGAATTTATTCTTGGATCTCAAAAGACAGCGCCGGCGCAAGTTTTAAGACCGTTAGTCAAGTCAATTATGATAATGAATTTCAATACGGGGACATTCTAACTAACGATTATCCGCTATCGGCGTCAATTACAAGAGAATATATCACTAGCTCATTCCTTTCAACAGCTAGCGCGGATTATAACGCTCACTACGTCGCTTTACGAAATACTCTAAATTATTATTCAGCAAGGTCGGAGCATTATGCCGTTACTTCTGCGTTTGGGAACAAAGATTCGCAAACCTTAAACTTAATATCAGTACCTTCCATATTTTATGGATCCAGAATAAAGCCAGGCTCTGTTTCATTGAAATGGTATTTTACAGGCTCTTTAATCGGCGAGCTACAAGACCCAAAACAAAATGGAGAGTTAGTCCAAGTCGGACCAGAAGGTTCAGTTGGTTCTGGATCGGTAGCCGGCGTTGCTCTTTATGAAGAGGGGATCCTACTATTAACCGGTTCGTGGGCGATCACAAGTGATATATGCGGTATCAGAGAAGGCGCCACCCCATTGCTTCAAAATGATAATCCTCGTTGGCTTTATTTTGGAGCCGGCGCCAATGATGGAGTATCCCAATCAACGGCTAACACATCGTTTGTGTCGGCATCTTTTGAAATGTCCTTAAAGGGCCAAACAGACACACAAGTTATAACAATGATGGCTCACGCTAAAAAAGGCGAAGTCAATTATTCAAATAACCCAACATTCTTAGAATATGGACAGACTAAAACATTTTATACTTCTTCTCATGTATACGAGGAAGGTTCAGATGTAAAACTAAAGAATTTCGTTAGCTCTTCACACAGTGATTACTCTGCTTCTTTTGAAAGGCAGGTATTCATATCAAGAGTCGCGATATACGATAAAAATAAAAATCTAATAGGCATAGCCACTTTAGCAAATCCCGTTTTAAAGAAAGAAGCGGAAGCTTTAACTTTTAAACTATCAATAGATCTATAATCTCAGGATACAGAATGATAATTGGTGTCGATGTAAGCACTAGCATCACCGGGTTCGCAGTTATTGACGATACCGGTAAAGTAATAACGAACACAGTATGCGATCTCCGAAAACAAAAAACATTTTTTAATAAGTGTTTACAAATGCGTGGTTTCATATTGGATCTGATGGAGAAACACGAAGGAGTGGAACATATTTATGTTGAGCAACCATTCACCTTTTTTAATTCTGGAGGCTCAAGCGCTAAAACAATGGCCACACTACAAAGATTTAACGGGGTAGTTTCTTGGATGTTGTACGAAACTTACGAAATTCTGCCTCAATATGTCGGCGCTACAGAAGCGAGAAAGAAAATAGGGATCAAAGTTCCAAGAGGAGAAAAAGCAAAAAAAGTTGTGATGAAATATCTTCTCGATAATGAGCCAGATTTTAAGATAGAGTACACATATAAAGGAAACCCTAAACCACATTATTATGATTTGGCTGATGCTATAGTAATAGCTCGCGCAGGAAAAATAATAGAAAGTGAGAAGAACGCCTTGACAAAATAAAAATACGATGTTATATTTGGGAGAGAAATAAAAATAGTTGGAGATACAGTGAACGAATTTATTATCTATTGTGGCCCGATGTTTAGTTCTAAAACGAACAAGCTGCTAATTTCCCTTGATCGTTATAAATGGAAAAAAAGAAAGTTTATAGTATTTAAACCAAAAATGGATGATCGATATTCAATAGACTCTATCCGTTCACATAGCGGCATATCGATCGCTGCCTTCTGCGTGGAAACAGGTGATGAGCTATATGAAAAAGTAAAAGAAAGAGCGGACACCAATATAATCGCTGTTGATGAAGCTTTTATGATCAAAGGTGCAGCAGACGCACTTAAGAAGTTATACTTCGACGGATACACAGTATTAGTCTCATCACTACAATTATCATCTGCGAATAAACCATTTGATGAAATCGCACAAATGTTACCATACGCAACGGAAATACAAGTGTGTTCTTCAGTATGTACCGTATGCGGATCGGATGCGTATTACACGATGAGGAAAACGAAGGATGAGAAAGAAATTATAGTCGGAGGAGCAGAAATGTACGAACCACGCTGCAATAAACATTATGAACAGTTAGTTAAAAGTGAATAAACAAACAGCGAGAAAGATTCTATATGAAACGCTTGGGCACAGTCAAAACAGGGGAACAGAATTATTATTCAAGTGCCCTGCGTGCAATCACCATAAACTTAAGCTCTCTGTTAATCTGGACAAGAATGCTTTTAAATGTTGGATTTGTGGTTATCGCGGCCGCAATAATCGCCACCTTGTACGCAGGTATGGCTCTTATCTACACCTACAAAGATGGGACGCGGCCACAGGTAGAACAGATCTTGCCGATTTTGATTTTCTGTTTAATAATAAAGTTGGGTGTGATCATAAGCAGAAAATCGACATACCGGAAGAATTCATAACATTAACCTCCTCCAAGATACCAGCAACAGGAGTAGGAGCTTATAAATATCTTAAATCAAGAGGGCTAACCCGCAGCGATATTGTTAAGTGGAAGATCGGATATGCACCACGCGGTAACTATAGAAATAGAATCATTATCCCGTCTTTCGATAATGACGGAGACGTTAATTACTTTATAGCTCGCTCATACAGTGGCGACTCTTATAAATATAAAAACCCACCCGCATCTAATGATATTTTGTTTAACGATCTATACATTGATTGGGGAGAGGATTTAGTAATTGTTGAAGGAGTATTCGACGCGATTGTAGCAGGGAACAGTATTCCTATTCTCGGCAGCACGCTACGCCCCGACTCTAAACTTATACAGAAGATAGTGTTTAACGATACTCCAGTTTATATAGCTCTCGATCAAGATGTGGCGGCGAAAGAGAGGAAAATCATAAAAACACTATTAGAGTATGACGTGGAATTATATAAGATAGATACAACCGGATATGAAGACGTAGCAGAAATGCCAAGAGAAGTTTTTAGAAATAGAAAGGAAGAGGCGGTCTTCGTCGATAGAGAAGATTATATTCTATTAGATCTTTTATCAGCAATTTAAATAAATAGGATTTTCGTCGGCTTGACCAAAAAAAGAAAGAAATCTCTTGATAAACACTTGACATAACGCTCACTGTATGTTATATTATTATTGTACGGATAGTTCCGTTTCGGAGGTTAATTGAATTTTAAAATAGCACATGTCTCAGACATTCATATACGAAAATTAAGATATCATAGTGAATACCAAACAGTCTTTGAGGAATTATACGATAGGTTAAGAGAAGAAAAACCAGATATCATTATTAACACAGGAGATACTTTTCATAGCAAATTAGATCTTTCTGCTGAAGCTGTAAGAATGATGAGCGAACTGTTCACTAATCTGGCTGATATCGCGCCATACCATATGATATTGGGGAATCATGATCTCAATTGTAAGAATCTTGGTAGACTTGATGCTATTACACCAATCGTTGATAATCTAAAGCATCCCAATATTCATTTTCATAAATATTCAAAGATAGTCCCATTACCAAATGATATTGATTTACATGTCCTTTCTATTGTAGACCCTGAGAATTGGCCGGATAAAATAAAGAAAGACAAAACCAATATTATGTTATACCACGGCTCTATCATCGGTGCAGTAACAGACACCGGCTGGGTTATGACTCACGGGGATATTGACTTAGAAGTGTTAGAAAAATATGATTATGCGATGTTGGGAGATATTCACCGCACAAACCAGTTAATTGATACCGAAGGAAAAGCACGTTGGCCGGGAAGTTTAATTCAACAAAACTTCGGTGAATCAAACGATAAAGGTTTTTTAATCTGGGAGATAGAAGATAAAGAACAATTTACTTGTCGTCATATATCTTTAACACACCCAAAACCCTTTATTACAATCAGTCTAACCTCAAGCGGCAAAATTCCACGTAATACGAAAGTGGCGCCAGGTTCTAGACTAAGACTCGTTAGCAATACGAATCTACCGATTGAGGTAGCAAGAAAAGCCACCGAAGCTGCTAAACATCGTTTTAACCCAGAAAGCATAAGGTTTCTGAATAGAGCAGATGGTATCCGTGGTAATATATCAGCGAATTCTGGCTCAGTACACGCCGATAATTTGCGGGATCCGAAAGTACAAGAAGAATTAATAGCAGAATATTTAAAAGACTTTAAAGTAAATCCAGAAACACTAGAAATTGTGAATGAAATTAACAAGCGGTATAATGAAACCATTGCCGATGTGAACGAGATCAATAGGAACGTTAACTGGAAGCTCCTTTCAATGAGATGGGGAAATACTTTTAATTACGGAGAAGAAAACTCTATTGAATTTGATAGATTAAGTGGTGTTACCGGTATCTTAGGAGCTAATTTCTCTGGTAAAAGTTCGGTAGTAGACACCCTGCTTTACATCCTTTTTAATACAACATCCAAAAACGAAAGAAAGAACCTTAATATAATTAATCAGAATAAGGACGATTGCTGGGGAGAGATAAAGATCGAGATAGGTAACAAAATTTATAAGGTCAAAAGAACCTCTATCAAATATACGAAGAAGTTAAAGGGCGAGGAAACATTAGAAGCTAAAACCGATCTAGATTTTGAGGTGTATGACCGGGTTACTAAAGAGACCACTTCATTAAACGCCGCCACACGCAACCAAACCGATGCAGTTATACGTAAGCACTTTGGCTCTATAGAAGATTTTTTCGTATCTTCTATGGCGTCTCAGCATGGTTCATTAGCATTTCTTGAGGAAGGGTCGACTAAGAGAAAAGAGATAATCGCCAAATTCTTAGATTTAGAAGTTTTTGAGAAGAAATTTAAACTAGCTAAAGAATATTCTTCTGAAATGAAGATTCTAATAAAGAAGGATTCTGGGAAAGATCATATTGTTAATATAACGCAAGAAGTTGAGAATTTAGCTGCTTTCCAAACAACAGTGAACAGCAATATAAAGAAGTGTTCCAAGTTGAGAAAAAGTCTAAATGAGATGGTAGCTTCGCTAAACACATTAGAAGTAACAATAGCTACAATCCCCAACGAGTATATCGATATTGCTGAATTGAAAAAGCTGTTAAAAGAGAAAAAAGCTTTAAGAAAAGCAATAAAAGAAAAAATTGTAGAAAACACTAATGAAATAAAGCTACTAAAAATAGAAATTAAGGAAACAGGTAAGTTTCTGGATTCTGTAAATATAAATGAGCTTAAAGAAAAACAAACTGAAGCCGGCGAGATCACTAAAAAAATTAGTAAGTTTAATCGCGAACTAAAAGAAATAAAATCAAAGCACGCATTACTAAATGGAATCCCATGCGGCAACAAATTTACTAGTTGTAAGTTTATACGAGATGCAAATATAGCTATAGCTAGCCAAGAACTGGTAGAAGGTGATTTACAGACATCAAGTACAGCATTGGAACTCTTACAGCCGACTGAGATTGTTGAACAAATAAGCGAATTTAAAAAGTTACAGACAAAAAACCAAAAGAACAAAGAATCTGTAACTAAGCTGGAGCTAAATGTAGAGCGTAGTAAGAGTCAGTGCGGCAAGACAGATACAAGAGTAGGAGAACTCAGTCAAGAAGTCGCGATATACAATAAGAATAAAGAAGCTATTGAAAATCTGGAAAGGTTATTAGATACAAGGGACACAATAAAGCTCAAAATCGCTCGCATAGAGCAGGATATTAACCGTTGCGACACAGAAACAACTAAAATTATTAAGTCAGTTGGTTCCACAGAACAGAAGATAGAGGATCTAAGGAGGAATCAAATAGAATATGAAGACTTGCAAAAAAGATATTCAGCGTATGATTTATTCATGCGTTGTACCCATCCAAATGGTATAGCATATGATATCATTAAAAAGAAGATTCCAGTTATTAATCAAGAGATAGCTAGAGTTCTGGCCAATGTGGTAGAGTTTGAAGTATTCTTTGAAAGCAGCGGGAACAAGTTTGATATTTTTATACGACACCCGAAATATGAACCACGCCCAATTGAAATGGCCTCCGGTTCAGAAAAAACATTAGCGGCAATTGCAATCCGATTAGCGATGTTAGGGGTATCTTCACTGCCTACATCATCTGTATTCATACTAGATGAGCCAGGAACAGCATTGGACGAAGATAACATGAGCGGATTTATTCAGATCTTGGAACTAATTAAAGTATATTTTAAGAACGTTCTGCTGATTAGTCACTTAGACTCTCTTAAGGATTGTGTAGATACACAAATAATTATTGATAAAGTCAACGGATACGCAAAGGTAAATGTATGACAAATAAAAAAACCCCCGCAAAACTTAAAAAGGCGCGAGTAACAAAAAAGAAGGTAGCTAAAGCAATAGATAATGAGTTCTCCTTTTTGCCTCCTGCCGAGCCACCGCCATCTTTCACACAGGAAAAAGACACGTATCACGAAACAGTAGATGCAGAAGACTTTGGAATGGTAGAAGATTTTGGTCTTCAAATGGAATTCTCCGATGAGGATTTACTTCCAGATAACACAGCGCCATCCTCTATTAACGTTGGTTTCGTAGGTATTGGCGGCGGCGGAAATAAGATGGCCAACGCCTTCTTGCAGCTAGGCTTTAATAAAACACTACTTGTTAATACGACGAGCAAAGACATTCCAAAGAATGTTGGAGAGGATCATGTTGTTCTAATCCCCGATTCAGATGGTATCGGAAAGAACGTAGAATACGGGAAAGAAGTATTAGAGCAGAACAGCGCAATTGTAGAAGATGCTTTACGAATTAAACTTGGAAAGGTAGATTGGCTATTTGTCTTTGCCGGCGGCGGCGGTGGGACAGGATCCTCCGTAGTTGCCCTCCATACTTCTTTTGAAAGATATTTAAAAGTAGTGCAAGCGACAGGTAAAGTGGTTTACATAGTATCCTGGCCCACAGCGCAAGAATCGTTGAATCCCACAATCGCTAAAAACGCTCTTTCATTACTAAATGATGTATCACAATACCCACACTATGTGGTAGATAACGAGCGAGCAACCAGACTATTACGAGGTAGAGTTGGAATGCTTGGTTTGTATCCAGTGGCGAATACTCAGTTCGCTAAATCTTTTTCCCAGATCTTCAAGCTATCTAGCGAAGATTCTCCGATTCAGAATTTTGATTCTAAGGATTTAGAAACTTGTTTGAATAATAGCGGAAGAGCCTTTCTGGGTTCTACCATGGTTAAAGATCCAGACACGGGAAAATTGGGATCGATGATCCTGCACAATTGCATGAATCGTTCAGTCTGTCCTACTCCAAAAGGAAAAGCAGAATCCGCTGCTCTTATATTAGTAGCTTCAGAAGAGATGCTGGCTGATCCCAGAATTAGCAAACACATGGAATCCGCTATCTCCTATGTCGGCGGTAGATGCAAAACATTATTCTCAGGGATTTATATGAGAGAAAATGTACCAGGATTGATAGCCATACTTAATATGAGCGGAATTAAATAATATTGTTGACAAAGTTCTTTTAATCGGTTATATTATATAATCGGATTTAAAATCAGTTTAGTCCATTATAACTACTTATATAGGTATAAGGAGACAGGCAGATGAAACTTACAACAAAACAGCTTAAAGAAATGATTGCAGAAGAACTTGAAGAGATTCGTTTAGGAATGCATCCCGGCGAGTCTCATGGGTTTCAACCGCGTCACCCTGATTCAGAGAAAATGGACTCGTATGCTTGGCCTCATGACTCAGAAGAGTCAACAGGGGTGTTAAGTATCGAAGACAGGGTTGATAATCTGGAAACTAAAATTGATCTAATTCTTACGAAATTAGGCGCGTAAACAAAGGAAAACAAAATGTCGTTACAAACAAAAGCTAAATTAGATTTACTGGTAGGAAAACTTATTTCACGTAAGTTTTTAGTGTGGCTTACCGCTACAGGGCTTATGGCTATGTCAGTATTGGAATCTGGAGATTGGCTGATCCTGTCTTCTATTTTTATTGGAACTCAAGGAGTTGTTGATGTCGTGGAAAGATTAAAATTTGGTTATAAAGAGGAATGATCACTTTTAATTTCTATTATGTAACAGCCTATATGCGGAAGCATTGGAAAGAATTATTAATAATTGCAATGATCGCTGGATTATTTGTAAAGATGCGGTTTGATTATTTAGATTTAGAAGAAGCAAACCAAGTTGCTCATACCCATTTTAAGACACAAATAAAAGAAATAAATAAGATTCATACTGTTGAAATGAGAGAAAAAGAAGTCGCGATAAAAAAATATAAAAATTCAATTATGGAATTAGAGAGAGACTTCCGCGATAAGATCATAGCCAATAAAGAACGCAGCGTAATAAGAAGAGAGACGCTAGAAAAACAATTCTCTCAGGATAAAGAAGAATTAGCAAATGAAATTAATAAAGCTTTTAATATTGAATATACTCCTTAGCACACAGGCTATCGCTGAAGAAGTGGGCCGTTTTTCATTTCTTGGTGAAGGTCAATGTGCCTTATACGAAGGCGCCCTTTTCGATCCTCCTGCTATATCCCAATTAATCATCACCGTTGAAGATGTACAAACCGATTGCGATATCCGAATGGAATACGAAATTGATTTACTATCCACAGAACACGCGTATGAGGTAGAGAAATTTCTTATAGAGTATAACACTCTGAATAAAAAATATTTGATGCTACAGTCCAGTACAGACGCACGGATAACAGGTTTGGAAGATAAGTTGAAGAAATATTCCCCAAGGAATCGTTGGACCTGGTTTGTCGTTGGAACTGCGGCTGGAATAGCAACAACTTACGGATTTTATAGGATGTTTAATGAGCAAAGACCCTAATAAGATAGCAGCGATAGAACAAGCTATTTCCAAGAAATACGGAAAAGAAACAATTCAAAACCCGAAAGCTAACTGGGATGATAAAAAAGAGCAGGAATATGTAAAACAATCTAAAGAGTTTTATAAAAAAGTTCGCAAGAATGATGAGCAGCAAGAAAAAGTAGATGTTAACGGTATTAAAGTATCAAAAAAACTACTTAATAACGAACCACTAGCTACTTGCTCAAATTGTAGTAAATTTTCTAATTGTGTAATGGACGATGTATGTTTTTCAAAATTTGAATGCTGCAACGATTGTTACATAAAATATGTAGAAGGTAGAGAAAGTCGATGGAACACAGGATGGAGACCAAATAATGATAACAACTAAGAGCAAACTTAAAGAGATCATTATAGAAGCTCTCCGCGAACAAGAAGGATTAGACGCAGAAGAATTGACTACGCGTCAACAAAAAGTTCAAACCGCGACAGATAGCGGCTCTGTGATGTCCGAAGAAGAATATTCAAAACTACTAATACAAGTGCTTACAACTCCAAAAGTAAGTGCCCAGAATAGAAAGTCCGCGCTAGTAGCCATTTTCGGCTCAAAGGGCACACAAATTGATAGTTTGGTTTTACAGATAATTAAAGGAAATGAATAATATGGCTACAACTTATGAAATTATACAAGGCTTAACTCAAGCCGCTGCTAATGCTTATGACGGGGCTTCAACCGAAGACGGTGATGCTATTAGTGTAGGGCTCCAAAGGGAAGAAGGCAACCCGTTGGTGGATAAAAGAGTAATGGATGGATTTAACGTAAAATTCTACGGTGATATGATGTGTTTAAGCTATATGTCTGAAGTTCAACTCAAAGAAGTATATACTAATGGATTTGAATCAGAAATCGATCAGAGAATAACGGATATTTCTAGCTGGCTTAAAAAAGAATATAAGAAAGTAACTGGTAATTCAGTGTCTTTGACTGTAGAAGGAGAAGTTGATATTCGAGCAGAAAACTCTTCCCGCATTCGTTCTTGGATTACAGCCAAAAAGCATTACCGAGTTGGAGGTATCAATAAAGACACCGCCATTCTAAATCCTTCTGAAGACGGATTGGATCCAGATTGGAAGACATTTCTCGATCAAGGTGCTTGGGGTGATAAAGCCAAGAACGATAAGAGAAAAGAATAAACAGGCTTTTTAAATGGGCTTTAAACTAACAAAGAAAGAACAAGTTAAAGAGATACTGAAGTGTGGAAAAGACCCTTCATATTTCTTAAAAACTTATGCTAGAATTTCCCACCCTTTGCGTGGGCTAATTCTATTTAACACGTTTGACTTTCAAGATCAACTATTAGACGATTTTAACGATTACCGCTTTAACGTTATCTTAAAGGCACGCCAGTTAGGAATATCAACCATTACTGCCGGGTATGTTGTATGGTTAATGCTATTCCATCGTGATAAAGCCGTGTTGGTAATGGCTACAAAGTTCGCTACTGCTGGTAACTTAGTTAAAAAAGTTAAAAGTATAATGAAAAACCTACCAAATTGGTTATCAATTGCAACTATTACTGTGGACAACAGAACCTCCTTCGAACTATCAAACGGCTCTTTTATCAAGGCGACGTCTACCTCTGGGGACGCCGGCCGCTCCGAAGCACTTTCAATGCTAATTCTCGACGAGGTAGCTCATATTGAGGGAATGGAGGATCTATGGACCGGTTTGTATAGTACGCTATCAACTGGTGGTCGCTGTATAGCCCTTTCCTCTCCAAACGGAGTCGGGAATTGGTTTTATAAAACTTGTATTGATGCAGACGCTGGTTCGAACAATTTTAATTTAACAACTCTAATGTGGGATGTTCATCCAGATCGCGATGAAGAATGGTTTAAAAAAGAAACTAAGAATATGTCTCAAAGACAAATAGCTCAGGAGTTATGTTGTAATTTTAATACTTCTGGAGATACGGTTTTTGATCCAAAGTGCGCCGAATGGGTAATTTCGAATATAAAAGAACCAATCCATAGAACCGGATTTGATAGAAATTTCTGGATCTGGGAAGAGTATAACCCTACTTGTAATTATCTTATGGTTGCTGACGTCGCTCGTGGTGATGCGGCCGACTATTCCACCTTTCATATCCTTTGTCTAGAAACTATGGCTGTTATCGGAGAATATCAGGGGAAGCCTACACCAGATTTATATGCTAACATGCTAAATCAAGTTGGTAGAAAATTCGGGAATGCTATGCTGGTGGTAGAAAATAATAATATTGGATACACAGTATTAGATAAATTAATAGAATATGAATACCCTAATGTTTACCACTCTATCAAGTCTACGCACGAATATATTGAGCAACATCAAGCGGAAGTAGTAACTAATTCAATCGCAGGATTTACCACAAGTTCTAAGACAAGACCTTTAATAATAGCAAAATTGGAAGAGTTCCTAAGAAACAAACTAATTACTACGTATTCTTCCAGAATTTCGAATGAAATGAAAACTTTTATTTGGAATAATGGTAAACCACAAGCTATGAAGGGATATCATGATGATCTAATAATGGCGTTAGCAATCGCGTGTTGGGTCAGGGATACGGCGATACAAACAAGCGCTCGCGACTTAAACTATCAAAAAGCATTTGTTAATGCAATAATAACAACAAAGACTACGATGAATACGAAAATGAGTGGGCAAGTTGGTTATGAACAAGGATCCCATTTTGAAGAGTTAAGAGAAGCTAAAGAGTTATACAATCAATACAAATGGATTATAAAGTGAGAAAACAAACATGGCGAAAATGAAAAAAAATCAAAAGAATCCAGCTAATGAACAGTCACAGTTGTTCAAGGCGCTAACTAAACTATTCTCTGGACCAATTGTTAACTATCGTTCGCAATCCGGTAGAAGGATCCGTCGCCAGCATCTAGATAAGTTTTCATCTAGATTTAAGTCTGCTTCCGGACAACAGTTTAAAAAAGCGCAACACAGCCCATTAGATAACATTTCTGCAAATGCTATTCAGAATCAACGAAGAGCAGAAAGATATCTAGATTTTGATCAGATGGAGTTTGATCCTATCATATCCTCCACGATGGATATCTACGCCGACGAAATGACCACTTATTCAGAACTGCGTCCGATGCTAAACATTAAGTGTTCGAATGAAGAAATAAAAGCGGTGCTAGCAACGTTATACGACAACATCTTAAACCTACAATATAATTTGTTTGGTTGGGCACGGACAATGTGTAAGTACGGCGATTTCTTTTTGTATTTAGACATCGATGATAAATACGGTGTTAAATCGGTTATAGCTCTTCCTTCTTCTGAGATAGAAAGATTAGAAGGAGAGGACACCACAAATCCAAATTATATTCAGTATCAGTGGAACTCTGGAGGTATAACACTAGAGAATTGGCAAGTCGCCCACTTTCGCGTGCTTGGGAATGATAAGCATGTTCCTTACGGTTCTTCAATTCTTGAACCAGCCCGACGCATCTGGCGCCAGATTACACTTATGGAAGATGCTATGTTAGCATATCGTGTGATCCGTTCTTCGGAAAGGCGTGTATTTAAGATTGACGTCGGTTCAATCCCGCCACAAGATGTAGAACAGTATATGGAGAAAATTGTTTCTCAACTTAAAAGACATTCAGTTATAGATCCAAGCACTGGAAAAGTAGATTTACGTTATAACCCTATGAGTATTGAAGAGGATTATTTTATTCCTGTTCGTGCTGGCTCTGTAACAGACATTCAAAATCTTGCCGGTGGACAGAATATTACCGCGATTGATGATATTAAATACCTTAGAGATAAACTATTCGCTGCTCTTAAGATCCCACAACCTTATTTGACGATGGGAGAAGGTAGTGGAGAAGATAAAGCAACCTTAGCACAGAAGGACATACGCTTTGCTAGAACTATTCAGAGACTCCAAAGAGTTATTATTTCAGAACTGGAAAAGATTGGTATCATTCATTTGTATACTCTGGGCTTTAGAGGGGATGATTTGTTATCCTTTAATCTTGCTCTTAATAATCCTTCTAAAATAGCTGAACTCCAAGAGTTAGAACATTGGAAGCAGAAATTTGATATTGCAGCATCAGCAACGGAGGGTTATTTTTCTAGACGATGGGTTTCAGAACATGTATTTGGAATGTCTCACGAAGAATTTGTAAGGAACCAGCGTGAGTTGTTCTACGATAGAAAGCAAGATGCATCATTACAGGCAGTCGCTGAAGCAGCGGCCGCAGCCGGCGGTGTAGGCGGTGATTTGGGAATGGGAGATGATTTATCTGGAGAGGTCGGTGAAGAGATTGATCTTGACGCATTGGGGCCAGAAGAAATACCTGCTGGAGAAGTTGGAGGCGGAGAAGCCGGCGGTGATGAGAGTCCATTATTAGCAGTACCACCAGGATCTCGCTCTCCACGCAAAGAATCAAAGCCTACACCAAAATCTCAAGAAAAGCAAGCAAAAGGAAAGCTTCATTTTAAAGAGAAATATCCGAAACAACAAGCCGGCGCACGCTCTCGACATATGTCGTCTAAACAACAATATTCTTCAACAAAAAGAAACACGTCAAAGGGCACAAATGATATGTCTGGATTATCTGGACTTATCGATAGTAGTGCGGCCGCAGGGATTTATAACGAAGAAGAGTCTATTTATAATCGTAAAGAACAAACCGAAGAAGATAAACTGTTTTCTTTAAACGAGTCAATTCGAAGTTTAATCGGTAGTTTAGAAGAAAGTAACATAGTAACGGAGAGTAAAGATAGTGAAGATAAAACATAATAAAAAAAGAAATACGGCATTCGTATATGAGTTATTAATCAATGAAGCGACAGTCGCGATCATTAAAGATGATAGTGAGAGAAAAGATAAAGCAATCTCTATCATTAGGAAGCACTTTACAACAAGCAGTATTTTGAATAAGCATTTGCAATGTTATTATTCATTGGTGGAGAACCAAGATTTAGATAAAGAAACATCAGAAAAGATCTTAATAGAAGCAAAGTCTATCAATAATCTTATTAATAATAAAGAATTGTTTAATGAACAAACTGAGTTGATTAAAGAAATAAACTCGACATTGAGCCAGAAAGTATTCAATAACTTTATTCCAAACTATAAAACCCTGGCTACAATTGACCAGATTTTCTCTGGTAAATTGTCTCCTAAAAACTCTGTTATTTTAGAATCTCAAATAGTGGAGAACATGTGCAAAAAAGAAAAGATGGAGAATAATACCCCAGTGATTGATGGTTTAACTCTGTCTTCATTCATCGATAAGTTTAATGAAAAATATGAGGGCCACCTGTTGGAAAACCAAAAAGCTCTAATGAGTCACTACATCTCCTCTTTCACCGACAACGCTTTAGGGCTTAAAGTGTTCTTAAACGATGAAATCGGTCGCCTTAAGAACCGAATAACAGAAGCCAAACAAGCGAAAGAAATCGCGGAAGATAGCGAGATGGCGAGTAAAACAAATGAAGTACACAAAAAATTAAGTTCGTTTAAAGACTCGCGAGTTAGTGAGACGATAGTGTTATCTGTTCTACAGATACAACAACTGGAAAAGGAAATCTTTGAAAATGGCGATTAAGGTTACAATAGGGAAGGACGAGAAAAAGGCGGTCATACGCTTAGAAATGAATATACGAAAATCACTTAACGGTGATTTAATGATATTTGATCATGGAGATATTGATATTGTCGTATCTCCCACTCAAGACAAAATAACCATATTTCCGAAAGAGTCTATGAGTGATCTAGTATACGGCGCTCAGAATCGTCTATTCACATACCTACAAAGAAGAGGAATCGTCATCGCAGAGTCAATCCAGGCGGCTGCGTTTTGCGGTGCGTTTGAGGCAAAATTCCAAAAGCCATTTAAGGAAACAATCAATTCGGCTAAAATGGCTTTAGTTAGTATCTCTCGCTTTATTAATGAAGAGCGCCCGTATTTTGAATCTACAGAGGCGATTATTGCAATGTCTGATGACGATCTCGTTCATCCAGATAAAACTGATTCTACAGAATTGGGTGAAGTCCCACAATCAACAGAAAAAGGTTCTATACGACCTGGATATGTGCGAGACTCAACCGCAGCCAACTACATGTACACCATCTGAGGAAATAATGAATTTAGTATATTTCGTTTTAATAGCCTATGGTTTAACACAAATATTAGTTTATAGTGATATGCCCCTATTAAAAAAAATACGACCTTCTAAGACAGCATTACGGGGATATGGTAAGGTATTTCACTGCCCGATGTGCCTTGGTTTTCACGTTGGTTATCTTTTAATGTTAATTTCTCCTTATACCGAACTATTTAGCTTTGATATTTCATTAGTTAACTTCTTTTTACTAGGTTGGTTATCTTCTGGAACGTCATACACACTGAATATGCTATTCGGTGATTATGGAATTAATGTACAAAGCAAAATAAAAGGATTTGAAAATGAATTTATATTGGACGATGAAATGGATGATACAACCAGTTAGGCGTTGCAAATCTGGTTGCTGACTCATGCGGCTTACGGCCGCATTAAATTTTAAGGGGATCAAAATGAAAAAAGTATTATTGAGAGAGTATTACCAGTTGTGTGAAGGTGGAACCTGTATGGACCTTCTTACTGAACAAGAGAAGTCATACGTCACAAACGGTGGAATGATCTTAACCGGACCTATGCAACGTGCCGACACTGTGAATGGTAATGGTCGGATTTATCCTCTTGGAGTATTAGTTAAAGAAGTTGAGAATTATAAGAAAATAGTTAAAGAACGTCGCGCTCTTGGAGAATTAGATCACCCTTCTGGCGAAGTAATATCTCTGCAAACCGCTTCTCACATAGTCACAGACATATGGATGGACGGGAAAGAAGTAATGGGAAAGATACGTGTGCTTAATACTCCTTCCGGTATGATTTTAAAAGCGCTTGTAAACGACGAGGTTAATGTAGGAATATCTTCGCGTGGAGTTGGCTCTGTAACAGAACGGAATGGACAAACCATAGTAGAAGATGACTTTAGTCTTATCGCATTTGATATGGTTTCTGAGCCATCTACTGCTGGTGCTTTTATGATGATGAAAGAAGCTAAAGAATACAAAAATAATGTGTTCACGAAAGCTGATCGCATTAATCGTATTTTGAACGATATTCTGAGCGAATAAGGAATCAATAATTAAATGAGTAATGATTGGTCAAGTTTTGAAAAAGATAAAGTTATAACAGATAAGTGGAAAGAATTCTTAAACGAAGCCGAAACACCATTTAGAGATATAGGCAAGATTCGCAAAACGAAGGGGATTTCTCGCTCATGGGATGATATTCTCAGAGGTCGTGAGTATGACGTGCCGATTGTACGTGATAAAGAACCGAAGCCTACCACGCCGGCTAAAACTCCAGAAGAGCCAACGACAGCCCTTGTAAAGACGCCCTCTTCTGCTGATTTGACTAAGACACAAACTACCTCTGTTGTACCACCTACAGCAAAGGCTGTTAAAGATAATTTGATGAGGGGGTTATTGACTGGCGAAGTCGAAATAGTATCCGATATGTTAAGGGTTTTAGAATATAGAAAGCCAAAAAGGATAACAAATCTTTTGCTACCTTTGTTGGGCACTAAAAGCGATTTTAGTCGTCTGTTGTCTATGGATCCAGCCCAATTACGCGAAAATGATTATGGGTTTGACTTTTATAAAGCAATAGAAACCCGCTTAAAGATATTATTCAAGATGATAAAAACTCCGAATAGAAAGCTGTTCCTTTCTGCTATAATTAAAAGATACTGGGAAATCGTTAATAGCGATGATAACCCCCATAAACTGAAAAGTGAAGAAGAGCGAAGAAGAGCAGAGGAGATAGGGGGACTCCAGATTGAATGGCTCGATCAAAATATAAAACCCAAAGCTCAAAAACAACAAGCATTATTACCAGACAAACCTCCAGAAATCCCACAATCTCTCCCATCAGCCAAGAAAAAGAAATCCAGAAGGAGTGTCGGCGCCAGTGACGCAGAGATAGACATAGATGAAAGCTTATGCCGGAGCCGTATTACTGAATCAGAAACCTCTAGATGGCGGAAGCTATCCGGAATTAACAAGAGAAGCAAATGAATAAACAAGAACTTAAAAAACTAATCAAGCCTTTAGTAAAAGAATGTATACACGAAGTATTACTAGAAGAAGGGTTATTATCAAATGTGGTCTCCGAAGTAGCGAAAGGGTTACAATCAAATCTTATCGTCGAAAACAGGCAAGAAAGCCGCCGAGAAAACAAAAAACCAAACGAGCGTCTATTTAAAGAAGATCTACAAATTAAACGTAAATCGGAAGAAACACGAATGAAAATTAATAATCATCGCAAAAGTTTGTTGGACGCTGTTGGAACAGGCGCTTATAACGGAGTGGATCTTTTTGAAGGTACAAGCCCAATAAGTACAGCCGGGAAAAACAATGAACAACCAAGCGTACTGGGTACCGATCCAAAAGATCCAGGCGTTGATATTAGTTCTTTAATCGGTAATTCTACTAAAGTCTGGAAAGCAATCAAATAGGTGTAAAATGAAATCTCACAACTTTAACATTCAGGTAACGGCGAAACAATGTCGTGGTGACGTAAACAAAATGATCCGACAATTCATTAAGAAAGTGAAGAAACACGGGATCAAAGAAGAAATCTTAAATAGACGGTATTATAAGAAGCCATCCGTTATGAAAAAAGAGAAGCGCATTAAGGCTGCAAGGGCTCGTATGCGTGAACAGCGCAAGGCTGAGAGAGCGGAAGCAAAAAAACAAGTTAAATACGACAGAAAATAACTACTTATGTTAGTAGTAATCAAAATATCAAGGAGTTTTAATCATGGCTGTAGGTGATGTACCAAATGTTTATAGTGTAGGCGTTCATAATGTGGGTTCATATCAGGTATCTGGTATTCCTTACATTACCGGGTCCACTTCATTAGCTGCTGGGGCAGAAGAAAAAATAACTTTTCCGTATGTGACCAGAACGATAACAGTCGTGAACCACTCCTCCCATAAGCTACGAATTTCTTTTAACGCCACAGGTTCGGGAAATGTCGTGGGTGGATGTCATTTCGTCGAGTTAGATTCGGATGAAGATAGCTTTAGTTTTAATGTGAAGTGTAAAGAAATTTATGTTTCTTCTGATCCCGCTAGCGGGGGCGCAATAGAATACCGACTAGTCGCAGAGATGACTAACATACCGGCCGCAAGAATGTACGATCTTACCGGCTCCGGTTTAACAGACTGAGGGACATAAGATGGGATTTGGTGGAAGCGGTTTTAAAAGTGGGGGGTCAGGAAACTCTGGCGGCGGTGGCGGTGGCTCGTTTGACGATAGCTCACTCTCCACACGCGTAGGTAATCGCGAAGCATCAGCCGTCGTAGACAATACTTCGCTATCCACGCGTATAGGCAATCGCGAAACAACAGCAGACGCAGTAAAAATCTCTCTTATAGCTGCAATTTCCGCCATAGAGGCTACCACGAATCTGCCCGGTTCAGCACTTACACTAGAGGGATATATAGACACAGAAATAGCTGTTGGTCTCGTTCCGGTGATATCCGATATCGCCGACGTCTCAGCAGCTTTAGTTACAGCCGATGGTTCATTACAAACTTTGATAAGTGATGAAGCAGCTAATAGAGTAGCTGTTGTCTCCGACCTCAAAGTAACCGTTGATATAAATACAACCGATGTGGCTTTACTCGATAGCAGCTTAATCGCGGAAATAAGCGCCAGAACGTTGGGGGACGCCTCTGTGTATACCGCTGCGGAAGATTACATCGATGGTATCATCGGTAGCAATGCCGGCATGATTACAACTTTACAATCATTAATCACCGCTGCACAAACGAACCCGCATGTGGCGCTAATCAATAGTGTTAGCGTGGAAACTTCCGCCACAACATTAGCTTTTGGCGCGTACCAAACAGCCACTGATGCAAGCATAGGCGTTTTAACAGCAGATATAACAGGTGAAATCACAAACAGAATCGACGGAGTTAGTTCTATAGATTTGCGTTTTACTAGTCTTAGTGCTGTAGACGGAGCATATGTTGATCTTGCAGACACCTCTTTAACAACAAGAATACTAGCAGAAGAAACTACGAGACTAAATAAAGACGCTTCATTAACAACTGCTATAGCAAATATTAATGGTGTTACTCAGGTATATGTTGATCAACAAGATCAAGGGTTGAACACTCTAATAACTAATTTGGATGCCGCTTATAAGGCACAAGATGGTATTTTAGCTGCGGAGATCGCTGGTCTTAATGCAGTTACTCTTGTCGACGTCACTGCGATCGAAACTTCATTA
>TARA_R110000824_G_scaffold372077_1_pt1 | contig 53058 bp, 50 predicted proteins | sample TARA_R110000824 | Tara Oceans TARA_R110000824 (sample SAMEA4397747) | marine metagenome | biome: Polar Biome; feature: [MES] marine water layer (ENVO:01000295) within the mesopelagic zone...; material: water (ENVO:00002006), including particulate matter (ENVO:01000060) such...
TCCATCCTCTCAAGATATGGAGTCTCCGGTAAAGCCGGGGCGGTTCACTCATGGTAGGAGGACGTGTCTATGATCATGCCAATACGAAACAACCCTGGTTTTCAGGATCATTTTGGTGATGATGCCGACTCAATGATGAAGTTCTTTTGGGATTTTTTTCCTGCACCAATGATGATTATCCGTTTTGAAGAGCCGGGTGGTTTTTTCGTCGAGGCAGTCAATCCCACTCAGCAAGCTATGCTAAGCAGCAAAAAGATATACGCCGGGAAGCATCTATCCTATATATTTCCTGAGTCGCTGTGTGATGAACTCATTGCAAATTGTGACCACTGTGTAGCAGACGGAGTGCCGGTTCGTTACGAAATGGCGGGTGGATACAGTAATGGAGAATATCATCAGAGCGACTGTCAGATCCTGCTCAAACCTATTCATGCTGAACAAGGAGTAATTACTCATTTGCTCTGCATCGTCCATAGCCCAAGCACTTATAGCAGTTCGAAAGTGGCTCATTATTCCGAACTAGAAATAGAGCGTCGGGTGATGGAGCGTACCGATGAATTGACGACCATTAATCAGCAATTAAGCTACTTAGCGACTCATGATTGGCTCACTGAAGCGTTTAACCGTCGTCATCTTCTTGAATTGGCGACGACTGAGTTCAAGCGAGTTTATCGTTATGGTTTATCACTTGGCCTGTTAATGCTGGATATTGATCACTTTAAGTCAATCAACGATGAAGAGGGTCACGCCGCTGGAGATCAGGCATTGCAAACGGTGGCTCGCGCAATACGAGCGACGGTTCGTAACTGTGATTTGGTCGGGCGCTATGGCGGTGATGAGTTCATCATCGTGTTGCCTGAAACCGATCTCCATGGAGCCCGCGTAATTGCCGAGCGGTTGAGAAGTACGCTGCAGGGAGCTGAGCTATTTATCAGCATTGGCCTCGCCACGCTGGAGCGTAATGACCAAACGATTGATGATGTGATCAACCGTGCGGATCATTTGTTATTGAGCGCGAAGCGAAATGGTCGTAACCGAATAGAAAGCGCTTCCCTTACCCTTATATCTTGATGGCTGGCGCTTAGTGGCTACTATATTTAGCTTTCTTTGACTACTCTCAAACCGACGTTTATCGCGTATGGCCCGGGCCTAACAGCAACAGTTTTATCGCTTGGGTGATTCGTGAAGTACCAGACTTCGAGGTGACGCTGCCCGTTACCGCTATCGGCAAAGATTCTATTTTCAACGGTGTTTTGGCACCTGAGCCAAGTGGCACGGGGTACCAGCTCTCATTAGGCGGGGTGGCCGGTATTATGCTGGCGCTAGAAGAGGGCATCGAAATGAATATTCTTGGCTTAAGTTTTGGTATTGATGTGATGCGCCCTGCCTTGAAGCTGCCAGGTATAGGGCGCCTTGGAATGCCCGCAAGAGTAGCGAGCAATGAACTTTAATTTTCTGCAACCTACGCTTATCCCATTACAGGGCCTTAACGTTTAATCCGGTAGCTTATTGATAAGAATTTAGCTTTTCTGCTGCTGCTCGGTAAATCGCTGCATTATATCCAACGTTTCATCGCTCACGTGGTGCTCCATGCCTTCAGCATCAATACGAGCAGTGGCATCTTTGACCCCAAGCGCGCGTAAAAAATGCAATACGATATCGTGCCGAGCGCGTGAGGTTTCTGCCATTTTCTGGCCTGCCTCAGTCAGAAACAGAGAACGGTAGGGCTTGCTAGTCACCAGCTCAAGCTCATTTAGACGCCTGATCATTTTCGATACGGTTGCCTGACTCACCGCCATGCGGTTGGCAATGTCCGCCGCACGCGCTTCGCCACGATGCGTCAGTAAATCCCCAATCAGCTCAACGTAGTCTTCAATCAGCTCGGTTTCATGGGCATTACGCACCGTTGCATACTGCTGAGCATGCTGCTCCACGGGCGGAAGGGCATCACCATGAATGCTTGGGGCGGTTAATGAAGCGTTCGGATTAGAATCAGTCATTGGCAAATTATATCGGAAGCAGTGGTAATAATCATTGGATCGTACTGGGGATAGTAGCCTATTTTTACGCAACATTGTTAGCCAAGGCTAAACTATTTGCACAGTGCTTTTTTTTGGGCTGCAGCCTACTTATCAGTAATGCGGAAAAGGGAGAATAATGAATAAGCGCAATCTTTGTATACCTTTGAGCCTACCCCTGTGGTTAAGCGCAGCAATGGTGAATGCTCGGGTGAGGATGTTGCGCCATCTCCTTTGGATGTTGCCGTAACTTTCTCTGTGCTTGGCGATATTGTTACCCGCATGGCGGGGGAGATGTTTACCGGTGCTTTTGCACTGGGCATTGCCATTATCAGCAAAATCGCCTTCAGCACCCATTTAATGCATATCTTGTTTGGCAATGTGCTGGGTGTTCAGCAATCGGCACTATTGCTGATCTTAGTAGCCAGCGTGATTGCCCTGCTGGTGGTGTGGTTTGCTTATCGGCCGTTGCTGCTCTACGCGTTTGGCCCTCAACAGGCCCAGGCGCTGCTCTTTTCGCCCAAGCAGGGTGTATTGATGCGTTTTTGGCGCCACCGTCAAATCGGCTAGCGCCGGATATTCACAACAGAGGTGTTTGTAGGCTTTCCCAGGTTTTTTCGGCGATCCCGATGCCAGCGCCCGTCATTAATAGGTACGTTTGATCGACGCCGGCAGCATGCAGAGGCGCGGCTTCATCCTGAAAGTGAATGCCCGCAATTATGTGGCCGGTAAACCCCGCTTTGCGCAGTTCGCGAGTAGCAATCAATTTGCTTTCAAGTTCCGGGGTGGCCAACGTGGCTGCCGCTAGATGGTTGATATTAAGATGATGCCAGAACCCCACGTCCTCAATATCGCCATAAAACACTCGTCGTTGGGTGTTTATTTTATTAGGGTCTGAATCAATACCCACAGCAGATAACCCTTTATCAGTAAAAAAATCGTAGGCGGCGTTACCGGTTCGGCCCATACCCAGCACTAGAATGGTGGCGCTACCTAAATCCACTGGTTGTTCATCGGGATGGCGAGCGTGTCGTTCAAAACGCAGCAAGCTTTTTTCCCAACGATCAAAAAGCTGGTGGGCAATGCGGTTTAGCGGTGCGGCGATGACAAACGACAGGGCAACGGTAATCGCCAGCGGAACAAGCCACTCTTCTAAAATGCTGGCGGCAACAATTAAGCCAAACTCACTGTAAGCCGTTAGGCTCAAGCCTCCTAGAAAGGCATTGCGCGCTCTGATGCGAAAAGCAATGAGAAGGGCGAAAAACAGCACCCCTTTAAGTGGCAGCAGAATAGCCAGGATCACTGCAAATAGCAGTGCTTCTTTATCGGGCAAACCTGCCATGCCAATCTGCAGAAAGAAGCTGATTAACAGTACTTCTTTAAGCCCCCATAGCGCCTTGGATAATTCTTGCGCGCGAGGGTGCTTTGCAAGTAGCAAGCCCATTACCAGGGCGCCTACCTCGGCGCTTAACCCCACGGCTTCGAAGCCCATACCACCAACCGCAATGGCTAACACAGCACCTAATAGCACCAGAAGCTCATCGTGCTGAGCCATGTTCATTAGCCAATAAAGCACTGGGCGTAATAGCGGCAGCAAGAAAACTAGCAATGCCCAGGGGCTAGGGGAGTCACCGCTGTAAATACTGAGAACCGCTAAGGCAACCAAGTCTTGAATGATGAGAATGCCAATCGCAATACGGCCGTGTAGGGCACGTAGTTCGCGTTTGCTTTCGAGCACTTTAGCGGCCAAAACCGTACTTGAGAAAGAGAGCGCAATCGCCAACAGTATTGCTTTATCGAGGGGAAGCGAAAGAAAAATAACAAAACCTGCGGTAAACAACAGGCAGGTAATCACTAGGTGTATAAAAGCGCTACCCAGCACTACGGGTTCTGCCAAACTGCGTATATTGAGTTTAAGGCCAATGGTAAACAGCAGTAGTAGCACCCCTAAATGAGCAAGATGCTCAAGCAGTGGGCCCGCATCGCTGGGTAGGCCAATACTGGGGCCAAAGGCATTAAGAGCAAACCCTGCTGCCAAGAACCCCACGAGTGGCGGCAAACTTAGCTGGCGTGCCGCGATGCCAAAGATTAACGCTACCGATAAAATAACTACTTCAAACATGCCGCATCCCTTGAGCGTGAACAGCGCTGACTATCTTCCAACCCGCCAGTGCTTTTGCATTTCTATAAAGGTGAAAGATGCTGACCAAGTGATCAGCACAAAACCGGTTAATGCCAACGTGCCATATAAAAAGCGCACCGGCCCAGTAGCATAAATATCGCCATAGCCCACAGTGGTATAGGTCACTGCAGAGAAAAAGATATAATCCAATACATTAAAGCTGTCGTAACCTTGTAAAGCGCCAATGCTCAGCTGGTCGGTTAGCCACCAACCAGTGATCCCAAACAGCCAAATTTCGACTATGTGAGTCATCAATACGCCAAACGCCATTCCGAGAATGCGTTGCCGATGCGGTCTTCGCGATGTTTCAATTTGGCGTGAGATAAGCCACAGGGCTTCGTAATGGAGCAGTACCGCAATAACGACGACCACAAAGGTCGTTACCACAACGGCGATATGCTCAGGGTAGGGAATAGTCATCTACGCAATTATCAACTGGATTCACCGTTGCCACTTAGCATAAACGAGTGCCCATCAGCAGCAAGTTAGCATCCGCCTGCTGCCAGCCCCACCATGCGAGCATCAAACAAGTCAGCAGCAGAAGTGCTGCGATGGCCTTAAGTAAAAAATGGATTGTCATGTGGATACCGTTGTGGGCTGTGAGCGCTCTAGCGGCTTTTCGCTAATAAACCAATGCAGTGCAGCTGCGATGACCGAGAGCACAATAGCAAGTTGCCATACTGTATTGTAGTGCCCGGTAAGGTCATAAAAATAGCCGCCCAGCCAAACGCCCATAAAAGAACCTAGCTGGTGAAATAGAAATACGATGCCGCCCAGCATGGATAGGTGGCGTACACCAAACACTGAAGCCACGATGCCATTGGTTAACGGAACGGTGGAGAGCCATAGTAACCCCATGGCGATACCAAATACGTACGCACTCACAGGGCTTAGCGGCAAATATACGAACGCCGTAATCACCACGCCGCGAATCAAATAGAGCCAGGTTAGCAGCTTGGGTTTTGACCAAATGCCACCCATCCAGCCAGCGGTATAGGTGCCGACAATATTAAATAAACCCACTAACGCCAGCACCGTTGTTCCTACCTGAACGGCAAGACCGTTATCAAATAAGTAGCCGGGCAGGTGGACGGCAATAAACACCACCTGAAAACCACACACAAAAAAACCTAGGCAGAGTAGCCAAAAGCCTTTTTGGCTTGCTGCTTCGTTGAGCGCATCTTTAAGGCTTAGATCGGCGGCTGTTTTGGCCGAGGGCTTGTCACGTAACATCGCTCCCAATGGAATGATGATGGTGGCAATGGCAGCCATGGCCATCAACGCAGCGGCCCAACCTAGCCACTCAAGAAGCCCCAGCGTACCGGGCAGCATTGCGAATTGCCCAAACGAGCCCGCGGCGCTCACAATCCCCATGGCCATGCTGCGCTTTTCAGGCGCCACCGCGCGGCCAACAGCGCCCAAAATGACGGAGAACGTAGTGCCTGATAAGCCTAGGCCTATCAGAAGACCTGCGCTGACCGTCATGCCTAGCACTGAAGTGGAAAGGCTCATAAACAGCAGCCCCAAGGCATATAACAAGCCACCCACAACGATAATCTTAGCCGCGCCGAAACGGTCAGCCAGCGCGCCGGTAAAGGGTTGTGATAAACCCCAAACCAGGTTTTGTAACGCGAGAGCGAAAGCAAACACACCGCGCCCCCAGCCTAGCTCGCTGCTGAGTGGCTCCATAAAGAGCCCAAAACCATGACGTAACCCCATGGCAGTGGAGATAACCAAACTTCCCAGGATAATCAATAGCAGTGAGTGGCGATGAATGAGAGCCATGATGTTCTCTTTATTTGCAGGCTTAGCGTTTGTTCACTATCGCATGAGTCGTGGGGGTTTAGAAGCTAGGAATAGGCTGAGACGCAATGTTAGTTTTACCCATTTAATCTGCTAAAATCCGCCCCCTTCGCCGTTAGTGACCTCTCAATAACTCTAGGGATCTTCATGAATGCAGTAATTCTTGCGGTGCTGGTGATGGTGGCACTGTCACTCGCCCGTGTCTCGGTGGTATTCGCACTGGTGGTGGGCGCGTTAGTGGGTGGCTTGGTGGGCGGTTTATCGCTTGAGCAAACGCTTGGTGCTTTTAATGAAGGCGTCGGTGGCGGGGCTCAAGTGGCACTGGCTTATGCCACCTTGGGTGCCTTCGCGGTGGCTATTTCCCGCTCGGGGCTGCCGGACATGCTGGCAAATCGATTGATTACGCTGCTGGGCAAAGAAGAGGCTACGATTGCGCATCAGGCGCGAGTCAAAATGCTGCTGTTAACGGCGGTACTGCTGGTGGCAATCTCTTCCCAGAATGCTATCCCGGTGCATATCGCCTTTATACCAGTGTTGGTTCCACCGCTGTTAACGGTGATGAACCGCTTGAAGCTTGACCGACGTGCGGTGGCGTGTGCACTCACCTTTGGCTTGACGGCGCCTTATATGTTGCTGCCGGTGGGGTTCGGGGCGATCTTCCTAAACGACATTCTGCTGGCAAACTTAAATAGCGCTGGCGAACCGCTGGGGCTGGAGATTACCCGGGGCATGGTGCCGATGGCCATGGCAATACCGGTTGGGGGAATGGCGCTGGGGCTAATTGTGGCACTGCTATGGAGTTACCGCCGCCCTAGGGAATACCAAGTGCAAGACATCGCTAATCGCCACGTGACTGAAGAACATAAGCCTGCGGAGCCACATATGTTGGGGCTGGTGATGTCAGGGGTGGCTATTGTTGCCGCGCTCGGCCTGCAGCTGTATAGCGGCTCAATGATCCTGGGGGGGGTGGTGGGTATTGGCCTGCTGTCCATGGGCGGCATCTTTAAGTGGCGTGAGGCAGACGATCTGTTCACCAGCGGTATGCGGATGATGGCGCTGATTGGTTTTATCATGATTTCTGCGGCGGGCTTTGCGGAAGTGATGAAAACTACGGGCGAAATTGATGCACTGGTGTCGGGTGCTTTCGCGCTATTTGGCGATAATCGCGGTTTGGCTGCCCTGGTGATGTTGTTGGTAGGGTTGTTTATTACCTTAGGTATTGGTTCATCGTTCTCTACCATTCCGATTATCGCGGCGATTTTTGTGCCGTTGGCGGTACAGTTTGGTTTTTCGCCCATGGCAACGGTGGTATTGGTAGGTACGGCAGCCGCGTTGGGTGATGCGGGCTCGCCAGCGTCCGATTCAACTTTGGGGCCGACGTCAGGTCTAAACGTTGATCGCCAACATGATCATATGTGGGACAGTGTGGTGCCAACGTTTCTGCACTACAACATTCCATTAGTGGGCTTTGGCTGGCTAGCGGCGATGATGCTCTAAAGACCTCGCTGTAAAACGGCTATTTTAGAGCCAAAAAGGGACAACGCTGGTTGTCCCTTTTTTTAATTTAGCCCGTTATTGTTTAGGTAGGTGAGACTCAAACGCGCTTAATAGCCCTCGCAACAGTGAAAGCTCTTTGCGGCTAGGTTGGGCACGGGCGAAGAGTGCTTGCAGCTGCTCTTCGGTGCGGGCGTGGGGCTGAGTTAAAAAGCCGCTCTCCTGCATTAAGCGGCCTAGATGCGCTTGAAAGTGTAGAAACTGTTCGCGGCTTGGGGGTGTTGCCTCCAGCGGGCGCTGGTAACTAAAGCCGCTATCTTCTCCTTTACGCCAAGCGCGGTGTACTTCATAAGCAAGAATCTGCACCGCCTGGGATAAATTCAGAATGCCGTAATCAGGGTTGGCGGGGATGCTCACCTGATGCGTGCAGCAGCGGATTTCATCGTTAGTCAGCCCGGAGCGTTCTCGTCCAAACACCAGTGCCACTGGCGCCGTTTGTGCGTTCTGAATAACGGCTGCCGCCATCTCATCGGGTTCGTCAAAGTGGGGCAAGGGCAGGCTGCGCAACCTTGCGCTGGCACCCACCACCTGAACGCAGTCGTTAACCGCTTCCTCCAATGTTGTCACTACCCGTGCATTATCCAAAACATCGGTGGCCCCTGCGGAAAGGCGAGTGGCTTCTTCATCGGGAAACATGCGCGGATTCACCAACACCAGCTCGGTTAAGCCCATGGTTTTCATGGCCCGTGCCGCAGCGCCGATATTGCCGGGGTGAAAGGTCTGAACGAGTACAATACGAATATGCTGCAACATGCGCTGATTTCGCCCTATAGCCTTATAAAAATCGCGCTGATAGTACCACGTTAGCTCAATGCAATGGGGTGGAGGCGTATTGCGTTGCTACTGAATGTTGGCAACTTATAAAACGCAACAACCCCGCACAAGGCGGGGTTGTTGGTGACTACTTTAACAGCTAGCAGTCTTGAGCGGAGGGCTCAGGGGTGCATTACATCATGCCGCCCATGCCACCCATTCCGCCCATGCCACCCATATCAGGGGCTGAGTCTTTCTCTTCCGGGTCTTCAGCGATCATGCACTCGGTGGTGATCATCAGACCAGCTACAGAACCAGCAGACTGCAGCGCAGTGCGGGTTACTTTAGCCGGATCCAGAACGCCCATTTCGAACAGGTCGCCAAATTCACCGGTTTGTGCGTTGTAACCGAAGTTGCCGGTTTCATCTTTCACGCGGTTGATGACAACGGCGGGCTCTTCACCAGCGTTAGCAACGATTTGACGCAGCGGTGACTGCATAGCGCGAAGCGCCATGTTGATACCGTGGTTCTGGTCTTCGTTGTCGCCAGTCAGGCCTTGTACTTTGGCCATAACGCGTACCAGTGCAGTACCGCCACCAGGTACCACGCCTTCTTCGACGGCTGCACGAGTAGAGTGCAGGGCATCTTCAACGCGGGCTTTCTTCTCTTTCATTTCCACTTCGGTGGCAGCACCGACGCGGATAACGGCAACACCGCCTGCCAGTTTGGCAACGCGCTCTTGCAGCTTCTCTTTGTCGTAGTCAGAAGAGGTGTCTTCGATTTGCGCGCGGATCTGGTTAACGCGTGCTTCGATATCGCCTTCTGCACCAGCGCCATCAATGATGGTGGTGTTCTCTTTAGACATGGTCATGCGCTTAGCGGTACCCAGGTGATCCAGGTTCGCTTGCTCAAGCGTCAGGCCTACTTCTTCAGAGATAACCGTGCCGTTCGTCAGGATAGCGATATCCTGCAGCATGGACTTACGACGGTCGCCGAAGCCGGGTGCTTTAGCAGCGGCAACTTTAACGATGCCGCGCATGTTGTTAACAACCAGAGTGGCCAGTGCTTCGCCTTCGATATCTTCAGCGATGATGGCTAACGGCTTGCCTTGCTTAGCAACGGCTTCTAGTACCGGCAGTAGCTCACGGATGTTGGAGATCTTTTTATCCACTAACAGGATGTAAGGATCTTCCAGTTCAACCGTCATGGTGTCCTGGTTGGTAACGAAGTAAGGAGACAGGTAGCCGCGGTCAAACTGCATACCTTCAACGACTTCCAGCTCGTCTTCAAAGCCGCGGCCTTCATCAACGGTGATGACGCCTTCTTTACCGACTTTTTCCATCGCTTCGGCGATGATTTCACCGATGCGCTTGTCACCGTTGGCTGAGATGGTGCCTACCTGAGCAATCGACTTGGTGTCGGTGCAAGGTACAGACATCGCCTTGATTTCTTTAACGGCAGCGTTAACGGCTTGGTCGATGCCGCGCTTAAGATCCATCGGGTTCATGCCGGCAGTAACGCCTTTCAAACCCTCAGCGATAATGGCTTGGGCCAGAACAGTAGCGGTGGTGGTGCCGTCACCAGCGGCGTCAGAAGTCTGAGAAGCGACTTCTTTAACCATCTGTGCGCCCATGTTTTCGAACTTGTCTTTCAGTTCGATCTCTTTGGCGACAGAAACACCGTCTTTAGTAACGGTCGGGGAACCGAAAGATTTTTCCAGTACCACGTTACGGCCTTTAGGGCCGAGAGTTACTTTTACCGCGTTGGCGAGAACGTCAACACCGCGCGCCATGCGCTTACGGGCATCATCTGAAAACTTAACTTGTTTAGCTGACATATCTGCTACTTCCTAAATTGAATGCAAAACGTGAAAGTAAATAATCGAGGCGCTCATCAATCAAATGTGAGCCGCAACGACTGTTAGCCTTCAACAACCGCAAGAATATCGGCTTCGCTCATGATCAAGACTTCTTCGCCGTCGACTTTTTGTTTCTCGACGCCATAGCCATCTTTAAAGATCACGTTATCGCCAACTTTAACGTCGAGAGGACGGACATCGCCATTTTCGAGAATGCGGCCATTACCGACAGCAAGAATTTCGCCACGCGTCGGCTTTTCTGCTGCATTGCCCGGAAGCACGATGCCGCCTGCAGTTTTCTGCTCTTCTTCAACGCGACGGACGATGACACGATCGTGCAAAGGACGGATATTCATTCACGTTCTCCTGAGTAGGGTTGAAGCCCTGATGAGGGCGGTTAGTCTAAAAGTGTTCTCGAGGGAGTAACCCGCGAGAAGTGAAGACTTTACAGTCTTCATTGTTAATGGCAGCTACCGTCTAGATCGCTGCCGAATTTGTGTGCTGGGTGAAAAATGGGGGCTGCGGTTGGCCTTTCAAGGGGGCGAGTAAGAAAAAATTGATTTTTTAGCGATTTTCTTTCAGTCCGAGCCTTAGTCGCGGCGTGGGGGCTCATCTCGGCTAATAAAATCACCTTCAATCGGGCCTTCTTGTTGGGAGGTGTTTGGGTTGCGGTAGCCATTTGGCCGAGCCGAGGAAGCGTTGGGGTCTTGCTGCTGGCTGGCGATCTTTTTCAGCCCTAGCCAAGTAAGTGCTTTAAACATCAATTGGCGTGCGCTAGGTATCAGGCACGCAAGGCCCAGCGCATCGGATAAAAAGCCTGGCGCCATTAATAAGGCACCACCAAAAATAAGCGCGGCGCCGGTCAATAGCTCACTAGAAGGGATTTCACCGACCTGCATACGCTGACGCGCGCGAGCAAAGGTTGATACGCCTTCTTTACGAATAAGATGTAACCCGGCAAAGCCTGTGCCAAGCACTAGGAGTAGGGTAGTGAGTAGCCCTATTTGGCTACCAATCGAAAAAAGCACCACAAAATCAAGTAGGGTGAACAGTGATATAAAAATAAGAATGGGCATGACTAACTCCAGAAAGCGCTAGAAATAGCGACTCGATAACCGTCGTAATTGCGTAATATGGTGACATAAATATAAATAGCAAGCAGCTAGCATTGCGCCTTCCAGCGGCGACGTAGCTCGATTAATGCCCATAATTCCTCTATGCTGCAATGCACAATGAAGCTGGTTGTATTTCTCGTAAGGAGTCAATAATGGTACTTGCCGATAAAGTAATCGCCGTCACCGGTGGGGCGCGTGGATTGGGTTATGCTATGGCGCTGCGCCTGGGTAAGCAGGGTGCGCGCATGGCGCTGTTGGATATGAGCGCTGAAGCCCTTGATCAAGCGGTATCAGCACTTGCTACAGAAGGTGTCGATGCTCAAGCCTTTGTGGTGAATGTTGCAGAAGAGGCTTCTGTGACTCAAGCGTTTGTCGATATTGCTCAGCGTATGGGGCCGATCAGCGGTTGTGTTAATAACGCGGGGATTACTCAGGATGCACTACTGGTAAAGGCCAAAGAGGGGCAAGTGGAAAAACGCATGTCGTTGGAGGCATGGCAAAATGTCATTAACGTCAATTTAACCGGCGTTTTTCTGTGTGGTCGCGAGGCTGCCACCCAGATGATTGAAGCAGGGTATGAGGGTGTGATTGTTAACATCTCCAGCATTTCCCGAGCAGGAAATATGGGGCAAAGCAACTATGCCGCTGCCAAAGCAGGCGTACATGCGCTAACGGTCACCTGGAGCAAAGAGTTAGCGCGTTATGGTATTCGAACAGGTACCGTAGCCCCAGGGTTTGTGGCTACCGAAATGACCGCCTCAATGCGGCCCGATATGTTGGAACGTATCTCATCAAGCGTGCCGCTAAAACGCCTGGGTGAGCCGGATAACATTGCTCAAAGCGTTGCATTTATTCTTGAAAACGACTACTTCACCGGGCGTATTATTGAGTGCGATGGTGGGTTGCGGCTGTAGCATTTGCTTGCTGTAACAAGAATGGGCGGCCTAGCATGGCCGCCCATCGTTCACGATTAAAAGAGCCCACTTAAAAAGGCCATGCTTAAAATCTGTTCTTAAAAACCGAGCTTAAAAATAGTCGCGGCTAATCTCTCGCTGAAAATACATCTCCAAGCGCAGTGTCATGGCCCAGCGTGGGTCATAGCTAACATCGCGTTGAAAATGCAGTTCTGGTATCACATCGGCAAATAGAATGCCTTTATGGATGTCCCGGCGATAGCGTGTTTGCAGGTAATAATTGGTCATGCGGGGATTTGAGGCGCTTTCACCGATGGCAATCGCTGAGTAGCGCAGTGCGCTGCGGCGGTTAATGCGGTGATTGATTTCGGCAATTTCACTGTATTCCAGCTTATCTTCCTCTTCGCGCCACTGAACCGTAGAAATAAACCGCAAATGGCGTCGTTCGCTCAATTGGCGGCCGATATCCCAGCGCGTTCGTGCCGAATAGCCTTCATTGTTAAACCAGGAAACCCGGTTATTCGATTCAAGCTGCCAAGGCCCTTCACCAAGCTGCCACAGCCGTTCGCTGGTAAACCGAACATAAGGGTCCAGAGGGAGGCGCAGGCGAATACCAGCGCCAACGCGGTTGCTCCAATTTTCGCGCTTGTCACGACTTTCTAGCCAATCCAGGCCTAGCGTAGAGCTACGGCGGTCGCGCTGGTCATTGGCAAGACGCCCTGACCCTTGCTCTTCAAGAGTGCCTTGCGACTCTTCAGGATCACTCTCGATAATCAGGCGTAAGCGTTCTTCTGAGGTAGGTAGATCGATACGGTAACGAAGTGAAGTATCGCCCCGCGTACCATCCCCCTCCATCCAATCGATTTCTTGGCCAAAACGAAGATAAGACTCGTTTTTGGTCTGCATATGGTCGCCAGTGCCAAAGAAACCATCAATTTGGCGCGACGTGTTATCCACCCAATTGCCTACGCTTTCACGAAACGGTTCAACGTGCTCTTCCGCCCAGGCAGGTAGGTCACTGTCATCCTCTTCGGCATAAGCGCTAGTCGCAACCGTGGTCATTATGCCGAGCCAGCAGAAGGTTAGGATTTTATGCATCGAATGGTCTCAATTAAAGGTGCTCGCTGTTCAATATCAGCTTTACAAAGGTAATGGTTTAACGTGCTTTATGAGTCTCAATCTCTTTTGCCCATTCAAGTACACGCTTACGTTGGCCACGGCTATTGAGTCGGTCTGTATCAACGCTAGCCGGAATAAGCTGACGATTGGGCGATGCATCTAGGTCAAGATTAAAAGAACGCGAGGCGCCGGTAGGCATATCTTCAGAGCCGTAAATGGCAATGACACGAATTTCGAGCTGTATATTCTGCTCATGGAGCAGGCTGTCATCAATTTCCCAATATTGCTTAACCTGATTGACAATGTCGCCAAACGACTGAATATTAAGATAATCCCCCGACGCTAACGGGCCCTGGTGGGTGCGATAGCTGGCTTCCTGTTTTTCGCTGCCGTGTTGCTGGTACTCCACCACATCCAGAGAGTAACTCTTTTTTTGAGTATGCAGCACCGCCACAAGGTGTTGAACATAGATTGCTTCGCTGCTCATATTGCTGATTAAGCAAATAGCATCCACACCAATCCCTTTACCACGGTTAATGATCACACGAGGGCGACGTTGGCGGACATAGCCGTTATAAAGCAGCTGGGCATAGAAAACCCAGACGAAGAGGGTGCAAATACTTGCTATTGCCGAGATGGCTTGGGCATTATCGTTGAGCCATTCCATTATTAGAGATCCTTCTCATAGTTATTGGAGGTAGTCATTGGCGATAGTATTGGCGTCAATTACTCGCAGTAAGCCATTTCACATTGAGGCATTGACGAGTGTCCGATTAGTCGTTTTAACAGAGCCTAGCGGAAAAGTGGTGCTAAGTCAGCCTGTTAAAAGTATGTCATTTGGCAAATGCCAAGCACGAAAAAAATGGCATTGAGCCATTAATGATTTAAAGCCAGGAGTAAAAACGCAAAAAAAAGCCTTAATATCACCTAAGCTAGGTAGGTATTAAGACATTTTGAAAGGGGGGTAACGTTAACTGCTTCAAAACTAACAAGTAATTGGTGCGGATGGGGAGACTCGAACTCCCACACCTTACGGCACTAGAACCTAAATCTAGCGTGTCTACCAATTCCACCACATCCGCTAAGACGAGGCGTATATTATCAACTTCGTGATAGAAGTCAACCATGAGTTTAATATTAATATCTCTATTGGGGAAAAGGCATGAATGTAAAACAATGGCTACAGCGTGGCGGCCATTGGCTAAAGCAGGCCATGCCTGGCTATTGCGCCTTTTGTTTGGCACCCGCCTTGGCGGGGCGGGGGTGGTGCACCGCCTGTTTAGTTGGGCTGCCGTGGAACCTAAATGCCTGTTGCCAGTGCGGTGACCCGGTTTCCCATGGGGCGAGCTTGTGTGGGCACTGCTTAATTGACCCACCGGCATTTTCGACCACCCAAGCGGGACTTTTATATCAGGGGCCGATTAAAGAGCTGATACATGATTTTAAATTTCACGCCTCTCCTCGAGCGGGCACGTTGTTAGCGGAGTTAATGGTATTAACGCCACCGCCTACCCAAGCAGACGCACTGTTGTCGGTACCTATGCACCCAGCGCATGCTCGCACGCGAGGATTTAATCAATCGCAGTGGTTAGCCGAGAGGCTCAGTCGCCATCTTGATATGCCATTAGTGTCTGCCAGGCGAGTGAAGGATTCCCCCTCCCAGCGCACGTTAAACCGTCGTCAACGGGTTGCTAATTTGGTGGGCGCCTTTGTGTTCGAAACGCCGCCACCAGCGCATGTGTTGATCATAGATGATGTTGTCACCACAGGCTCAACGGGTCACGCACTGGCGCGCGCGGCGCTAGAGGCGGGCGCAGAACGTGTGGATATTTGGGCGACCGCGCGGACACCCCTGGGCAAGGATTGATAGAATAGTGCTTTAGCCTATTCACAAGCCTTTTTGCCAACCCAGGAGTGACCGATGTCACACCCGTTTAGCTCACTTTCGCCCGACCTAGTGATGTCTGCAGTAGAGTCGCTGGATGTTTGGCCCGCCGGTGAGCCCTTTGCGCTGAATAGCTATGAAAACCGTGTGCTGTTGTTTCGTGATGATGACGGCAAAAACTGGATTGTTAAATTTTATCGGCCTGATCGCTGGTCAGACGCGGCGATTCAAGAAGAGCACGATTTTTTACAGGAGCTCGCTAGTCAGCAGGTGCCGGTAGTTGCGCCTTGGCGTGATAGGGCGGGTGTCTCGCTACACTATTTTAAAGCGTATCGATTTGCACTGTTTCCCCACTGCCCAGGCCAGGCACCAGAGTTAGATAACCCATCGCACTTATTTGCCATGGGGCAGGTGTTAGGGCGGTTGCATAAAGTGTCGGCCAAAAAAACGTTTCAGCACCGTCCTCGGCTAGAAATGGCGAGTGGTATTTTAGATGCCCAGCAGCGAGTGCTGGCCAGCAATTGGATGAACCGTCATCAGCGCCGGGCTTACGATAATGTCATTGAAAAGGTGCATCAGCAGCTTGTAAAACATACGGTGCCCGCCAGCAGCATGATTCGCTGCCATGGAGATTGCCATTTGGGCAATGTGCTGGGGCGTGATGAGGACTTTACGCTGGTCGATTTTGACGACTGCATCATGGCGCCTGCTATGCAGGATATCTGGATGCTACTGCCCACGGATGACCCCCAGGGGTGGCGATCATATCTAAGTGAAATTACCGAAGGGTATGAGGAAACCTGCTCGTTTCCTACTGATCAGATGGCGTTGATAGAACCACTGAGAAGTTATCGTTTAATTAGGCACTCAGCGTGGCTGGTTTCTCGCTGGGATGATCCCGCTTTTCCCCGCGCCTTTCCCTGGCTGGCGGATAGTGGCTATTGGGATCAGCATATCCGCCAATTAGAGCAGCAGTGCCTGCAGTTAGACAATCCACGCTGGCTGGCGTAAATAGGGACGATTTAATCTGGCACGGCCTCTTCGCGGGGCACGGGGTTGGCGACGCCTTCTCCGTCAGCTTGGCGGCGTTGCTCGTTCAATTCTTCAGAAGGGTTGTCCTGCTCTTTAATCTCTAGGGACTCATTCAGCGTGAGAACGAACGTTTGCCCAGGAGAAAGCGTGCATGGAGTGCCTTCGCACGCGATGCCGTATTGACCATCTTCGGCATACGCGCTGGCGCTGAATTCACCTGTAAAAATATTGCTGTCAGCATCGTGTGTTTCAATGCAGGTGGCATCTTTCGTGGTAACACGAATGCGCTCATCGACTAATTGGGCATTGCCCACGATGACGCAATATTCAGGCAGCGAGTGCGAAGCTCTCTCAGCTTGAGTGGGGTGCAGCAATATGTCGTTAAGGCGTGCTTGGTTTGACTCAAAGGTAAGCTCTTCAACAACCTCAACGCCAACGGTCGCTTCATTGGGCAGTGAAAGTGTCGCTTCTGCGGCGAAAGAAGGTAGCGGCGTGGTGAAATAAAAGGGGGCCGCGATGGCGGCTAACCAAAAGGGCGTTGGCTTAAATGACATGGCGAACTCTCAATGGTGGTGCCTGAAATAAAGGCAATCAATAATAATGATTTATCATAGCACAGGCCCCTAGGTTGCAAAGTGAGCACCGCGGCGCTCTGCCGCAGTTAGAGAAGCCAACAGCAGGCGAGATGCGGTAAAATAATGAAATTAACTAATATTTGTTGTGCGTTTTTTATGAAAAGTATACTTTTTGTACAACTTGAGTAAAGAAAGACGTTGGTTAACGTCCCTGTAGTAGTCGTTTTACTTTTTTCATGCGCAAAGGGTTAGATACCTAGGTGACCGTTTGGACGCGATTGCGCACGGTTTTGATACAGTTTTTGAAGAGGCTTAATATGTCCGATGATATCGCCGAGCACTATCGCCAGATAATTTCAGCACTTGGCGAAGACCCAAACCGTGAAGGGCTACGAGATACGCCGAAACGTGCAGCCAAGGCTATGCAGTTTTTGAATGCAGGCTACTCTCAGTCGTTGGACGAGATCGTTAATGGTGCGGTGTTTGAATCGCAAACGGATGAAATGGTGTTGGTGAAGGACATTGAGCTCTACTCAATGTGTGAACACCACTTGCTGCCATTTATCGGTAAATGCCACATTGCCTATCTTCCTAACGGCAAAGTATTAGGATTGTCTAAGTTTGCCCGTATTGTCGATATGTTTGCGCGCCGTATGCAGATCCAAGAAAATTTAACCCGTGAGATTGCAGATGCCGTTCAGGAAGTGACTCAGGCAACGGGCGTTGCTGTGGTCATTGAGGCGCGCCACCTTTGCATGATGATGCGTGGCGTAGAGAAGCAAAATTCCAGTATGACATCATCGGTAATGCTGGGTGGTTTTCGTAGCAACCAGGCGACCCGGCAAGAGTTTTTAATGCTGATAAACTGATTTAACTGTCGTTAATTAGCGAGTAAAGCACGCGGTAAACTTGGTCTAAAGGGGTGTTTCGTCTTAGCATGAAGAGGTTAATGAGCCTATAAGGCCATCATTTTGGTCAGGAGTCTGTCATGGAAGCGCTTAAAGAAACACAGCTGTATTGCCCCTTTGCCTATATAGACGGTAGTTGGGTCGCGGCGGATAGCGGCGAGCAGATCACCGTCTTGAACCCGGCAACCGGCGAAGCGATTGGCGATATTCCCCGCTTGGGAAAAGCTGAGACCGAGCGGGCGATAGACGCGGCGGATGCTGCACTACCTGCGTGGCGTGCCCTTACCGCTCAGGAACGAGCGGATTTGCTGTTGAAATGGCACGATCTGATGATGGAGCATCAGCAGGATCTCGCCATGCTGATGACCTACGAGCAGGGTAAGCCGCTCAAAGAAGCGGCGGGTGAAATTGCCTATGCGGCCAGTTTTCTGCGCTGGTTTGCCGAAGAAGCGCGGCGCGTTTATGGCGAAACCATTCCTGCCGCTAAAGCTAACCAGCGCATTGTGGTGACTAAGCAGCCCGTCGGTGTTGTGGGGGCCATTACGCCCTGGAATTTCCCTGCCGCGATGATTACTCGCAAGGCAGGTGCGGCACTAGCAGCAGGCTGCACGATCGTGGTTAAACCTGCTAGCCAGACGCCTTTTTCAGCCACTGCGCTCGCGCTATTGGCCGAGCGTGCCGGCATTCCCCGCGGTGTCTTCAATGTGGTACCCGGCAGTGCCAGCGATATTGCCCAAGCCATGACCCAGTCGCCCAAAGTGCGCAAGATTACCTTCACTGGCTCGACCGAAGTAGGCCGCAAGCTGATGGCGCAAGCGGCAGAGCACGTGCAGAAGATCTCACTTGAGCTGGGCGGCAATGCGCCGTTTATCGTGTTTGAAGATGCCGATTTAGACGCCGCCGTAGAAGGCGCCATGGCCGCTAAATTCCGCAACGCCGGACAAACCTGTGTTTGTACTAATCGCTTCCTGGTTCAGTCCAGCGTGATTAACGCCTTTTGCGAAAAGTTAGCGGTTGCCATGAACAGCGAGCTGCATGTCGGCGATGGCACCGAGCCGAATATTAATATCGGTCCGCTCATTGATGGAAATGCGGTTAAAAAAGTCAGTGAGTATGTGCAGGACGCCATCGATAATGGTGCAGAGCTGTTGTTGGGCGGACATCCGCACCCGTTGGGTGGCAACTTTTTTACGCCGACGCTGATAAGTTTTGCGACCGACAAGATGAAAGTGGCCCACGAAGAGACCTTCGGTCCGCTCGCGGCTGTCTTCCCGTTTGACGATGAAGAGACTGCGATTGAAATGGCCAACGATACCCAGTATGGCTTGGCTTCTTACTTCTATTCGCGTGATCTCTCCCGCGTATGGCGCGTGGCCGAGGCGCTTGAGTACGGTATGGTCGGGATTAATACCGGCGCCATTTCTAACGCCGCTGCGCCGTTTGGGGGTGTCAAAGCCTCAGGCTTAGGCCGTGAAGGCGGCCATCAGGGCTTGGAAGAGTACCTTGAAACCAAGTATCTATGTATTGATCTTGGCTGAGCCTTGAGCCCTAAGTGTTCTTTTTTAAGTAAGACTGGGTAAAAAAAGCCCCCATCAGCGCGCTGCTGCTGGGGGCTAGTTTTTTTTTACGGCATCAGTTTGATGCCGATAGTGTGGCTAAACGTCGTGGCTGATCTTAGTGACGGAAGTGGCGCATGCCGGTAAATACCATGGCAATGCCTGCTTCGTTGGCAGCGTCGATCACTTCCTGGTCGCGCATGGAGCCACCTGGTTGAATCACGGCAGTAATGCCTGCGGCTGCCGCGGCATCAATGCCATCGCGGAAAGGGAAGAAGGCATCAGACGCCATCACTGATCCGGGCACCGAAAGACCCTCGTCAGCGGCCTTAATGCCGGCAATTTTAGCCGAATAAACACGGCTCATTTGGCCCGCGCCGACGCCTACGGTTTGACCTTCTTTGGCATACACAATCGCGTTGGATTTAACGAATTTGGCCACTCGCCAAGCAAAGGCTAAATCACGCAGCTCTTGTTCGCTAGGGGCGCGCTGGCTGACCACCTTCAGGTCATCACGGGTGACCATTCCATCATCGCGCTCTTGCACCAGCAAACCGCCATTGACGCGCTTAAAGTCCAGCGCGGGCTGCTGCTCGCCGGGCCAGTGAGCGCTGACGTCCAGCAATCGTACGTTTTGCTTATTCGCTACAATGGCTGCGGCTTCATCGCTGACCCCAGGGGCAATAATCACCTCGACAAACTGGCGATCAATAATCGCCTGGGCTGTTTCGGCGTCCAGCGGTGTATTGAAGGCAATAATGCCGCCAAATGCGCTGGTAGGGTCGGTGGCAAAGGCTTTGTCGTAAGCGGCTAAGGCGGTTGCGCCAATGGCGACGCCGCAAGGGTTGGCGTGTTTAACAATCACGCAGGCCGTCTCGTTAAAGGCTTTTACACACTCAAACGCAGCGTCAGTATCGGCGACATTGTTATACGAAAGCGGCTTGCCTTGGAGCATTTTGGCAGTAGCGACACTGGGCTCGCTCGCCTGGGGGTCAACGTAAAAGGCTGCCTGCTGATGCGGGTTTTCGCCGTAGCGCATGTCCTGCTTTTTCGTTAGCTGCAGGTTAAAAGTGCGTGGGAAGGTCTTATCGCTAGCATTCACTTGGCGACCCAGGTAGTCAGCAATCGCGCCGTCGTAGCCAGCGGTGTGTTCAAACGCTTTTACTGCTAAATCAAAACGCGTGGCGCGACTCACCTGGCCATCCTGGGCGGCCAACTCACCAAGTACCCGCGCGTAGTCACTGCTATTGACCACGATAGTGGTGTAGGCGTGGTTTTTAGCGCAGGCGCGTACCATGGTTGGGCCGCCGATGTCGATATTTTCAATCGCATCTTCCAGCGTGCAATCAGGCTTGGCTACCGTCGCGGCAAATGGGTAGAGATTGACAACCACCATGTCGATCGGGGTGATGTCGTTCTCGGCCATAACCGCATCATCCTGACCACGGCGCGCCAGGATGCCGCCGTGAATTTTCGGATGCAGCGTTTTTACCCGGCCATCCATAATTTCGGGGAAGCCGGTGTGTTCAGACACTTCTTTCACTGCAATAGCATTTTCCTGCAGCAGGCGGAAGGTGCCGCCTGTAGAGAGCAGTTCAACACCATGCTCAGTCAGGCCACGGGCAAATTCTACAATGCCGGTTTTATCAGAAACGCTCAAAAGAGCGCGGCGGACGGGAGTGGCGCTACTGTCAGTCGAGGAAGAACTATCAGTCATGAGAGGATTATCAGCCATGAGAATGCTCGTATGCAGAGTCGAGAATAGAAAATAACAACGCCCCAGGGTTATGGGGCGTCACCTTCGATAAGTCCGTATTGCTTGAGTTTTTTACGCAGGGTGCCGCGGTTCAAGCCAAGCACATCCGCGGCGCGGGTCTGGTTGCCGTCGGTGTGCTCCAAAACGCAGGCGAGTAACGGCGCCTCTACTTCGGCCATCACCATGGCATAAAGGTCGCTGGCTTGGCTGCCATCTAAATGCTCAAAGTAGCGGCGCATTGCCGTTTCAACAGCCTCTCTAAGCGGCTGTGGCGGTGAGCTAGCAGCCGCCGGATCCGCAAGCGTGCCCGTTAAATGGGAGTAGCCTTCGCTGGCACGGGTGTCGCTAGAAGAGTAGGTGTCGCTAGAGAGAAGATCGCGTTCGGTCATGCAGCATGGCTTCCTTTGGCTAGCAAACGTATGGCAGCACCGGGGGCCATCACGTCGTTGATCCAATCAAATTGCGTTTCAGGTGACGCTAACGCATTGAACTGCTGCTTAAGCGCGCGCTGCTGAGGCTGCGTAAAGCGTGGGTCGTCGCTGAGGTACCAGCCGACATGTTTGCGCGCAATACGCACACCCATAGTCGTACCGTAAAACTCATGCAACGCCTCCACATGCCCGTGTAGCACGTGGCGGCGCTCCACAAGGGTGGGCAGAGCCATCCGTTCCCCATGCTGAAGATAGTGGTTAATCTGTTGAAATATCCACGGGTTGCCCTGAGCACCACGGCCTACCATTACTGCATCAGCGCCGGTATAAGCGAGTACCTCGGCAGCTTTTTCCGGACTTGTTATGTCGCCGTTGGCTATCACCGGTATCGAGAGGTGAGATTTTATCTCAGCAATCGTGTCGTACTCTGCCTGTCCAGTATAGCGCTGCTGGCGGTGACGGCCATGTACGGCGAGTGATTGAATGCCTGCTGACTCAGCTAAGCGGGCAATTCGCAGGGCATTGTTTGATTCGGCACACCAGCCGGTGCGAATTTTCAGCGTTACTGGAATGTCGACCGCTGAAACTACTGCGTCAAGAATCTCGGCAACCAAGGCTTCATCGCGAAGTAGCGCCGACCCAGCGGCTTTGTTGCAGACTTTTTTCGCGGGGCAGCCCATGTTGATATCGATGATCTGCGCCCCCAACTCGGCATTTAGCCGCGCTGCCTGCGCCAGCATTTCAGCATCGCCACCGGCGATTTGTACCACGCGCGGGTCGGGCTCTCCACGATGGTCCATCCGTAGCTGCGATTTACGCGTGTGCCATAAGCTGGGGTCTGACGTCACCATTTCACCCACCACCCAGCCAGCCCCCAGCCGCCGACATAACTGGCGGAAAGGCCGGTCGGTGACGCCAGCCATGGGCGCGAGAATTACCCGGTTGGGTAATGCATACGTTCCAATGGTGACGGGCTCATTGGTGGCTAGTGTATTGGCTACAGTCATGGCGTTAGGCTTTATGTGTGCTGGGCTAGCGGCGAGTAGGCGATTCAAGGGGGCATATGATACGCCTACTCGGTGATGGGGTGAAGGCTGTTTGCCGCTTTAACGCGGACGTTGGCCGTTAAGTCGCACCCAGCCTTCGCGAATCACTGGCTCCTCCATGGCGATTCCCTGTGCGGCATAGGCTTCATAAACCTCATTGGCCTGATTCGCCAAGATGCCAGATAGCGCAATGCGGCCGCCAGGGGCCACATGCCCGGCAATCATAGGAGCAAGCTCGACTAGCGGTCCCGCTAAAATATTGGCAGTCACAACAGGATAGCCGCCACCATCGCTTAACTGCTCTGGGTAGTAGAGCGTTAAATCCGGCTCGGCAATACCGTTACGCTCGGCGTTGTCACGGCTGGCTTGGAGTGCCTGCGGATCAATATCGGTAGCATCAGCATGGCTAGCGCCCAGCTTGAGCGCAGCGATAGCAAGAATGCCGGAGCCGCAGCCCACATCCAGCACGGTCTGCTGTGTTAAGTGCCCAGCCACGGCCAGTTCATCCAGCCACTCCAAGCACAGCGCTGTGGTCGGGTGCGTGCCCGTACCAAAGGCCAGGCCGGGGTCGAGAATCAAATTAACGGCGTCGGCATGGGGCGGTACATGCCAGCTTGGTACGATCCACAGCCGCTGGCCCATCTGCAGCGGTGTGAAGTCATCCATCCACTCCCGCTCCCAGTCTCGGTCAGCCAGTAGCTCATACTCGATGGTAGGGCAGGGCTCCCCGGGCATCTGTTCGGACCATGCTGCCTCAATACGCTCCAGCATGCTTTCGACGCCCTCTAGGTCATCGTAAAGGCCAGTCAAAATGGTGTCTTCCCAGAGTGGTGTGGTACCACGTTCTGGCTCAAATACCGGATCATCGTGGGCATCCTGAAGGCCAATCGCAGTCGCGCCTTCATCAAGCAGCAGTTCTTCGAGAAGCTCTGCTTGTTCGGGGGCGACATGGGCTTTGAGTTGAAGCCAGGGCATGGAGAGTCTCCGCAGGGCGAATTAAAGACAAATACAGTAAAGCCAGAGTCAGTAAAAACAAAGAAAGTAAAGATAAAGAGGGTAAAGACAAAGACGGGGTGGACATGGCCACCCCGCTGGGCATCACACTTAGCGCTGGAAAGCGTTTGCAGCGCGATTAACTGCTGAGCTTCTTTTCCAAGTAGTGAATGTTGACACCACCTTGACGGAAGTAGCTATCGCGAACCAAATCTTTTTGTAGATCGATATTGGTTTTAATACCTTCCACCAGCAGTTCATCAAGGGCATTGCGCATGCGCGTCAGCGCTATTTCACGGTCGGCGCCCCAGGTGATCAGTTTGCCGATCAATGAATCATAGTGCGGCGGCACGGTGTAGCCGGTGTAGAGGTGGGAGTCCATACGGACACCCAGGCCACCCGGTGCGTGAAATAGCGTTACTTTGCCAGGGGAGGGCATAAAGGTGCGTGAATCTTCAGCGTTAATCCGGCACTCGAAGGAGTGGCCGTTGAGCTTTACATCTTCCTGGCGAATTGACAGTGGTAGACCCGAGGCAATGCGCAGCTGCTCTTTAACGATATCGACGCCGGTTACCATCTCGGTAACAGGATGTTCTACCTGAACGCGGGTATTCATCTCAATGAAGAAATACTCGCCGTCTTCGTACAAGAACTCAAAGGTGCCTGCGCCACGGTAATTGATCTTAATACACGCCTGGCGGCATGCTTCAAGCACTTGGGCGCGGGCTTCCGGGTCCAGGCCTGGTGCAGGCGCTTCTTCAAGCACTTTCTGATGACGACGCTGCAGCGAGCAGTCGCGGTCATAAAGATGGATCGCGTTGCCCTGACCATCCGCAAGCACCTGAACTTCGACGTGGCGCGGCTTTTCGAGGAATTTCTCCATGTAAACCGTGCCGTCACCAAAGGCGGCATGGGCTTCAGTGCGAGTAACGGTGATTGCCGAAAGCAGGTGGCCTTCGGTGTGTACCACACGCATACCGCGACCACCGCCACCGGAAGCTGCCTTGATGATGACCGGGTAGCCAATGCGACGCGCAGTGGCTAAATTGGTCGCATCATCGTCACCCAAGGGGCCGTCTGAGCCTGGAACCGTGGGAACGCCCGCTTCCTTCATCGACTGGATAGCACTGACTTTATCGCCCATCAGGCGAATCGTCTCAGCGCGGGGGCCAATAAAGGTAAATCCCGAGCGCTCAACCTGTTCGGCAAAGTTGGCGTTTTCAGACAAAAAGCCGTAACCGGGGTGAATAGCGGTCGAGTCAGTGACTTCGGCTGCACTGATCAGGGCCGGGATATTTAAGTAAGACTGCGCTGACGATGCCGGTCCAATACACACGGCTTCATCCGCCAGGCGAACATGCATGAGTTCACGATCAGCTTTGGAGTGTACCGCTACGGTTTTAATGCCCAGTTCTTTACAGGCCCGTAGGATACGGAGGGCAATCTCGCCGCGGTTGGCGATAAGTACCTTGTCCAGCATGGGAGAGTCCACCCGTGTTGAAAATGAAGGATTAAGCGATGACGATCATGGGTTGATCGAATTCGACCGGCTCACCATCTTCTACCAGGATGGCTTCCACTACGCCGTCGCGGTCAGCTTCAATCTGGTTCATCATTTTCATGGCTTCAATAATACAAATGGTATCGCCTTGCTTGACGCTATCACCGACTTCTACAAACGACTTGGCGCCCGGCGCTGGGCTGCGATAGAAGGTACCTACCATTGGGGAGTTAACTGCTTCACCACGGTAGCTTGTGCCCTGGGGCTCAGCTTCAGCAGCAGGTGCTGATGCCGGAGCCGGCGCTGCTGCATAGTCAGGCTGCTGCTGTGCATATTGCGGCATGGGCTGTGGCTGCCACGAGGCGCCATTAGGGTGGCGGCTGATACGAACGGACTCTTCGCCTTCCTGAATTTCAATCTCGCTAATATTGGACTCTTCGAGCAGCTCGATCAGTTTCTTAACTTTGCGGATATCCATGGCATAGCCCCATCAATGTCATAAAAGAAGATTATGAGAAATAATCACACAGCAATCGTGACCTATAGGCGGGTTGCTGTGCGGCGCTGCGCGATTCATCTATAGGCGCAGTAAACCAAATTTAAAAATGAGGAGAACGCTGCATGTTAGCGAACGTTACCCCGTTCTCACCCCTAAAAAAGGAAGTTTTTAGCTAATATGGGAGCGGAGTTTGCCGAAAAAGTGCCAGGATGTCCAGCGACAGCCTAAGCCAGTGCTTAAACTGTCGCTGAATGTAGATTTAAACAACTGTTTGACGATATTCGCGTCAAAACGCTGCTTAAGTGCCTTAGTGGGCAAGGCTCGTAGGGTGGTGGCTCAACTATTGGCAAGCCACTGGCTAACGGATTCAAGATGTTCATGCAGTTGGTCGGCGGTGACTTCGCCTTGAATGCGCGCATCACGAATTTCTTCGCCTTGACTGAAAAACAGCAGGCTTGGCGGGCCGAAAAGATTGAACTGATCCAGCAGCTCACGACTTTGTGGATCGGTCTGCGTCACGTCTGCGGCAATTAACGTGTAACCCTCGAATGCCGCTGAAACACGTGGGTCAGGATAGACATCGCGCTCCAGTAGCTTGCATGAAATACACCAGTCAGCCGTAAAGTGAACAAACGCCGGCTTATTAGTACTGTTCGCTTGGGCGATGGCCGCCTCAAGCGCGGTAAGGTTATCGACCTCAACAAACTCAAGCTGTTCCACTTGAGACTCGCCAGACCCAATCGAGGTGGCCGCAAGAGGACGCAGTGGGTTACTGCCACCTTGCGCGGCACCAATGACCAGCAGGACGCCCCACGCAAGCAGCAAAACCCCCAGCGTTTGACGTGCCCGCGGCCACCCTTGCGGTTGATTGAAGTTTAGAGCCCCAAGCGCCAGCGCCGTGCCGATAGCCAGCGCGGCCCATAACAAGAGTGCAACGGAAGCTGCCACCAAGCGTTCGATCATCCAAATTGCCACACCCAGTAGCAACAGGCCAAAGGCAATCTTTACACCATTCATCCAGGCGCCCGAACGGGGTAACAGCGTGGCGCCAAAGGTGCCTACAAAAAGAAGCGGTACGCCCATGCCAAGGCCCAGCGCAAAGAGCACCGCACCACCCATGACTGCATCGCCGGTTGAGGATATAAACACCAGGGCTCCGGCCAATGGCGCGGTGACGCAGGGTGACACCACCAATACTGAGAGCGCACCTGCTAACGCTAATCCCGCTGGGCCACTGCGCTGAGCGCGAGCCTGCCAAGCGTCAATACGGGTGGCTAAGCGGGGCGAGAGATTAAGCGTGAAGGCTCCGAACATCGCCAGCGCAAAGAGCGTGAAGAGTACAGCGAAAGTGATAAGCACAGGTGCCGACTGTAAGCGTGCCTGAAGATTAAGACCGGCGCCGAACAGCCCCATCAATACCCCGACCAGGGCGTAGGTCAGCGCCATGCCCAGCACATAGCTTAACGAGAGGGCAAAGGCGCGTGGGCGGGTGGGGTTCTGGCCGACGACGATGGATGACAGAATCGGAATCATCGGTAATACACAGGGCGTAAATGTCAGCCCTAAACCGGCGATAAAAAACAGCCCCAGCGCCAGCGGCAGGCTAGCATCGCTGATTAGCGCGCTAAAGCGGCTATCTTCGCTTTGAGGCCCTGCGAAGTCACCCTGTGAGGTAGGGGGGACGGTTTCACTAGCGGCGCTATCGCCTTCTTGCCAGTTCGCAAATTGACTGGGCGGCTCAGTCTCACTCGCTTGTAGGCTCAAACGTTCCGGTGGATAGCATAGTCCTGCATCGGCGCAGCCTTGAAAGGTTAACTCAACGTTTAGCGGGCCTGCGTAGGGGGCGCTCAGCGGTACTTCAAACACCACCTGGTCGCGGAAGATGTAAACATCGCCCATGAATTCATCGTTGGTGAACGTGCCTTCGGGGATGTTGGGTTCGCCAAGCGTTATACCCTCGGTCTGACTGGAGACAGCAAACTGATGCCGATAAAGATAGTACTCATCGGTGATGTCGGTACCGATAAAAAGCGTTTCTCCATCGTGCCAAGCGGTAGGCTGAAAGGCTTCCATTACCGGTAAAAATTCATCTTGGTTGCTAGACGATGAAAACCATTGGGCGTGTGCGCTCAGCGGTAACCAACCGAGGAAAAAAACAAGTAAGGGAAATAGGCTCAGGCGTTTAAGAGATAACACGGTGCGTCCTTAATTAATGGCATCGCAAGCTAAGACAAATAGCATACCGCAACCTTGAATCTCTCGCGTATACGCTGCGGTGACGTGACGCGGTCGCTAATGGTGTGTTAATCCTAACAACCTAAAAGGTCGCCCGAAGGCGACCTTTTCACATACACAGAAGCAGCTTTAGAAAACGATTACGCTTTCTGGTAAGCGATAACGGATTTTTCAATCGCTTTGCGCGCAGCGTCAGCGCCTTCCCATGACTCAACTTTTACCCATTTGCCTTTTTCGAGATCTTTGTAGTTCTCGAAGAAGTGGGCGATTTGCTGGCGCAGCAGCTCAGGTAGGTCAGTGACTTCCTGAATGTCATCGTAGAGCGAGCTAAGCTTGGCGTGGGGCACGCAAATCAACTTGGCATCTTCGCCAGCTTCGTCGGTCATGTTTAAAATGCCTACCGGACGAGCACGAATAATGCTGCCGGGTTGAACCGGGTGCGGGGTCACGACCAGCGCATCCAGGGCGTCGCCGTCATCGGCTAGGGTGTGGGGAATAAAGCCATAATTGGCAGGGTAGAACATGGGGGTGGCCATAAAGCGGTCAACGAGTAGTGCGCCCATGTCCTTATCAATTTCGTATTTGATTGGATCGTGGTTGGCTGGAATTTCGATCACCACATAAACGTCGTTGGGGAGATCCTTTCCAGCAGGGATATTATCGAAGTTCATCGTTGATTCCTTGGTAGTACTGTGGCTTGAGTCGTGCAGAGGTTAGGTAATCGTTACAGAGTCGTTGATGGCGAAGAATTATACGAACATGACTACTCGATTACCAATGCGACATAGGTGGGCCGGTGTGGTTTAGCCGTTGCCCTATTATGAGGGAAATCAAAAAGGAGCGCATATAAAAGCGCGCTAATACGATAGAGACGTTTGTTGGGCATCGTTTCTGCTCCGCTGCGTGTATTATAGGCAGCGTTTATTGACAGTGTTGGTTGACAGTGAAGTCCCTCGATCGAGTCGGCAGCCTAGGAGGATGACTTGTCGCACGCCCAGTTGCTCATCAGTTATGGTCAAGCATTTGTCGCGCCGGACCGGCGCCTGCACCGCAGTTCAATGTCAGTTCGCTTTCCTGAAGCGCCGCTGCTGCGCGCCAAAGGTGGCTGTGCCGTTATCAGTGACTCCATCTCACGCAATACGATGGCGAAACAGGCCGGTGATCTAAGCGTGCGTGGCTTTCTGGCCGATTACTTCTCCACCCCTGATCATTGGGATGTCAAAACCTCGGCGACACGCGTGTTGCGAGCACTTAATAGCTGGTGCTATAGCCAGAGCCAGCATGTTAAAGAGGGCAGCTTTGTTTCTTCTATGTCGGCCATCGTGTTTCGTGGTCGTGAAGCCCATCTGTTTCATATGGGCGATACGCTGGTGTTCCGTTTGCGCGGGGCCGAGTTTGAGCAGTTGAGTCGTGATCATGTCACCGACTTAGGGGGGTACCGTTATCCTTCCCGCGCGTTGGGTATGGATGGCAGTGTTGATATCGATTACACCCATATAGCGCTCAAACAGGGCGACCTGTTTCTGTTCACCACTCAGGGTGTGCGCGGTACGCTGCTGCCTTCCGACTATGTGCGCTTGATCCGCCAAGACGCCAGTGATCTGGATGCCGCCTGCGAACGGCTTGCCGATGAGGCGAAGCAGCGCGCCCAGGATCGTGGCTACGGTGGCGATCAGTTCTGCTTCCAGTTGGTGCGAATCGATGAGTTGCCTGACGAAGTGACAGAGCATCCTGGTCAGCTTTATGGCGACCTGCCGATTCCGCCAGAACTGGCGCCGGGTGAGCGTTTAGATGGCCTTGAAGTACTCGCTGTGCTGTCACGCACGGCGCAGTCGCGGGTTTATCGCGTTCGCGATGTGCATAGCGAGCGTGAAATGGTTATGAAAGCACCTAGCCCGGAGCTTTCGTTGCGCAACGCCTATCTGGAGCACTTCTTGCTTCAGCAGTGGGTGGTTGAGCGCGTCAATTCGCCGTTTGTGGTCAAGGTGATGGAGCCGTCGCGGCCGCGCCGTTATCTCTATTACCTGATGCAGCACATTGAAGGTGAAACGCTGCGACAGTGGGCTGAACGTCATCCTCAAGCCAGCTTAACGCAGCGCTTAGACATTGCTAACCAGCTGGGTAAGGCGGTGCAGGCACTGCATCACCGGGAAATTATTCACCAGCAGATTAACCCCGATAATATCCTGATCGACCCGCACGGCAAGCTGGTGCTTACTGATTTTAGCGCCTGCCATATGCGCGATGGTGAAGCGCATCGCCATTCGGGGGAGTTGCTCCGCCAAATTGGCTTTAACGAGCACACCGCCCCTGAGTATGCGTTGGCCGACAGTATTGGTCGGCGCAGTGACCAGTACTCGCTGGCATCCACGACTTACTGGTTACTGACTGGTGCCTTGCCCTATACCTTGACGCCTAATCGTCTGCGCAGCCATACCGATCTTGAAGAATTAACCTACCGCAGCGCCCGAACAACCAATCCTGAAATATCTCAGGACTTGGACGATGCGCTACGCCGCGCTTTGGATCCGCAGCGGGCTCTGCGCTTTAGGCGCCTATCGGAGTTTTTGCATGCCCTTAGGATTCCGCTGGGGCGGTTGCCGAACCGGGAAGAGAGCCGCCAGGAGCCGCGGCGTTTCTGGCAGGGGGTAGCAGGTATATTGCTATTGCTGCTCGTGCTTTCCTGGCTGTTGCGTTAGTAATCAGCCATGTGAAACGGGGCGATGAATAGCTTCATCGCCCCGTTTTTTATTGCCGCATAGCTGTTTCGCTGCGTGCGCGGTTTACAGCGTAAAAGTAGGCAGCTTGCGCTCTGCTTTTGCCAGTTTCAGCTTGGCCACTTTCGGCAGGCCATTCTCAAACGGGGGGAAATCCTCGCCCTGAATCAATGGTGAGAGGTAATCCCGGCACGTCTGGGTAATGGCAAAGCCGTTGTCGCTGATAAAGTCGCGGGGCATAAATTTCTCTTTATTGGCCACCTGAGACAGCGGGGCGGAGATGACATCCCACTGGTAAGGTGACTGAGAAATGCGCCGAATAGCGGGCATCATGGCATTTTTGCCTGCTAGCGCCAGCGTCACCGCTTCACGGCCGACTGCGTAGGCTTGTTCAACGTCGGTTTTGGAAGCCAAGTGGCGCGCCGCGCGCTGTAGATAATCGGCCACTGCCCAGTGGTACTTGTAGCCCAAATCCTGCTTGATCATACCCGCAAGTGTGGGCGCTACGCCGCCCAGCTGGCGGTGGCCAAAGGCATCGGTATTACCTGCATCGGCTAAGAAAGTGCCATCTTCGTAGCGGGCGCCTTCAGAAACCACGATCACGCAGTAGCCATATTGTTTAACGCTTTCTTCAACCCGCGCCATGGCCGCTTTACGGTTAAACGGAATTTCCGGGAAGATAATCATGTGCGGCGGCTCGCCTTCGCCTTCGCCCGCTAAACCACCAGCAGCGGCGATCCAGCCCGCGTGGCGGCCCATGACTTCAAGCACAAATACCTTGGTGGAGGTGGCGCACATGGAAGCGATATCCAGCGAGGCTTCCAGCGTAGAGGTCGCAATGTACTTGGCGACACTGCCAAAGCCTGGGCTGTTATCGGTAATCGGCAGGTCATTATCCACGGTTTTAGGCACATGGATCGCGGTAAGCGGGTAGCCCAGTTTCTCGGAAAGTTGTGAGACCTTTAAGCAGGTATCGGCACTATCGCCGCCACCGTTGTAGAAGAAGTAGCGAATATCGTGAGCTTTAAAGACTTCGATTAAGCGCTCGTACTGGGCGCGGTGAGTATCAATGTCTTTAAGCTTATAACGGCAAGAGCCGAAAGCCCCGCCTGGCGTGTGGCGCAAGGCTGAAATCGCTTCGTCACTCTCTTGGGTAACGTCGATTAGGTCTTCCGTTAACGCCCCGATAATGCCGTTATGACCGGCATACACCTTGCCAATCTGATCGGGTGCTTGACGACAGGCTTCGATAACGCCACAGGCACTGGCGTTGATCACGGCGGTGACGCCACCGGATTGGGCGTAAAAGGCATTATGCTGGGCCATGGAAACGTCTCATCTCCTGAAAATGGATAAAGTTAATCGATATCGTTTTATCACCGCCAATCACGCGCTAACCGGCATTGTCGGTGTTAAAGCACATTGCTGTAATGCGGCAAAGTTTAGCGTAAAGCCTGGTTTTCTGCATTAGAGGCTCTCTGCATTACTGCCTCTATGCATGAGTAATGCATCAGCGGCTAGGCGGCGGATGCCAGGTTCTACTCTGTGCCATCCATCTCTTGCTCGCGCTGGGCAAGCTGCCAGCCGCCCAAATCTTTATAGCGATTCACCATGGAGCAAAATAGCTCAGCAGTTCGCTCGGTATCGTAACGGGCGGAGTGGGCAGCTTTATTATCAAACTCAATGCCAGCAGCACGGCAGGCGCGGGCAAGCACAGTTTGCCCATATATCAAGCCAGCCAGCGTGGCGGTATCAAAACTAGAAAACGGGTGAAAAGGATTGCGCTTAATGCCACAGCGATTCACCGCCGCGTTCAAGAAGCCTTGATCGAACGCTGCATTATGACCAACTAAGATGGCGCGAGTGCAATCGTGAGCTTTGATTGATTTACGTATCGGGCGAAAAATTTCATTGAGTGCTTCAGCTTCGCTAAGCGCGACCTGGCTGCGCAACGGGTCATCCAGGTTAATGCCGGTAAAATCGAGTGCCGACTGCTCAACATTCGCTCCTTCAAAGGGGTGAATGTGGTAAGCATAGGTGGCATCAGGCAGCAGGTTGCCTTCTGGATCCATGGTCAGCGTAACGGCAGCAATCTCAAGTACGGCATCACCTTGGGCATTAAATCCCCCGGTTTCTAAATCAACGACCACCGGCAGGTAACTGCGAAAACGTTGGGCCATTAATTCGCGGGCAATTGCCTCGCTCATGCAGCTCTCCTTATGTTCAAGCGAGTAATAGTCTTCAAGCGAGTAGTAGTAAAGCGAGTAACCATTCGACATTAGCGGCAAGCCGCCGCTTTGAATGGGGTGATTCTAGCAGCTTTAGCCCCCAGGCGTCGTTGACGGTATTCGCTGGGCATTGAGAACGCTATACTCAACGTCTGTCTCAAAGATCTATCTCAACGGTCGGTCGCAAAGAGCTCTCGCATCAGCCAAGTGTGAATGGCTAGCGTGGTTTTGTTTTATCAATTTCTTATGGTCAATGAGGAGCAAAGAATGTCCGATGTCAAAAAGGTTGTGCTGGCATATTCAGGCGGCCTGGACACATCCGTCATCGTTAAGTGGTTGCAAGAAACTTACAACTGCGAGGTAGTGACTTTTACTGCCGACATCGGTCAGGGCGAAGAGGTCGAGCCAGCGCGTACCAAGGCGCAAGCCCTTGGTGTAAAAGAAATTTACATCGAAGACCTGCGCGAAGAGTTTGTGCGTGACTACGTTTACCCCATGTTCCGCGCTAACACGATTTATGAAGGTGAGTACCTGCTGGGTACCTCTATCGCTCGGCCATTGATCGCCAAGCGCTTGATCGAAATTGCCAATGAAACCGGCGCCGACGCTATTTCTCACGGTGCTACGGGTAAAGGTAACGACCAAGTTCGCTTTGAGCTTGGCGGCTATGCCCTTAAGCCCGGCGTGAAAGTCATCGCCCCATGGCGTGAGTGGGACTTAACCTCTCGCGAAAAGCTGATGGCGTACTGCGAAGAGCATAAAATTCCGGTCGATTTTGCCAATAAAAAGAAAAAATCGCCTTACTCCATGGATGCCAACTTACTGCATATCTCTTACGAGGGCGGTATTTTGGAAGATCCTTGGGCCGAAGCCGAAGACGACATGTGGCGTTGGAGCGTCTCTCCTGAAGCCGCACCCGATACCCCTACCTACGTTGAACTGACGTATGAAAAGGGTGATATCGTGGCCATCGACGGCGAGCCGTTGAAAGCCCACGAAGTGCTAGAAAAGCTCAACAAACTAGGTGGCGACAACGGTATCGGCCGTTTGGATATTGTTGAAAACCGCTATGTGGGCATGAAATCTCGTGGCTGCTATGAAACGCCTGGCGGCACTATTATGTTGCGCGCTCACCGTGCGATTGAGTCGCTAACGCTAGACCGCGAAGAAGCCCACCTGAAAGATCAGCTGATGCCGAAATACGCGGAAGTGATCTACAACGGTTACTGGTGGAGCCCAGAGCGTCGCATGCTGCAAGCGGCCATTGACGAGACCCAAAAGAATGTAGCGGGTGTCGTGCGTATGAAGCTCTATAAAGGCAATGCTACCGTGGTTGGTCGCAAATCTGATGAATCGCTGTTTGATGAGTCAATTGCGACATTTGAAGATGACGAGGGCGCTTACAACCAGAAAGATGCCGAAGGCTTTATTAAGCTGAATGCTCTTCGCCTGCGTATTGCCGCTGGCAAAGGCCGTAAGCAAAGCTAGTAAAACCTAGTTAATTATAAAAGCGTATATCTTGTCAGGGCGGCAGCTATTAGCTGCCGCCCGGCATGTTAAGGAGCCACTATGTTAAAAAAATTATTATCTGGCCTCTTTGGTAGTGATCGTCAGGCTGCGCCAGGCGATACCACCAAAGCGGCTGATGCCGTGGAATACAAAGGTTATGAGATTGTATCTCAGCCGGACGATCAAAGCGGCCAATACCGCGTCAGCGGTTGGATTCGTAAGGCTGATGCCAGCGGTGAAACCCTTGAACACCGTTTTGAGCGTTCCGATATGCTGCCAGGTCGCGAGGCGTGTGATGCCATGATGGTCACTAAAGCGCAGCGCTATATCGATGAAGTAGGGGAGGCAATGTTCGAGCCTGACCCACGTCGTGCTGGCGACAGCGAGTAATAAAGCCGATACCAACGTTAGTAAAGGAGAGGCGTATGCGTGTGGTGCACCAAGCCTCACCCTGGCGCGCTCTATTTGATCAGCATGGCCGTTTAAATACCGTGGCGCTCGACGCGCCGCTACAGCAACTCTTTTCTAAACTCTCCTCGCCGCCAACATCTTTTGCCAACGCCCCAGCATGGCAATTCTCCTTGGTTGAAACGCTGGTGCATTACGATTTACCCCCGTGGCGTATTAGCCAAATTATTAGTGATCACAATGCTTGGCTATACCGGCGCGCTATTGCCCAGTCGCTAGAAGAGATGCAGGCGCAAGGGTGGGGCACACCGCCGGTCGATTACTGCGTGTTGATGCTAGGTTCGGCGGCCCGCTATGAAAGCCTGCTGGGCCCTGATCAAGATAATGCGATGATTATCGATGATTACCCCGACCACCGACACGTTGAGATTGACGGCTACTTTCAAGCCCTGGGCGAACGGTTTACCCAGCGTTTGGATGATGCGGGCATCCCGCTTTGCCATGGCCATGTGATGGCCCGTTGGCCAATGTGGCGCAAACGCATGAGCGAGTGGCGAAAGCAGCTGGAAATCTGGAGCGCTGACCGCCGGGTGAAGCGTGTTCAGCAGACCAATATCTTGCTCGATTTTTCCCCCATCGCTGGCAATTCAGCACTTGCCGCGCAACTGGGGGATAGCATCGCTGAGATACTCCCTAACGCATCGCTTTATATGGATGAAATGGCGGCGCTATTGAATGAGCTGCCGGTAGCTTTGAACCGCTTTGGGCGGCTCGCCTCGAGTCCACGCCTTGAGGCTCCTCACGAGCAAGCCATTAATCTGAAACTTCAGGGCCTATTGCCTTTGATTAGCGCTGCGCGTTTGTTCTGCCTGCGTTACGGGCTGCGCGACATAGCCACCCGCGAGCGATTGATCGCGCTCAGTCATATGGGAGATGGTGCGCTAACGTCGGCTGAATCGGCGTTGCTTATAGCCGCTTTTGAGCGTCTACAGCAACTCTTATTAGATCAGCAGCGTTACAACAGAGCCCGTGGCCAAGCCGCAGACGCCTGGGTGGATCTTCGCCGCCTGCGTGAAGACGAGCGCCTGCTATTAAAGTTTGATCTGCAGCAGATTAGAGCGTTTGTTCAGCGCGCCAAAAGTGGTTAGCGGAAAGTTCTTGGCGGAAAGTTCTTAGCTGAATAGGATCAAGCGTGGGTGTCATCCGGCGCCGCGGGTAGCTCCAGTGTTAAACAGGCACCGCCAAGCGTTTTGGCATCCTCAACCCAGAGTCGTCCACCCAGATGAGCGATAATTCCACGGCTAATGGGTAGTCCCAAGCCGCTCCCTCTGGGCCGTCCTCTTGGAATATCATCGTCTTGCTGTATCTGATGGAATTTTTCAAATACCCGTTCACGCTCCTCCGCGCTAATCCCGGCCCCGTTATCCTCCACGCTTAAACGGAAATGGCGGCGATGGCGATAGAGCGACAGGCGTACTTGAGGCTGGTGTCGATCGGCAAACTTACTAGCATTATCAAGCAGGTTAATAATCACCTGTTCTAAACGATCATGGTCACCAACCACCATCGCTGGGTCTGCTTCTAAATGAACCTCTAGCTGGATACCACGCTCTTGGTGCAAATGCGCAATGGCGTCAATGCTGTGCCGGATAAGAGCGGCAAGATCCAGTGGCACCGGGTTAAGCGTTAAACGGCCACTTTCCAGGCGGGCAAGGTCCAGTATTTCTTCGATTAAGCGTGAGAGCCGTTGACTTTCGAGAACGATGACACCCAGAAAATGCTGTCGTTTTTCATCGGGCAGCTGGCCGCTATCGCGCAAAATTTCAGCAAAGGCGCGGATGGAGGTAAGCGGTGTGCGGAGTTCATGACTGACCATGGCGACAAACTCATCTTTTAAACGATCCAGCTCCCGCAGCCGTTCATTAGCGCTGCGTAACTCTTCGCCGATTTGGACGAGCTCTTGGGATTTCTGCTCTAAGCGGCGGTTGTACTCAAGGGTTTGCGAGGTGGTATCCAAAATACTAAGGATCGACTCAATATCCAGCGCCTCGCCGCGAACCACTGAGTTGATCAACACCCGCGCTGAAGAGCTGCCCAGAGCCCCCGCCAATGCCTGCTCTGCACGTGTAATCAACTCAGCGGCAGCGGGCTCGTCTGCTACAAATGCGTCTTTGGTACTGCTGAACACCCGTCGGGTGGTGTGAGCCCCCAGATAGCGAATCAAAAGCTCTTTAAGCGCCCCCTGGGTGGTTTGCCCGCGCCATAATGACGTCGAGAGCGATGTTGTTTGCAAATTAGGGTGCATTGCTTCGGTGAATAGCGCCGCCTGGGTTTGCTCCAGGGGCGTTGGGCGGGTAAACAGCGAAACACCGACCAGCAACCCGACGTTGACCAGCATGCTCCAGAGCAACGAGTGGGTGTAAATATCCCAATTTTCGAGTCCAAACAACGCATAGGGTTTCAACCAGCCGATTCCCCATGGCCCGTTTGTAAGTAGTGCGGTATCCAACCAGCCCGACTGGGCAAAGCCCGGCAACAGTAGCGTATAGCACCACACCAAGAAGCCGGCGATTAAGCCTGCCGTGGCGCCCTGGCGAGTCGCACCACGCCAGTAAAGGCCTATCAATAACGCAGGTGCAAACTGTGCCGCACCTGCAAAAGAGACCAAGCCGATGGTGACCAGACTGTATGAGTCGCCAATGAGCGCATGGTAGAGATAACCCAGCAGTAGAATAAGCACGATAGCGACCCGGCGAATTCCCAGTAGCCAACCGGCAAGCTCGCCTTTGGTACTTAAGTGCAAGCGCCGTGAGCGCAGCAGCAGTGGCATCACCAACTGGTTGCTGACCATTGTGGAGAGGGCGATTGTCTCGACAATCACCATACCGGTTGCCGCTGAAAGCCCCCCGATAAAGACCAGTAGCGGCAGTCCTTCTAGACCTTCTGAAAGCGGGAGCGTCAGAACAAAGCTATCCGGGTCGCCTGCGCTCGCACCTAGCAGCAGGCCCGCCAAGGCGATAGGGATCACGAACAGGTTGATCAACAGCATATAGAGGGGAAATAACCAGCTTGCTCTCGCTAAATGCTGCTCATCGACATTCTCAACTACCAGCACCTGAAACTGGCGGGGAAGCGTTAAAAAGGCCAGGAAGGCGAGCACCAGCATGCCCACCCAACCCGTGACGCCGCCAGGAACGCTGTCTAACCGCATGCTATCGACCAGCGCTGGCGTGGCTGCTACCTGCGCAAACAGCGCCGCGGGGCCTTCAAACATCACAAAGACCACGAACACACCGACGGCCATAAAGGCGATCAGCTTCACCAGGGATTCCAGCGCGATTGCGGCCACCATGCCCTCGTGGCGTTCGCTGGCATCCAGGTGGCGGGTGCCAAAGAGAATAATAAACACCGCCAGTACCAGAGCCACCCAGAGCGACTTATCCATCCAAAAGTGTTCATCGACCAGTGTGGTGTCGGCCGCTTGTGGGTAGTTAATGAGCACCGCGTGGCTAACGGTAATGGCCTTTAACTGCAGGGCAATATAAGGCGTGATACTGATAAGCGCCATTAAGGCCACCAGTGCGCCTAAGCTGGTACTTTTGCCGTAACGGGCACTGATAAAATCGGCAATGGAAGTAATGCGCTGGCGGGCGGCAATGCGCACCATCTTGCGGACCACGAAGGGTGCCAGCAGCATGGCGAGTGTGGGGCCAAGATAGATGAGCAAAAAGCTGGGGCCATACTCCGCGGCACGCCCCACGCTGCCGTAGAAGGTCCAGGCGGTGCAGTAAACGGCAATGGAGAGGGCATATACCGTGGGCGAGCCGATCAGCGATCGCCCCTGCTCGGCCCGCCGGTCGCCCCAGGCCGCGACCACAAACAGCAGTGCTAAATAGCCAAAGGCAGTGCCTAGGATGACGGCGTCAGTACGCATCATCAGCGATCCGCACGGTATTCCATTAGCCAAGCCGTCAAACCGATGACGACTGCCCAAGCGCAAAACAGATAGAGCGGTAACCAGCCGACGTTAAAGGAGGGTAGACGGTCTACCACGATAATCAGTGGTGGGCAGAACAGCAGTAAGGCGACCGCTACCAGGGCCATTAAGCGTTCGGTTTGTCGCGATTTAGTGCCTGTCTTTTTCATGCCGCTACGTCCTTCATAAGGCACTCGCATCCTGTCGGTCAAAAGCATTGGCTTGTAGTGTTAACAGCTGTTCCAGGGTATCGACGCCGCGGGCCTCTAAGCGTGGCAGCAGGGCTAGCCAGAGTTCTGCGGTCACCCGAGCATCGCCTAAGGCAGTGTGGCGGGTGCCGGGGGGGAATGCCAGATCGTAGCGCTGGGCAAGGCTATCCAAGTCATGACCGTCCAAGGCTTCGTCCAGCGCTCGTGAAATCAGCAGAGTGTCGATGACGGGAATATCAAAAGCGACGCCTTTATGACTGATGGCGAGCAGATCAAACGCGGCATTATGAGCCAGCAAGACGGCTTCGCCTACAAAGTCACGAAAGCGGGTAAGCACGATATCCAGCGGTGGTGCACCAATGACATCGGCATCGGTAAGGCCGTGAATGGCCGTACTGGCGGCCGGAATAGGCCGCTGAGGATCGACTTTTTGATCGAAGGCCTCGCTTGCCAATAGCCGCGCGTTGACCACGCGACAGGCACCAAGACTGATCACCGTGTCGCCTCTACGTAGCTCAAGCCCGGTGGTTTCAGTGTCAAACGCCACGACCTCCAAGCTGCGCAAGGAACGACTCGCAAGCGCTTCATCCGGCGGCGGGAGGTCGGCAATGCCAAAATCATGAAACTCGGGGCGTGGTGGTGCGGTTTCCCGTGGGGCACCAACGCGTTCAACGGCAGGGAGTGGAAGGCGTAGGCGGGCATGCACACCATCATCGTCGGCCAGACTCCAGATGTCGCTGGCGTGTTGGCGCAGTACGTCGGCAACACTGGGCGTTAGAGGTAGCGAGTTGAGTGGTTGCTGGCGCCACTCCGCCAATTCATGTTCGGGGATCGCTTTGCCGCGCCAGATAAGGTCTAAATAGACACGCTTATTGCCTAGGCATATCTCGCCTTCAAAGCCACTCTCGGGAAGGTGGGTATTGAGGTGCTTCACTAATGAGTCGAACAGCGCAATCAGGGCGGGGGCATCGCCTTTAAACCAAGCGGGCATGCCCACTGGGGTAATCAAACGGTGCTCGGGATCTAGGCGTTCATCCAGGGCTTGCCAGAAATCGTTCGACCACATCGGCGTTAAGCGCTCGCCCTGATGCTGCATGTCGTCGAGCAGTTGGCCGATCTTAGCCACGTTGTCGCCTAATGTGATGCCTTCCTCATGAATAACGCGCTCAAACCGTTGACGCAGCAATGAAGTGCTGGCGTCGTTTTGATGGCGCAGTTGAATCAACGCATCGGCGGCACTGGTTAGGCTGGCGGTATGCTGGCGCAGCGGTGTCAGCATATCGGCCAATTCGGCTCTTACGCCCATTTCACTCGACCACGACGCCGTTGCATCACCAAATGTAAGCAGTGTTTCGCCATCGCTACCCGGCACGCGGCGCAGAATAACCTTTAGCCACCGGTTATCGCAGGGGGCGAGCAGCTCTCGCGGGGAGCCGTCGTTAGGCAGTTGGCTGAGTGCTTGCTGTAAGCTAGCAACCGGAAGCAGTGCTTCGAGGCGCTTACCTAAACCTAGCCCGGTATTGCCGATAAAAAAGTCTTCTGCCGCTTGATTAAACAGCATCACACGACGGTGGTGGTCACATAGCAGCAGCGGTGTTTCGAGTACTTGCAGCAGTGTTTCCAGCTCCTGGCGAATGCGTGCCGCGCTGCGGGCGCCGTCGGCGTGGGCGGTAGCGAGGCGGCTGCGATCTTCGCGCCAGCTTTCGCGTACACGGCGTAAATCTGGCCCCAGCCCTTTTAGCCAACCCTCGGGTGGGTGTTCGTCACGGGCGTCGGGATTGGCAACCAAGCGCGCCAGCTGCACCTGTAAATGACGTAGCGGTGTAAACAGCATGCGTTCAAGCACTAAGCCCGCCAAAAACAGTGTCGCGCCACCGGAAAAACTGCCTAGCCATAGCGCCATTCGGGTGATACCCGTAGGCGCGAGCTGAGCATCCAACCAGGCGGCAAAAATAGCCCCACCCAATAGGCTGATACCGCTGAGCGAGAGCCATAGGCCAATCAGGCGCTGGCGTTTGGGCAGCCCACCACGGGTCATGGCTGCTCCTTAATGAGTAGCGCTTTGACTTTTTCCACCAAGGATTGGGTGGAAAAAGGCTTGGTAATGTAGTCATCAGCGCCCAACGCCATGCCTTTTTCACGCTCTACATCGCGGCCGTGAGCAGTGAGCATAATAATCGGTAGTTGGGCGGTGGCTTCTTCGTTGCGCAGGCGCTCTAAAACGTCAAAACCGCTAATCCCTGGCAGGCTGATATCGAGCAGGAGTAAATCGGGCTGGCTGTCGTTAACACGTGCTAACGCCTGTTCACCATCTTCGGCAGTCACTACCTCAAACCCTGCTTGCTCCATCAAGAACTCGAGCGATAGAACAATGTTGGGTTCGTCATCGACGACGAGCACTTTGACCATGGTGTTCTCCAGCTTTTATTTGTTTTAACGATGCATGCTTGCAGTCTAGATAGATCGGGACAGTCAGCCAAGGCGACCTTGGCCGAATGCACCGGCAATCAAACCGCTAGCAGCGAGCAATTGAGCTTGGTTTGGTATACTGCTTAGCTCTGTGCCATGGCTTAGGCTTTGAACGAAAACTGCCTGTGCTCGCCGATACGGCGTTAAAAATCATCTCAAAATACTCATTTACTACCCGTAAACTCCGTTTTTTCGTTGATTTTTGCCTTGTTTAGGCTTCGCTTGCCGACTTTTCGTACAAACCCTCACGTGTTATGGCTGACTACTGATCTGCTGCTAAGGCTGTCGATGCGCGTACTACTGTTATCCGCCTACGAAGCGGTGAGTCATCGCTATTGGGCGCAAAGTTTAATGGCGCAGCTTGATGAGGTGTCGTGGACGCTTTTGTCCTTACCTCCACGCCATTTTGCCTGGCGTATTCGCGGCAACCCACTGAGTTGGATGTTGAAAGAGCACGATACCCTTAGTCAGTCGTATGAGGTGGTGCTTGTCACTTCGATGGTTGATCTGGCGACCCTGATCGGATTGTTTCCGCACCTTGGTCGAGCTAAAAAAATCGTCTACTTTCACGAAAACCAGTTTGCTTATCCCGAGTCTAGCGATCAAATACCCCAAGTAGAGGCCAAAATGGTTAATCTCTACACGGCGCTAGCGGCCGATAGCGTGGTATTTAACAGTGCCTACAATCGGGACTCCTTTATTGATGGTGCACGAGCTTTTCTGAAAAAAATGCCGGAAAACCTACCCGCAGCAAAGCCACTGGAAGCGCTGCGCGAGCGGTCTCAGGTTTTACCAGTGCCCATCCCTGATAGTTCAGCATCTCGACAGCACATGGCTGTTCAAAAAACAGTGCCACAGCGCATTGTCTGGAACCACCGCTGGGAGTATGACAAAAATCCTGATGACTTCTTTGCCGTGCTGTTCGCGTTAAGCGATGCCGGGGTGGCGTTTGAACTGGCAGTGCTGGGACAGCGCTTTCGCCAAACCCCGGCCATTTTTGACGAGGCCGAGCAGTGCTTAGCCAAGCATATTGTGGCTTGGGGCCCCCAGCCTGAGGAGATGTATCGCGAATTGCTGGATAGCGCAGGCATCGTGGTTTCGACTACCTGGCATGAGTTCCAGGGCTTGGCGATTATGGAGGCGGCTCAGCGCGGTGCGCTACCCCTGGTGCCGGATCGGCTCTGCTTCCCGGCGCTTTATCCCTCTGCCTATCGTTATGACGGCACACGTGAAGGCCTGTATGAGCGGCTGCATGCTTGGCTAACCGATCCTGCAGCTCGTCCAGAGCCGCTTGATACCACAGCCTGGGAATGGCCTGCCTGGCGCGATGCTTACCGAGCGCTAATAGAGCGCTCGTAATACGCGCTCTATCTACGCACTCATTCTGCGCACTCTATCTGAGTGTTACCCAAGCTCGGTCTTATCTTTATAGTCGCACAGATCTTCGATAATGCAGCTACCGCAGCGGGGCTTGCGGGCGATGCAGGTATAGCGGCCGTGCAGAATCAGCCAGTGGTGAGCATCTTGAAGAAAGGCTTTGGGCACATGACGCAGCAATTTTTGCTCCACCTCAACAACGTCTTTGCCTTTGGCGATACCGGTGCGATTGGATACCCTGAAAATATGCGTATCCACCGCCATGGTGGGCTGGCCGAAGGCCGTATTGAGAATTACATTGGCAGTTTTACGACCAACACCCGGCAAGGCTTCTAACGCCTGGCGAGTGTTGGGCACTTCGCCACCGTACAGGTTGACCAGCATATGGCAGGTTTTCATCAGGTTTTCGGCTTTGGTGTTGTATAAGCCGATGGTTTTGATATGCGCTTTAAGCCCATCAATCCCCAGGTCGATGATCCCCTGTGGCGTATTGGCAACAGGATACAGACGTGCGGTTGCCTTGTTGACGCCTACATCGGTAGCTTGAGCGGAAAGCAACACCGCGGCCAGCAGTTCAAAGGGCGTGTTCCAGTTAAGCTCGGTAGTGGGATGCGGGTTCTCTGCCTGAAGGCGAGCAAAAATTTCATGACGCTTTTGGGCATTCATGGCGGGTCTCATTATTTAAACGACAGTGGTTAAAAACATTAGTTAAAAAACAGTGGCTTATACGCAGTGATTAAAAACGCTATTTAATCGTACCGGTTACCCGCACACGGCGATCAACTCGGGTTTCAATGGCTGCCGGACGAGCGCGCGCTGCACTGCGTTGATCGATGGCATTTTTCAATGCGATCAACATGCCCGCCACAAAGAAAGCGCCTGGGGGCAGCACAAAAAACAGAAACTGGTAATCGTCGGCAATCGTCAGTTGCCAATTAGCGGCTTGGGGTCCAAACAGCAGCGCCATGTCGCTGAACAGCGTGCCTTGGCCGAGTAGCTCGCGCAGGGCGCCCAGCAGCACCAGTACGGCGCCAAATCCTAGCCCCATCATAAAGCCATCTATGGCTGCTGGAATGACCGGTTGGCGGGAGGCAAAGGCATCCGCGCGGCCTAAAATGGCACAGTTGGTGACAATCAGCGGAATAAAAATCCCCAGCACCTGGTAGAGCGGGTAGGCGTAGGCAGCCATCAGCAGCTCAGCGCATGTCACAAAGGCGGCAATCACCATCACGAACGCGGGCAAGCGCACCGCGCTGGGTACCTGGTGTCGAATCATTGAAATGGCGGTGCTAGCGCTAACCATTACCAGCAGCGTGGCAAGCGCCAAGCCCAGCGCATTCACGACACTGCCACTAACGGCTAACAGCGGGCAGAGCCCCAGCAGTTGAACCAGTGCTGGGTTGTTCGACCACAGCCCATCCCGGGCCAGTTGGCGCCATTGGCTCATCTGCTTGTTTTTCACGAGCGTGGCTCCTCAAATGTTATCGGTAATGGTGTATTAGCGGCGTACTCCAAGGCTTTATGAACGGCGTTAACCACGGCTCTGGGGGTGATCGTTGCGCCGGTAAACGCATCAAACTGGCCACCATCTTTAGTTACCGCCCAGCCCTCTGGTGGCAAACTATTTAGCCCCAGGCCATCAAAGTGGGTGATCCAGTCGCTGCGGCTGCGCTCAATATCATCGCCTAGCCCGGGCGTTTCCTGGTGTTGGGTGACGCGCACACCGCTAATGCGCTGCTGCTTATCAATCCCGATCAGTAGGCGAATTTCGCCGTTATAGCCTTGCCGGGTGACCACCGGAAAAATGACGGCACTGTGTTTATTACTGTTGTCGTTGTCGCTGCCGCTTACCCACCAGCCTTGGCTATCGCTTTTCAACCCCAGTGCTTCTGGGTTAGGAAGCGTAAAGGTGCTTTCTAGCACGCGTGCAACGGGCGTGTTGGCAAGCGTCTGAGGCAGTACTTCTTGAAGCTGACGGTGCTGGTAAGCCAACTGATGGGTCGCTATGCGCTCGGCGGTTAATGCGCGCGTGAGCGCAACGCTACCCGCGGTCACCAGAGCAAACGTGCCCAATGCGAGAGCACCCCGCTGCATGGCTTGAAAGAGCGTCATGGCTGCTCACCCCGGGAGCTTTTTGGCTGCCCCGTCGGGCGTGGCACGCTGTACAGGTCTAGCAGCGGCACGCACAGATTCATCAGCAACACCGCAAACGCCACTGCATCCGGGTAACCGCCAAAGGTGCGAATAATGATAACCAAGGTGCCGATACCGGCTCCATAAAGTAGTTTGCCGCGGCGGCTGGTGGCGGCGGAAACCGGGTCGGTGGCGATAAAAAATGCCCCAAACAGCGTCGCCCCGGTAAGTAGGTGAAAAAGCGGTGAGGCAAAGTGGCTGGGGTCGCTGAGATAAAACAGCGTGGCCAGCACCACTAGGCTACCCAGCATAGCGGCAGGAATGTGCCAACTGATAATCCGCTTTGCCAGCAACAATACGCCACCTGCTAACCAAGCAAGGGCGACCCAGCGCCAAGCACTCAATGTGCTCTCGGGCAGTGGGTGGGTGGCCCAGAATTCGCTGGCAAGCACGGCCTCGCCTTTGTGCTTAAAGGCATCGAGCGGTGTGGCTCCACTTAGGCCATCTAGCTGGCCAGCTGGCAGCGTTCCTGTGATTTGTGCCCACAAGCTCTCCGGTAGTAGTTCTTGGGGGGGAGCCCACAGAGTCATATAGGTTGGGAACGACACCAAAAGCAGCGCATAACCTACCATGGCGGGGTTAAACGGATTGTGGCCCAAGCCACCGTATAACTGTTTAGCGACGATGATCGCCGCGATCATCCCGACACCGATCAGCCACCAAGGGCTTGCGGGGGGCAGCGAAACGCCCAGTAAAACGCCGGTGAGTAGGGCACTTGAGTCATTCAACGTAATACGAACGGGGCGATTACGTAACTTAAGAATGGCGGCTTCTAGCCCAAGGCCAAACGCTGCCGCTAGCATTACATTGCTGAGTACCCCAAGGCCAAAGAAATAGCTCATAGTGGCGATGCCCGGCAGCGTGGCGATGATCACCCAGCGCATTAAATTTGCCGTGGGTGGCACGATAGTAGCGTTTGCACTGGTCACCTGTGAGGCGTGCATCATGCTCATGGTGATTCCTTGCTGGGCTGTTGTTCGCGTGCTTGGGTAAGCTGGACCTCGGTGGCGCGTAAATTTTCCTGGGCGGTGGCAAGCTGCATTTCGAGATCATCAAGAGGCTGTTTGGGGTCTTCCTGGGCAACGCGTGCCAGGGTTTTTTCAGCTTTTTTGACTGACGCCTTGGCGGCGGCATGGGCAATTCGTAGCCCGCGCAAGTCGACCTTTTCACTACTGGCTGCTGCACTAGTGGGCGTTTGACGCTGTTGCGATTTGCGGGCCTCTTTACGTGCCTGTTTCTCCGCCTCTTCCCGCGCCAATCGCGCTTGACGAAACTCAAAGCGGTGCTTGGCATGCTCTGCTTTTACCGTCTCGATTCGCTGCAGGCGGATTCGACTTTTTGCTTCACGATAATCGTCAACCAGGGGGATATGGCTGGGGCAGACGTAGCTGCAAGCGCCGCACTCAATGCAGTCGAAAAGATGATAACGCTCCATCTTGGCATCATCGTTGGCGCGAGCGTACCAGTGGAGCTGTTGGGGTAGCAGCGACACCGGGCAAACGCTTTCACACTCACCACAGCGTATGCAGGGGGATTCCACCGGGGCAGGTGGTAGTTCGGCAATAATTGCAGCTATTAAACAGTTGGTAAGTTTGGTAACTGGCGTATCAAGTGTCAGCAGCGGCGCTCCCATCATGGGGCCGCCCTGAATCACTTGATTGAGCATGGGCTGATTAAGGCCCGCCTGTTCCAGCAGTGCTTTCACGGAGGTGCCTAGTCGCACCCAGCGATTGCCGGGCTGACTGATCGCTTCGCCCGTTAGCGTGACAACCCTGGACACCAGCGGCTGACCATCACGCACTGCATGTAATATTGCCAGCAATGTGCCAGGGTTATGGCACAGCACGCCTACGTCAGCGGGTAAGCCGCCGCTGGGTACCGTTAGATCAAGCAGTTTTTTGATCAGTTGGCGCTCGCCGCCGCTGGGGTAGCGGGTAGAAATCACCTTGAGCTCAACGGTAATCGGGTGGCTATTCTGTATCGCCTGCCGCAGCGCTTCAATTGCCTCGGGTTTGTTATCTTCAATGCCGATAACGATATGCTGCGCGCCGCACAGTTTGGCGCTTATCTGGGCGCCTTCGAGTACGTCGTTAGCGTAGTGGCGTAGCGTGATATCGTCGGCGGTGATATAAGGCTCACATTCGGCGGCGTTGATCACCAAGGTATGAATGTCATGCTGTTCCACTACCCGCGCTTTAATATGGGTAGGGAAACCAGCACCGCCGAGTCCGACAATCCCGCTCTCATTCAAGCGCTCAAGTAGCGCATTGAGTTCGACGCGTTGCCAGTCGAGGCTGGGTAACCGGAGCCACTCATCCTGACCATCGCTATCAATGATGATTTGGGTGGCGTTAACCTCGCTCACCGTTCCGCTAATACTGGCGTGCAGATTACTGGAGATCATGCCTTCGCGCTTGGCAATGACGCTACCTACTTTGACTGTATCGCCCGGCGCGACACAGGGCGTGGCTGGCTGGCCGCTGTGCTGTTGCAGCGGCAGCGTCACTCGGCCAGGTAATGGCGCGTCAATCAGCTCGGCCTGATTCGATCGCTGTTTGCGCTCGGGCGGGTGAATTCCACCGGGGAAATCAAAGGTGGTCGACATCAAGACACCCCTGGTGCGGGTTGGCGGTCACTGGCAATCATGTTTGAAGAGTGCGCTGTTACCGGTTGCCATTGGGTGAGCGGTGCCGTGCGTGGCAGCATATCGATACAGTCTACGGGGCAAGGGTCAAGGCACAGATCGCAGCCGGTACACTCATCCTCAATCACGGTATGCATTAACTTAGCCGCACCAATAATCGCATCGACCGGGCAGGCTTGAATGCACTTGGTACAGCCGATGCACTCCTCTTCACGAATAAATGCCACTTTTGCCACGCTTTGAGCTTCGCCGTCCAGGGGCTCAGGCTCCCGGCCTAATAGATCAGCGAGGGCGTGGATCGTCGATTCGCCACCTGGCGGGCATTTATTCAGTGCATCGCCTTCGTTAATCGCCTCGGCATAAGGGCGGCAGCCTGGGTAGCCGCACTGGCCGCACTGAGTTTGCGGCAGCAGTGCATCAATTTGTTCCACCAGCGGGTTATCTTCCCGCTTGAAGCGTTCGCTCACCACGCCCAGCAGGGCACCAAAACCAAGGCCTAAGCCGGTTAATACCGCAACGGCGCTAAGCATGCTGATAACATCGAACGTGTCATTCATTATGCGCTACCTTCACCCTTGTACTAATCCGGAAAAGCCGAGAAACGCTAGCGACATAAGGCTAGCGGTCACCATGGCAATCGCCGCACCTTGAAATGGTTTAGGAATATCCGCTCCTGCCAAACGCTCACGCATGGCGGCAAATAGTACCAAAATAAGCGAAAAACCCAGCGCCGCGCCCAAGCCGTAGAGGGTGGTATGAAAAAAGCTCAGTTCGCGGTTCAGCGATAGCAGCGCTACGCCCAATACCGCGCAGTTGGTGGTAATAAGCGGTAAGAATATTCCCAGTACTTGATGCAGTAGTGGGCTTAATTGACGCACCATAATTTCTGTAAATTGAACCACCGCGGCGATCACCACAATAAAGCTGATGGTGCGCAGGTACGTCACATCCAGCGGTACCAGCAGCCCGTGATAAACCACGAAGCTAGCTGCTGATGCCAGCGTCAGTACAAAGGTGGTGGCCAGGGACATGCCCATGGCCGACTCCAACTTATTGGAGACGCCCATAAATGGGCATAGACCCAAAAATTGAACCAGTACGAAGTTATTGACCAGCGCAGTGCTGATCAAAATTATAAATAGCTCACTCATAGCGGCGTATTGTGCGAATAAAAGGAGGCGTTGGCTAGCGAGGGGGTATACACCTTGGCGCAATGTCGCCCTGCCGCTTTGGCTGCGTATAGCGCCTGGTCAGCGGCCGTCATTAATCCGCTGGGCGTCATCACACCTTCTATATCCAACTGGCTAATACCAATGCTGACGGTGACATACGAGGCCACTGGCGACATGTGGTGAGGATGCTTTAATTGATCAATAGCATTACTAAGCGATTGGCTTTTTTCCATTGCTTGGGTGGCGGTAGTCGCAGGCAACATAGCACTGAATTCCTCCCCACCTGTGCGCGCGATAAAAAAACCATGGGCAGTGGCAACGTCATGCATCGTCTGCGCAACGCGTTGCAAGCATATATCGCCTTCGGGGTGCCCGTAATGATCGTTATATAGTTTGAAATGATCAATGTCGATCATCATGACCGACATGGGCTGACCTGTGGTTAAGGCAATATTAACGACCTCTCGCAGGCGCTGATCGAATAATCGGCGATTGGGTAGACCGGTCAAGGGGTCGTGGGTAGAAAGTTCGATAAGCTCAGCGTTGAGCTGTTGTTGATGCTTGAACTGCTCTTGAAAGGCTCTCGCTAGGATGCCGATTTCATCACCACGCCCTAATAAATTGCTTGACCCCTTTAAATCCACGCTGGCTTGCTGCGTAAACTGGGTCAGAGTTCTGAGTGGCTTCAGAATAATACGCTCCAGTAGCAGCAGAACGAGGCCAATCACTAATAGCATCAAGCAAGCTGTCCATAAAAGTACGTAGCGAAACGTTTCTAGACTGGCCAAATAACTGGTGCGATTAAGCTGGGTCCCCAATGCTAACTTCTCGTTATGCGGGTAGGTAGTCAAATAGCGCTGCGCCTGGATCGTATTGCCTGAGATGGTGACGGCTGTGTCATTATTGATACCGCCTTCTACCATCGAAAGCGTCGTCGGTAGCCCCGTATAGTCTTCTATGATTGTCAACCATGCATCGTCCATTGGCCTCACTTTGAATAGCCATCCCTGGGGCGGACCGCTCTCATCAGTTCTCACAATGGGGTTGGACGCTACCATTAGCGGCGTTGTGCCCGCATACAGGCTGCTTTTACCCTGTTCTGGATCTTCTTTAATGGAAGCCTGCATCGTGCGAATAAGCCCCGACATCCAGCGGCACTCACGTTCTGCAGTATAGCAAGTGTGGTATTGGCCGGTAGCAGGATTGATGCCTGCTAAAAAATGTACATCGCCCTCCGCGTTGAAAAAGGCCATTAGCTGGTAGCGCATTTCTTCAAACATCTGTTGGCTAAAATTGGTATCCGTATAGCCAGGGTAGTTACCCTGAATAAACTCATAGGTATCGTCCCAGATCGACCAGTCTCGCGCTTGGGCTAGTAGTTCCTGTTGGCTGATATTGAGGCTGCGTTCAATTTGCGCTAGTTCCTGGATTACTACCGCACGCTCTTCTTTATGAAGTGCGGGAAATATTACCCACTTGCTCAAGGCAGCTAAGGAAATAAGGGCTAGTAATAACACCCCGCCCAAGGCGGCCAGAAAACGAAAGCGCAAAGATCGAGAGAAGCGTTGAACCATAGGGTATGCCTAAGCGAAACGGTGACGATGTAAGATAGATTCAAAAATAAAAGGGGCAAAGGCGTTTAGCCTCTGCCCCTTTGGCATGGCTCTATAGTGATTAGGTGACCCGCTGGCCCGGTTCGGCACCGGTATCTGGGGAAAGCAGATAAATACCTTCTTCATTGGCAGAGGCGAGTACCATACCTTCAGACATTCCAAAGCGCATTTTACGCGGAGCCAGGTTGGCAACCATAACCGTCAAGCGACCTTCCAGTGCTTCAGGCGCGTAAGCAGAGCGAATGCCTGAGAACACATTGCGCGTTTCGCCACCTAGGTCGAGGGTCAATTGCAGCAGCTTATCAGCGCCTTCCACGTATTGGGCCTTGGTGATAAGCGCAATGCGCAGATCGACCTTGGCAAACGCCGCAAAGTCGATTTCAGCGGCGATGGGATCATCCGTCAGTGGGCCTTTGGGCGTTTCTTTCAGTTTTTGCTCTTCCACAAGATCTTCCTTCGACGCTTCAATCATCGCATCGATTTTATCCCGGTCAACGCGGGTCATTAGTGGCTTGAATTTATTGATTGAGTGATCTGTCAGGACGGCCTGACGCGTGTGCCAATCCAACGACTCGACATTAAGAAATTCGCGTGCTTGCTCAGCCATCGCGGGCACTACTGGGGCTAGATAGACCATCAACTGACGGAACAAGTTAATGCCTACCGAGCAAATCTCATGCACTTCTGCGTCGCGGCCATCTTGCTTGGCCAGTGCCCAGGGCTCTTTATCTGCAATGTAAGTGTTGGCTTCGTCTGCCAACTCCATAATTTTACGCATTGCCCGGCTAAATTCGCGGGCTTCAAAGTCGTCGGCAATATCATCACCGGCGGCAATAAAGCGGGCGACCATTTGCGGTTCTGCGCAGTGAGCCGAGAGATTGCCACCGCCGATTTTCTTAACAAAACCGGCGCAGCGACTTGCAATGTTGACTACTTTGCCGACTAAATCTGAATTTACTCGGGCGGCAAAGTCCTCCAGGTTCAAATCCAAATCATCCACTTTGGAGGTAAGCTTTGCGGCGAAGTAGTAGCGCAGGTATTCAGGATTCAGGTGATCGGCGTAGGTGGCAGCTTTAATGAAAGTGCCACGAGATTTCGACATCTTGGCGCCGTCCACCGTTAGGAAACCGTGGCAGTTAACGGCGGTAGGTGTGCGCAGGTCAGCGCCATGCAGCATGGCAGGCCAGAACAGCGCGTGGAAGTAGACGATATCTTTGCCGATAAAGTGATATACCTCGGCCTTCGAGTCTTTGTTCCAGTAGCTGTCGAAGTCGATGCCTTCGCGGTCGCAGAGATTTTTAAAGCTGGCTAAATAGCCGATCGGCGCATCCAGCCAGACATAGAAGTACTTGCCTGGGGCGTCGGGGATTTCGAAGCCAAAGTAGGGCGCGTCGCGGGAAATGTCCCACTCGTTAAAACCGGACTCAAACCATTCCATCAGCTTATTACGGATTTGCGGCTGAACGTGGCCGTCGTCAATCCAGCGCTGTAGGAAGTCGGCAAAGTCGGGCAGCTTAAAGAAGTAGTGGGTTGAGGTGCGTACTTCGGGCGTTGCGCCTGAAATTGCTGAGACGGGATTAATCAAGTCAGCGGGGGTGTAGGTAGCACCGCACTTTTCACAGTTGTCGCCGTACTGGTCCTCTGAACCGCATTTAGGGCAGGTGCCTTTAATAAAGCGATCGGCTAAAAACAAGCCTTTCTGGGGATCAAACATCTGCTCAATATCACGCGTGGCAATATGGCCTTTATCGCGTAGACGCTTATAGATCATCTCGCTGAAGTGACGATTTTCAGGGGAGTGCGTCGAATGGTAGTTGTCAAATCCAACGCCAAAACGGGCAAAGTCCATTTGGTGGTCATTGGAAACCCGTTCGATCAGCGCTTCAGGGGTAATACCTTCCTGTTCCGCACGCAGCATAATGGCGGTGCCATGGGCGTCATCAGCGCATACGTAGTAGCACTGCTGGCCACGGCTTTTCTGAAAACGTACCCAGATATCAGTCTGGATATACTCAAGTAAGTGACCGAGGTGAATGGCTCCGTTGGCGTAGGGGAGCGCGCTAGTCACCAAAATGTTGCGCGTGGCGGTAGTAGACATGGTGAAGGTTAATTCCGAGTGAATAAGGGTGCCGATCAGGCGATAACAAAAAGACGGCGAAGTCGCTGAACGCTTCGCCGATAGCGTTACTTTCTAATAACGGTTAATAAAGCGCTTGCTCTTCTTGAACCACTTCGCGCAGCAGTTCTAAAAAAAGCTTATCAGCCTCAGAGTGCTCAGCAGGGTCTTCGGGTATATGCACACTAGTGGTGTCTGAAATTTCGTTAGCAATCCGTGCCATGGCCGCTGAGCTATTGCCCTCGGTCAACTGCTGTCTGGCGATCACAAGTGATTGCTCAAGAATTTTGGGGTCTTGTAGCAATTTGCGAATAAAGCCACGCAGCTCATTGATGACACGTGTTTTCTGGATTTCTGAACCGGACATGGAAGTCTCCTTAGGATCGCGAACGACGACAGGGCCAAGCGAAGCCAATCAATGTGTTGACCATAGCATTTTTTCTGCCAACGGGCATGAGTTGCACGGCATTAAACCTGCAGCTTAAAACGCTGGTTTAAAGCGTCAATCGACCGGCCTTGTGCTTGACGGGGTTCGCGTATTGGGCAAGCCAATATGGCCTTAACGCCTCCGGTACATCGGCAAGACGTGCATTGAAGCGCTCCCTGTCTTGTTTAGTAATCGCCTTACGCGCTACTAGTTCCGGCGCTTCGCCCAATGCTTCAAGCGCTAAATAGTGGCTGGGGAAGAGGCGGT
>TARA_R110000824_G_scaffold260399_1_pt1 | contig 52951 bp, 71 predicted proteins | sample TARA_R110000824 | Tara Oceans TARA_R110000824 (sample SAMEA4397747) | marine metagenome | biome: Polar Biome; feature: [MES] marine water layer (ENVO:01000295) within the mesopelagic zone...; material: water (ENVO:00002006), including particulate matter (ENVO:01000060) such...
CCAGTAGCCCACTCCTCAACGCTCTCGGCCTCTTTTTCGTCAGCGCATCTAATTAACACGCAGCATTGTTTCTCGGCCGGAGCGTCCTGCCCGTTCAGCGCCATCTTGAGTTGTCGTTTTGACCACTGTTTATCTCGCACCTGTTCGGCCCACTGTCGTTGTTGGTCGTGCGGTAGTTTTGCGAGTTGCAAGTAGTGTGAAAACGGAACGCCGATTAACCGGTTAACTGGAGGAACGTTTTTACAGACCCACGCGTACACGCTGAGCGTTTCTTCGTCCCATCTTGTTTCTTCTAACGCTTGAGATGCCTTGGACCCGAAAAGGTCTTCGCCAATGTTTAGCCAGTCTCCCCACCAGAACTGCGACGCTTGATTTGTTAGTCGAATAAATTCTCCCGTGCGACTCCACTTATCAAACGAATCAAAAGTCTGGCTCTCGGCAGTCATGCCCGTGGGAGAGAAAATGAAATCGTTCATCTTGAATTCACGAGACTGCCGTTCTTGTTCTGCTTCGTTTCCGTTTCTTTTAATCGTTACGATGTCTGTCATAGGCTTGTAATGGTTATATCAACTCTTGGTGGTTGGCTCGGTAAGGCGTAAACCTTGCGAGCAGTTAACGAAAAAACTTGAGAATCATCAGCCCACAACACGTCAGTTAACGCATCAAGAACTGCGCGGCTAAGCTTATCAATGTCAGGTCGCTTGGTATGCAGCCGCGAAGACTTTACTGATAAACTTTTTGGACGAGGTAACGCAAACCGAAGGCCAACACGGACAGGTCCAGTCGTAAACGCTTCTGAAAACTCCTGCGCGACAAGTCGTATCGTCTGCTCCCATTCTTTTACTGATGGGTTAGACGAAGTTAAGACCGCTCGATCCCATCCCTTCGGAACGAACGCTTTCATTGAACCCTTCGGCCTTGGCTTTCCAATAACTGTAAAGCGAACCATCGTATGAGTAACACGCTATCACGTTCCTCATACGCTACGCAAACTGAGTTGCAACGTTAAATTATTACGACTGCTCTGATCGTTAAATCAGTACTGCTCTGATCGTTAAATGTTTGCGACTGCTCTGATCGTTAAATCGAAATAGAGTTGCAACATTAAATGTTAAAACGTACACAAAAAAAGACCCCGACAGGCGCAAGCCCATCGGGGTCAACCGATTCGTCCGACGCTCGGTCAGGCGTTAGGAGTCCATGTGCGTAAGAAGAAAGAAAGAACCACACACGGCTGGACTAGAACAGTTTCCTATTTGGATCCACACACGGAATAAAACAATACTGACTCACCACAACACCGTTTGTCATTCGGCGTTGTCGATTCTCAATCGTCAGTCCAAGCTTACGAACCTCACTAACCCGCGTGCGCCAAGCATACACACCAGCAACGTCCGACAGCCTCCGTCCATCAATCCATTCGTTAGGATGCGCTTCAAGAAACTGGCGAAGCTTTTCTGTATACGACACCTTGCCAGCCATCAGCTTACTGACTCCTTAACATCTCTCTCGCCTTCTACCGCCTTCAGGTCGGCGTTAATAATAGGTTCAATTATGTTGAGTCGAGCCGGGATGACTTTCGTGGCGTTACAAATAGAACAACAGCGACCGTCCTCGCTTAACGGGTCCGCGTTATGTCCTTCAGTCCACCCGAATACGTTAACGTCTATCTCTTCGTAACACAGGCAACACTTCATGGTGACCTCACTTTCAATTAGTAGCGCTTGGATGATGAACTTATTGGCTGGCGAAGCGTCGGCCGCTCCGTCCATTCCAACGTGTCAGGATTAATATGAACTGCAACTTCCGCGCCGACGCTGCCATGTCGGTTCTTTAAGACACGCGCCATAACAACGTCCTTATACTTCTCCTTCTCGTCCAGCGCGAGAGAAAGGTTACGCTCTGGACGATGTAGCCCGACCAAGTAGTCAACAACCTCCTCCGTAACACCTGAGTCTCGTGTTGATGACAACGTTAGCGGGAGCGATCCATCTCCCCCAGCTTCGCGTGACACCTGAACGGCTAACACAACCGACACCTCGCAACGTTTCGCGAGGTCTTTTATCTCTCGCGAGTTCGCACTCGTCCGTTCGTATGAACCAAGGTTTGTATGACCTCCAATAAGGCCAAGGTGGTCGATAAGAACTAAGCCGATGTCATGTTGTTTCTTTAGTCGCTGTGTAATCGCTTCCATCTCAGCCACGCTCAGTCCGGCTCTATCACAAATATATAAATTGGAAAACTGTTTTGCGTAGTCGTCGGATTGAATCTTGTCAGATGCGATATGTGTTAATGCATCCTGACGAGACACACTGAACTGAGGTTGGATGAGGCGTGTAACGATTTGCGCTGTCGGCATCTCTAACGAAAACATCAGCGTTGGAATCTCGTACTCCAACACTGACGCCATATACCTTCCCAGCCATAACGTCTTGCCGATTCCGGGTCGGGCTGCGAGGCCCAATATCTCTCCGGGTGACAAGCCGTCAATAACATGGTCGAGTGGAAGTAGGCCGAGCCATACGCGACGTTCGGACTCTCGATTGTTCGCAAGGTTAGCCACCGCACGAAACTGAGCTTCAGCATTCATCACCACGCCAGCTTCAGACGTGTCACGAACGATTTGGTCGATCGCTAATAAATGCTCAGTCACAATCTTGTGCGCGGTCGCGTCCCCTTTCGAAAGCTTCTTATCGAGGTCCTGACTGGCATAATAGACAGCCCTCGCTCTCGCCAGTTCACGAAGTTGCGACAACATATACCGACTGTTCTCCTCGCGAACTTTTACACACGCGTCCATACATTTACTAATAACGAACGGGTTCCCGCCACGTTGATGGATTAACACGGGGTCAGGAGATACACCGGACGCATAAACGTCAGACGCAGCGCGGAGAATAGTTTTGTGTTCGGCGTTCCAGAAGTCTTCTGGCGCGACTCCGAACGAAGCGTAAAGTTGCCACGCATCGTGAACAATAATTTGTCCAAGTACGCATTGTTCAAATTCATCGTTCGTCAACGTACTCAGCGGCGACCCTACGACATCGGACACTAGCGACCTCCCTTCCTTCTATATGAACGCTTCACCTGAACTTCGCAACCGGGAAGATTGAAGTTCTTTTTTTGAAGCGAGGCGATTTTATTTAGAACGCCTTGGTTCGGTTTCAGAACGTCGTGTTGGACTTGGTGATTACCAACTGCCTCGGCCAGCAACACCATGTCGACAACGTTGACTGAATACGTATCGCGTGACGAGACAGCGACGTCCTCTTTCTTAACCGGCTCGTCTGCAAACGTAATGTTCAACACTGGAGGCTGCGTTTTAAGCGCCTCTACGTCCTTCTGAAGCGACGTGTCGTCGCCACATAACGCCTCCAGTTCATCAAGAACGTCGTCGCGTTCTGCTGCCGCTTTTTTCTCGGCATCTTTAAGCGCTTGTTCTGCTTGTTCCTCGCGAAGACGTTCCTGCTCGGCTTCGTAGCTTGTCAGACTTGTCGATAGACCATCAATAGTGTCATTAATGATCGACACGTCCCCGCGCTTCCATCCGAGGATGGTGTTCCGCTTTTCGTTTAACGGCTTCAACATTGCGTCGTAAAACTTAACTGCTTCAGCCTTTAGCGCTCGATACCCCGCTAACAATTCAGCGGCCAACTTGTATTGGTCAGTTGTTAACGGCTTGTCGAGTTCGACGTTGTTGTATCCCAAGTCGAGTTGTCTTTTAATTAACGCGCCTTGCGACGTGAATTCTGACACGTGTTCGTGGTGGAGATTATTTATTGGCATTTATGGTGACCTCGTTTTCATTAATTAGATAGCGCTGTATTAACGACCACGCTTCAGCAATATCCTTTTTGTTGTCGTGTACAACTGTCCGGCTCGTTCCGTCTTTCCCTAGGTAAACGCTGATGCGTTTCGTAATGAAGAACGGATAGTTGGGGTCGCGTTCAATCAGAATCGAATAGAGCGCCAACTGCAGCCGATGCCAGTTGTATTCGTTCCCAGTTTTGTAATCGAACACAGCGTTATGACCTACGCCTTCGGATGGATGTAGCCACGTCCCGACTCTATCTGGGCATCCGGTAAGACGTAACGCAGGGTCATCTATACGCTGTTCGACGCGAACGTAATTGACGTCGAACTTCTTCCTGAAGTCCAAAATGGACTGTCCGTAGACTTGCAGGTTAAGCGGAAACGTTTCGATGTACTTCTTCGCCTCCGACTCGCCTCCATTGTCGAACGCAGTGTCGAGGCCAATCGAATAACGATGGACGGCTGAACCGCGCATAAGGATGTGTCGCATTTGAGGCGTTAACGGGAACTCCTGTATTAGTCCCGCACGTTTCAATAGATAGCTCACACGAATCAAGTTTTCCTTGTTCATGTCTCCCTCTCTTTCTTGGTTGTTAGTATGGCGTTGGAAACAAGTACGGGCAGTCCATATACAGGACCGCCCGTTCAAGTCTACGGAAGGCCGACTTCATCTGTCCGGTGCCAGAACTGTCGAAGTAGCGCTCTCGTCGCGGCGATGTTTTTAACAAGCGCTTGCATGCCTTCTTTGTACGGAGAACGCATGCGAGGAATTAAATCTTTCACATCGTTCTGCATGAACTCTAAGTAAAGACCCAATCCGCCTTTGATGCTTTGGGAAATGCTGCCATCTTGTAGGCGCTTAATTTCTTTATCGAGGTCGTCCATGTGGGACTGAAACATCTTAGCCTCCGTTACTGGCAAGAATGTTTTGGTGCGTAACAGATCAACCTTAAAGCTTTCCAACTTCGCGAGTAACTCTTTGTCTTCCATCTCGTCCTTCTTTCTTTTGGGTTGTGGATTAAAAAAGGCGAAGCGCTGCCTTCCAATAGCAACGCCTCGCCTGTGGGTCGATGTGTTACTTAAAACGGAACGTCGTCGGCCGTAACTTCTCCAACCTCTTCTTCCGTATCGCGTAGCCCATCCGGTGTTAACTGATTGATAAGTAACGTGACATTGTTCATCCCGTTGAATGATTTGCCAGCTTTAGTCGTTCCGGCATCCCACCCAATTTCAACGCAGCACATTTGCGATTGCGACTCCTCGCAAGCCATACGCGCATCCTCGTTTAGACACGTGTACTTCCGAAGGTTCGATTCGATGTGATACAGCACCGTACCGCTCGCCAACGTGCGAATGGTTGAGACATTCTGTATCCATTCCTGCTCGTCGCTTTGTGGCGCGGTCGGTTGTGGCTTTGCCTTAACCGGAGCCGACTTTGGCTTAGCCTTCGGCTTGGCTTTCGGTTTAGCTTTCGGTGTCGCTGTCGGCGCAGTGTCTACCTCGCCAGTCTGGTAATTAACTTCGTCAGCGCTTACCTCTCCAAAGCCACAAAGATTACTGACTGCCCTGTTGAACGCTCTTGTATGAGCGTGCGAACGAACGTTGTGGATCGTGTCGCCTCCACTAAACTTTTCGCTCGCCATACACGAGCCATCACCGTCAGCAAACTTCCCGTTCTGCGCCGAGGCTCGGTATGTAACAAGGTATCCCCAATCGCCATCTTCAGTAACAAGACGCTCTTGGTCGACAACGCCAACGCTAAGACCAAAGGCACGGGCGATGGCTCGCCAGTATTGTTTCGTGCGAAACGTTTTGCCTTTGATATTTACGACCGCATCGCTCATGCGCTTATCGAGTTGGTTTTGTAACTCGACATATGCGTCGTAGGCTTCAACCATATCCGCGCCTGTATGGATCGGAACTAACGAATCCACAACGACGGGTTGGTCAACTACTGTTAGTTCTTCTGACACTGGTGACCTCACTTTTAGAAGGAATGTTTTTAACCTGCCAAACGGCATACTCAACAACGTCGCTCAAGCTAGAGGACATCGTTTTCGCAAGCTTATCTATCCGGTGTCGACATTCCTCCGTTAGCGACACAGTTAGATGACATCTGTTTGGTTTGTTGGGATACAACGTGGGTCGACCTTTTCTCATATCAATAGTTTATCACTCTCCTTTTCTCTTATCTAACGACTGGCGCATCCAGTCAGGAATTAATCTTTGTTTAAACGGTAAGTCTGGAACAACTAAACCGTCAGGAAACGAGTAGCCCGTTCGGTCAGTTACCATCGGCACCTTGCTGCCGAATGGGAACGTGTAATTTGGTATGCACCACAAATGATATTGGTTAGCCTCGTCTATTAAACGCGACATCGCAGGAAACAATTCAACAGCCTCAACCTCCTCGCCAACCAACGTGTTCTTGATACGAAGAAGGTCGCGCCATTCTCTAATCGGTTTCTTATCGTTACGTTTAATCGACAGATGGATCATTTGATGAGCGCCATGTTCCAGTCCACCCTCTTTAGCGTCTTGCTGGATGCGGATGAACACCGTGTACTTCTTGTTATGGACACAGTAGTGGCAACCCACCTCCTTGTTGAACCCCTCGGGATGGTTAATGCCTGACAGCGATACGTTGACCTCCCATGCGCCCCAATGTTCATCGGCTGTGCCGAACACCACTCGATTAGACATTATTGAACTCCTCTATATCGCTTCGTCTGAGTTCTTTTATCGCCCACCGCAACGTCTCAACGTCTTGAAAATTGAGACACGTTAAAGAACCCGTCTTAACAAATTCCTGAACACCTTTTGGGCTGTCAGGATACGCAACAAGGCCAGATCGTTCCGTATGTTGGGCCATCTGCATCAAGACTTCTTTCGTTCTGTCCTGTCGCGCCTCAAGCACGGCTGGCCGACGGTCCTCGTCAATTAACTTCGACAACCGATTAACGCACCCACTAAGCAAGTCGTATGCCTTGAACTGCTCGATCGAGTTATACGATTTTCTGTCACACGAGGTGCATGAACTACTTGTGTAATCCAAGCCAATCATTACATCCATAATTAACCAGAACGCATTCAGCAACGTCCCTTGGTCAGCGTCTGCCAGCACGCTGTCTTCATTAAGCACGGTTCGTCTTCTCGCATCTTCTTGATGTTCCATTACGTACTCCTAGCGGCGACTCCATTACAGGAGCCGCCAGTTATCGACTCTCCTAGTCGAGGTCTATTACACGTGTGTCGTCTTCGATCAACATCGAACACATTGAATGGGTAATGTCTTTCAACTTAGTATCGAGTGCGGCTTGAACGTCGCTCGACTCTTTTAGCTGTTTAACATCCGCGCCAGTCGCAACCTTCTTAAGACTGTCCACAATGTCTTTTAAGTCGTTATCGTCGGACAGATTTTTAACGTCGAACGTTTCAAGAAACTCGTCCAACCGTTTAAAGAAGCGCTGGCCGAAGACACGTTTTGAATCGTCCGGCTTCGTCAACGTCTTCCGCATGTTATCGACAATCTCTAACAGCGTGACACGAAGGTGCGCCCTAAACGCCTCAAGTTCTTTTTCTGTTTCAACTTTTGTCCGTTCAAGGTCGGCCTTATAAATGTCAGCCGCAAGGTTCTGTAACACCGTCGGGGTTTGTGCGATTGGCACGTATCGATAAGTCATATCGAACTCCTGCGCTGCCGACTCAGGAGAGGGGTAGTCGTTTGGATTAAACATTTCGCCAAGGCGTTCCTTCGCATCGTCAATCACATCCGACCACTCCGTTACCAACTGCTCGCGAACGGTTTTTAATTCGTTCAACGCGCTCTGTAAATTCACATCAACCGCCTCAACGTAATCCATCGGAATGACATAGACACCGGGACGGAACAGGGAGTTTAGCGAGTACTTATTCAGCATGGCGCGAACGCGGTAATTTAACTTCCGCATGTCGTCAACTGCCTTGGACTTGATGATGCGTTTCGACGCGCGAACGTCGTTGTTGGTGTCTTGTGTCTCAACACCTCTCCAGACACCAAGGTGGCTGAAGTCCAACACTAAGTAAATTGCTCGATCTGCTAACGATGTGATTGAACCTTTATCAATTGTCATGGTGACCTCAAATGATGGCCGGACATTTCCGGCCATCTGTTAACGGGTTAGTCCAAAGTAATAACGCGAAGCACGTCGTCGTCTATAACGGGTGCTTTGGTGCTTAGTCGCGCCTCAGAAGCGTTCTTTAGATACGGACGAAGCTCATACAGCAGCGCCTTGAAAGCTGCGTCTGTTAACCTCACGCCAGAACGTTGAACCGCGACAGCGAACTTCCGTTTTGCTGAATTGAGTTGTCGTTTCTTATTACCGACTAACGACTTTCCCAGTTCAGAGTTATGGAATTGTTCACGCTCGACACGTTCCTGAGCGAGCGCAACTGTCTCACCTTGCTCCTGTCGACGTTCGACAATGTGCTTTGTGTGTTTGCATTCGTAACGACCCAAACGTTTATGGGAGAACCGCCACGATGGGCAGTTACACCAGATGCGTTTGTTGTCGCTTACTGGCTTCGACCTGTCCTCTTTAACAGTCCAAATAATGTCAGGAGACTTGGAACTATTAAACTGACCAACCACCTCGCCCGTGCCTGAAGGTTTAGGAGACATTAAAGACCTCGCTCTCTCTTCAGCCACGCAACCTCGGTGTCCAAAGCTTCTTGTCGAGTTACGAACGGCCCAAGTACTGGTCCGTCGACAGGAGACATATCAGCCGTCCAGCCGATACCGCCGCCCAGAATGGGCGAAGGCTCGACATGACTGACACGCTTTATAGTTGCAACGCCTTCATCTAACAAGTCGACCAAATCATCCGTGTAGATAAAAGCCATTTGGCTCCCTAGTATGGTGATTTCCATTTCGACTACCTCGCTTTCAGTTTGTTGAGAACTGGCTTGTGGAACTCCGCTGTCTTCGTATCGTTCGTGGTCTTGCCCAAGGCGCGTTCCAAATCCGCTGTCTCTTTTTTACATTCGCCACCAGCAAATCCAGAAGTGGAAACGACTACACCGCTTTCATCTATAACAACCTCAATCGTCTTCATGTTCGTATCTCCTACTTCGTGGCGGTCAATTTAATCTGACCGTTGTTAAGGTAGCGGCGACCAATCGTGTATCCCTTTCGCCGTAACTGTTTCGTAGCAACCTCGGCACCGTACTCGGTCGTGAGCTTCGTCAACTTCTCTCCACCAAGTTTTTTGGCGATACCCTTACCGCCGTCGCCCCACTGATCGTAAATTAACCGATACCCTTTACCAGTTGGGTTCTTCACAACGCCAACCTCGTAACTGCATCCGGGGACCTTGATGGCGTGTTCGCATTTACCAAAGTCCTTCGCGTTAAACTCTTTCGCTGTGGCGCGACCGACGTCTGAGTCGGCAAGAAACTGTCCATACCATTTGAACGTCTTCTGTCCTTCGATTAACGTAACGCCCAACATCTCACACGCCTTCTTCAGACACGCGAGGTCATTAACAACGACCTCAACACTAGCAACATGACTCATAACGTTTCTCTCTTTCTTAAAAATGCGGCGACCGGTTCATATGTCGTGTGATAAGAAGGTCGAACATCAGATATTTGGTCGGCCTCGGCGTGATACACAATGAACACCCTAGCCTCTGATTCGTTACCGATACCTGCTTAACATTTGTCGTGCGACAAGAAGGTCGGCCCTCAGATATTTGGTTGGCCTCGGCGCGATACACAATGAACGCCCTAGCCTCTGATCCGTTACCGATGTCTGCTTTACGTTTGAACCGACCGCCGCCATTAGAACAACCAAACGAGTCGCTCCTACGACTCGTCCATTTCCATAATGCGTTCAGCGTTGAGCGACATGACAGGAGTCACATCTGACGCGTCAACAATCGACTTCGCTTCTGGCGCTTTATAGAAGCCACCTTTTTCAGCCGACATGAAACGGCCGGTAGCAAGCGTCTGAAGTCTGCGGATTGTTTCCGCGCTGGAACGTGAGACAGGACTGATGAACTTCGACGCCTCTTTCAAGTCGATGTCCATATCGTTCGCCATGCTCGCGCATGTTTTAATCTCCGCGCCTGTCCAACCTTCGTGATTAAACTTGGATGCACCTGAAGCTTTCAAATTGAACTTCTTGCAGTAGTGCTTCCAAATAGCCTTACGACCTGCGTCGCTCGGTAGATCAACAAACCACGTTCCGTATGAAAAACGGCGACGCAGTTCAGGTGGGAGGCTGTCGATCGAGTTACACGTTGCAATCCAAAACGCTTCACCCTGCGCGAGAGATTCAACAACACGCAACGCTCGTCGGGTCATGTTCCCTGTCTCGCCAACTAACGACCCTTTCATCGCGCCAACATCACAACTAACCGTCCAGCAGTCAGCTTCGTTCCCAGCAGCCTTTCCGATTTCAGACTTACCAGTTCCAGCAGGACCAACCAAAAGAATGCCTCTCGCATTCGTCTTCTGCATATGGTTTAAAAAGTAAGCCAGTTGTTCCTGCGATGTGCCAGACGAATCGCCTTGACCAGTCGCGCCAGCTATCATCTTTTCGATTTCATCAATAAAGACGAACGCTCGCGTTTTCGTTTTCGCGCCAATTACTTTTCTCAAGTAACCAGTTAACGCATCTAATCCCTTGATGTCGTCAAACGTTGTATCGCCATCCCAAATCTCAAGGCCGGGAGTCTGTTCGATTTGCTGCCGCTGTTGTGTACGAAGCATGTCCATGTCCAAGCCACCGTCAGCATCCTTACTTAAGGACATCGCGCAAGCTTGCTCGGCTTGCTGAAGCGCCAAGCCAGACAAGAGGTGTGTCGCCTTCTCAACAGTCTCATCCGACGGGTCGGATAACGAAGCGCTCTTATGAAGCTTACGAACAACCGGGGCAATCTCCTCGGCTGTCGGAAGGTCTTCAGTAAAGACCACCACGTCGTGTCGAAGCTCTGACGGGAGCGAACAGTCCGGCATAGTCATCACAAACGTTCGACCGGATGTTTTGAACTGGTCACGAAGATTCCAAATCGCTTGAACCACTTGTGGGTCAAGTCGGTTGTCTTCCCAAAAGCGATTCAGGTTTGAGGCGACAACGAACGTAGTTGCTGGCGCAGTACGTAAGACGTTAATCGCGAGGGCAGGATTGATGGTCATCTCGATGTCTCCACCAACCGGTTCAAGCATTTCGGCAAGCGCCGACTTTGACTGTTCGTTGATCGGACGAATGCCTTGTGCGGAATCCCAACAAAACATAAATGGGACAGGTGCTTCTTTCGCCTCGGCTCTGTCAGCCACGGCTTTGAATAACGCCTTGCTGGTCGCGCCCTGATCAGGAGTTTCAATAGCGATAAGAGGCGTTCCTACCATCCGAGCTTTCATCACGCTGTCGATAAGTTTTTCTAACATGGTGACCTCACTAAAAAAAGTTAACTGGTTAACGATTAAAAGAAACAGAAACGAACTAGCGATTGGACACAAGCAAGTTATGTCCTATCAGCCGCAATCTTTTTACCTTCGTAACGAACGATGAACTTCGCGTCAACAGCCTGTCGATTGAACAACTGGTTGACCTGCGTGTTCTTAACGACCGACGGGCGAATCTTACTGAGTTGTTCTTTAAAGTTTGTCATCTGTCTTCTCCCTCGCCATTTGGCGAATTAGTTTTGATTAACGACTACCTACATTTCAGAACGAACGACGTAAAGGCTGGCAGAGGAAGGAATCAAACCTTCGCCCCTGTCCCCGTCAAGGGACCACCTACTGCTATAGGTGCTAGAAGCTTGGCCGTTGATGGAGCCGGTCGCGAACCGGATACCGCAAGCGTCCACTTCTAGAGCGCTCTATCGACTGAGCTACTCTGCCACAAAGTTATTAATGCTCTATAGGACGGCCAAAGCTCATAACCTTGGCCGCCCGAACAGCACTAAGCAACGTGTCTATCTTGAATGCAAGATCACGGTACGGTCGGCAGTGTTATTCACGTAAGCCCAACCATCAATCCTGTCGATCATTTCCATAAGCGACTGCTCAGCAACAGACCGATCATCTTCGTCGTACCCTTCGCAGTCGTCGTCAGTACTCATGTTGTTGATTAGCATCGCGAGTGGTTTTGCGATCTGCGAACAAATCGCCTCAGTCTGATCTTCATCAACGTAGTCATCTGTCTCAACCGCAACTTCAACGGATGCACGCTGTGTCGCGGTCATCCCGGCGTACGCCTTAGCAAATTGAATCAGGTGGAAGCCAAACATTGCGGGTTCTCTTTTATTGTTTCTTGTGTCAGTCATCTGTCTACTCCTCTTCGCCATCTGGCGAGTTGATTAACGATTGAGTAACGGTGTCGGCGTTCTAGCAGAGGCAGCGCCGAAGCGCTACCTCTAAACAACGTCGAGTGGTTACAGCGCCCATACGCTCAGGCAACCGGGGTTCATCCATTCGATGTAGCAGTCATGCTTCTCAGCAATACGAATAAGCGTCTGGCTCATGTACATGTCGTCGTAGTAACTACCCCACACCACCATGTCGTTATACGCTGGAATCTTTTTTGCAGCGTCGGCGCTCAATCCTTCTAGCGAAATCAAAAAGCAGGTGCCGTCGTGGATCGCCTTACGAGTATCGAGTCGGTCGGCGCGTTTCCTTGTCAGGATTGGGCAACCAGCTTTCAAGAGTTCATCTTTACATTTAGCAACCACGAGCTTCTCCGCAGTCAGTACGTCTTCGTATTCTTCGTATGTCATCTGTCTTCTCCTTACGCTTCTCGCGTAGTAGTTAACGAGTTAGAGCTAAGCACTCCATTAGACGCATGACCGATGTGGTCATGCGCCCGTGCAACGCTTAGTACGTAAAGCCAACCAAGACCACTGTGTTCTTCATAACCCAACGGCCACGGCTGATGTCGTCCATGTCGGCCACGAAGTATTCGCGTTCGCCTTTGTCCCATCCTTCGTTCCTGTAAGTCTTCTTTGTGAATCCATAACCGCGTTCAATTGATGCTGTCGTCGCCCACATCCGTTCCTTCTTAGTCAGTGTGTCAAGCCGAACGAACTCGCCAACTGGAACATCTTGAATCTTTCTAACCTCTTGTCCTTCGACTTTTCTTTTGTATGCCATCGTTGTTCTCCTTACGCCTCTGGCGCAGTAGTTGTTGGTTAGTTAAAACGGAAACGGAAAGTTCTATTGGACGGTCGAGCGTTTACTCAACCGCCCTAACAACCTTCAGTTAGCCTCGTGGCCAGTACGTGTCGTTAATGTCGTCCAAGCGCCGAACTTCAAACGACATGCTTCGCGCCTTACTTAAATCAAAGTCGATACCCTTTTTAACGTTCGCGACCTGCTTGTTGAATTCCTTCTTCGTAAAAACAAACGCGCCACCGTCAGCCGTTACTGTAATCGAGAACCCGTTATCCGTTTTTTGTTTCGCCATGATGTTTCTCCTCGCGCCTTTGGCGCAGTAGTTAACAAAGTTATAAATCTGTAACGTCGTTCTTCTAAACGCTCTCGCGAAAGAACGTTTAGAGGAACGGGCGAGACAAGTTCTCGCCCGACTCCCTTCTTCTTCTTACTAGCAGAACGGTGAACTTCAACGCGATGCCTACCTTAATCCCCTGTGTCGCTAGCCGCGCTATCCATTCAAGGTTAAGCGTTACAGCAAGCGGTCGTGTCGAAGGGTATGACCCAGCGGGTTCAATCTATCGACTGAGGAATAAACACCAACGTGAGAGGTTTCAGTTATGTTCTCGCGATCGACAACCCTCGTCAGGTTGCGTAATGTCGTCGCGAGCAATTCGCCGTTAGGAGTTTGTCAGACTCCGTTACTAGTTTGGACGCTCGACTTATCTGAGTGCGAGTCCCGAACTCTGTAACGTTCTCCAGTAGTCGTCTTGGGCTTGCAGGACATGGTCACCCCACTTACTACTTCCGTTCGTTACTTACTCTCGGTGTCCGTCCTTTCGGTCTGCCGACACCCGACAATCGCGGCCACATACAAGTGGCTATGTCGTTACGAGCTATTTGGTTTTAAAAGAACACGTCGCAAACGCGAAGCGACAAAAAGACGCGGTCAAAAATTCGGCAGCGGCCTTGGCCACTAGCGACTCCGTATCAACCATGTCAATCACAAGGAAATTATCGTATGGAGCGTATGAGGAAAGGCAGTACCACCAAGAATTCTGGCGAACTATTTTTGACGTATATGCAGGCATTCCGTTCGATATGAACTTTTTTTTGGCGCTGTGACGTTTTTTAAGCGCCAACTCGGTCCGTTTTGTCGTTTTTCAAAACTGAAACCAAGGCGAGGCGTACGTACGTATAAGTACATAAGTACGTACGTACGTACGTATGTACGAAGAGAGAGAGTGGCGTTTCTTTTTTAGTTAAGCGTTTAAGAAAGACAAAGAACGTTTCAACCAACCGACAAGGAAAACTAATTGCGTGTCATCGTTAACAACAATACGAGACAGTCGAATGGTTCTCTCTTTAACTAACAACGTGTTGGTTCGTTCCTGTCCGAACTCATCTATCTTTTTAATTGTTACCGGACCAATAATTCCGTCGTCGGATACGTTGATGGCGCGTTGTAAATCTTTTACAGCTAACACAGGACCAGATAAGACAGCGTTGTCGACCACTTGTGGTTGTATTAAATAGTTGTCGAGTAATTGAATACCTTGAACGTCAACGTAACGCCGACGAAGAATAGATAACGCTTCTTTTTTTTGAAGACGTTGTAATTCTTTTCGCGTGCAACGTCGGTGTCTCCACGCGTCCAACGTTCTAATTGTGATGCCACCTTTTGTTGGGCCTCCTCTGTCGTGCGGATGGTCCGTATATTTTGGCCACCCTTCTCTATCGAGAACATCGTTTAATACTTTGTCGATTGTCATAGTCGAATCTCAAGATGGAGTTGAACGTTAATGTCGGCTGTTTGATTTTCTTAGTTCAGTAACCTCTACTCGTAACTCCCTTGTCGACTCCAACACTGTTCTAGAGGTCGCGGTATTTTCAGAAAGCGCGTTTATGTTTTCCTTTACTAAATCGATCAACGTTGCCTCGTGTCGTTCGCATCGCTCCGAAACTTCTTTCCATTCGCGACGATGGCTCAAGGCATCTTTACGAGCGTAAAATAAAACGACTAGCGCCAAGACACCAGCAACGTCAGTTGGATGCGACTGACGTATGAGTTCAACTATATCCATCACTTAATCCGTTCGTGATTACCATAAACGCGCCTCCGAGTTGTTCTGATAAATGAACTGGGCCACGACCGTTGTCGTAAACCGTCTCTCCATCTTTTAACGACACAACCGAGAACGGATGTGTCTGAACGTTACTGAGGTCAACGTAATCGCGAACGCCATTAAGCACCATAACGAATTGTTCGCCACGAACTGACGCGAACGAACGACTCACACCATGAGAGATATTATTGAACGTCCACTGTTGCGCCTCTAGGTCGGGAAACGGATGTGGGCCGCCTCCGTTCCCAAGTCGAGTCGGCGTCCAGTTGGGAAGGTCGCTTGGTAAGAGCGAAAAGATTTTTGATAACGCTTTCGAAAGTTGTTGGTCTTCTGGCGTATCGCCAAACATCCCGTGATTGATATGAACGCTTTGAAGGTCGTGATGAGTCGACATGCCACAGCCGGAAATAAAAGCCGTCAAGAGCGAGGCCGCTGCAACCTCGACCTTCCTCCCGCCGTTCGACTTGTCCCATCGCGTGTGTTCGTTGTCGATAATAAAGTTTCGGTTAGCGATTCCAAATCTTGTATGCCACGGCTGTCGGACCCATCGCCACGGTCCCTCTTGTGTCTTGTCATAGCGAGGTAAATGGATCGTGACCGCGTTCGCTTCGCTTCCGCTAAGGAGGTTAATGAGTTGCTCGTTAGACTCGTCATACGTTTCAGCCGCAGGAGCGCTTAGCGCTAACGGGGTGTCAGAATTCCTCGATCGAAACGCGTGTCCGACATCACGAACTTCGTTATTCGACCACGGTCCGTTATCGGGATGGTTGTATTCGTTACAACATTCAAAACACACGACGGCATCCTTATGCCCTCCGCAAATGTCACCCCACTCTTTCGCCATACCGATAGGGTCGTTAATCATGTCTCGCCGTGTGAACGCTGTGATGTGACTGCGGAGGTTGCGCTGACGAAGCGCTTGCAGCGTTCGCGCCATCAGTTCCCAATAGTGCGGAATGGCTGGCGACGTTCCTCCGGCCCAGTCGTGCGCGCCAAACCATCTGACGTAAGTAATTCCTGAAGCGTGGCACCATTCCGCTAGGCGGTCGACCTCGTGTAGGTCATCTCGATCGATTAAGTATGGAAGCCAAAATAATCCCACCCCACCAGCAGGAAAAGACGAGCGCGTATCTTTAACGGCTCGACCATTAAGGCTGAGAGGTCCGTTAAGAATACGCGCTGCATGAGTCGGCTCCGCTGGCGCTTTAATGTCGTTAAGAATGCTGGCGATAGAACCGAATCGATCTTGTTCGTATAGCGCTCGATATAAAGAGTGGCCTACGAGTAACTCGATATCGTTACGTCCAACTGACTCAGCTTGTTGTGTAACGCGACCAATAAAGGCGAGAACGTTATCGCCGTCTAGAAGTTGAACGTAAGCGCTATCTCTCCAGTTATTGATGAACCAGTTGTAATCGGGAATGTTCATATCTGTTTCATGTTTTCGACCATCGCATTATGTATGTTTTGCTTCTCGGTATCTGTTGGTGGCGAGCCTGTCGTGACTTCAAACACAGCGTAGCTCGCAGCAAGCGCTTCATCTGTTACGCGACTCTCGGCATCAAGGTCGATACTGATTTCCTCGTCAACAAATTCTTGTTTCCATCCTTCAATCGTTTCGGTTGTTGGCGGGTCACCCGGACCTTCCCAAGACCCTTCGCGCAAGACACCGTCCATTCCAACGCCGTCCACTACACACTTCGCGTCCGGCACTTTCCAAGTGATGACATTTAACGTGCCGTGGAATAGTTCGTTGTGCATAAATCAGACCTCGATTTCTATCAGGGTAATACTCGACCGACCGTTACCAATCTGCACGTATGTATTAGAAACGTTTTGAGCGTTGGCAAACTCAATCGTGTACGTAATTTCTGAGGCTGTTTCTGGACTATCTAAAGTGGTTATGGTCGACCCGCCGACTTGGTTGGTTCCAGTCGTGTTCGTCCACGCCGCCGCACTTTCCCAGTTTCCCGTGCCGGGAATGATTGTTGTTGCTCCACCAGAAATGGCTCGACTGATCCGAAGCTGCACACTGGTGGCTCCTGTTTTCGCAATCCCTCCAACAGAGGCAATAACTAAACATTTGTTATCGGAATCAGCAAGCGTGATTGTGTCTACAACATTAGTCGTCGCGAATGTGCTGGATGTTGATCCGACTTGCGCTGTGTAATAAAAGCTCTGAACTTGAACGACTTTGCCACCGGCTGCTGCTGCCGCCCACGCCACATCGGTTCCATCAGATGTTAAGACTTCAGCCGACCCTCCAACAGGCAATCGCGTTCCAGTCGGAACACCCGAAGACGCATATAAAATATCTCCGCGTGTCGTGAGTGGTTTGAGTTGCCATGCCACGTCAGTTCCATCAGACCCCAACAGCGTGTTCGCCGCTCCTGCCGCTAATCGCGTTCCAGTCGGCACACCAGACGATCCATATAAAAGGTCTCCACGTGTCGTTAGAGGTTTCAGTTGCCATGCAGTATCCGTACCGTCTGCCCCCAGCACAGTATTGGCCGCTCCAACGGCCAAACGTGCGCCAGTCGGAGTACCGCTTGATCCGTAAAGGAGGTCGCCACGAGTCGTGAGTGGACTGAGCGAGGCGAACGTTGGTGCGGCAGCAAACGACCACGGCCTCCAATTTGTTCCATCAAACACGAGGCTGAAAGTCTTGAAAGTTTCATCCAGTGTTACGTCGGCTCCGATGTCGATGTTGGCTGCGCCGCCAGTACCGTTTTTTAGAACAATCGTTCTGGCTGCGTCCTGCACGCGAAGCGTTAGCACGAACCCGGCCGCCACGTCAGCACCGGCTGTGATAGTCGCGAGGTCGTCTGAGGCTGCATCACCCTCAGAATCGACAGAATGAAAATTTTGAATCACGGTGATAACACCGCTCGCTATGGTCAATTCCGCTGCATCTGTAAATTCAATCTGACCAGAATCGTTTATGGGCGTCTTGAGAACGTTTTGGTTGTCACGCACATACGTGTTCATAATTGAGGCAGTAATTAATTCTCCAGAAACCCAAGTGCGTGCTGAGGTCCATCCCACAGTTTTACCCTCCTACCTCTGTTCAGCGGCGAGTACTTTTAACGACTCGCCTTTCCAATTCCGATGATGCGCTTCGCGCCTTTTAAGAAGTTCGCGTTCGATCTTTTTAGCGTTCGAAGGAAATACGACGTTCACGTAACGTCTTCCGCAATCGAAACAACACGACACCTTGAACGTCGGACTCGTTAAACCACCGCCGTTACACTCGCAGTTGATAACCCAACGCCCGTGATTGATATAGGCGTCGATCGGGTCGGCAACTTCAAAAACATTCTTTTCTGCTTTCGTCATCGCTCGACTATGCACTTCCAAGTAAGACGTAACGTCGGACACGCCTGCATGTTGGTGTCCCTCCGCTGGCCCATGAATAACGTTATCTATCATGCGAACCCCAAGTTCGTAGTTAAGCCCAACTCGCTTGAACCAACCTGATCGAGAACCCACGCCTGTGTTGCGGTGGCTGGCGCTAAGACCCACTCGGTCGTTATTATGTCACCCGCGCCGATACTCATACGGACTCCGTTTATAAAATAACCAACCTCGACACCACTATCGGTTGTGCTTATTCCTGTCATGGCCTCGGCAAACGTAATTTTATCTCCGGGTTCTCTCGCGAGCGACTGGGTCATCATGGTATCGGATATGTTTGATGCCAACCTGAATCCGTTAACGACATAACGTGGGTCCTTATAGATATTCAAAATCCAATTCGCAATCTCGTTACCGTACTCGCCAGCGTTCGATTCGTATTTCATATCGATACGCACATCCCGCTCTCCATACTTGTTCATTGAAACGTCGTCCGTTGCCGACATCACGGTATCTGTAACATCCCGAATGGCCGTTCCTCTAACTTGGAGCGTCGTTAAGTAGGCGGTCGCTGTCGTGTTGTTATTTGTAATCTCCAAGTCGACAGCGTTGGCAGCCTGCGTCTTAACGCTTACATCTACATCGGCAGTTAAAGTGGTTCCAGTCCCATCAGATGCGGAATTGGCGATCCAATCGCTCCCACTCGCGGGAGTAATAATTGTCGCGGCCGCAACGCGATACGCGTTAATAGACGCCTCTCGATATGGACAATTTATTGTGATGGTTGAACTTGGTGGAATAGATGGTGTGCTTCCGGTCGTCGTTAGTTCATACAACACGGACGTCGATCCGTCAGTCGTGCGCGGATGCACAACAACATAGGCGGTATTAATAATCCCGTCGCGACCTCGATCGACTTCAAGACCGGTCATGGTGTTATTAAACGAACCAACCGCCGCTCCTGTCTTGGGCCTTGTGTGTCTGTCTTCAAACGTTAGCACCCCTCCACCCGTTGTATCTCCCTTGATGTAAAGGTATCCGAGTTCTGAAATCACGCAATCGTGTAACGCTCTTAACACGGATGTCTGAGCGTCCAACAGGTTGTCGAATGCGGTTACGAAACTGCTTTGCCCAGTTGCGTAGTCGGTCGACTTTGGAGGAACTGTAACTGCGTTGTCGACAAGGTCTTTAATAAGCTCGTCGCTCCGTTTGTTCGACTGAACGGTTACGCCTTTAACTTTAGAAATGGCCGCCTCGTCCATCCAATCGACCGCGACACATTCAACGGCTTGACTCTGGTATTGACCAGCAGCCGGAGAAATCTTACTGAGCGTTCCGGTGAACTTGTAATAGGTTGTTCCGCTGTACGTAATGCGAAGCTCAATAAGGTTTCCTATGTCCCAACCAGCAAGCGCGTTCGTATGTCCGGGTGAATATGCGCCTTGTGCTGCGTGACTGTTCGTGGCGCTGTTATCTAAACTAAATAGCAATGTTCCTGTTTCCGCTACGCGGTCGAGCGGTCCAGCCGCTCCCACGCCATAACTCAATTCAACATCTGCTTCGCCCAGACGAACGTCGGAAGTGATGTTCGTCACGATGCCTCCGATACGAGTGGACGTTCCGAGTTCGCTACTCCCATCCACCCCAAGAAGCCATCCACCGTACCGAGTATAAAGTTCGGGAGTCGCAGTAACTGTTGGCATAACTTATCCCGCCAGCAGTATCGCGTCCCGTAAATGGAGTGGAAGGTTGCGGAGTTCTGATTTGAGAGAACGGATTTCCCGAAACAATCGCTCGTCGCGGCTGTCGAGTTTACTCAAAGGAATAATAGCCTCGGGACCCGCCTCTCCCACTAAACCGATAGATGGTCGAGTAACGATGCCACCGTGCGCGGCCGCAAATTCAAGGCCATGCTGTCCTGACGTATCTATTCCGCTGTCTGTATAACTTACATGCGCGGCGATATTTATTTCCTTCGGAATCTTGTCGGCTTCGTTCTTCACGCCTGTCAATCTACCGATCAACGTGTCCATTTTAGAAATAAGATTACCGACCGCTGTTTCAATAGCCGACCACCCGCTCTTCTGTTCTGTCTCTAGAACACCGGCCTCTTTTGCTTGGTCGATTAATCGTTGTGTGTTTTCATCAACTGGGATGCCGAGCTTTTCGTGCGCCTCCATAATTGTTTTCAGCGCAGGACCCATCATTAGAACGGCTTGTTCTTGCGTGAATCCTTTTTCGATCAACTTGTCATACATTCGACTCCCTTGGCGCTCCATCGCGCCGAGGGTTTCAGCGTTTAACGATCCAGTTCGGGACAACGCCAACATGGTGTCGTCTAACGCTTCTACTCCCGCGACTAATCCTTTGTTGTTTCGAATCCGATCTTGGAAATGCGACAACTCTTTAATCGCAGCGTTATCAGATTCGATTCCAAGTTCTTTTTGCGCGTCGATAATGGCGTCGAGCGCTGGACCGTGCGCTTCCACGGCTTCAGTAAACGACATGCCAGCAGCCAACGCCGATTCAAACGACGCAACGGCTATCGTGCCGAGGTCTTCCAATTCTTCTTGAGATAGCGAGGCTAGCTTGTTCAGCTTTTCATCAAGTTCTATTTTCTCCCTCGCGAGTTCTTCGTATCGCTCAAGCGTCTGGTTATATTTTGCGCCAGCCTCGTCAAGGTCATCTTGGGACGCTTTGCCTTTCTTGTGCGCCTCGAAAACTTTTTCATAATCAGCAAGAGCTTTGTCGAGAGCAGGGTGCATCGCCTCCCACTCTTCCCTGTTTTTCGCTATAGCCGCGTTATATCCCTTCGCCTCTTCAATCGTCGGGCCAAACATGGCCGCGATGCCGACGGATGCTAGTTTCGCTTGTTCGCCTACGAACTTAATTGTTTCGCCTGTCGTACCGAAACGTTCGGCAAGCGTGATGAGTTCTGTAAATTTAGAGGTCGCGATGCCGCCCGACTCAACCATCGCGCTTGCAATCTTGCCAAACGATTCGCCAAACGTCTGGGCCGCTTGTTCGGTTGTGATGCCACCTTGTTCGACAGCACTAAAAATATCACGCACACTGCTGATGGCTTTTTCCATACCCATCGCGATGACACCACCTTGTTCTTCAATAATGTCACTCATGTGCATCATCATCGCGCCGAAATCTGATTGCGTTGACTCCCGTGTCGCCTCTATCGCTTCGGATAGACCTTGAGAGATACCTTTCGCAAACATCTTGCCGCCAGCTTTACGAACAGACTCCGCAACTGTCGGTCCGCTGAATAATTTCTTAAGGCCACCAATAAGAGGTCCAGCTAACGAGCCGACCGCCGCGCCGATTGGACCCAACATTGACGCGAATCCCTTCAGCATTTTTCCTGCGCCTTCTTTACTTGCCAGCTTCGCGCCAATCGCGCCAAGCGTATTGCCTCCGAACGCTGCGCCAGCTTGCGCTCCAATAGCTTGGAACGCTCCGAAGAGACCGCCACCGCCTTTGAACGCGTCGATAACGGTGTCTGGAATCCCGCTAACAATCGCCGCGAATCCTCTCTTTAATCCCGACCCCATCATTTGGCCGACCGACACCATGCCCTCCGGTTCGATACCACCAACAATCTGATTCGGATCTAATGAGGTTGTAACTTTGATTTGGTTTTCTTCTGCCAGCCAAGGGAACGCTTCGGCAAACGTTGGGAGCGTGCTAATGGCGCCAATAATGTTTGCAACAACCTGTTTCGTTTCTTCTCCAACACGTCGAGTCGCTTGCCAGACACGTACCATCTCTTGTGGCGCTGTCTGTCCGAGCACTTTATATTTAGCGATAGCTGTATCGATTGTTGAATGGAGCGCCTTTTGTTCAGCCACGGTCAATCTTGAAATACCGCCAACGTCAGCAAGCGCCAACATCATGTTTTTGGCTTCAGGAATGGCTCCAGTCTTCCACCCTTTCGCAATCTCTTCCCACGCCTCAGTCATGTCCTCAACTGCCGGAACGACATCGTCATCAATTTCTCCGGCGAGTCCGTCGAGTGCGTCTGTTACTGTCGCGACAGGGACAGCGCAATCGTCAAGCGCCTGCGACGTGTCCTCAGTCGCCTCTTCCGCAACGCCGAGTGCGTCAGCTAACCATGTCAGTCCACCCGTTAATGCGTTGAACGCTTTCTCAACAATACCGCCCGTTAGAAAGTTGAGCGCAGTAAAAAGAAAATCCCACCACGCGAAGAGTGCGTCCAGCGCTAAGTTGAAACCAAGAATGAGACCCTTTAGTGCTACCTTCGCGAGGCTTAATAAAACGCGACCAAGCGCCACGACAAACTTCCGCGCCATTTCACTTCGCGAGATGTAAACGGCAATCACTGTTGCTAACGCGCCAAACAATAACACCGGACCCGTTAAGACTCCGGCGATGGTTCCTAACGCTCCGACGATAGCTGGGATGGTTGGCGCTAATAAACCGAACATCATTAAGACGGGTCCAGCGGCCGCGAGGAGCGCGAGGAGCGCGACAACAACAACCTTAATACCCGGATCCATTGTTGCAAACGCCGGAATAATTTCTCGTGAAAAAACATGAGCGAGTTTTGTGCCGACCTTCATTAAAGTCATCAGGATTGGCTCTAGTTGTTTACCAATCGCTAACCAGACGCCTTCCATCGCACTTGTCAGTAACGTAAACGCTCCGCTGAGGTTCTTCAACATAACATCAGCAATACGTTTTCCCGTGCCGTCTGAGTCCTCTAGCGCGGCGGTCATGTTGCGTAGTTCGTCAGAACCCTTTTCGAGAATAGCCACCATACCCGGCATCGCGACCGTTCCGAAGATTTGAGCCATCGCGGCAGTGTCCTGAAGATGTGGTTCGAGTTCTTGAATAATCTCGTCAAACGGTCTCATGCGACCATCGGCCGTGCTCGTTTCGACGCGGAGCTTCTTAAGCGCCTTAGCAGCCTCTCCGGGTGGGTCAACTAACCGCAGCATCGCTCGACGTAACTGTCGGCCAGAAGCGCTCCCTGTAATACCAGCGTCGGCCATTGTCTGTAGAGCCGCAGTTGTCATCTCAAACGACACACCAGCAGTCTTCGCAACAGGCCCAACCATCTTGAAACTGTTCCCGAGTTCCTCAAGATTCGTATTTGATGTCGTGAACGCTTTCGTTAACACGTCCATCGCATGTGTCGTGCCTGACGCTTCGATTCCGTAACCTCGCGTGACCTTCGCGGCGATACCAGCGGCCGTCGCCATGTCCATCGATCCAGCGGCCGCAAGGTTGAGCGTTGGCTCTAGTGCGCTCATAATCTCGTCAGTCTCAAAACCGGCAAGACCGAACGCCTTCATCGCTTCTGCGGATTGCGTTGCGGTAAAGACGGTTGACTCGCCCATGCGTGTCGCGAGTCCTTCTAACTTTTGAAAGTCTTTTCCTGATGCTTGCGTAACGGCTTGCACGCCACTCATCTCTTTTTGAAACGACGAGAAGGCGCTTACTGAGGCGACGGCGATGGCCGTGAGCGGTAGCGTGATACCAGCAGTCATCGCGCCACCAACACGTGTCGCGTTCTGACCAATCTTGTCCATACGCTGTTGGAACTTTTCAGCGTCCTGCGTGGCCTTTTTGAACTTCGCGCTCATGCGATTCTTTAATTCAAGAATCGCCTCGATCCGTCCAGATATCATTTATCGTTTCGACTGCCGACGTCGATCGGTGTCTTCCTTTCGCAAGTACTCAAGAAGCGGTGGGACATAAACGACCGGGAGTCCGGAGTAGTCCTGCCACGACCACCCCATACGACGCATAATCGCTATGTCGCTTTGCGCTTCCGACCACCACTCTTTGTTTTTTTTTCGTGTGCTTCGTTTACGTTCTGTTCGTGTTTATCAATCGCGTTGTCGATTAGATCGAAGACCTCTTGGTTGAAGCTTTCTAGTGTCGGACGGTCGAGTGGCAACTTATTGTTCGACTCGTCAGTTAACGACCAGTCAAGTAAGTACGCCGAGCATCGTGCGAACGAGTACTCGGTCCATTCAAAGTTCGCCTCCGCACCGCCTTCGGACTTTTGTCCTCGTCCGGCTATCTTTGTCGAGACCTTACTAATCGACTTCAGCATATTTCTGTTCTCGCCCACCGTCAGACGTTGCTTTACTGAAATCCAGAATTCTCGTTTTGTATCTCCGTCATCCCAAACGAGTTCAATCTTTTTCTCTTCCGGCGTTACCGACCAGACGTTAGCCATTAACTCTCTCCTTAATTATTGTGGGTGCGTTTTCTAGTTCCAACGTGATCGTGGGCGCTGTTGTCTTCGGGTCGACGTTTTCCCATAACCACTGTGCGTTACCGAAATCTAATTTCACATCCAACGGCCGCTCGTTACACCAAGGTTCGACAAGCGATTCGACAGAAGCAGAAAGACGAAACCTGTTACCGGATGTGCTAGTAACAGGTTCAATCGTCCATACTCCCAAGTTGACTGCCTTCTGGTAACGAAAGAACAACGAACCGCTCTTACCGTTAACCTTCATGCTGCCTACGACGAACTGGCACGCGACAGCGACCCAGCGGACTGGAGCGTCGTCGGCGCATCAAGTAACGCACCAACAGCACCACCCACAGGGTTATAGCTTTCGATACAAGCGATACCTGAGTACGTTGGATTGATAGCTGTCGAACAAATATTTTGAGGACGAAGCTCAACACACACGGTCGTTCCGACTAACGAGAACAACGTTGCATCAACTGCGCCAGCGGCGAAGTCCTGATGCCATGTGACATCGATCGACCAATCCTTTAGCCCGCCTTTGCGAACTCTTGTGTCGTCGCCCATCGCCGTTTCGTCCTGCATTTCGGACGCAAAATTTAAGCCAACTTCAGATGCGTGAGCCGAAAGGTTGACTCCGTTAATTTCGATCTTCGCGTTTGTATAAACCAGTGTTGCCATCTCTTGTCACCTCTTTACTGAATACCCATCCACGGGAGTATCTTGTAGGACTCACCAGACGTTGTCATTCCCCATTCAACGCGCCAGAACTTTTGGTGCGTCGACGTTATTGTTCCCGTTGTTAACGGTGTCGCCCACTGTCCGTGTCGACAACTGTTCTCGCTAAACGAGACATGACTCGTAAACTTCCCAGCACCAAACCCACTTGACGAGGACCCTTGTAAGCGCACCGTCAACCCACCAGTTGATGACGATAGAACGTGAAGTCCCGCATAAAGCTTTTCTCCGTCTGCTACCGCTCCGATGTCATACGCTGTTCCAACCCCACAACTCGTTAACGCTGTCTCTGTCGCATCCTTAAGTGGGATGGCTCTAACAATGGCCATGAGGTCTCCCTTTTATTTAATTCCGGCGCTTTCAGCCGTAATATCAAACGTTAGCATGTCGCCAACCGTGTTACCAATATTGTAATTCGCTATCGTCGCTTTCATCGCGTAGCCAGCACTAAGCTCTTCGCCTTCGGTAATCCCGTTAGCGAATATAACTAGAGGCGGGTTCGAATACTCGCCTCCGATAGCGGCGACGAAATTAAAGAACGCTTGGTCAGCGTTATTGGTTCCGCCATTCCAAAACCCGTTTCCCGACACCGAAGCCGTTTCGAGACCTCCTGTTTTAATGCGTGTGTCTTGTCCGAAGGTTGTCACGTCTTGCATTTCAGACGAGTAGTCGAGTCCAAGCTCGTTATGGTCAGCGCTTAGGTCGTACCCACCAATAAAAAGTTCCGCGTTCGTATAAATCACTGTCGCCATTTACTTACTCCGTTGACCGAGTCTTATAGGCTAAAAAGTTGACCGACACTAACGACCTTTCTGACTCATCTCTCCCCATACTAAAAGGAACTTGTCTCGCTTCCACGTACGAGTATCTCGTGCTGTTAATGGTGCGCTCTGTTAAGCCATCTAGCAAGTCCATAACGGTCTGCATTTCAAGACGAGCCGTTTGGTAACTAGTAGAGCGACGTATTACCTGAAGGCCGGCAATCTCCAATTGAGCGTTTCCCGGTCCGGTCGACATGGCGTGGATTGGTCCTTGTCCGGCCGTTTCGGTTAGCACTAAAGCGTTATCTGGTTGCTCCGGAAGAAACGACTTGAAGATTGATGTCGTTACTCCGCCAGTCGTTAAGAGGTCAGAAATGTCGTCAAGTAACATTACAAACCTATAATCTCTTTCATCTCGTTACCGATTCGTTGTTCGAATCCCTTAGCGTGCATATCAACAGCGGCCTCTAAAAACTTCCATCGCGTTGGAGGCGCATGGTACGCACGACGTTTTGCTGACGGGCCAGCGTCTTTTGTTGTTGCTGGTTTTTTCTTCTTCTTCTTCGGCCTTAGCGCTTGTTGTGGCTTCTTCGGACCCGGAGGTATCTCATGTACATATAGAGCGTAATTAGTACCGTAAGTGATTCGCACGAAGAGACTCTTCGGCTTTGCTAAGCTTTGAATCTTCCCAGTACGCCTAAGTCGACCAGTTCGTACAGGCGTCCACTCAAGCGCTTGGTCTAACACGTCGTGCGCTTCGTGGTTTAACGCTATCGCAGCGGCCTTTGGAAACTCAATCGCGAGACTTTTAAGTTTCGCGGCGACCTGTTTGTGACCCTTCAGGTGTAGTCGCATTTTTTAAATTTAACGTTGAACTCCGTTTAATAATTCAACGTTCAACTCCATAACTAAAAGCGCCTCAATAAATACGTATCAACAACAACGCCTTCGCTCGACCGTGTCCGTTTACAAACTCCGGACAAGACTTTCGACGCCTTGTCGCTTAACGAGACAGACATCTTTTGATTGCGTGTCGTTTTAGATTGTCGAGAGATAGAAGGAACAGCCGTTTCAAAAATAAGCCACGACACAGCCTCGTCAGTCTTTAAACCAGACTCACGACAAAACGTCTTCAGGTTCTTTTTTGCGGCGTCGGAAATCTCAACACTAATCTTATTCATGTTGCTCTCACTTTAAATAAACCACCGTGCATCCAGCATTCTTTCCGAACGGGAAATGGCCGATCGAAACGATGGCCGGATTAATCGCGTAACCTTCCGTCGATCCAACATCTCCAGTCGATAGCGTAATGCGATCTTCCGGACGAAGTGTTACGTTGCTTTTCAGATAGACCGTTTGGCGGCTAGGAACCTCTTGACCTTCAACTGTTACCACTCGCTCAATCTTTCCGACTACCGCCGCCTCATACGCGACGGCTGATCCGTAACTGGCATTCCCATATGAGTCGTAAGACGCGAACGGCTCCACTGTTACGTTCTGCTGCATCAACTTTGAAAACACGTTGACGTTAAAAGGCATCAGGTGGTCTCAATCCTCATAAACGGTCGCAGTAACGTTTGTGGCGTGTCATATCCTTCGCTTGAATACGTAACAGACAACGGGCCAACCTTCATGCTCTTAACGCTGGACATGCCTTGATACATTTCTGCTGCGCGAATTAGAACGGCTCTTTCGATAGTTGGCGGTAACGTGTTGGCTGTTGTTGTCGTCGCCCATTTGCTGTCGGTACTTGACGTTTCTGGAAACTGAAATCCCGCTTCGTACACCACGAGCCAAGGCTTCAGTTCGCTGTGAGGAACCACGTAACTCCCAAGACTGTATCGCTCTTGCGCTGTCCATCTGAAACCTTGATCGCGCCCTATAAATCCAGCCTCGGGGTCCGCAACACGATATTCGCTCGATTGAAATTCCGTCGCTTCGCATGTGCTAGTCGAATCAAAAAAACGCTGCACCTTTATGATTGGGGTGCGGCTGAGCATTAAGTTTTGAGAGCCGTAACTAGCCACCGTCTCTTCGTACACCTGTCGACGTAACGGGAACCCGACGTAGCGTTCGGCCCATCCGCTCGCCTGTGTCAGCGCAAGGTCCATTCCTGATGACGAGGCTGTCACGCCTAACATCGTCATTAGGTCGCCTAGATACGCGAGTTGAGATTCAGTACTACTAGTACAGACGGTCAGCATCTACATATTCGAGTTCACAACCGCACCACGACCACGAAGCGTAAACAGGTCGCGCCAATATGTCGCCTCCTGTACTGCTCCGTCGATAGTCGCTATTGTTGCGAGAGCCTCGCCTCTCTGTTCTTGTAACACGTTCATCCGTTCCTTCGGAGTCAGTTCGTCAATCTGTCTTACCTTGCGTTCGTTCTCAGCCAACGCTCCGTCTAAGGCGTTTATCAGCGCCATCTTTCGATTGCGCTCCGTCGATAGATGGTCGATTCGATTCGACACTTCGCTAATTTTTAAAGGACCAAAGTCCGGCTCGCGTTCGTATCCATAACGATGCGATTGTTTTAGGAGCGCCGACTGACCCGGAATAATAACTTCAATCCCTTTCCCATGAGCTAAGCCGAGCCAGAATTCTAAACACGCTTTCTGTTCTGCGTACTCTGTCCCAACAATTAAATCGATTCCGTAAAGTCCTATCGTTTTAAACCCCTCCAACATTGCCAGACCAACTTCGAACGCGACCGTGCTGGTGAAGTAGTCGATTCCTGCCATCTCGATAACCTTTTCAATCGGATACCGAACACTATTTGGGAGGTCCTTCTCCGTGTCGTGCATGTAGACGGGCCTCGGACAGTCGCGTATCCAACCACGATGATCCGTACCTTCAACGTTGTCCTCTTCCCAATAGGAATGGATATCGAAATGCCTACTACAGCGAGGAACGTGTCGATAAATTTGGTTTAGTGTCCAAATCTCATACGACGGATCATCAAACGGTGCCAAGTCTCTACTCGACGTGGCGAATCCAACTATCGCAACCTTGTCACGTTTAGGAGTCCCTTCAACAATGGCTCTCTCTTTATCGATAATCTTTAAGTCGAACCCGTTATCCGCTTTATGATCAAAGCGAACACCGCTCCCCGGCTCTGCTTCTTTCGCGTCGATGTGGCTACTCATGCTCTCCGTCCTTTTCTTTTTGTTTTGGATCTACGAACCATCTTGTCGGCGGGTGGGTCGATAACCGACTTTTTCTTACTACGTAAAAAAGGCGCGACTGGGACCAAACGAACCCAGCCACGCCTAATATAGCTCGCATGTTCAGGGTTGGTGTCGTCTAACGAAAACCTCTCGCCAACCTGAAACATCGGACCTCTTGGTCTAAGCGATAAAGGTCGTCCAACAACCTCGACCTTAACCATGAGGACTTTATGCGTCGTTACACGTTGTCAGATAGACAGGTGCAGTCGACGTCGTCATTAGCGGTACCACGTCGGGTGCGCCAAACGAAATGTCTACACCGGCCTCATGCAACGCCGAGCCGCCAGAGCTACTTGCGTTCGCATTCCATAACAGTGCCGCCTGAATGAAACGTTGCGCGCCTGTCAGATCCAAAAACGCATTCGACTCTCCGGCCGCGCTTCCCGTGGCCGTAGCTGTAAAGACACCAAACGTTCCAACGCTTGTTGAGGTAGCCATAAAGCCACTAGCAAGCGTGGAGGTTGTGTTGCCTGTTAAGAACAACGCTTGGTTAGTAGCACGATGCGCTGTCGACAGTTCACTAAAGTCATCAGCACACGTTGTACTCGAATGGAGTAAACGCGCACCCACCGTCATAAACTTCGTGCCAGACGCCGTACTTGTTCCAATGTCACCCCAGCCTGTAGCGCTTATGAGTGCGGCGGTATAACCAGTTCCAAGGCCAAGACGGTCAATGATCCGACCCTTAACCTCGTTACTAGTCGTTCCGTCGTTACTGCCGCAACTTGCGTCGTAAGACTTTACGATGACCGCGCTTAGCGATTTAATTTGAGCAACGTCCCTTGTAATCATGTTCTACACCTCATCCGCAATTAAGTTCGCCAGCGGCCTATGGAGTCCACGTAACGCCTGTCAACATCGCAATTGCTTTGTCGTGGCGCATTCCTAAATCGTGTTCAGCTATTGCACGAACAACAGTCTGGTCGAGACTGAAGGCGGCTTGGACGTTTGATCCGTCGTGGTAGGCGGCCTCTTGTGATGAGTCAACAATGAGACCAGCCGACTCGCCAATAATGACCTGCGCGAAATCGACAAGATAAATTTCAGACTCGTTGTCGCTCCCAGCGCCTGTCGTGTCGAGCGTAATGGGAACGTTGGTTGTTATACCAACCGGCCATCCCCACAATGTGCCACGAATAATCTCGTCACGAAATACAAACGCACCATTCGCATTCTGAATGGTCGCAAGTTTCTGTTCGGTACGAGGAGCCATCACCCAACCCGGAGAAATCATCGGGATGTCGGCTTGTTTTAACTTCACCACCAACTGACCGAGGTCGTCAGTAATGTTGGCAAGATTGACAGTTAAGTTCGACGCGATCTTTTGGTCAGCCAAACACCAGTTCAACAGACCCTTCGGGGTCGCGTCTGTTCCAGCGCCTCGCAGGAACGACGTGTCTTCTTTTGTCGCCATCGCGCTTACCAAGTCGTCGCGAACAATCGCGTCGGCGCTTGGAGAGCTATAGCGAAGAAGGTCGTTAGAGATTGGCGTTAACACGGCGAGCTTTTTAAACGTAAGCGTCAACTGACCAAACGTTTCTTCGCTCTTCCCAACGTTGACGTTTTCGCCAATGTAGGTGGCGTTCGCGCCAGTTGCAATCTTCGGGTACTTCAACGTCCCGGTCGGCATCTGAACTGTTCGTGCGCCAAGCTTTCGAACAACCGACTGCGCCCGTAGAAGTTCAATAACCTCGTTACTGAATTCTGTCGGTACTAAAAACCCTCCAGCCGTAGCATCGCCAGCCGCGAGAGCTTTCGTTTGTGCTGCTTGCATGGTGTCGGCAATGTCGTCGTCGCCCCATGAACGCAATACGTTAGTGGCACCTTCAGCGCCCATCTTGTTCATACGGGCAGCAGCCATCGCGCGAACGACTCTTGCGAAGGCCATACCTTTTTCGCGTTGTTTTATTGGCGCACTCTGCTGCCGACCATTAAGGAGACCGCCTGCGGTGTTGGTCGCCTTAGCCCACGGGCCATTTGGATCGGAGGCCATCTTTTCAATGTTGTCTGATACCAACTTAGCGACATCTTCGCCAAGTTGATTTTTGAGAGCAGGAATAGAGGTTTCGACAACGAAATCTCCAAGCTCCTCCCGAGTCATTCCCTGTTTGCTCATAGCGTTCTCCTAATCGATTCGACCGCGCATCGCGTTGACCGCTTTTTTCGTTTCTAAATTAACTAGCTCGATCACCGTTTCACTAAGTCCACTTCGTATGGCATCAGCCAAAAGCGTTTGGTCGACCGCAATTACTTCTTCGCTCTGTTCTTTTTTAGCATCGCTCTCAAATAACTCTAGCACGATGCCCTCTTCCAAGCTATTGCGATCAACAACGGATTCTTCCTCCGTTTTTTCTGGGCTGTATTTGGCGTCGGCACCTCGATAACTATTTTGAAAGTCGTCAACATGTTTGATGGCGGCTCGGACAGCGAACTTGATATCGTTCATCTGCTTTCGAACACCGTCAGCAAACGCATCCATGTCTTCCATGTGGTCTTCTGTAATTTCTTTTTGGACTAGTTCGACTACAGACTCCGACGTTAGTTCGTCAGAAGTCATTAACGTGATCGCTTCGTCTTCAAATCCAGAATCGGCTAATAGCTCAGCAAGCTGCTCCTCGCTAACAGGTTCGTTCCCTCGCGTCTTAATAAACTCATCTCGACGCTCAGTAAACTTCAGCCACGCTTCAGCATCGCGAAGCCAAGGCGCTGTCCGATCGAACTCTTCAAAGTGTTTCGCAAGGTGCCGTTGAACCTTCTTGAGGTCTCCGTCCGGAAAGTTCGTTTGGTTCAGCCTTGCACTCGCGGCGACAACGCCTCTCCACACAACGAACCCGTCGTCGGGACGATGATGTGGAAGTTTCATATCGCCAAACGTGTCAGGAATGGCGGCTGTTGCCCACGCGTAATGTCCCGAGATGTTTCGTTTCTTTCTATTAGTTAAACCGTCCCACGGCTCCTCTGTAAACTGGCCGAGGGTTGGTCGACGCCAAGGCGTATCCATAGGCGCTGTTTCTTCTGACACGTTCTTAGGGGAAACACCTTTCCCAATAGCTTCAAGCGTTTCTGTCGCCCACTGTCGAAGTAACTCAGTATCGATGTCGTCTAGTCCAGCAGCCATAAGCGCTTGGGCGTTCGCCGGAACAGGTACGACTGAAAATTCTAATAACTCTTGGCCGGTAAAATCTACGCCACCGCGCTCGTCGTTGTATTGAAACGACGTCGGTCGAAAGCCAACGCTGGCACCTTTTAAGAAACCCTGCTTGAGCATATTAAAAACTTGCTCAGCCATCGGATTGAGTTCGGCGCTTGCAAACTCAGCAATTGCAATAAGCTTATCGCCGTGTTGTACCAACTCTGTTGTTCTAGCAACTGGTAACGAACCATAATCGTGAGCGAACAACACGACCGGATTCTTAAGGTAGTTCGATACGTCCCATCCACTTGGATCGATAACGTCGTTCTCTCGGTCGGCGGAACCCGTAGTAATAATGAATTTAATTGACCGGTCTTCAAGAGCTTCGACTTCGGTTACGAATTGTTTGCGAAGTAAAACAGTCGACTCGGCTTCATCAGCATCGCGAAGCACAGTCTGTTTCCAATCGCTTAGATTGACTAAGTTTTGTGGTCTACTCATAACGGTCCTTTGGTTGCGAGAGGCGGGACGAACTGACTGGCGTGGTGGAGAGCAACACGTCAGTCAGACCTCGTCCCGATTTCCCACTACACATCGACCCACCACCAATATGGTGAGCAAAGTAAAAAGTGTCAAGTCCGAATTATTCAGCCACCTTCCGTCCTATTAACGAACCTACGTATTGCTCGACCGTACGCGCTTCCGGCCAATAGTCGAAACCGTACCGACGCCAGTGTGTTGCAACATGGTCGCCTTCTGGAATTGTTATTTTAATTCCTCGGCCTTCCGCATAACCGAGCCACCAGTCGACACAAGATCGTTCGACTGTCGCTTCGCGTTGCGTCCCGTACGCAAGCTCTAGTCCGTGTACAGCGATTTCTTTAAAACCTTCATCAATCGCAAAGGCGATTTGATACGCGAAGGTGCAAGCGAAATAGTCGCGATAATTGGCGGCGAGTTCGTCCACCGGAAAGACAACTGCGTTCGGGTTATCGGGAAATGGCTCTGTCGTATAGATAGGTACTGGGCAGTCTCTAAGCCAGATCATATCGAACGGGTCTTGAATGTCTGTTGTCGGAGGATGTAATTCAAACCACCTGTCAGCACGAAGGCGGTCTTCTTCGTCACGCATCGCGTTCCAGAAATTATTAATACCCCACAACTCCCACGTCGGGTCGTTCCACGGGAGGTCTTTCATTGATCTTCCCGCGCCAGTAATCGCCACGCGCTGCCGACGAGGGGTCGCGATAACTTCGTTGTCGACAATTCTGGTGTCCACGTTATGGGGACTCAGAACGTAAGGCCGAACTGGTTTACTCACTACGTTTTTTGGCGATGAGATTCTGGAGATGAACGACGGAGTCAATTACGGATCTCGTCGCCGCCTCAACGTCGTCGTCATCTAAAAGGTTTCTATTAGCTCCAGCCTCTACAAGGTTGAGCGTTGACTTGACCATATAGACAGCGGCGTCCTGCTTGCGCTGGCCTTTTTCAGTAACGAACTTTTCAACCCAGCTAACAGCCTCAACTATGTAAGGCAGAAGCTTCATGCCAAGTGTTAGCCACCCCATGACCCCTCCTTAACCGGTTAATCAAACAAGCCACCCTGTTCTCTCTTAACGGGTTCGGCTTTCTGTTCCGGTTGTCGATGTGAACTTAGCGTATCACTTCTGGGTTTAAACAGTTTGTACTTCTCCAAGTACTGAATGAGGTCTTCCATTGTGTCGACCTCGACGTTGATCTGCCTGAACTTTACTTTGCGCGAACTAGGGACGTTCGACATCGACAGTTGGGATGCGCTGGAGCATCCGCGTACGTATTAATCCCGACCGGCCACGTTTTCTCATACGCTATCGGGGGAGACTTGCTAAGCGTTTTACAGATAGCACATTGGCGCTTATCGAACGTTCCAATCCATTTCTTTTTCATCATATTTAATTTGATGAGTCCGTCCTTAGCCGCCTTCTCCCATAAGCCACGTTGTCCTGCCGCGCTCGCAAACGCAAGTTCTGTTCGTGCAATCGTCATCGCTCGGAGCGCCACTTTAGATTTTTGGTATCGCTTAACACGCTTCATTCGTTCCGCGTAATTCAAATCCGGTCGAGAGCTTTTAAGTCGCACGTTGTAATTGTGGACGGCTTGCTGCTGCTTATCTGTTAAGCCGATTTTGATTTTCAATAGTTCAGCGGCCTCAACTTCGGACGCGAGTCCTTCGACCATCGCTACCGAGACAGAATTTCGAATCGCTTGCTTCGTCGCAAGTCCAATCTCTTGAACAAACTCAGCGCCGTGAATTTTGGCCCAGTTCACAGCAATAGGGTTCACAACGTTGAACTCATACGACTGACCGTCTTCTTTAATTAAATTGGCTGCAGAGCGAACTAATTCAATATCAATATCTTCGGCTCCGTAACGAGCGCCGAGCATCCAGCTTGATCGCCATGTCTCAAACATAAGGTCATTAAATTCGTTCAGCCATTCATCTAACCGGATTAGGCGCTCAAGGTCTGGGCCGTTCGTGAGTCCATTCAGGTCTTCTAGTGTTACGCGATTACTTAATTCGTTAATGTGTTTACGAACACGCTTCATCACAACAGGTTCTTCTTCGTCAAGGCGCTTCCAGATGTCGATCAACTCGCTTCGGTTGGTTGCGAGTTCACGAAGAACGATATCTACGGCTTCGGTGTCGCATGCGTCTTTAAAAACTTGAAGGTGGTCTTGAAGACTTAACTCCTCAACGTTGGCCGGAATAACATCGCCACCCGTTGCTGGAACAGGTGCGGGAGGCGTTCGCGGCGACTCGACCGGAACGAGGGTTGTTGGAACTAAATGAACTTGGCCGTGGTTGTCGCCAAGAGGTTCCTGACCTTGCAACACGCGCCATTCATCAACCTTCATCGCCCACGGTGCTGCTTTTGCAGCGTCGAGCATATAAGCGCGGTCCTCTTGAACGGGCGAAACGTAATCTAAAATCAGTCGGTCGTCGTATTCGGGAACGAGCCGTTCTTGTAACTGCGATCGTAAGAATTCCAAGCGCGGTAAGATTGCCCATCTAGAAAATAAATAGTCAGCGCTATCGATCGTGGCGCGATTACTATTTGAAAGAATCCCGAGGAGTTCAGGAGGAATGCCGAAGACCTGCACGATCATGTCTCGCTCGAACTGTCTTAGTTCAACAAGTTGGAGGTCGCGAAGAGACTGATTGACTTCGTGAACTTCAATTTCTCGACCGACAAAGAACGGTTTGAACGCTCGCCAGAAACCTTGGTGTCCATCAAGCCATCGTTCTTCTAAGCGTCGTACTTGGTCTTGCTGAAGACCGATATCGTGTGCGCCTTGTTGCTTGGGCCAAATAATCATGTCGGGTCGCGCCCGATTAAAAAAGAGTTGACGCGTATGCTTCGCCGCGTACTCATCCGTCTCAAGTTCGTCAGATAGCGACCGTGCAAGACCCGTTCCTCGTCCGTACGGATTCGCAGGATTGAGGTCAGCCATCCATAACACTTCGGTATCCGGAATCTCACCCTGCCATCCTTTAAAGCTCACGCGGAAGTTTCGGTTGTCAGGTGTTGGGGTTTCTTGAACCCAATCAGGCGGTACAGGCCAAAACTCAACCGGCGCACCAAAACTGTTTCGTTCCTTAATCCAAAACGCCTCGCCAAGAAGGTCGAGATGGATTTGCGTAACCTTAAATAAGCTCTGCCCCACCATGTATGAGTTCGCTTGGTTTAACGCGTCGAGCAAGATATGGCTTTCGATTTCAACAACGTCGTCGGCCGCCTTAGTAATTAACGCTTGTCGTTCAACCGTTCCGGCTGTCCGTTGAATAACTCTGGCATCGCGTTTTCTTTTTGACTTCGGCGCGTAGAGTTTCCATTGTGTTGCGGATGTTGCGACTGACGTTGCGATGCGTTGGCTAACCGAACGAAGCCACGGCATCGTGCTATAGGCGTCGAGAATGTTTGTTGCGCCTCGATACGGAGGGTCGCCTTGGCCCGACAGGACACCGCTTAGTAGACCGTGCGCCTGTCTGGCAGCGTTGTCGCTAAAGATACCGACAAACGCTTTGGCTGCTGCGTTAAACCGTGCGCTAAGTGGAGTTTGCATGTCGTTATAACTATGGTCGCTGTCTATCGTTTCGTCAAACTAAGAACGCGATGTGCGATGCGTTGTCGAAGGCGTTGCATACGGATAACGCCTTGGCGCGCAATACTGTCGTCGCCACATTGTATGAGTAACCATTTCGCGCTACTTGGTTTCATTAACGTGTCTTTAGCGATTACGTCGTAAGGCTGTTTGGTTAACTGTGCGAGCGCAATAAGAAATAATGCTTCGGCGTTAACGTTAACCGTTTGACGGAAAGCGCACCGGCAAGCGTGTCGAATATCCGCTTCGTTCCATTCGCCAGCCGGTAGGCCGCGCATGACACGTCCGGTCAATACGTTGCTCGTTTTGCTAAGCCAAGTTGGACGAGTCGGTCGTTTAAATTACAACCATCCGCCCAGACAGTAATAAGCCAACGTCCATACTTCCCTGTCGCCTTTTCGTGCGACGGCCGCGTCTCGATAAAAACTTGTTCGGCGTCGATAATTTGTTCCTGTATCCAGTCTCTCGATTTAATTCCGTCTGGGCGTTCTGGGCCGCGAAGCTCTGGCGCGTTTATTCCGTAAAGGCGGCCAGTAATAGTTATGGTCAGTCCGAAACCTAAATCCACAACGAGGTCCATCAACGTGTCGGCGTCGTACACGCGACAGGACTTAACGGGAAACTTCCACGCTTGGCCGATCTTCATGTTCGTCCTCGCTGTTAGGCGGTAAAGGTTTTATCTTGATGGAGTAATTACTCGATAGCGTTATGACAACTCCGCTCAAGAACGCCAACGCGAGCGCTTCCATTTGAAATCGCGAGACAAGATAAGTTGACGCGCCAGCCATTAAAACTGAACACACATTTAAAATAAGAGAAACATTTATCCCCACAGTCGAGTCCCTCCGGATGGCGGGAACCACGTGCCTTGGTTTGTGGCGACCCGTTCGACGTAACGGGAAGACGGCCGGTCGTTACTGTCGCCACCCCATACCTCGATATCGTCTGAGCCGTAAATAACGAGCGAGGTCATCGCCCAAACTAACGCATCAAGTCTATCGGGAGACTTCTCACCCGGAACCCAACTAGTCATTTGGTCTTCAAGGTCAGTAAGCATTCCGCAGTGTCGGACGCGACCTTGGCTGTAGAGTGCGGCGATAGGTTCTGCTCGCGTTAACTTCCCGCGACTCGCTCTGACTGGCACGTACGGTGCGACAGAACTTTTTCGTTCGCCTTCGCGACAGAGCGCTTTGGCGCACTCGCGAACGGTAAAGCCCACCATGTCTCCGCCATTGTTAACCTCGCCAACTATTTGGTCAGCTTTGAACTCGTCGTATAACCGAATCGCCGCTCGACCCCAATCGTCCGGTGTCCCGTGAATACTCGCGTCCGCTAAGACGTACGCCATTCCGTCGGCAGCGCGACCGACAGCGACGATTCCGGCTTCGGCTGTTTCGACGGACGCTGTCGCGGGAGGGTCGATAGCGACCACAACGCGAGAGAGAGCCGAGGGGAGCGTTCGAACGCGATTTTTTTCTATTACCTCTCGCGTCCATAAACTACCCGGCCTGTCGCTAATTAGTAATCCCTCAAGCTCTTGCTGCCCAAGATACGTTCCTTCGTATCTTCTGATGAGGCGTTCAAAAAACTTTTCACTCAAGTTTGATCGGTTATCGTAAATGCTGCCCTGTGTTACGTGGGTCGCGCGGTCTTCAACAAGCGATTTAATAAGTGGTGTTGGACGAGGCGTTGTTGTTACGACTATTCGTGGTTCGGGTGGAAGTCGAACGGCCATCGCCAACGTATCCCATACCTCTTGCGCTTGATCATATTTCGCCAACTCATCTATCCACGCACAATGAAAGTTCGGACCACGAAGGTCGGCGGGTTTTTCTGACGAGTATAAATGCGCCTCTGACCCGTTCGGCCATTTCAGTAGACGTTGGCTTGGCGTATAAGACGGTAAGAAGTCGGGTGGACTGCTTGCGAGTATTCCGCTCTCGCCGTTGACCATCACGTCCCTCGCGTCAGCCGGAATTCTTCCGACCATCGCAATATGCGTGTCCGGTCGTTTCGCTTGTTCGATTGCCCACTGTGCGCCTGCGCGAGTCTTTCCAAAGCCACGTCCGGTCATTAATAACCAAACTCCCCAATCACCCTCCGGCGCTTTTTGGTTCGGTCGCGCCCAAAAATCCCATTCGTATTTTAAAAGCGCGGCCTCAGCAGAACTCAATTTTTGCAGTCGCTGTGTACCATACGTATGGGCCGCAGCGCGAACCGCAAGGGACTCAGTCAGTAATAAGTCTCTCTCCGGGTGCGACGACGTTTGAGATTTGTTTGAGCTTGGCATTAAGTGTCTTCCTCGCATTCGCTACCTCTTCAATCGATAGCGAGCCTTGGACGTTAACGTTGACGTTCTCCCCAAACACATTCGGCCGGAGGTTCTTCAGAAGAAAGATTGACGCAATCGTATCCTTCTCCCTCGCTCGTATATGTAACGACGCTTCGAGAACATCGATACCGTCTTCCTTCGCTTCTTCCCACGCTGTCGCAAACTTCGGGTCTCGCGTTCGTGTTCGGTATGCCTCGGCTCGACTGATGCCAGCCTTGTCACACGCAACCCTCACGACGGGCAGGTTCTTCATCGCGGCTAAAAAAATAGGCTTCCACTCCCCACTCCCTTGTGCCTTACTTCCCTTCGGACGACCGCGCTTTCGTTTGGTTGTGCCTTCGCTTGATTCGTTCACTCTTAAACTCCTAACACGAGTCGAACATCTGTTGTGGTCACGTAATTATTTAAGAGTGAGCGACCGCGCTTTCGTTTAGTCGCGCCTTCACTTGATCCGCTCATTCCTAAGCTCCAGTCTGTGTCGTGGCCTTAAAGTGAGCAAGAAGCGCAACTACAGCAAATAGATTGCTACCTAAAAAGTCTGCAGTTTTTAACTGTTTCGAGAGTCCACGCATAAAAGTCCTTTGTTTCTGGCGATCCAGAGTCGGGCTAACCTCCAGTCATTCGACTGCAACTTCCCTACCTAAAAAGTCCTGCAAAAACGCACAAACGCTATATGCGCCGTTTTAAGGCTGTGCAAAACCCTCACGACCATTTGCATTACCTCGGCCACGCTCGTCGTTTTTAAAGGGTTGCCAGCGCCTCCTATAGAGCGTCCAGCCTCTCACTTTACTCACTCTTGCAAACATAGCCCGTTGTTAACTCATGTTCGACCTTGACCTTTTAATTGAATGGGTCGCTAAATTAGACGCTCACTCCTGACTCATTCCTGACTCGACGCAGGAGTGCTTGGCTGGGCTTATATCGAGTGAGCGATACCTTCACTCCTGTTGTCACTCTGGCTCGACGTAGGAGTGCTCGGCCTCGGCTTACATCGAGTGAGCGCGGGTGACAGCGGACGCCTTCGTTACAGAGACCTCTTTCCTTCACTCTTTTTAATCGCAAGCCGAGACTCCTGTCGCGCCTTGGAAGTGAACAGGTAGTGAACAGGTACTGCTCTGAACGTTAACTGCTCTCAACGTTAAATTAATCTCAAGCCAAGACTCCTGTTGTGCCTTGTTACACAGTAACGAGTGAGCGGTTCACTTATTTCATATAACTCCCGCACTAAGAACTTGTCGCTCCTCCGTACGGTGCTCTGTAGTGAACGGGTTCGCCTCGTAAAGATGTAAGGCGTGTCGCAACCGTCTCACCAATAAGGCGTTGAAGGCTGTCTGCTCTGATCGTTAAATAGTTAAAACGACCAACTGCTCTGGATGTTAAATGTGTTTCTGGTCGTACAAAAAAGCCGACACCGTCGTCGCTAATCCATTTTTTGCTGTCACCATTTAAAGACCTGCGTTTCATTTCTCACCTCTCGGTTGTCCGTAACTCGTTAGCACCACGCATCTTATCGTCCAAGTCCATCCCGTACCCCACGACGAATCCATCGCGTAGTAAATAGCCAAAGTATTCAGGTGCTGTGAATAAACTGCCACGAGTGTCTCTATAAATCAAACTTAATACTTTTAATGACGATGGGTCGTGTTGTTGAAGCCGTTCCTTTACGTGTGTAATGGTTCGTCCGGTGTCCACAATGTCGTCTACCAAGAGCACGTGCTGGTTGGTAATAGAGACACTAAGGTCGACGTAGGTCGTAAGAGTGTCTCGTGGCTGTGTGCCTGTATAGCTTCGCGCTTGAATGAAGTCGACAACGGGGTCGATGTGATGTGTATAGAGCGCTCGTATCAGGTCGGCCATAAGGATAAAACTCCCGTTCAGGACACCAACAACAACGAGGTTCTGTCCTTCGTAGTCTTGAGAGAGTTCGAAGGCGAGTTCGGCAATACGCTTTTTGAGTAATCGGGCGCTAACGAAGTGTTGCATTAGGTGCTTGAGAGTTGGAGGAACTCCATACGCGTTTCGTGGCTCTCTTTAAAGCGTCCACGCATAACTGAGGACACCATTATGCCATCCGACTTGATGCCTCGCATCGCCATACACGTATGGACACCTCTCGCGATAACGGCCACGCTGTCCGTCTTACTAATATCGGAAATGTCCGTTGCAATGTCAGTAACGAGGCGCTCCTGAAGTTGAAGCTTATGGGCGTGCTTATGACAGATGCGAGCGATTTTAGAAAGGCCGATAACTTCTTTCTGGGCGATATAGCCAACCGATACGTCGCACCAGAACGGAAGAAGGTGATGTTCGCACAACGACCAGACACGCATTCCTGTGACGATGACCATTTGGTCAATACTGACGCTGTCGAACGTCGTTTCGAGTTTACCGGCGTTGTAATTTACAAACTCCTGCCAATAGCGAGCAAATCGATCAGGTGTTTCTCGTAACCCCTCTCTCGTCGGGTCTTCCCCAATCTCGACTAGCAGTTGTCGGCCGAGTTCCCTTAACCGGTTAAACTCCGCGCTGGTTTCCGTAGATCGTGACATGTAGCCTCGTGGTGATTCGATAGTTTCGCTTTATAGCCTCGTCAGCAATTTCAGCCAGACGTTCGTGAATTTGATTCGCTTCAATCCCTTCAGGCATTACATAGACGGGAAATAAATCATGCTTGTTAACTAATTCATCAATCTCATTAAAATCTTTTGGTTGCTCTACCACAAATTTAAACGCCTTTGATGGCGCTTCGTTTAGTCGGTCTAATACGTCAGGTCGATAACGGGCTTCTAGTGGGTTATCGCTGTTTGATAACTTGGGACTCACATTGTAGTGGTCCACAAACGTTAGCGATGGCGGTAACACCGTTCCGGCTGTTTCTATTTCCGTTGTCCAGCGCTCTCGTCGTAGCCATTCGCATAACGTGTTTAACGCCTTCCCTTGAAGCATCGGCTCGCCACCGCTAATCACGAGATGCTTGATTGGTTGACGGTGTACTCGGGAGAGCCGTCGTAATTCGGACATGACAGACCACATGGTGCGTAGAGAGACCTCTTTAGACTTGTCGTAGCGATTCCAGTCCCACGTATAAGGCGTATCGCACCACGAACACGCCAAGTTGCATCCCGCCAAACGTAAAAAGAGACAGGGTCGACCAATAGACGGTCCTTCGCCTTGGAACGTTGGGCCGAAGATTTCACTAACGGCTAATTTCGGTTCTTCGCCCATGTATTCTCCGTTTCTCGTACCCGAACAGATTTTACTAACGGAGTAACAGCCCGAGCCGCCTGAAAGATTTCATCAGCAATGTTTTCAGCCGACGCTGAACGTCCCAATACGTAAACGCGAGCATCGTAATCGTTCAGATCGTCTTTTCGAGAATTTAGAATATCGATACATGCGTCTTTTACAATCGTGGCCTCGGATTCGTTAAAACAGATATGGGCATGGTCGAAATTTACTTGGATCCAGTCATCAATTTCAGACATGTCTCCGTAATCGAACACGAAACCCGTTTTTGAATTAACCGGTCCCTCAATAACGACCTCGACCTCGTAGTTATGGCCGTGCATGTTCATACACTTATGACTTCCACGTAATCCTGTCAGCATGTGGCTTGCTGAAAAGTGAAATGTTTTTGCGATAGTCGAATTCATTACACCCCCGCTAAAAAGTCGGCACAAATTAATTCAAGACAACGACCTTCTGAAATGTCTCGATCGTCCTCGCGAATCTTGGCACAGGCGCGATTGAAAATAACACGCTGTTCTTCCGTTAGCTTTACGGGAGGCGCTTTTCGTAAGGACGTTCCGTCGCCTTCAGGTTCCCCATACTGTTGTTCCCAATTCACATCGGCCAGATTCACGAAGTGATTAAGTTGGTCATGGTGGAACGGTAAGGTCTCAGCAAGGTCAGCTAACGAGTCGTCAGTAAAATCGTCTCCTCCGGCAATATCACGAACCAGTTTTGCCAGAGCCGGATAACTTGCATCAAATCCCGTTTCGTTAACTTCGATCGCTAAACGTTGCGCGGCCTTCAGGTCAATGTCACCAAGGTGGAAACACATAACCTCCTTAATACCGAGTTGCTGGAACGCAACAAGGCGGTGATTCCCATTAACCACTTCAAATACCCCGTCAGGCATATTGCGAACCAAAATACTTTCGACTTGTCCGTTTCGCTTTATATTGGCGACCAACTTTGTCGTCATGTCGTCATCGTCAACTTTGTAATTCCAGTCGGCGTGTATCAGCTTATCGACAGCCGTGTTCTTCCAAGGCGTTTCTACTTGTCGTGCCATGTCACCCCTCGCTTCGTCCATAACTCTGTTACATAAACCCGAAGGCCATTTAGTGCTTCGAGGTTTGCCAGTTGACGTTCTAAGTAAGGCCGCTCTCCGTTCGGACCTCCCATAATGCCACCATCAAAAGTCTTCTTAGCGTCTTCCTCCCAGTCGCGTATAGAGATACGTCCGTTACGAAACCGAATAATATCTCCAAAGGCCGCGCACTTTAAAACGTTAGTCGAGTCGCAACTGTAAAACGGATACCTCTCGATCGCCCATTGTGCTTGAATTCCAAAACCATGAACCCGTCGCGGCCAGTGTTTCTTGATCCAATAAAAGCACCCATCAAGCCACGGCTGTAACACGCCTCGCGTTGTCCCCTCGCTTGCAACACCTCCAAGCGCGAACCTCTCGTAACGTTCCGCAATACGTTGTAACTCTTGCCATGATGACCCCCTATGAAACGTCGGGATTGGTTTAAGGCCGCGCACTTCCATCTCCTCCGTATTACAACGACTCAACATGGGGTCACCAATAACGTCGAGAGCCGCGTATTCAGACACGTTGGGATACTTCGTTAAGAACTCACAATACTTAGTTAACGAAACTGGCTTGCCTTGTGTATGGGCGCTAAACGCTCCGCTATCGATAAAGACCTGCGCGTTATCGGGCGCGTCGTCTAACCAGAACTGTTGGTGCTGGTCCGGAATAGCTCCATAGGCTAACAGCCGAGAACGGAGTCCGTGTTTAAACAGGACCTCGTTCGACCCATCATCTAATCCGTGTGTGCCAGCGTGATAAAACAACATCAACTTAACGTGTCCCAGTCGACACCCCTAACGCGCCATAACTCAGTAAGGTGTTTCTCAAACGCCACCAACGCGATAGCGTTTAAGCGTTCTCGTTCTATATAGGCTGACTGTTCGACCGTATCAACAATGGACGAGGTAACTTTTTCGGCAGCGTATTCTTTCCAGTGTGTGCAAAAGTATTTACCGTTCTGAAATCGATTAACGCCTCCAAAGGACGCGGCCATCACAACAGATGACGAGTCAGAACTGTAAAACGGATAGCGCTCTAACGCCCACTGTGCCTGTATGCCGAAGCCGTGAATACGGCGAGGCCAATACCCTTTAATGATTGATAGACAGCCGTCTAGCCACGGCTGTATCGATTCACGTCTGGTTGTCTCGCTTGCCACGCCACCAAGAGCGAAGTGGTCATACCGCTCGCACATATAGTGCAGGTCAGTCCATTTGGATCCACGATGGAACGTTGGGAGCGGCCAGAGGCCACAAGACTCCATGTAATCGGTATTCGCCTGCGACGCTTTCGCGTCTCCAATAACGTCGAGGGACGCATAAACATCGAGATGCTTTTTATACGTGTGAATACATTTAATGTAAGTGTCGAGATCGATAGTTATGTTTTGCGTTAACGCGGAGAACGCTCCGCTATCTAAAAAAACAGAGGAGCCGTCTGGCGGCCCACCTGTTTCTGGTCGTTCGCTAACCCACCACCGGAACGGACTGCCTCGCTTAAACGCAAAGCTGACTAGTCGATTACGAAGACCCACCCCTACCATGAGAGGTTCAAGGTGCGTGGCACTTTCGCCAGCCGTATACAGCCTCAAGCTATCGACCCTTTAATTGTGATGACCGAGAGCGGCGAGAAAGAACGGGTCCGGTTGGCGCGTTAGTCGCTAACGCTTCAAACTTACGTTCCATTCGTCTAACTTTCCACATCATGGTCTTGGCGCGAACCGTAGTACTTGGCCACTCACCCGTCTCCTCGTGCAGCTTAAATTTATTCTCTCGACTGTACCGACACTTCTTCGGATCTATCTCATCAACAACAAACAACTCTTCAATCGTGCCTCGACTCCCCTTCGGCGGGTAGGCCAACGTATCGTCGTCATACGGAAAAATTGTTCCGCATAGCGGTCGAGAGCGCTTTGGTTGGTCCCAACTATTCGTGGCGCACACAATAGGAGCCGCAACGTCGAACTCAGCCGCACTCTGTAACCGTCTGAGCCATCCACCGTCGTCGCCGTAACCAAAACCGGTCACACACGCTCGGCCTTGGTCGTCTTTTCCTTTCGTCGGATACCCTGCGATACCAAACTTAATCATGCTCAACACGAAGTCAGCATCGGCTTTCGCTAACGCATGCCAAATAAAATTACTCCACACTTCCCAACAGAACAGAATCGTCACCTCCGCACCTTTCACGTAGGCCGACCTCGCTCGTTTCTTAAAAATCGTTTCAGGAGAGATAGCGATTTCGCTTTTGGCGTCGATGTGGTCGTAAGCGGGAAGCATCATCTTATCGAACGTTCCTGTAACACCTCGCGCAGGGTCGACCACAAAGATACGTTCACGTCGTTCCCGTAATAACGGATCATCAATAACCGCGCCAAACGCAATACCGCAGTCATAACTCTTCGCCAGTTCGTGGATCGGATTAACAACGTCTTCCGCTTTATAACTAAGAGGTTCGCCAGTTTTGAAAAACATCTGTTGGACTCCGCCGAAGTATTCTTGCGGCGTTACAAATAAATCTGGCTTGTGAGTTTTAAGAGCCGCGTCAAGCCAATCAAGTTTGTCAGCAAACGAATACGACTGACGGGGAACGCAACTAACCACCTTCATAATCTGAACCTCTCTCGTGAGAGCGAAACACTTCGCTCTCTAAGTTATGTGCAGCACGTTTAATAGTGGCGGCGATGTTCTCTCTAACGTATTCGTCCATCGCAAGGTTTACGTTATTGGCATCACGGTGAACTAAGACAGGGTGCTGGCTATCGTAAATACAAGCCGTTAAAAATCTATCGTCAAGAGGCGTGTCTGGTGTATCGGTGTCGGCTTCGAAACGGAAGTGCTGAGGACAGCCGACAAGTCTAATACCCGTTCCGTCGATAGCGTCGAGAAGGCGTTCTCGTAAGTCGACGCCGACCTGTCGCAATTGACCACACACATCTTGCGTCTGGTGTAGTTGTAAGACAGCACCCGCCGCTGCGAGGCCAAGTGTCTCTCCACCAAACGTACTACTGACTCGGTATTCGGTTTGTTGCATGAGGTCTTTCTTACCCACCACACACGCCACCGGAATCCCATTTCCTAACGCCTTAGAAAAGACCGCGAGGTCCGCAGGAACGCCCGAGCTTTGCTGGAGTCCTCCCGACTCAAAACGGAACGCGTGAACAACGTCGTCAAAAATTAACAACGTGCCTGTCTCGTCGCATAACTTTCTAATTGATGCCACCCATCGTTTGTACTTGGCATCAACTTCGGTCCATCGCGGCGACTCGATACAGTAGGCCGCCAAGGTTTCTAATAAACGTCTTTCTGGTAATGCCGACTCTGACATAGGCGTGCAGATGTCACGCGTCCACGTATGCCAACCGTGATAACTACCAACACGAACACCAACACGCGCCCGACCTGTCGCTTGTAACGCAATCGCGACCGCCGCGCTCATCCCTTCGCTTCCAGTACGCACCCACCTGACCATTCTGTCGTTAAACGGAACAACGTTAAGCATTTGCTCCGATACAGAAACCTCAAGCTCGGCCGGCAAACTCATCGTCCCGCCTTTACCGAGTTGACTAAGGACAGCCTCAAGAACGCGAGGATGGTTTGCGCCTAACGGACATGTCGCGTTAGCTCCAGCAAGGTCGATAGCTCGATCTGTTTTTGAGAAGTAAATATACGCGCCTGCGGCTTCGACTGCGAAGGCCGGATAGTCAATAGTGCCAACCTTCCCGTGGCGTCGACTACTTGTTTGAGACCCTCCGGGTGTTAATGCTTTCGCTTTATCTAAAAACGTTGGCACGTTATGGCTTTCGGCGATCAGGTGTTTAGTAAAATGGTCTTCCCACGGCATTACTCGATCACCTCGTCTCCAAATTCAATAACACGCGTTAGGTCTTGAGGTTCGTCAACAGAGAGTTTCATTTTACTTACCTCATCCCACGGGCGAGTCACAACGCCACAGCGTCCGTGTTCCAAGCGTTGCATCCACGTCGTTACGTGTTCGTGGTCGTCGGATTGTTGAGTCGATCTGGCATACCGAGTTTGTTTTAGTAAATTGAAACTGAATACCTCCGTGTCAGTCCCATCGGGCCAACCAGATATCCGCGTATCGTTTGACCAGTACTGTCGTCGTTGTTTGTCGTACAGAAACGACTTAAGAACTAACGCGCCAGCAACAGGCGACCATAACGGACAGTCGCCAGTAACACGCATAACAACGTCGGCTCGGTTAACTGCGGCCGCCATCCACATCCGTATCAATACGTCGTTCTCCGGCCCAAGAACGATATGCTCCATCCCGCCTTTACGTAAGACGTCAATCAGTTCGTGGTCGCCGTATGGAACAGCCGCGACCACTCGGTCGACGCGCTCGACACGCTTAACGCGGTCACATACATGCAACACTAACGGCTTGCCTCTAAGCTTCTCCAACGCCTTCCCGGGAAAGCGTTTACTCCCAAGACGAGCCTGAATGACAGCGACTACATTCTTTCTAGACACAACTAATTAACCTGACCAGATACGTTCTCGATTACTTCAGTCTCGTGTCCCCATCCGCTTTTAAAAAAGCCGACACCGTCGTCGCTAATCCATCCAAGCTCGTAGTCGTGAACGTTTAACGAGGACAGGTCTTGTATGACCTCCCACTGTAAACGGTGTTGCGTGTTCTTAACGAGCGACGGACCGCTCGCATAGTAGGCTCTGTTCTTATAGGTGATGACATATGCGGCCGACAGGGTGGAGAGCGACTGACTTGAACAGTCCGACGAACCAGAGCCGCCTCGCGCTGAGGTCACCATAACCGACGCGGGGTGACTCTTATCGTGCTCCCCATAAACACAATAGACGTGTGCAAGCTTACGTCGGAACCAATCGTGTTGATGGTCGTAAGTGTTATTGGAGCGAGGACGAGTCGCGCATTGTTGATGGCACGTCTTGTAGTCGTCCCACATATCCTTACGAACAATCTGGTGTCGAACTTTCGATTGGTTAATTAACGACCGATAACTCTTTCGCACGCCTCTCCATCGTTCTTTCTCGCCAACGTTTAACGGTACGACAGACGTCAGCCATCGCGATAAATACACCCACCGCTCTGTCGACAAGCTAAGGAGTGGACCAGTAATAACCTCTCCTCTACCCCTATTCCATCTCCAGTTCGCAATGTAGTTCGTTAAGCGGGAACGGATGGCGTCTATAACCTCACACGTAGCTTCAGGAGAAGACGCTAACGGGCCAATACACGCATCGTCGCCCATACGAATTTCAACACCGCACGTGATGGCTGGACAGATGCCGACAACGTCGCCGTTCCTAAGTACAGCAAACGACTTATCGATTGAGTGTTTCGTATAGTCGAGCGAATAGTTCAACCATTCTTCCCGATGCCAGAACCACGCTTGTGGATGCGCGTCGACGTAATCGTTCCACGCTGTGGATGGAAGTTTGCGGCGCTCAATAACTTCGTAACCTAAAGCCACCGCATCTCCACGTAGTCTCGCTCAGGGTCGTCTTCGTAAACGCGAAAGCCGGACGATGTGAACGCCTTAAACGAAGCCACGTTTCCTCTAACGATACGTGCGACAGGCACCATCTTCATCTGTCGAATCTTGTCAGCCAGTAGAACAATAAGCTGTCGACCAAGACCTTGACCGCGCTTGTCCGGCGCAATCACAACGCTAATCATTCCCAAGCCGTCGTCCGTTAGTAAGATGCGACCACTCCCGTACGGGTCGGCATCGCTGTCTTCAACTATCCAGATGGTCTCGTTGTGCGTTAGCACTAATCGCTGTGTGAACCAGTCGACATGTTCGTCCCAGTCAAGAGGTTCCGTGTTTAAAGACTTAAGGCGAACTCCTGTATCGTTCCTCCAGTCGTACAGGAGTCGAACGTCTTCAATTGCTGCGCGGCGAAGTGTCACACTCGGTACCTCTTCATTAACTTCTCGCATGGCATCTCTCCTTTCCGGCCGCTACCAATAGCGAACTCCGCGTTCCGTATTAGTTCAACGTACTCATCAAACTGTGTCGGTGTCATCGCGTGAGGCGCGTCTGGATTACTAACATCAGTGTCATCTAGTCGCATGTGCGCCTCGATAAACTTTGCGCCACATGACACCGCGAGCGCTCCTGTAAACGTAAAGGATGGATCTGAATGATCTGAAAACCCGGTGATCTGTTTGTACTTAGACAGCACGCTGAGATTTAATTGACTAAGCGGAGTCGGATACGAACTAACACAATGCATCAACACGATCTCTTGAGCGTTAATAGCAATCCTGAATCGGTCGACAAGAATTCTGTATTCCGTATCGCCGCACATACCAGTCGATACAAACATTCTTTGTGGAGGTCTCATGGTTCTTGCTGTCGCGTTGAGAAGGTCGTAGTCGTCAGCTTCGAAGCTCGACACCTTAAAGTTCGACACGTATGGCGAGACAGTTAAGACGTCCTCTTTTAGATATACAGAACACATATAGTCGACGCCGGCAGACACACACGCGCTCTGCAAGTCGCCGTGCCACTCACGAGGCCATTCGCAATACTTTCGATACAGTTCTTGGTACCCGTCTTCAGTTGCGTGTCGGCGTTCCGCTACCTTTAACGCGTTGCTCATGTATTGAAACTTAACAGCGTTCGCCCCACTCGACGCGGCCTCGTTAACTTGTCGAATCATCTTCGCGAGGTCCCCGTCGCCACAGGCGCCAGCTTCGGCAATCACATAAACCATCACATCACAACTCCATCAAAGCTTGTGTTCTTTATCACCATCGTTCCTATCCGGTCGACAAGTAACGTGGTACGGAGTGCGTCAGTTAACGGACAGGTCAAGTCTTCCGGACCGCGTCCGTCTGTCCACGCCACAATAAGCTCGTGCGCCTCTTGTAAGTAGAGCGACATGAGGTCGTCGTGTGTTAACGCCATGCGCTTATTTAAACGTAGCCCGTCGTTTAATTTAACGCGACACCATCTTGTCGGTTTTTCAAACGGAGACACAATGACACGCCATGTCCCGTGGTCGTGTTCGCCTCGTATGTGGATGCGTTCGTTCCCGTGCCACGCCTTGCGTTCAGTAACTTGTGTGACATGCGCGTTAGTGGTGAGGTGGCTCACGAGGTCGATGTCGTGCGAGAACTCCCGTAGTGGATCGGCGTAGTCTTTTCCGGGCCAGTTCCTCATATCGGACGCGACGAAAAAGGTAATGTCTTCAATATTATTTTTGATGCCATGTAGGTGCTGAACTAACGTATGGAAGCGCCAGTTATAGCCGACGGAAATTAACCCCGATTCTTCCACGCACCATCTAACCTGTTCGTCTGTTAGGTCGGTATCGCTTAACGGCTTCTGTATCAAGATGGCGCACCTCTTATCTCTCGCCCGAGCTTGCATAGCCATCCCAAGATGAGAACGCGCTGGCGTTGCAATAAATATAACGTCGGGTACAAAGTTCTTTAGGAGGCGGTCGTACTCTTGAAAAAACGAAACCTCACGATGAGGAAAATCTTTTGGTTGTTTTATATCCGGCTCGACAAGCGAGTCGCATAGCGCGATGTCAGGCTCATCTGGATGCTCAAGAAGGATGTCGGCATAGCGACGGCCCATCGATCCTAACCCGACAACAGCCGCCTTCATATTGCTTCTCCTGTTGCGCTAACCAACAACGCATGAAGGTCCACCGTTGTCATATCGCACAAGCTTGGATTAGAACTAGCATAAGGGTTCGGCACACTTGTCGAGTTGTCGCTAACCCATTCATGCCTCGTCCAACTCAGTCGCGTCCCCTGAACGGCTGGCGGGATAACGATGACTCCTTTTTGAGCGATGGCACGCTCGTGTTCGTCAGTATTGATGAGCGCCTCGTGTAGCTTCTCTCCGCCGACACGCTTACCAACAATCGACACCTTCCCTTGAGGATGGAACGCCTCTGCCAACGTTTTGATACTTGAACTTCTAATCTTCGGAATAAAGATTTCTCCACCGTGCATTAACTCTAGCGACCGAAAGACATGCTCGACCGCTTCGTTTGCTGTCAACCAAAACCGAGTCATCGTCTTGTCGGTCACGGTTAACGGGCGACCAGCTTTTATCTGTCGACGCCATACTGTTAAGACACTTCCGGTACTCGCTAAGACGTTCCCATACCTCACACAAGAGATGGACGTGCCGACAGGTGCGGCATGGCTGTTCAATTCTCGTAAACAGTTTTCCGCTTGGTACTTGCTCGCGCCATACGTATTAATTGGCGCGACCGCTTTGTCTGACGAAATTAAAATGACCTTCTTTACGCCAACCTCTCTTGCAGCATTAGCCACGTTAATACTGCCCTGCACGTTGGTCTTGTGCATCTCTAACGGGTTGTACGCGCCATCATCAACCCGCTTCAGCGCTGCAGCGTGGATGACTACATCGACACCGGCACACGCATCACGAAGGCGGCGTTCATCTCGCACGTCGCCAAGAAACGGTCTGAACGCTTCATGCGCTCCATACTGTTCGTTCAGCAACGCAAGCCGCGACTCAGAACGAGCGAAGGCGGCGAGTCTATTTACGTCGACACGTCTATCCGCTAAAACATATCGGAGGAACGCTTTACCGAACGTTCCGGTCGCACCAGTCAAAAGGATATTCACAAGTCTCCCCTTAGATGAAGTTGACGCTCCATAAGGTGTTCAATAAAGCGCTCTTGCAAACGCTTTAGCGCCTTCTCTTTATCCGATTGTCGCTGTGGCGCTGTTATGCGATGACCGATTCGCTTTTTCAAATACGGGTCGGTCGGGATAGAAAGAAGCTTTCGATAGGCCGCTAGTCGTTCCATATCAATAAACACATCCATCTAAAAATTTAACGTTGCAACTCCGTTTTTAAATTTAACGTTATCCAACTCTCCAGCCGGAGTAAGCGCCAAGACTCGATCCAGTAGCATAGGCGAGCCAACCAAATGGAACCTGCTCGACTGCGGCAAGTACGTTGCCATACCAGACGATGCCTATTAAAAATGCGCCGAGCATGATCTTAAACGCGTCTCCACGTTGGAGCGCACGTGTCTGCCAACTCACAAGGCCAACCATTAAGAACCCGCGCGCAAATAACAACACGTATGTCATTCATCAACTCCATTACTGTTCACGAAGATGGGGCGAGTGATATGAGTGTGTTGAGTAACGGAATCCCGCCATGCTATCCGCTACCAATATCACCGCCCCAAACCATTAAACCTAAACGCGATGTCTCCGTTGGCTCCACGTAACTTATCAACCACAATCGTTATCTCTTTCCTATGAACCGCGCGATGACACGATCGACATAACAGAAGGCAGTTACGCGTGTTGATCCGTTTCTCGATTGGAAGACCTCTTGTGGCTGACCTGTAAACGATTTCGTGCATCTCGCTAATCTTGTCGAGCGGCGACTCGTGCCAGCCTCTCCCAAGCTCAGAACTAATTTGAACACACGACCGACAAATGCCGTCGCGTTGAACCACCAACCGCCTGACCGACTTAATCCATTTAGCTTCGTCACGTTTACGCTGAGCCTTCTCCTTCTTTCGCGTTATTGGCTTCGGAAAGGCCATAGGAGGCTCTCACGGCCGTTTTAAGCGACTTAAGCGTTCAAAGGCATACTGACAG
>TARA_R110000824_G_scaffold12468_7_pt1 | contig 52828 bp, 57 predicted proteins | sample TARA_R110000824 | Tara Oceans TARA_R110000824 (sample SAMEA4397747) | marine metagenome | biome: Polar Biome; feature: [MES] marine water layer (ENVO:01000295) within the mesopelagic zone...; material: water (ENVO:00002006), including particulate matter (ENVO:01000060) such as......
CCCGCTTTCGGCCAGTTCCAGCAACTTGATGCGCTCTTTCTTGACTTCAAGTGTATCGAACAGGTTCTTTATTTTCTCAAGATCTTCAAGGGCTTGCACATTCTGAAGCAGGTTGGCATGGCCCCGGACAATCAATGTTTCCCGCCCGCCCCAGCTCGCGATGTCATGGGCGATCAAATCCTGGGTCAATTCGTCGAGTTGCGCCTGATGACTGTCCAGTTCTTTCTGGATTTCGCTTTTTGTGGCCTGTAGCGTGCGTCCGGTCAACCGCGTGGTCAGGTAGTTCGCCGCCTCTCGAAGGGCCGAGTCGGTCAGGCCCGGCGGTAGTTCGATTGCGCGGTTTTCCACCATTCCGTCCGCCGTGACAATGATGACCAATGCGCGATCCACGCCGAGGCGGACAAATTCGATCTGTTTGACGGAGCTGTCGCTTTTAGGCGCAATCACAAGCGATGCACAATTCGACAGACCAGAGAGCATGGAAGAGGCTTCTGTGAGCACCTCCTCGAAATTACGACCGTCCACGGCGCATCTGGCCTTGATATCCGCGCGTTCACTTTCCGTCAGATTACCAAGTTCAAGGATACCGTCGACAAAAAGCCGCAGCCCTTGCTGCGTCGGGAGCCTGCCGGCGGACGTATGGGGAGAGTATAAAAGCCCGCCATCCACAAGGTCCGCCATTACATTGCGGATGGACGCGGCGGAGAGATCCAGATCCGGTATTCGAGACAGAGTGCGCGAGCCGACAGGCTCCCCGGTCTGCATATAGGTTTCCACTATATGCCGGAAGACGGTACGGCTTCGCTCGTTAAGTTCCTGAATTGTCATTTTACTTTCATCACGAACCAGATTATCCGAGTTTCCTGCATGAATGTAGTGACGCGGGAGGCTTGCGTCAATCTGGTGCAGCAGGTACAACAGGCGCCAAACTTGTATCCCACATAAAGGAAGATTTATGCGCCCCTCCGGCCGAGCCAACGACCAACTCCGCAATATCATCATGGAACCCGGTTATGCGAAGAATGCAGAAGGGTCCTGCTTCATTAAATGCGGGGATACCCATGTGTTATGCACCGCCAGTATTGAGGAGAGAGTGCCGCCGTTCCTCCGCAATAGCGGTAAAGGCTGGGTGACGGCGGAATATGGCATGCTGCCGCGCTCCACCGGATCGCGGATGGGGCGTGAAGCGGCGCGCGGCAAGCAGCAGGGACGGACCGTTGAAATCCAGCGGCTTATCGGGCGGTCGCTCCGGGCACTGGTGAATATGGAAGGGTTTGGAGAGCGCCAGATTACGGTCGATTGCGACGTGATCCAGGCGGACGGCGGCACCCGCACGGCCTCCATTACCGGGGCCTATGTCGCGCTTCATCAGGCATTCGAAACATTGGTTGAGCAGGGCAAGATCCTTGAAGTGCCGATGAAAGGGCAGGTGGCTGCGGTTTCCTGCGGTATTTACAAGGGCGCTCCGGTGCTTGATCTGGATTACCCTGAAGACAGCAATGCGCAGGCCGATGCGAATTTTGTTCTCACATCCGAGGGCCAGATTATCGAGATACAGGGCACAGCAGAGGAAAACCCTTTCAGCGAAGCCGAGTTTGCGGCCCTTTTCGCTTTGGCGAAGAAAGGGGTGAAGGAGCTTTGCACGTTCCAGCGTGAGGCACTTGGCCTTTGAGCGAACATCGGAAATTCGCGGGCGGCAAGCTCGTTGTTGCCAGCCATAACCCTGGTAAATTGCGGGAAATTGGCGATTTACTTGCCCCTTTTGATGTTGAACCGGTTTCGGCGGGCAGTCTCGGTCTTCCCGAACCCGTGGAAGATGGCGACAGTTTCATCGCTAATGCCGAGATAAAGGCGCTTGCCTCGGCGCGAGGCGCCAATATGGTGGCGTTGAGCGATGACTCCGGTTTTGCACTGGAGGCGTTAGGTGGTGCGCCTGGTATTTATTCCGCGCGCTGGGCGGGGCCGGAGAAGGATTTTTCCCTTGCGATGCGCAAAGTCGAGGACGAGCTTCAAAAGGCGGACGCCGTAACGCCAAAGGCGCGAGCGGCCGAGTTCATCTGCGCTCTCACCCTTGCCTGGCCGGACGGGCATGTGGAAAGCTTCGAAGGCCGGGTGACCGGGACGGCGATTTGGCCGCCGCGCGGCGATAAAGGGTTCGGCTATGATCCGATGTTCCTTCCGGATGGCTATGACACCACATTCGCGGAGATGGAACCCGGGGCAAAACATGCCATGAGCCATCGCGCGGATGCATTCCGGCAATTGATCGATGCCTGTTTCCGACAAGAATAGGGCGCCTGATCCCGGCTTTGGTCTCTATTATCACTGGCCGTTCTGCCGCAAAAAATGCCCCTATTGCGATTTCAACAGCCATGTACGCGAAGCCGTGGACCAGAGCCGCTGGACGGCGGCATTACTGACAGAGCTCGGCTGGTTTTCAGCGCGGGTTTCGCCAAAAAGACTGACGAGCATTTTCTTCGGCGGCGGCACGCCGTCCCTGATGGAGCCGGAAACCGTGGCGGCGCTTATAGACGGTGCCAAGCGATATTTTGAGTTTGCGGATGATATCGAGATAACATTGGAAGCGAATCCCACCTCGGTAGAGGCGGCCTCCTTCGCGGCCTATCGGCAGGCGGGGGTGACGCGATTATCCCTCGGGGTGCAGTCGATGCGCGATGAGGCGCTTAAATTCCTCGGGCGGGAGCATTCAGTGAGCGAGGCTTTGAACGCCATTGAGCTTGCCCGTACTCATTTCTCGAATATTTCGTTCGATCTTATCTATGCCCTGCCGGGGCAGACACCGGCAGCTTGGCGGTCGGACCTTGCTGAGGCGCTGTCCCTGGCGGGGGATCACTTCTCCCTGTACCAACTGACAATAGAGCCGAACACGGGCTTTGCCGGGGCGGTGCGCCGCGGGGAATTTCAGGTTCCACCGGAAGATGAGGCGGAGACCCTCTTCGAAATAACCCAGTCCGTCTGTGTGGAAGCGGGCTGGCCCGCCTATGAAATTTCCAATCACGCCCGTCCGGGGTTTGAATGCCGCCATAACCTGACCTATTGGCGCTATGGGGAATATCTGGGGATTGGTCCGGGCGCCCATGGCCGCATTGTCGAGGCGGGCGTGCGCACGGCCTATCAACAGAAGAAACGGCCGGAAAGCTGGCTTGCAGCGGTTGAAACGGACAGTCACGGCACAGATATCGTTGCACCACTCCCCTCCCAAGAGGAGCGGGCGGAGGAGATGCTCTTGATGGGCCTGCGTCTTGAAGAAGGGGTTTGGCATGAGAATTTCGAAGCCGTCATCGGAGCGCCGATGACCCGTTTCATCAGGCGTGACCGGTTGGATCAGCTCATCGAAGCCGGGCTGATGACGGAGGATGCACAGCGGCTTCGGGCGACGACGAAGGGTCGCCTCGTTCTCAACAGCCTGCTTCCGGAAATCCTAGTTTAAGACCGGAGTAAAACTGGTCGGGGCGGGCTCCAGAACGCGCTGACCTTTCGGCCCGACCTCGAGAACGGCAAGGCCTCTTTCCGCGACGCCATTCTCAGGAAAGCGGAAGATTCCGTCATATCCTGTGTAGCCGCTCGGGTTCTCGATTGCCTCCCGCGTGAAACGGATATCTTCCGGATCTGTCGCCATGATGCCTGCCAGCGCCATTCCGTCATATGCCAGGCTGGCTATCCGGGACGGCTGATAGCCATAGAGGCTGCTGAATCTCTCCCGGAATGCGGCGGCACTGGCAGGAGAGGGGGCAGAAAACCAGCCGCCTACAAGCGCGGGTTCCGCGGACAGGGATGGATCCTCCCAAAGGCCGGTGCCGATGAACTGCACCACCTCGGGGTCGATATCGTAGTAGGATACCAGAGAGGCCAGCTCTTTCAGCCGTGCACCACCCTCCGGGATGATAAGGGCGTCAAAGGACACTTCGCCGAATGTATCCAGTTTCTCCAATCGTTTGACAAGCGCTTTCGACTCCTCGTCTTCCCGGTTCTGATATAGGGCGATCTCTTTTGCAAGCTGCCGTTGCCGGAGTTCGTAGTCGCCCAGTATTTTTGCGATTTCATGCAGTTCCTGTGAGCCGGAGGTGACATTGACCGGGTAGCGGACCGTCCGGTCGAGGGAGAGGCCAAGGTCAGCAGTGGTTTCATCCACATTCCTGACGACGGCATCCCCATAGGCGGAATCCGGCGCAAGCACAGCGAAGTTGAAAAGCCCCTGACGATAGGCAAACTCCATGGCCCGTTTTATCTGCTGCCCGACCGTCAGGCCCATCACATAAACGCCGTTCCCGGCAACAGTGGTATCCGTTGAAAAGGTAATAACATTGACGCCGCGCTGCTCTGCAAGGGCGCGGACAGGACCAACGGAAGAGGAGAACAACGGACCCAGAATCAATTGCGCGCCTGCGACCAGCGCTTCGGCCGCGGCACTTTCCGCGCCGCGCGGCGTTCCCTTGGTATCGAACGGCAGCAGTTGCAATTCCGTATTGGCGAGATCAAAGAGCGCAATATTGGCGGCGCGTAACAGATCATTGCCGATCGCGGCCGTCGATCCGGAAAGGGGGAGCAAGATGGCAATCTTGATTGGCTCCGTGCCCGTCAGCTCCGGCGCCCGAAGGCCGGTTACCGGCGGTGCCGGTTCAATCAGCTGCGTTAGCGGATCAACTGTTGGCGTGCCCGCCAAATCCTCCGTTGAGGGTGTCTGTTCAGGCGGCAGCAGGTCTTCTACTTCTTGGGCCGGAGGGGTCTTTGTGCTATCCTCCTGCCCGGTATCCAGTGTCCTTGCGGGTTGGCAGGCGGTTACGATGAGGGCAAGCAGGCCTACAAGAATGACATGCGCCAGGGATTTCCAATTCAGTTTGAGAGATGACGCCATCGTGGTGTTTCGGGAAAACAAATTTCCGCTCCGTTGGTTCTATTCTGGAGTTTCTGAGCTAAAAGACTAGGTAACGCCTGGCAGGCGGGCAAGTAAATTGTTAAGTGCGACATCATAATCCGTTCATGGGGCGACATTTTGGCACATAGCTCAAAGGCAGCACTACAACGCAAACGGCAACATGCCTATTTCCGCGGGCGGGCAGCGGAAATCCTGGCGGCAAACGTGCTGCGTCTCAAGGGCTATCACATTGTCGCGACAGGCTATCGCAAACCTGTCGGTGAAATTGACATTATCGCGCGGCGCGGGACGCTGTTAGTCGCAATCGAGGTAAAATCACGGCCGCGAATCAATGATGCCGCTGAAGCGCTCAGCAGCCGACAGAAGCGGCGCATTGCCCGCGCCCTTGAAGCGTTCGTCATGGAAAAGCCCAAGTTCCGTGATTATTCTGTCCGCTTCGATGTGTTGCTTGTCACTTCCTTCTGGCGCTGGCCCCGTCACATAGAGGGGGCATGGGAATTGGCCTGAACTGGGCCTTTCAACCAAACGCATTTGGTTTTATAGTAGTCGTGTAATCATAGTTAAAGGCGTACCCGAATGAAATTTGTTGCTTCTGCTCTTCTCACTCTCTCTGCCCTCGTTCTCCTGAGCGGCTGTACACCGACCGTCATTCTGGGCGGGGCGGCCATTGGCGGTGTCGCGGTCGCGGAGGAACGTTCCGTCGGCACCGTGGTTGATGACGCCACCATCAAGGTACAGATTTCCAATGCCATCTTCCAGAAAAGCGAACCGATTTTTACCTCGACCTCGACAACCGTCATTGACGGGACGGTGTTGATAACCGGAGAGGTGCCGACGCCGGAAGACCGGCTGATGCTCACAAAACTTGCGTGGGGCGTGAAAGGCGTAAAGGAAGTTCATAATGATGTAACGGTTGCCGGCAGCGAGTCACTCTCGAATTTCGCTTCTGACAGCTTGATTACGACCAAATTGAAGCTGCTGCTTTTGCGTGACGCGGAAATCCTCAACATTAACTATTCCGTCGAAACCGTGAACGGGACGGTCTATCTGATGGGAATTGCCCAGAACGAGGCGGAGCTGCAGCGTGTCAAAAATCATGCCAAGGAAATCTCCGGCGTTCGTCACATAGTCAGCTACGTAAAAATGAAATCGGAACTCAACTCGGCTTGATGAATGGGCGCGGGCGGGATACCTTCCTGCTATCACTAAAAAGCGGCGCATTAATTTAACAAGAAGGTCGGGAAAATGAGTCTTGCCGTAGCCATACAGATGGACCCCATTGAAAGCATTGATATAAAAGGGGACAGCAGTTTCGTTCTCGGGCTTGAGGCACAGGCGCGCGGCCATGGCCTGTTTCATTATGGACCGCAGGACATGTCTTTCTCGCAAGGGCGGATCGTGGCCAATGTCCGCCCGATCACCCTGCGCCGTGAGCCGGGAAATCATTTTACAGCGGGCTCTGTTGAGCGGGTTGATCTCGCGACCATGGATGTGGTGTTGATGCGGCAGGATCCGCCGTTCGACATGTCCTATATTACGGCCACCCACTTGTTGGAGCATATTCATCCGCAAACACTGGTCGTCAATGATCCGGTCAGTGTCCGCAATGCGCCGGAAAAGCTGTTTGTTACGCATTTTGACGGCATCATGCCGCCAACGCTGATTTCTTCCAGCTTGCAAGAAATCAAGGAATTCCGGGCCGAATTCAAAGACATAATTGTCAAACCCCTCTATGGCAATGGCGGCGCGGGCGTCTTTCATATCAAGCCGGAGGATGAAAACCTGACGGCCCTCTGCGAGATGTTTACCGAGTTTTACCGTGAGCCGATGATCGTGCAGAAATACCTTCCCGAGGTGCGCGAAGGCGACAAGCGGATCATCCTTGTGGACGGGGAACCGGTCGGCGCCATTAATCGTGTCCCGCAGAAGGGAGAGGTTCGCTCCAACATGCATGTCGGCGGCCAGGCCGTGAAATCCGCTCTCACCACGCGGGAAGAGGAAATCTGCCGCGCCATCGGACCTGCCCTGAAGGAGCAGGGACTCATTTTTGTGGGGATTGACGTGATCGGGAATTATCTCACCGAAATCAATGTTACATCCCCGACCGGTCTTCAGGAGATAAACCGTTTCGACGACGTCAAACTCGAGGCGGCGATCTGGGACTGCCTTGAGGAAAAGGTGAGTAACAGCGCCCGTCGCTGATCGTTTTTCTGCCTGAATTTTAACCATGAATATTCTTTAAACGCGTGATAACCTTTATCGCATGAAATTTTAACGTGCGAAAACTGACATGCAGGCAAAGATAAAAACCGTGGCCTTTCAGGGCCTTGAGGTGCGGGAGGTGGATGTCCAGGTGATGATGGCGTCAGGGCTCCCGGCGTTCACCATCGTCGGCCTTGCGGATAAATCCGTCGCGGAGAGTAAGGAGCGGGTGCGTGCGGCGCTCACCTCCCTTGGCATCGGCTTGCCGCCCAAACGCATTACGATCAATCTCGCGCCTGCGGATCTGCCGAAGGAAGGCGCGCATTATGACCTTCCGATTGCGCTTGGCATACTGACAGCCATGGACATCCTGCCGGCGGATGAGCTTGCGGAATATTATGTGCTGGGGGAATTGTCGCTGGATGGCAGCTGCAATCCGGTAAGCGGGGTCCTGCCTGCTGCTGTTGCTGCGGTGGGTGAAGACAAAAACATTATCTGCCCGGCGGCATCGGGCGCCGAGGCGGCTTGGGCAGGGGATCTGGAGGTGCTGGCGCCGTCAAGCCTGCTTACCCTGATCAATCACTTCAAGGGAAACCAGGTTCTGACACCACCGGAACATGGAGAGATTATCGACGAAGAGCTTTTTTTGAAACTGGAGGATATCAAGGGTCAGGAGACGGCAAAACGGGCGTTGGAGGTTGCAGCAGCAGGTGGTCATAACCTGTTGATGACGGGGCCGCCCGGTTCCGGCAAGTCGATGCTGGCGGCGCGAATGCCCGGGCTTCTGCCGCCGCTGGATGCCGCCGAGGCGCTGGAGGTGAACATGATTTCCAGCATTGCCGGAGAGATGAAAGAGGGTCGGCTCTCGCGCCGCCGTCCCTTTCGCGATCCGCATCATTCCGCCTCGGTTGCGGCCATGGTCGGTGGCGGCCGGGGGGCGAAACCGGGGGAAGTCTCGCTTGCCCATCTCGGTGTTCTCTTCCTTGACGAGTTGCCGGAATTTAACCGTCAAGTTCTGGAATCGCTTCGTCAGCCGGTCGAGGTTGGCAAGGCCGTGGTTGCCCGCGCCAATCTGCATGTGACATACCCGGCGCGGATGCAGCTTATCGCCGCGATGAACCCGTGCCGCTGCGGTCATCTGGATGATCCGGCTCAGGCCTGTGCGCGTGTGCCGAAATGCGCCATGGAATATCGCTCCCGTATCTCCGGGCCGATGCTTGATCGCATTGATATCCATGTTGATGTTCCTGCGGTTTCTGCGGCGGATTTGACATTGCCGCCGCCCACGGAAACATCGGAAATGGTTGCCGCCCGGGTTGCCAAGGCGCGGGAGATACAGCGCCAGCGCTATCAGGATATCAACCATCCGACGCCGGTTCGTACAAATGCCGATGCGGAAGGGGAGCTGTTGGAACGGTTCGTCGTGCTGGATGCTCCCGCGAAATCGCTGCTGCAGGATGCGATCGGCAAGCTGAAGCTTTCCGCCCGTGGCTACCACCGTGTCCTGAAAGTCGCGCGGACTCTCGCTGATCTTGAGGCCAGCGACCCCGTTCTCCGTTCGCATATCGCGGAAGCGCTGGAATACCGGCGCCGGTTGGCGATGGGCGGGTAGCGGTCTCTATTTATCCTTATTGACATCCAGCGCTTCGAGGTGGCGGCGGGCTTCATCCCCGGCGGCGGTGTTGGTCGCCAGTTCCAGCACCCGAAGCCAGTCGTCGCGGGCAAGATCGGGTTTGCCGGCGGCCTGATAGAGGATGCCGCGTTCAATCAGGGCATCGGGCAGGTCGGGGTTCAGCGACAGCGCAAGCTCCACATCCTCCAACGCCCTCGCATTATCGCCAAGATGGCGCCATGCCGCCGCGCGGAACGTCAATGCATCGCTGCGCGCCGGGTCAAGCTTGAGTGCGACATCAAGGTCATCGAAGGCTTTCTGATATTCACCGACTTTCGCATAAATACGGCTCCGGTCGATCAGCAGGTCAATATTCTCCGGATCGATTGTCAGTCCGGCCGTTGCCATCGCCTCCGCCCGCCCGTAGTTTTCACCCAGCAGCCATACATTGGCCGCCTGCGTCAGGACGGGGACAAGCAGTTCGGAACCCGATGACTGCATGTCTTCGGCCAGCTTTTCCAGCGTCATGGCGGCATGATCGTATTTTTTCATGGCGACAAGTGCCAGTGCGACGCAGTGACGGGCAGGAAAGCCGCCGCCGGAATCGCGCCAGGCAAGGGCCGATTCAAAGGCTTTCTGGGGCTCCCGTCGGGTTAAGGTAAGGCATGTTTCATACTCGCTTTCCTGGGTGCGGACGCCGTCAGATGCCACTGCATTCTGCCCAACAAGCAGGACAAGTACGGCGGAGCACGCTAAAACTAGATTTATGGATAAAAAGCGTTTGAACATTAAATGCCTTAAATTGGTCTTGATTCGACCCTAAGTGCCAAAAATAAAATTGATTATATTGGGAGTTCTAGCATGAACAGACTGGTTATCGCTACTATCGCTTTTTTAAGCTTTGTTCCCCTCGCGGCGGCAGAAATGCCCCACAATTATCACAATCAACAGGATAAGGTCGTGCTTAACCTGACGACCGAAGGATGGGTGAAAACCGATACGGCCCGGGTTTCCGTTTATATCGAGCTGGTGCAGCAGGAAGAAAATGCGGCAGCGCTCAAGTCCCGCATTGATTTATCGCTCAATACACTGGCGTCAGATGTGGACTGGCGCATTACGTCATCGCGTCAGCAGCTTGATCAGACAGGCCTGAACCGCTGGTATGTCAGCGCCGAGGCGCGCATCCCTGAGGCGAAACTCGCCGGGTTGCAGGACCGTGCGAAAGAGACAAGCAGCCCCGGCTACAAGGTAACGATTTCGGATGTCGATTTCACGCCGTCCCTTGAGGAGTTTGAGGCGCTGCGGGCTGATCTCAGGTCGCAGATATATCAGCAGGCCCTTGATGAGGTTGCGCGCCTGAACAAGGTGATGCCCGGATCAGACTATCATGTCCGAAACGTCGATTTTGTGCAGATTTATCCGATGCAGACCATGGATGCGGTTGCTCGTCCGATGATGATGAAATCTGCCGCGGCCGAATCTGCTCCGGCACCGCAGGGCGGGGCGGAACTTCTGGTTTCCGTCAAGCAATCGGTCTCGGCACGTGTTATGCTCGGCCGGTCGGATCAGTCCGCTACGCAGGATTAAAATGACACAGCAGCTTTTTTGTTTCGGCCTCGGCTTCACGGCGCGGCAGATCGCGGCAGACTATCCGGAATGGGAGGTGCTGGGCACAAGCCGAACGCCTCCCTTGGACGGAGAAACGGGTGAATTCCCGATTTTTCCGTTCCGCCGTGGATCGCCGATAGCTGACTTCCCCAACCTGGCAAAGGACGTCAGCCATGTTCTTCTGTCGATCCCGCCGGATGACCTGGGCGATCCGGTGTATGACGAAATGAGGGAGCAGATTGCGGGCCTTTCGAATCTGAAATGGGTTGGTTATCTCTCCACGACAGGAGTTTATGGCGATCTTGCTGGTGACTGGGTTGATGAGGAAAGCCCCTATAACCCCACTGGCACGCGCGGGGAGCGGCGGATGCAGGCGGAAAAGGCCTGGCGCGGCCTCTATGAAACCAGAGGCTTGCCGTTGCATATTTTCCGGCTTCCGGGCATTTATGGGCCGGGCCGGAACCAGATTGTATCGCTGAAAGCCGGAAAAGCCCGGCGGATTGTGAAGCCTGATCAGGTCTTCTCGCGTATTCATGTGGCCGATCTCGCGGCAATTCTCGTTGCCTCGATGAAAAAGCCCAATCCGGGGGCGATTTATAATGTGGCGGATGATGAACCCGCGCCGCCGCAGGACGTTGTTAGCCATGCCGCAGAGTTGCTGGGGGTCGCGCCACCGCCACTGATTGATTTCGACGCTGCCGATTTAAGCCCGATGGCACGGAGCTTCTATTCGGACAGCAAACGTGTCTCAAACAGCAAAATCAAGTCGGAGCTTGGGGTTTCCCTCAAATTTCCTACATATAGGGAAGGGTTGGCGGCTTTGCTTCCGGGGGAAACCTGTATATAATTATTCTTCAGACTGTAATCATCAGACCGCCGGACGGATCGGTATATGGCACGAACGAAATGCTTTAATCGCGAAGAAGCGCTGAATAAGGCGATGCAGGCTTTCTGGGCGAAAGGCTACGAGGCGACATCTATTCAGGACCTCGTTGATTGCATGGGCATTAATCGCGGCAGCCTGTATGATACCTTTGGTGATAAGCACAGCCTCTATCTCGCGGCGCTGGATCAATATGGCACCGGCGCGCTGCTTCGCACGGATGTTCTCCGGCAGGAGGGGAACCCTCGCGGCATTCTCTCCCAGTTTATGTATGTCTTCACGCAAAAACAGGTCATGGACCCCAAGCGCCGGGGCTGTTTCATGACGAATGCGGCGGTTGAGCTTTGTTCCCGGGATGATGAATGCGCCGACAGGGTTCGTATTTTCTTCGAGGATATGGAAGCGGCCCTGAGGGAATTGATAGAGCGCGGACAGAGCGAAGGCGAGTTCAAGTCAAAACGGGATGCCGCCTCGCTTGCCGCCTTTTTCGTGGGCGTCATGCAGGGAATTCGCGTTATCGGCAAGGTTAATCCGAATGAAGCGTTGCTTCGTCCGATGGTCGATGTGGCATTGACGGTTCTTGACAGCGAATGATGGACCTCGGTGTTGATCTTTGGGCGGCGGTGTTTCAGGCGGCGACTTTCCTGTGCCTGATGGCCGTGCCCTGGACGGACGGGAAATTACGCCTGCTGGTCGGATCGATTGCCGGTGCTGGCCTCCTCCTCATATTGGCCTTTCAGTTTTATATCGGCGTTAAGAAGCAGGATTACGGGCTGGGCGGCGATCTGATGATTGTAACGCTGGCAAATGCGGCGCTTTATCTGGCAATCAGCTGGGGTGTGGAGCGGGTGTTCCGGCTTTTTCTCTTCAAACGCCGGAAAGATGGCCCGCCATCGTCTTCATGATCCGGCAATAATATGCCTGATTAAAGCCACCGCCTCCGGTGTATCCCATTCCGCCGGACCGACGAGCCGACCGACTTCTTCACCGTTCCTGTTCAGAAGGATACTGGCGGGTAAGCCGAAAACACCGGAACTTCGCCCCGACTTGACGGTCTCGTCATTCAGGGCGGCCAGATTCTGGATGCCAAGCTTGGTGAAGAAATCCGTTACTTTCTCCATGCCCTGAAGGTCTTGTCCGATCGCAAGAACTTCAAAATCATCGCCGCCAAGTGTGCCTTGCAAACGATCGAGGCTTGGCATTTCCTTACGGCAGGGGGCGCACCATGTCGCCCAGAAATTCAGCAATATGACCTTGCCCTGATAGTCGGAAACACTCTTCTGTTCGCCATTGGCATTCAGAAAAGTAAAATCCTTGAACGGCTGGGATGTATCGTTAGGGGCGAAATTCTGCATCTCTCCGGTGAGCAATGCGTCTATATTTTCAGAGAAAGCTGTTGATGTTCCCGCCACAAGCCCTGTAAATGTAAGCAAGAACAGCAGGCCTGTGAAACTCATGGGTCGTGTCATCATTATTTTTTATACATCCAGTTGTTACGAAGCGAGCCCGAAAATGAGCGCAAACGAGCTTTGGGGCGGCAGATTTGCCAAAGGCCCCGCCGAAATTATGGAACGGATCAATGCCTCCATTGACTTTGACCGTCGGCTCTATGCCCAAGATATAATGGGTTCGATGGCGCATTCCAGTATGTTGATGGACTGCAATATCATTTCCAGGGAAGATGGCCAGAAAATTCAGGAAGGGTTGCAGACAATTCTTCGTGAGATCGAGGCGGGCAATTTCAAGACCGATCCGGCGCTTGAAGACATCCATATGCATGTCGAGGCGCGCCTTCGCGAACTGATCGGTGATGCCGCCGGGCGGCTTCACACCGCACGATCCCGGAATGATCAGGTGGCCACCGATTTCCGGCTCTGGGTGCGCGATACAATGGACCATCTGGACGGAGAACTTGCGGACCTTCTGGATGCGCTTCTCGATCAGGCGGAAGCACAAGCTGATACGGTCATGCCGGGCTTCACCCATCTGCAAGCGGCGCAGCCGGTGACGTTCGGTCATCACATGCTGGCCTATGTCGAGATGTTTGTACGTGATCGCGGACGGCTTGCAGATGCCCGGGCGCGCCTGAACGAGAGCCCTCTGGGTTCGGCGGCGCTCGCCGGCACTTCTTTTCCCATTGACCGGGAGCAGACGGCAAAAGCGCTGGGGTTCGACCGGCCGACAGCCAATTCCCTTGACGGTGTCTCGGATCGGGATTTCGCGCTGGAGTTCCTGAGTTTTGCCTCTATCTGCTCCATGCATCTTTCCCGGCTCGCCGAGGAGATTGTTATCTGGTCGAGCGCGCAGTTCCGCTTCGTTGAATGTTCCGACAGCTTCTCGACCGGCTCCTCCATCATGCCGCAGAAGAAAAACCCGGACGCGGCGGAGTTGATCCGGGGCAAGGCGGGCCGGAGCGCGGGCGCCTTCACGTCGCTCCTCATGATGATGAAGGGGTTGCCCATGACCTATGGCAAGGATATGCAGGAAGATAAGGAGCCGGTCTTCGATGCGGCCGATAACCTGCAACTCTGCCTTGCCGCGATGAGCGGGATGATCCGCGACATCAAGGTAAATGGTGAGATCATGACGGCGGCCTCCGGCGCCGGTTTCACCACGGCAACCGACCTTGCGGACTGGCTGGTGCAGAAACTGAACATGCCCTTCCGGCAGGCGCATCATGTTACCGGCACTCTTGTAAAGCTGGCGGAAGATAACAAATGCGGGCTTGAAGACCTGTCGATCGAGCAGATGCAATCGGTGGAAAGCGGCATCACGGATGATATATATATGGTGCTTGGCGTTCAGAATTCCGTCGCCAGCCGGGTAAGTTATGGCGGCACGGCACCGTCGAATGTGCGGGAGCAGACTGCCCGCTGGCGGAAAATCCGGTCTGAGGAAAGGAATGTGAAATGAAACATTCATTTATGGCGATGCTTGTCATCCTGCTGGCGGCTTTTTCCGTTGCGGCCTGCGGTGTGAAGAGTCCGCCCAAATATTCACCGGATGCCCCGAAATCCGAGCTCAAGAAAAGCTGATTTTTTACAGATTGTCTGAAGATGGATCATTTTACCTATAAGAATGGCGAACTGCATGCTGAGGATGTTCCTCTGCGCGTCATTGCCGAGACCGTCGGCACGCCCTTCTATTGCTATTCCACCGCGACATTGGAGCGGCACTATAAAGTATTCTCCGGCGCGTTTGACGGAGCGAATGCGCTCGTCTGCTATGCGCTCAAGGCCAATTCCAATCAGGCGGTGATCCGCACGCTGGCCAATCTTGGCTCGGGCGCCGATGTGGTGTCTGAAGGAGAACTTCGCCGCGCGATTGAGGCGGGCGTTCCGCCGGAAAAAATCGTTTTCTCCGGTGTCGGCAAGAAACCAGCGGAAATGCGCTACGCGCTGGAAACCGGCATTCATCAGTTCAATGTGGAATCGGAGCCGGAAGTCCATCTTTTGAGCGAGGTCGCGAGCAGCATGGGGCTGAAGGCGCCCATTACATTTCGTGTCAATCCGGACGTGGATGCGAAAACCCATGCCAAGATCTCGACCGGCAAGGCCGAGAACAAGTTCGGCGTGCCCTGGCAGGATGCCTCGCGCATCTATGCCGAAGCCGCCGCGCTGCCGGGAATCGAGATCAAAGGCGTTGATGTGCATATTGGCTCTCAATTGACGGACCTCGAACCTTACAAGAACGCGTTCAACCGGGTGCGGGAACTTGTCCAGCAGCTTCGCAGTGAGGGGCACGATATTTCCCGTGTCGATCTCGGTGGCGGGCTCGGTATTCCCTATGACGCCAATATTCCTCCGGAACCGAACGCCTATGCGGCGGTCGCGCTGGAGGCAATCGGTAACCTCGGCTGTCAGATCGTTTTTGAGCCTGGCCGGCTGATCGTCGGGAATGCGGGGGTGCTTGTTTCCGAAGTCATCTTCATTAAGCAGGCGACGCAACGGAAATTCGTCATTCTGGACGCGGCGATGAACGACCTCATCCGTCCGGCCATGTATGACGGGTATCATCATATTGATCCAATTCGCGAAGATTTGAAAAAAGGCGCCTATACGCCTGCGGATGTGGTCGGACCGGTCTGCGAAACAGGGGACACTTTTGCGCGGGAGCGGGATATGCCGGACCTGGCGCGAGGGGATCTCGTGGCTTTCCGGAGCGCCGGGGCCTATGGCGCGGTAATGGCTTCCACCTACAATACCCGGCCCTTGGTGCCCGAAGTTCTGGTGAAGGGCGATCAATATGAAGTGATCAGGGCGCGTCCGAGCTTGGAAGAATTGCTGAAACTTGATATACTGCCGACATGGCTCGAGGGGTGAATCGAGGATGAATGCAGCGTCGCGACGATACGAGTGACAGCGGATATGGATTAGCGTACGAAGTCCGTATTCTGCTGGCGAAAGCCAACCTTCTCCTGGAAGGGCTATGGCGCCATGGCCGGCTGTTCTTTTGCGTCGTTGGCCTGTTCATTGGTCTGGCACTCCTTGATATCTGGTCCTACATCTCCAACTGGCTTCATATTCTGGCGCTCGTCCTGTTTGCGGCGGCCACTCTCTACACGTTGTATTATGCGGTAAGGCGATTTGAACGACCGACGCGCGCCCGCGCTCTTCGCTATCTTGAGCAGCGCAATCAATTGCGTCATCGTCCATTGCAATCCCTGGGGGCGTCATCGGAAGCGGAGAAAATAAACAATACATCGTCCAATCTGATGTGGCGGGTTTATCAGAAGACTCTCCGGCGGAGTCTGGTGGGCCTGAAGGTCGGAGGTCCGAGCCTCGATATGGGGGCGGGGGATAACTATGGCTTCCGGGCAATTGTCATTCTTCTGCTGGTCGCCGCCTTTATTGTCGCCGGTCCGCGCTCGGTGGAGCGGCTTTCTGCGGCTGTCACCCCCCGGATTGGAAGCCCTGCCATTCCCACCAATGTCACAGCCTGGATTACACCGCCTGCCTATACGGCGCAGGCGCCGATCTTGCTGTCTCAGTCTGAAGGTGGCGACGCTGAAGTGAAAACATATGTTGTCCCGACCCAAAGCTCTTTCATTGCACATGTCTTCGGCAGTGAAGGAGAGGCGCCTGCCCTGATCATCGGGGAGGAACGGCAACAATTCTCTGCGACCGATGCGCGGAATTTTCAGATTGAAACGTCCTTCGAGCAGCCGGCAGATGTGAAGATCGAGAAAGACGGTGAGGTCATTGCGCAGTGGCAGTTGAATATCATACCGGATGAAGTGCCGACCGTGAGCCTTCTTGACGAGCTGAAAGTGACGGAGAGATCCGCCTTTAACCTGCAGTATCAGGCGCTGGATGATTATGGCGTGGAGAATATTGGCGGTGAGATCACACGTGAGGCCGCAGAGGGCAAGATTAATCTTGCCCTGCCGACCCCCGGGCGCGGCACCAAGCGGGTTGTGGGCAAGAGTTATCACGAACTGACCTCACATCCCTGGGCGGGGCTACCGGTGACGTTGACGCTGTTTGCGGAAGACCAGCTTGGCCAGCGAGGATATTCCGAAGCGCTGAATTTTGTGATGCCGGAGCGGATTTTTACCCATCCGGTGGCGAAGGCCCTGATTGAGCAACGCAAGCAGTTGGTCACCGAGCCGGAAGAGAGCAGAATGGATGTTGCGCTGGTGTTGCATACGCTCGCCGACCTGCCCGAAAGCTTTAATAACGATATGACGGTGCAGCTGTCGCTCTCGACGGCGCGGGCGATGCTTGTGAATGGTGAAAGCCAGAAGTCTATTGATGAGGTGGTGGAGATACTCTGGGATACGGCACTGCATCTTGAAAATGGCGATTTGTCGATGGCGGAAGCCGCGCTTCGAAAGGCGCAGGAAGCTCTGATGGAAGCGCTCAACAGCGATGCCAGTGATGAAGAGATCAAGCGGCTCGTTGAGGAATTGCGGACCGCCATGGAAAACTTCCTTCAGGCGCTGGCGCAACAGGCCCAACCGATGGAAAATCAGGCGACAGGCGATCCCAACAACCAGGATCAGCTTATCGAATCGCAGGATCTACAAAAACTACTGGACCGCATTGATCAGTTTGCGCGCGGCGGCGCGCGGGACGCGGCGCGGCAATTGCTGAGCGAGCTTCAGAATATCATGGAGAACCTAAAAGCGGCGGAGGCCCGCCCGCCGTCCGCCGGTCAGCAGGAAGCTCAGGAAATGCTCAACGAGCTTGGGCAGCTGATGCAGAAGCAGCAGGATTTGCTTGATCAGACATTCCGTAAATCACAAGGCCGACAGCCCCAGCAGGGGAACCAGCGTGGTCAGAACGGCCAGCAACAGCAGAATGGCCAACAACCGGGACAGCAAGGGCAGCAGGGCCAACAAGGCCAGTCCGGACAGCGCGGAAATCTTCAGGATCTTGCCGAAGTACAGGAGGCTATCCGCCAGATGCTTGGCGAGCTGATGGGACGGATCGGAGAGAATGGCGAAATCCCGGAAGCCCTGGGCCGAGCGGAAAGATCTATGAATGATGCCCGCGGGTCGCTGGAGCAGGGGCAGGGGCAGTCCGCCCTGCAATCAGAGGGTGAGGCACTTGAAAGCCTGCGGCAGGGAACGGAAGCGCTTGCGCAGCAGATGATGGAAAACGGACAGGGACAAGGCACGCAGTCAGCCGGTCCCGGTCAGCCCGGGCAGGGGCGTGATCCGCTTGGGCGCCCTCTGGATGATGAAGGCAGTCAGGGCCGGAATGCCGGGGACGCAATGATGCGCGGTGAAGCGGACAGCTTTAACAAGAGCCGTTCGATCCGCGATGAAGTGCAACGGCGGCTGTCTGATCCCGCCCGCAGCATGCTGGAAAGAGATTACCTCAAGCGCCTGCTCGATATTTTCTGACCTGCCTCCGAATTCTGTTAAAGTCCCCTACATGACACAGGATCATCCGTTCGCACAATATGTCCGCATTCTCGGCAAGGGCCCGAAAATGTGGCGTGACATGACATTCGACGAAGCCCGGGCGGCCATGAACATGGTGCTGTCAAACGAGGTGGAGCCGTTGCAACTTGGCGCCTTTCTTCTCCTGTTGCGCCGCAAGGGCGAAACGGGAGAGGAACTGGCAGGGATGGTGGCCGGCGCCCGGGATCATTTTCTTGAAAAAAATGTTACAGCGGAAGTTGATTTCGACTGGCCGTCCTACGCCGACAGGCATCGTCAGCAACCCTGGTTTATTCTCTCCGCACTCCTTCTGGCCGATCAGGGGTATAAAATCCTGATGCATGGCATTGAAGGCTATACCGAGGGATATGCGCCAACCCGCCCGGGCCTTGAGATATTTGGCGTCCCGCAGGCAGCTTCTTTGTCAAATGCGGCGGCATTGCTTGGCGACAATAACCTCGTCTATCTGGGGCTGGAGAACTTCTGCCCCTCTGTCCAGTCGCTGTTTGAGTTGCGCCCCTTTCTGGGAGTTCGCACGGCGGTGAATACCTTTGGGCGCGATCTCAACCCGTTTGCGGCACCCTATCAGCTACAGGGCGTATTTCATCCGCCCTATAAATCCCTCCATCTTGAGACGATCAAGGCCCTTTCCCAACCGAATGGATATATTTTCAAGGGTGGCGGGGGTGAAGTGCAGCGCAATCCGATGAAACCGGCCCTCGTTGACGCCCTGGTGGATGGCCGCACGGGGGTGCAGGAGTGGCCCGCGATGACGGATCAGAGCGTTTATAAATGGCGGGAGGAAGAGCTTTCACCTGTTGCATTGCTCCGGATGTGGCAGGGAAAGCTGGATTTGCCCGTACCGGAACTCGCCATTATCGGCACGCTTGCCTTTGCACTCAAGCTCGCCGAACCACCGCTTGAGTTCGCGGAGGCGGAAATCCTCAGCCGTGAAATCTGGCGCGGGCGGGACAAGAAGCGGTTTGACTAGTCCGATATCTGCGTGTGTTTATTCGTGCCACCAGAGGTCCGGCGAAGTTCCCCAGAAGGAAGGCGTTTCGGGCAATTTGATGTCCGGCCAATGCGCGAGCCATTGCCGCTCCGTGAAGTAAAGCGGGATGACATAGTAGCCGTTGAGCAGAACCCGGTCGAGGGCGCGGGTGGCGGTGACAAGTGCGTCGTGTGAGGTGGCTGTCGCGATCTTTTCTATCAGCATGTCGATGGATGCGAGGCGGATTCCCGGATAGTTGCGCGTGCCGGGGGTATCGGCGGCGTCACGGCTCCAATAGAAGGCCTGTTCGTTTCCCGGCGAAAGAGACTGGCCCCAGCTGTTGATAATCATGTCAAAATCGTAGTTGGTGGCCCGGTTCTGGTAGCTGGCCGTATCGACTTGGCGGATCGTGCTTCGAATCCCAAGGGTCTCGAGGTTTCGCTGAAAGGGGGCAATCAGCTTGATATACTCGCTGTTGTTGACGAGAAACTCGACGGTAAAAGCTTTATCGGTTTTCTCACGGCGGAGAATACCTGCGTCGATGATGTAGCCGGCCTCGAAAAGTAGTTCTTGCGCACGGCGTAAATTTTCCCGCGATCGACCCGATCCATCGGTTTGGGGAAGGTGAAAGGCATCATTGAAGACAGCCTCCGGTAATTCCGTTTTGAACGGACTGAGCAAGTCCCGTTCCGTTTCGGTGATAGGGCCGTTGGCCGCAAGAGGAGAATTCTCGAAAAAGCTCTCGGTCCGTTGGTACAATCCGTAAAGAATATTGGCGTTGACCCATTCGAAATCGAAGGCGAGGGTGAGCGCCTGGCGTACGCGGAGATTGCTGAACTTCTCCTGGCGGGTGTTGAAAACAAATGCCAGCATCGGCGCCGGAATCTGGAGCTTGGGCGCCGCCTTTTGAAAACCGGTGCCGGGATCGGAAGTATCATATGCATTGGCCCATTTGGCGGCGCTCTGCTCGAACCGGGCATCAATATTATGGGATTTGAAGGCTTCCAGCGCCACATCGTCATCCCGGAAATAGTCATAAATTATTCTCTCGAAATTAAATCGGCCCTTATATTGCGGCAGGTGCCACCCCCAGAAATTGTCGTCACGCCGATAGACGATGCGCCGTCCCGCCTCGACTTTTTCAATAAGATAGGGCCCCGAGCCGGGAATCGGGGACAGGGAGGACTTGGTGAAGTCGGGGTTCGTCACGGTGGACTTCGGCAAAACGCTCATTAATCCGATGATCAGAGGCATTTCATAGCGCCCCTCTTTCTCAAACTCAAACCGGATTGTTTGGGTTCCCAGAATCTCTGCTTTCGTCACCTTCCGGTAATAGCTTTGAACGTTTGGCCGCCCCTCATCGCGCAGCGCCTCGAAGGACGCAAGGACGTCTTCTACTGTGATCTCCTGTCCGTTGGAAAAGTGCGCTCTGGGATCAATATGAAAGACGATCCAGCTCCGGTCCGTCGCCACATCGATCGATCTTGCGATATCGGCATAGAGTGTAAAGGGCTCATCCCGGGAACGGGAGAGCAGGGACTGATAGACATCGCCGATCCCGCGCGGACTGACCCCTTTCAGCAGAAAGGGATTCACACTATCGAAGCTGCCGATGGCGCTGAGACGGAGAGTTTCACCGACAGGCGCTTCAGGATTGACATAGTCAAAGTGAGGGAAACCGGCGGCGTATTTGGGATCGCCATGCATTGCGATGGCATGTTGTTCTTCCGCAGAGAGACGGTCTTCCATGACGATGGAAAAGACGAGGGCGAGTAGAAGAAAAAGCAGGAGTTGTCTCATTCAGAATTATACGGCCTTGCTGCGAATTATGTCGGCGAGCCTATCGACCAAATATGGCATTTTTTCCTCCGAGGTACCCGCAAATCCGAGGATCAGACCGTTCTGCTCCGTCGGCAGGCTGTAAAATCCGGAAAGCGCGCGAACCAGCATTCCGTTTTTGAGGGCATCGCGCTCGATTTCCCTGTCCTTGATTTTCGGTGGCAGATAGGCAACCAGATGCATGCCGGACCCTTGCGCATCCACGCGGATTATGTCGCCGAGCTTTTCTTTTAAAAGCCGAACGAGTGCCTTTTGACGGGCCTCATACAGCAATCGCATCCGCCGGATATGGGCGGCAAGATAGCCTTCGTTTATGAAATCCGCGAGGGCGGCTTCCGGTACGGCAGGAGAGTGACTGTCTATCGAGCGGCGAAGCGCAAGGAACACATCCACAAGGTCATCCGGCACCACCATGTAACCGACCCGCAGACCGGAGAACATGACTTTGCTCATGGTGCCGACATAGATAACCCGGTTATCGTCATCCAGCCCCTGAAGGGAAGAAAGCGGACGGCCGGTATAGCGATATTCGCTGTCATAGTCATCTTCCAGAATAAAGCGCCCCTCTTCCTTCGCCCATTTGAGCAGGTCCAGGCGCCGGGCGAGAGACATGGTCTGACCGAGCGGATATTGATGTGATGGTGAGATACAGGCAAGACGCGCATCCGGTGCCATTTTGCGGGCCAGTTCAAGCGAAAAGCCTTCTTCATCGACGGGCACGGATACCGGATGGGCCCCGGCCCCCAAAATGGATTCGCGGATGCCCGGATATCCGGGTTCCTCCATCCAGATGGAATCTCCGGGTTCCGCAAAGGCACGAACCACCAGATGAATTGCCTGTTGAGAGCCGGAAAGAACGATGACCTGATCGGCGTGACATCGTACCGCCCGCGTCTGGCCGAGATGGGATGCAATGGCCTCGCGCAGGACATTTGCTCCGCCAATCGGATTGTCGACAAGAAACTCCCGTCCCGGTCGGCGCCAGTGACGCGCAAGCAACCGCGCCCAGTCCTCAAAGGGGAAGGCCTCCAACGCGGGCAGGCCGGGTGAAAAGGGGAGGCCCCTATACTGTCCCTTTATGTGCATGTCTTTAAACGGCGCGGCCATTTTCGACAGATACACATCTCGCGCCCGGACACCGGAGACAATGCCGCCGCCCTTGCGCTGCAAAAGATCGTCGGGCAATTGATCCGATACGTAGGAGCCAGCCCCAACCCGGCTGACGAGATACCCTTCCGCCGTCAACTGATCATAAGCGCTGAGAACCGTATTTCGTGAAACACCAAGGTCGGCCGCAAGCGACCGGCTGGACGGCAGCCGCGTATCCGGCCTCAACCGTCCTTCAAGGATTGCCTGCCGCAAAGCGAGAAAAAGCTGCTGATGCAGGGCCATGCTGCTGTTATTGTCGAGCGAAATTGTATGCAGCTGCGCGTTTCTGAGTCGTCGGGCCATATGCTTTGACCAAAGTGGTTTTAGAATGTCGGAAATTTTATGTAAAGAAGGAACCAATACCAAGGTTTATTTCACGGGTCTGACGTTTGTGATCAAGTTTTCTTGTGGGTTATTGTATTCTGGCGGAAATGCGCAAAATATACACCAGAGCCGATCGATATTGAGAGGAAGTGAGAATGACAGATACAACAGATATCGCCTATTTCGCGGCGGGTTGTTTTTGGGGCGTGGAAGCAGCCTTCCGTCAGGTGCAGGGCGTTCGGGAAACGGTTGTTGGTTATCAGGGCGGGGTTACCATCAATCCCAACTATCAGGATGTCTGCGCCGGCCAGACCCAGCATGCCGAGGTTGTCAAGGTTGTCTTTGACCCCGGCGTCGTGAGTTATGATGATCTTCTGAACGTATTCTGGCAAAGCCATGATCCGACCACGCTCAACCGCCAGGGTCCGGATATCGGCACTCAATATCGATCTGCAATATTTTATCGCGATGACGAGCAGAAGGCGATCGCGGAGGCGTCCAAGCAGTCTCAGGGCCGGCGCGGGTTTTTCCGCCGCCCAATTGTGACCGAGATTTCACCGGCGCTAGATTTCTATCCGGCGGAAGACTATCATCAGCAGTATCTGGAAAAACGGGGCCTTGCGACCTGTCATATCTGACGACGTTTAGACCAGCCGTTCCGCGCGCCCGTCGAAGCCTATAATTGTCGCCGTTAGGTTGAGGCTATTATCGTAGGCGGCTGTTGCCCGGATGTGGGCACGTTTCAGGTCTGAAGCGTCAACATCACTGCTTCCTTGCTGGGCAAGTTGTTGTGTCAGAAATTGCGCAGAGTAGGGCGAATGGTCCGCCGATTTCATTTCGCCCGCGGAAATAAAAGTCTGCTGTATATCTCTTAACTGAACCGGAGCGGTAGATGGATTCTGTGACGTCTCTGAACTTGACCGGGATTGCTGGCGTTCGGCCGAAAGGTTCCGCTCCGCTTCCATGTATGCAGAATCGCGTCTTGATGCCGCGGTGTTACGACTTTGAAAATGTGCATCGCCGTCGTCGCGCCGAGGGGGCAACGGGACTATACTTGCTATGGGCCGAGATATATCCATCGATATCCGATCCGGAGCCGGTTAAAATTTAGGGGCATTCGACCTTCATTCTGAGGCCGTTTGGCGGTGAGGGATGGTGCGGGTTCTCCATCATCCCGGAATCTATCAGGTCACTATTATGAAAACCCGACAATATTTCCTTAACAAGGAATAAAATTATTCACAAAAATTAGCACAAAGTTACATGGAATGCAACTCTTGGTGAGGTTAAGCCCGTGTAATCGTTATTTCTTTGTGCTCATTTCATCTATGCGCTTTTGCATGGAGTGCAGCTGGTCCCTCAACTCCTGCATCATTTCAGCTGTCTGATCGGCGTCCGGTTCCTTCGCTGACGCAGGTTTTTCATTTGATGTTTCGCTGTCTGTCCCACCAAAGAAGGTCGGTGGAGCGAACATCCGGACAGCCTGGCTGAACATCTCCATATTTTTGCGCCCCATTTCCTCAAACTGCTTGAACATGGGATTTGCAGTCAGGTTATCGGGCAAGACATCACGCATTTTATCCTGATTGTCGGTAAAGGACCGCATGGACATTTCGAGGTAATCCGGTACCACTGTCTGCAACCGGTCGCCGTAAAAGCTGATAAGCTGACGCAGGAAGTTGATGGGGAGAAGATTCTGTCCCTTGGCTTCTTCCTCGAAAATAATCTGTGTTAGCACCGACCGTGTTATATCCTCATTCGTCTTGGCGTCGAACACGACGAATTCGGTCCCCTCCTTGACCATCCGGCTTAAATGATCCAGCGTGACGTAAGAAGAGGTGGCGGTATTGTACAGCCTGCGGTTTGCGTATTTTTTTATGACAATGGGCTTTTTGCCATCTGACGATTTATCAACCACTGTTTCTCCTAACTTATGTTGGAAGAGTTATTTTACACCATTTTCGCCTGTTATTGTTGCAGTGCGCAAGTTTATTGTGCAATGCCGTTCGTAAAAAACCTCTAAAAATTGAAAAATTACCTTCCTGTTCTGTGGATTAGAGCGCTTCTTGGGTATATATAGGTACGATGATATGCAATAATGGCCGGAATAATCAGGCCATAGCCTTTTATTGCCCGCCAAAGAAACTAATTGGCAGTTTTATGACAAGCATTTCGCAATTGACTCCGCCGCGCCTTGGTCCACGGCCACTGGCTTTGCATCTGGGGTTAGCAACGACAACCGTGGCCAGCTCTCTTGCTGGCCTGCCGTTTCATTGCCAAGAGGGGGCTTCCTCCCTGCCGCTTCCCGATTCTTTTAATCACGCTCTGAATGCTGCGGCTGCAAATAGCGGCACTGAAATGTTGCAGGCGCTGGCAGACCAAGGCAGCGAGCTGGTTCAGGATATGATTGATGGCATTCGCCTGTATCATTGCCATCCCTATCGGCGCGTGTCCCGGGATCGTCCGATCATCTGGCACGCTGGCACAGCCGTGCTTCTGGACGGCGCGCCGACGGCTCCGGCAACGGCGCCGGCAGTTCTATTGGTGCCGTCCCTCGTGAATCGCGCGTATGTTCTGGATTTGATGCCCGGACGCAGCCTTGTTGATTTCCTCGCGGAATGTGGCATCCGGCCTCTTGTCCTCGACTGGCAGGCCCCGGGGGAGCAGGAACGTGAATTTGATGTGGCTGACTATGTAACGGAACGCATCTGTCCGGCGATTGAGTTTGTCGCGAAAGCATATCCGGAGGCGCCATTGCATCTTGCGGGCTATTGCATGGGGGGAACATTCGCCGTTGCCGCCGTGTTGCGGCAGCAGGAGAATATACGCAGCTTCATTGCAATTGCCTCGCCTTGGGATTTTCATGCGGAGATTGGCGGGCAGGCGAAGATCCTGCTGAGCCAGCGGGAGATGTGGGCGAATATCCTTGGTGGTTTTGGCGAATTGCCGGTGGATTTGCTGCAGACATTTTTTGCCAGCCTGGATCCCAATCTTGGACTGCGAAAATTCAGTAAGTTTGCTAAGATGGATATGTCGTCTGAAGAGGCGCAGGAGTTTGTCGCGATTGAAGACTGGCTGAATGACGGGTATCCCCTGGTAAAAGGGGTGGCCGCGGATGTATTCGATAAATGGTATGATCGGAATGAGCCGGGGACCGGTAGCTGGGCGGTTGACGGCGCCGTTATTCGCCCGCAGGATATAAAAATTCCGTCGCTTATTGCTGTGCCGAAAATCGACAAGATTGTACCGCGTTCTTCTGCTATTGCGTTAGGGACCGCGCTGCCCGCGGCAACAGTCATTACGCCGCCTTCCGGACATGTCGGGATGATGACCGGACGGCGGGCAAAAGACGGTTTATGGCGCCATCTGGGGGACTGGATATTGGCGAATTGAGTTTTTTGCACGTGGGGGCAGAAAAAGGTTGCGATTGAGGACAACTAACGTTATTTCGTATGAAGGCTTCAAAAATATGAAAAGTTTCTCATGCGAGGTAATTTTTGAACTATAATTACAAAATCGGTAAATAGGAGAAACAAATCATGGACGTTGTCATTACCAGTGCCGTACGGACGCCTGTCGGGTCCTTCAATGGTGCGTTGTCGCCGCTTTCGGCTCATCAGCTTGGTGAAATCGTTATCAAGGAATCGCTGTCACGGTCCCGGACAGACGCGTCTGAAGTCTCCGAGGTTATCCTCGGCCAGATATTGAATGCCGGCGAAGGCCAGAATCCGGCGCGGCAGGCTTCCGTTAATGCGGGCGTTCCCTATGAGGTTCCGGCCTGGGGTGTGAACCAGCTTTGTGGTTCGGGTCTCAGGGCTGTAGCGCTCGGCTATCAGGCAATTCTCAATGGCGATTCGCAGATTGTGGTTGCTGGCGGTCAGGAGAGCATGAGCCGGGCGCCGCACTGTGCGCATCTGCGAAACGGCCAGAAAATGGGGGCGCTTGAATTTACAGATACCATGCTCAAAGACGGTCTGATCGACGCTTTCCACGGCTACCATATGGGTAACACGGCGGAAAATGTTGCGGCGAAATGGCAGATCACCCGAGATGCACAGGATGAATTTGCCGCGAACTCCCAGCGGAAAGCATCGGAAGCACAGGCTTCCGGCCGGTTCAAGGATGAAATCGTGCCGGTTACAATTTCCACCCGCAAGGGGGATGTGGTTGTTGACCAAGATGAATATATTCGAGGCGGGACAACTGTTGAAAAACTGAGCGGCTTGCGTCCGGCTTTCGCAAAGGATGGTTCCGTCACGGCCGGTAACGCCTCCGGCATCAATGACGGGGCGGCAGCCGTTGTCCTGATGACGGCAGATGCGGCAAAAGCCAAAGGCCTTACGCCGATGGCACGGATCGTGTCCTGGGCACAGAGCGGCGTTGATCCGGCCATCATGGGAACCGGTCCTATTCCGGCGAGTCGTGCGGCTCTCGAAAAAGCGGGCTGGTCGAAGGATGACCTCGACCTGGTTGAAGCAAATGAGGCGTTTGCCGCGCAAGCCTGTGCGGTAAACAAGGATCTTGGCTGGGACACGGACAAGGTCAATGTGAATGGCGGCGCCATTGCCATCGGGCATCCTATCGGTGCATCGGGCGCCCGAGTTCTGGTGACATTGTTGCATGAAATGCAGAAACGTGACGCGCATAAGGGTCTTGCAACCCTCTGTATCGGGGGCGGCATGGGCATCGCCATGTGTGTCGAGAGGTAAATACTTACTTAGATATCTAAAGGGAGCAGATAATGTCGAGAGTAGCAATTGTAACAGGTGGAACGCGAGGGATTGGGGAGGCAATCTCCATCATGTTGCATGAGAAAGGCTATAAGGTTGCGGCAAACTATGGCGGAAATGATGAACGGGCCAAGGAGTTTTCGGACCGGACCGGTATTTCCGCCTACAAATGGGATGTTTCTGACTTCGATGCCTGCACTGAAGGCGTTGCCAAGGTCAAATCCGACCTTGGCGCCGTTGAAATTCTCGTCAATAATGCCGGAATTACCCGTGACGGGACATTGCATCGAATGGACCCTGAAAACTGGCAGAAGGTCATCGATACCAATCTCGGCTCCTGCTTCAATATGTGCCGGGTGACCATTGAGGATATGCGGGCCAATAAATTCGGCCGTGTGATCAACATTGGTTCCATCAATGGTCAGGCCGGACAATATGGACAGGTAAACTACGCGGCGGCAAAGTCCGGCATTCATGGCTTCACCAAGGCCATGGCACAGGAAGGGGCCGCACAGGGTATTACCGTGAATGCGATTGCACCGGGATATATCGATACGGATATGGTTGCGGCCGTTCCGGAAAATGTGCTGGCGAAGATTGTCGCCGGCATTCCGGTCGGACGCCTTGGCCAGGCGTCGGAAATTGCCCGCGGTGTTTGTTTCCTCGCAGCGGATGATGCGGGCTTTATTACCGGCTCGACCCTGTCCATCAACGGTGGTCAGCATATGTACTGATTTTCGCGGCTTTACGGCGAATTATGGGAATGGCATGATGCGGCGCGGCCCGTCATGCCATTTCTTTTTGTCAGTATTCTCGCGGTAAAATCATGAACAAGCAGGTTGGGGGAAGAACGATTGCGAGCCTATGCGGGCTTTGCGCGATCCTGCTCTGGGCGTTGCTCGCGCTGTTTACGGCGGGAACGGCAAACATTCCCCCCTTTCAACTGACGGCGATGACGTTCCTGATCGCTTTTTGCGGGGTGTCCCTTAAATGGATGTTCTACCGGCAGGATGTCAGGAAATTCTTTCGCATCCCGCCGTCTCTCTGGCTGCTCGGCGTTGCCGGATTATTTGGCTATCATTTCTTTTATTTTCTGGCCCTTAAAAATGCCCCGGCGGCGGAAGCGAGCCTGATCGCGTATCTTTGGCCCTTGCTGATCGTGCTGTTCTCCACCCTGCTTCCCGAAGAGAGGTTCTATTGGTTTCATCTTGTGGGAGCGCTGATAAGTCTGGCAGGTGCAGGTCTTTTGATCACCAAGGGAGCCGCATTCGAGCTTCAGCCAGAATACACCGTTGGTTATCTTGCGGCGATTTGCTGCGCCTTTATCTGGTCCGGCTATTCGGTGCTGAGTCGCCGGTTTGCAGCTGTTTCCTCTGATGTTATCGGATTGTTTTGCGGTATTACCGCTGTCCTATCGCTTGGTGCCCATCTGCTGTTTGAGACAACGTTATGGCCCGAAGATGTCCTGCAATGGCTGTCAGTTCTTTGTCTTGGGCTCGGGCCCGTTGGGGCCGCTTTCTTCCTGTGGGATCGGGGAATGAAGCATGGGGATATCCAGTCCCTCGGTGTGCTGTCCTATCTCGCGCCCTTGTTGTCGACCCTGATTTTGCTGGCGATGGGCGTTGCGAATTTTTCCTGGTCACTGATCTTTGGGTGTCTTCTTATTACAATTGGTGCGCTTGTGGGCTCCCTGAATTTGCTGCGATCCTTATTCTCGCCTGGGACACCGGACTAGATATCGCCGGGGTTCCAGTTTTTCGGCGCCATCTCGAACCCTTCAAATTCAAATCCGGGTGCAACGGTGCAGCCGACAAGGGTCCATTCCCCTCGCGACCGGGCCGACTGCCAGTATCCCCGCGGGATGATAACCTGCGGCCACTCTCCTGCCATCAGATCGGGGCCCAATATCCACTCATCCGCCGGGGCGTCGTCTGCAGCGATTGTCAGGGTAAGCGGTGCGCCGGCGTAATGGTGCCAGACTTCAACGGCGTCAACCCGGTGCCAGTGCGAATAATCTCCCTTCTCCAACAGATAATAGATCGCGGTGGAAAAGGCCCGTTCCTGGTCCGGCAGCGTCATTTCATCGCGAAAGGTTTCTACGAAATGGCCACCTTCCGGATGCGGCTGCATCCCGAGACGCTGAATGATGTCCGCCGCCGTTAGTTCACTCGTCATCGGTCAGAAACTGTCCTTCCTGCGGCGGGTTTCGGCAAAGACTTCCACGGGATCGGCGCCCGTCAGGGCCAGTTCCGCCTGCAGGCCAGGGTCATCAGCGCGCATAAAGGGATTGGTTTCCTTCTCCTCACCGAGGGTGGAGGGAACCGTCGGGAGCTTCTTCTTCCGCATCTCAAGGATTTCGTTGAAGCGCTGCTTAAGGGCGGAGTTTTTGGGGTCTACCGACAGGGCAAACCGGCCGTTGGCCTCGGTATATTCATGGGCGCAGTAGACTTTCGTATCATCCGGCAGGGCGCGGAATTTGCCGATACTGTGCCACATTTGCGCCGGTGTTCCCTCAAACAGACGACCGCATCCAAGGGCGAAGAGAGTATCGCCGCAAAATAACGCATCTGACTCCTTGAACCAGTACGCGATATGCCCGACGGTATGGCCGGGAACCTCAAACACTTTGGCGCTCTCGCTGCCGAACTCGAAAATATCGCCTTCCTCCACCTGAATATCGATCCCGGGAATACGCGTGGCATCATTCTTTGCGCCGACAATGGTGCAGCCGGTCTTTTCTTTCAGCTCCAGATTGGCGCCAGTGTGATCCGGATGATGGTGGGTGTTGATGATATGGGTAAGCTTCCAGCCGAGTTCGTCCAGCTTTTTCAGAACCGGTTCGCTGACCGCGGGATCAACGACACCGACCTGGCCGCTGACGGGGTCGCGGAAGAGATAAACATAATTGTCACTGAGGACAGGAATTTGATGAATTTCCAGCTTGCTCATAATGTGCTCTTTCGGAATTTCGTGTTTTTGTTAAGTGTCCATTCTCATAATTTATGGCAGTATAACACTATGATAAGACCTGATGTCATCGATTTGCGGAATTTTTACCACAGCCCTCTCGGGCAGGTGGTGCGCCGGACGATTGGCCGTAAAATCAGGCTGATGTGGCCGGATTTGAAGAATTTTCGTGTTTTGGGTTTAGGATATGCGACCCCCTATCTGAATTCCTTCCGGTCCGAGGCGGAGCGGGTGATTTCCTTCATGCCACTGCAGCAGGGAGTGATTCAGTGGCCGCGGGAAGGCGGTAGCCTTGTCAGCCTTGTGGATGAACGAACATTGCCGCTACCGGATTCTTCGATTGACCGGATCATCTGGGTGCACGGGCTTGAGAACACCACGGATGTGGATCCGATCATGCAGGAATTATGGCGGGTACTGACCTCAACGGGCAAACTTCTGGTTGTGGTGCCGGGCCGGCGCGGCATGTGGGCGCGTACGGAGAATACGCCCTTTGGCTACGGCCATCCCTACAGTGACAAGCAACTCAACCGCTTGCTGCGGGATAACAGCTTCACACCCGGGGACTTTCAGGGTGCGCTCTATATGCCACCTAGTAAATGGCGGCTTAACCTGCGGCTTGGAAAAGCCTGGGAGAACGTCGGGGAGAAATGGTGGGGCCATTTCAGTGGCGTCCGCTTGATGGAGGCGGAAAAACAGGTCTATGCCTTAACAGCCCTGCCGGAGAGGAAAGTGCGGCAGCGCCCGGTCATCCTGCCCGCCGCGAGACCGGTGATTGCCGGCAGAGAGGTCCGGCGGACCTCAAACGACGGCTAATCTTTTTTGGACAACATGAAAATGCAGTCGGCGCCAAAGAAATTGGCAAAGCTGCCATAGGACGCGCGAGTCATGACCTGCCCCGATGCCTTGACGATGACCGATTGCTCAATCTTGACATCCATCTGTTCGCAGAGCGTGGTAAAATCCTTGAGCGTACAGAAATGAATATTCGGTGTCTCGTACCAGGGAATATCCAGCGAGTTTGTCATTGGCATCCGGCCCTTAAAAGCGAGATAGGTCCGGCAGCGCCAATAGGCGAAATTCGGAAAAGAGACAATCGCCCGCCGCCCAATGCGCAAGAGCTGTTGCAGCACGACATGGGGCTGATGGGTGGTTTGCAGCGTTTTGCTCAAAATAGCGTAATCGAAACTGTCGTCAGGATAATAGACAAGATCGGTGTCCGCATTTCCCTGTACCACCGACAGGCCGTTGGAAACGCAGATGTTAACGCCATGCTGGCTAAGTTCAAGCCCGCGTCCGTCGACATCTTTTGTCTCCGCTAGATGGGCGAGGAGCTGGCCGTCATCGCAGCCGACATCCAGAACCCGGCTTCCCGGCTCGACCATATCCGCGATAAGCTGCCAATCGACGCGGATATCCCGCTTGGGCACAAATTTGATCGGATCGTTCATGATATCAGGCCCCGGCTTTTGGCACTTGATTGCAGAAACCCGTCAATGGTTTTTAACATTTCGGGTGTATCCAGCAGGAAAGCATCATGACCCTTGTCCGTCTCCACTTCGACGAAGCTGACATTGGCCGCCGCGGCAATCAGCGCATGGACAATCTCCTTGTTCTCCGAGGTCGGGAACAGCCAGTCGCTGGTAAAGGAGACAATGCAGAAGCGGGTCTTCGTCCCTTCAAAAGCATTGGCGAGGGAGCCGCCGTGGTCTTCCACCAGGTCGAAATAGTCCATGGCGCGGGTGATATAGAGATAGGAGTTGGCATCGAACCGATCGACAAAATTAATGCCCTGATAACGGAGGTAGCTCTCTACCTGAAAATCCGCATCAAAGCCGTATGTCAGATTATCCCGATCCTGAAGATTCCGGCCAAATTTACGATGCAATGCGGCTTCTGACAGATAAGTTACATGCGCGGCCATACGGGCAACGGCGAGGCCTGCGGTCGGCTTGCTTTCACTTGCGTAATAATTGCCGCTCTGCCAGTTCGGATCAGCCATGACAGCCTGCCTTCCAACTTCATGAAATGCAATGTTCTGTGCGGAGTGCCGAGCGGCGCAGGCAATAGGAATCGCGCTGAAAACCCGATCGGGATAGGCGCCTGCCCATTGCAGGGCCTGCATTCCCCCCATGGATCCGCCGATGACGCTGAACCAGCTTTCTATTTCAAGATAGTCCTGCAGAAGGGCCTGCGCCCGCACCATGTCGGCGATCGTGATGATCGGGAAGTTTAATCCATACGGCTTGCCGGTCTTGGGGTCCGTGTCTTTCGGGCCGGTCGTTCCCATGCATCCACCCAGAACATTGCTGCAAACGATAAAATACTTATCGGTATCGAGAACCTTGCCCGGGCCAATCATAAGCTCCCACCAGCCGTTTTTGCCGGTCAGCGGCTGACGGCTGGCGGCAAACTGGTCGCCCGTCAGCGCATGGCAGATCAGAATCGCATTGGACTTATCCGCATTCAACTGCCCATAGGTGCAGTAGGCGATATTGACGGCCTCCAGCGATATGCCACAATCCAGCGGTAAGGGGGTTTCCGTTGCGAGGACAACGGAGTGATTACCGGAATGTGGTGGGTTTGCGGACACGTTTACTTCTCTTTTCGCCTAAATTGGATTAGAAAAATCTTTGTTTTGCATGACTTTGCTGTTAGCTAGTGCGGCGAGGCGAGGTCTGTCAATATATTCTTTGCCAATTAACGGGCTTTGTGGTCCAATTTTGACGAAATGGTCTGTTTATTCAGGTAACTAAAGTGACAATAACAAATACGAAACTGGAAGCACTTCGGGCTGAAATCGATCGGCTGGATATGGAACTTCTGTCGGTTCTGGAGAAGCGCGTTGCCATTGTCGAGGATATCGCGGCGGCAAAGAAGGGGGATGGCAAGGCGACCGCCTTTCGTCCGGGCAGAGAGGCGTCCATTCTTCGCAATATTCTTAAGTCACATTCCAGCAAACTTCCCGATGCGGTTGTTGCGGCGATTTGGCGGGAGCTTATTTCCGCGGTTGGCGCGATGCAGCGGCCCTACTCTGTTTCCATTACGGCCCCGGACAAGTCTGTTGGTTACTGGGATCTTGCAAGATTTCATTTCGGTTCTGCGACACCAATGAAGCTTTATCAGCTCCCGACGGTGGTTCTTCGTGAAGTATATGAAAATCCGTCGACGTTGGGCGTGTTGCCATGGCTGTCCCGGGAGCGGGATACCTGGTGGATGCAGCTTGCTCAGGGCGGGGACAATGTTCCCAAGATTCTTGCGGCTCTGCCGTTTCTCGATAACCCTTCCGGCGGATTTGAAGACCTGAACTCGTTGGTTATTGGGCAGGCGGAGCCGGAACCCTCCGGTGACGATGTGACCTTGATGGTGGTCGTTACCCGCGATGAAGTAAGCCGTGCCCGTCTCAATGAGAATCTTGCCAAAGCCGGCCTGAAGGGCTATTGCGCTGACTCCCGGTCTCCGGATACCGGTGATGGTGACTGGCTGCATCTTATTGAAATGCCGGAATTTGTGGCGAAGAATGACCCGCGCCTTGAGGAACTTGGTAAGATAAATGGAGACGGGTTTATCAAGGCGGTTATCCTTGGGGCGTATGCTGTCCCCATACAATAATCATTCACGTAATCCCAGTTGAAAGCAATGCTATGACGACACCGGTCCCGCAACCAGGTATTATGAGTATATCACCCTATGTGGGCGGCAAATCAAAGGCGGGAGAGAACCAGAAGGTTGCGAAGCTCTCCTCCAATGAGTCCCCGCTCGGCCCAAGCCCCAAGGCGGTCGCTGCGATCGAGACTGTGCTGAAGGACGGACATCGTTATCCGGATGGCGGGTCCCGGCTTTTGATCGAAGCAATTGCTGAGGTCCATGATATTAACCCGGCGCAAATCGTCTGCGGAAACGGTTCGGATGAGTTGATTTCACTTCTGAATACGGCCTATGTCGGACCCGGTGACGAGGTGCTCTTTCCTGAGCATGGCTTCCTGATGTATGCCATTTCCGCGACCGTTGCGGGGGCAACGCCGGTCAAGGCGCCGGAGGTAAACCTGACAACAGATGTTGACAGCCTGCTTGCGGCGGTGACGGAAAAAACCAAAATTGTGTTTCTTGCCAATCCTAATAATCCGACAGGAACCTATATCTCCCATTCTGAGGTCGAACGCCTTAGGGATGGGTTGCGCGACGATATCCTCTTGGTCCTTGATGCGGCTTATGCAGAGTATGTGACACGGGATGATTATCGGGCCGGTATAGAAATGGTAGAGGCTCATGACAATGTCGTTATGACGCGTACATTCTCGAAAATCTACGGTCTTGCTGCTGTGCGCCTTGGCTGGGCCTATTGTCCGCCTGCCGTTGTTGATGTCCTTAATCGTGTGCGAGGGCCTTTTAATGTAAACGCGCTGGCCCAGGCGGGTGGCGTCGAGGCGGTGAGAGATCAGGCGCATATTGAAAAGGCGCGACAGCATAATGAAAAATGGCTTCCGGTTCTGACACAAAGTTTCCGGGGAATGGGCCTCGGCGTGACCCCGAGCGTCGGCAATTTCCTGTTGCTTGACTTCGAAGGTACCGGCACGTCGGCGGCGGATGCCGAAGCTTATCTGGCGGAACAGGGGTTATTGCTGCGGGCGGTGGCCGGATATGGCCTGCCAGATTGCCTGCGTATGACAATCGGGCTGGAAGATGAGAACCACGCAGTGATAGAGGCGCTACGGACGTTTCTCGGGAAATAGATTATGACGGAAGTGAAATTCAAACGATTGGCTCTTGTGGGAATCGGCCTGATCGGCTCTTCGATCGCACGGTCCGCGCGCAAGAATGATCTTGCTGACGAGATCGTCTGTGCGGCCCGCACGGCGGACAGCCGCCGCGTCGCCAAGGAGCTTGGCATTGTTGATGAGGCCTATGACAATCCGATTGATGCGGTCAAGGGCGCGGATCTGGTGATTTTCTGCACCCCCCTTGGCACTTATGGCAAGCTGGCGGAACAGGTTGCGCCCGCACTGGAAAAAGGCGCCATTCTTACCGATGTGGGCTCGGTTAAAAGTGCGGTGATCGACGCCATTGGTCCGCATGTGCCGGAGGGCGTGGAGTTTGTCCCGGGCCATCCGGTTGCGGGGACGGAAAAGTCCGGGCCCGCCGCAGGGTTTGCAGAACTTTTCATAAATCGCTGGCTCATCCTGACGCCATGCGGGCGGGCAAGCGATGCTGCGATCGAGAAACTTACGGCCTTCTGGGCCGCCATGGGCAGTAAGGTAGAGATAATGGACGCGGATCATCATGACCTCGTCCTTGCCATCACGTCCCATATTCCGCATCTGATCGCCTATAACATCGTCGGTACGGCAGATGACCTGGAAGATGTGACCCAGTCGGAAGTCATTAAATACTCTGCGGGTGGTTTTCGGGACTTTACCCGTATTGCCGCATCCGATCCGACCATGTGGCGGGATGTCTTCCTGCACAACAAGGAGGCCGTGCTGGAGATGCTGGGCCGATTTACCGAGGACCTGACAGCATTACAGCGGGCCATCCGGCGCGACGATGGGGAAACTTTGTTCAATATCTTTTCCCGCACGCGAGCAATCCGGCGACAGATTATCGATGCCGGGCAGGAAACGCCGGAGCCTGATTTTGGTCGTACGCATAAATCGGAAGACGCCGAGAAAAAATCCTGAGGAGCTATTTGCTTCCGATAACGGAGCCGAGTTGCATCAGGAAAACGGGGCCGAGATACATCCCGCCGTCCTGAGCGGATAGCGGCAGAGCGATATATCGTCTGCCCTCCTCATCTTCCCGCGAGAGCAGGTTGAGCCCGAACCCGATTGTGCGGGCCGTCTGGGCGTCCAACTGACGGGTTTCGGCCAAAGCAGCGAGTATTGCGCTATAGCCGGAGATACGGGTGTCAAGTTTGCCGAGGGGGCGCATTCTGTCATCCAGGGCGATTGCACCTTCGCCCGTCATGGCGCTTTGACCCCATTTGATATTCAATCCTTCAACATCGACATAGCCCCCGTTGTCTCGCCAGATCGCGAGCGTATCCTCCGCGGGCAGGCGCGGAATCTGCCCGTGGAGAACGGCGGAGATGGAAAAATCCTCTATCCGGCGGCCCAGCGGAAAATCGGTCATGCTGTCGACGGTTACATCTTCTGCACGCAGGACAATCTGTTGTGCGGCAAGCTTCGGCTTTTCATCTTGGGTTTCATTCTCCTTCGGCGGCATTGGCCGGCCATGAAGCTGTACCCTGTGCGCCGTGACCGGAGGATGCCAGGACGGCAGGGCATCAAGTTCCCGGATATCGAGGGCAACGGTTTGCAGGCGTCCTTGAAAATTGAATGTCGCGCTCCCCAACGCGGACGCGGAGGAAACTTCGAGCGTCCTCTCTTCGCCATTCTCCTGCCAGCGGGCCTTTACGTCTCCGTTGGCGCCAAAAATGACATGATTAATCTGCCAGGGTTGAACCACGGCCCAGAACTCAGGAATTCGGATAACTGGAGACTGGATATGTGCCGGATTGGCGAGGGCGAGATTCCCTGACGTTACTTTGACACGATAGGGAAAGCCGGATGTCACCAGAGGATCATGGGTGATGTCATACCCCTCGCTGATACGTCGTTCTCTCCAGTTGTCGGCGAGCTCCACAAGCCGGTCAGCGACATGATGCCACCAATAGACATAGCCGCCCGCAATAACGATCAGCGCCAATATTCCGCTATACAGGATTCGCATTTAAAGTCCGGGGTTGATTGCTTGTGAAACTGCTTGGCACTCTATATAGAAAGGGCAGTAACTGTCACTGAATTTTCGGCATCCGGACCCTTCGTATCTTATGACCAATCCCGCCGCCCCCTTGCATGAAACATTATACCTGAAGGCCATGCCTTTTGTATTCGTGTTTTTGTGGAGCACGGGATTTATCGGAGCAAAACTCGGCCTCCCCTATATTGAACCGCTTAACTTTCTTGCGATCCGTTTCGGCATCAGCTTTTTGTTGATGGTACCCGTCGTCCTGTTCACGCGGACCCATTGGCCCGCCCGCGGGCAGGATTATTTCCATATCTCCGTCGGTGGCCTTCTGATGCATGGCGGTTATCTCGGCTTTGTTTTTCTCTCTATCAGCTACGGAACACCGGCAGGCATCTCTGCGCTTATTGTCGGCATTCAGCCGTTGATCGTTGCAGCTCTCGCGGGCTTTTTATTGAAAGAGGATGTCTCCCTTCAAAAATGGATCGGTCTGTTGTTGGGGCTTGCCGGTGTTTTTCTCGTTGTCTTCAATAAGCTGGCCTTGGGGGAAGGAACCTATTTTGCGATGAGCTTCTCCTTCATCGCACTTTTCTGTATTGCGGCCGGAACCCTCTATCAGAAGCGCTTCTGCTCAAATATGAACATCAAGAGCGGCAATATGATCCAGTTCGCAGTGGCGGGGGTGTATTTTTTCATAACCTCCCAGATATTTGAGACGGGAGACATTGTCTGGTCCGGTGAGTTGATTTTCGCGCTGCTCTGGCTGGTGTTCGTTCTGTCGCTTGGCGCCATGACGCTGTTGTATCTGTTGCTGCGGAGCGGGGCTGCGGCAAATGTCTCCAGCCTGTTTTACCTGACCCCGCCCTGTACGGCGGTGGTTGCCTATTTCCTTTTTGATGAACAGCTTGGGTTTCTCTCCCTGGTTGGCATGGCGGTTGCGGCGGTTGGCGTTGCATTGGTAAATTATCAACGGAAGAAGACGAGTGGCGTATGACACGGAAATATGACTTGCAGCTGGAGCCCGATCTGCCCCCGGTCGATTATCCTCTGCCGGAATTGCCGGAGGGCCAGAATCTCTGGATTTTCGGATATGGGTCGTTAATGTGGCGACCAGGGTTTGATCATCTGGGCATCCGCGATGCGCGGCTTTTCGGATATCACCGGGCGTTCTGTGTGTCTTCGGTTGTGCATCGCGGAACGCCGGAAAATCCGGGCCTTGTGCTGGGCCTTGATCGGGGCGGCTCCTGCCGCGGGAAAGGTATTCTCTGCCCTGCAGATATCCGCGAGCCCGTGATCGATTATCTTTACCGGCGTGAAATGGTCACCAGTGTTTACCGGCCGAGGATGGTGCGGATCATGCTGTTGGACGACGGAGTCATGGCGCCAGCACTGACTTTTGTTGCCGATCCATCTCACGCGCAATATTGCGGCAAGCCCGCAGTGGAAGAGGCGGCAAAGATCATCGCCCGCGCCCATGGCCGCGGTGGTCCCAACGTAGACTATTTGAAAAGCACGCTGGAGCATCTTGATGAATTCGGCATCGCAGATGGCCCCCTTCATCGCATCCTCAATCTGATCGAACGCGGAATTTAAAGTTTTTGCCATCGAGTATGGCTACTTGGCAAAAAGCTGATCCAGGTTCCTGAATGCCTTCAACTCTATAGCGTTGCCTGCCGGATCGGTGAAAAACATTGTTGCCTGTTCGCCCGGCTCACCCTTGAAACGGATATAGGGCTCAATGACAAAGTCGATGCCGGCGCCGGTCAGGCGGTCGGCGGCTTTCTGCCAGTCGTCCATGTCCATGACCAGCCCGAAATGACGGCAAGGCACACCATGTCCGTCTACGGCACTGGTTTTGACCGAACCAATTTCCTCAGGCGCAAGATGTGCAACGATCTGATGGCCGTAAAAATTGAAGTCCACCCAATCCGAGGAGCTGCGCCCTTCACCGCACCCGAGGAGATCTTTATAGAACACGCGCGCGGCCTCTAGATCGTCAACCGGAAAGGCGAGATGAAAGGGGCGGATGGTTTTTTCCGTCATAAATAACTCCGATAAAGAATGTCCGCTATTAGCTGCATTTGGAATAACCGCATGTGGTGCAGGTATCGCAGCCTTCGATTTTGAGCAAGCCGGCCTCTCCGCATTGCGGGCATTGACGCAAGAGACCCTCTTTCGGTTTGCTTTCCCCGCCCACCATGACTTTTGAGACAGCCTCGCTTGCCTTGTCTTTGCTCTCCCCGGCGGGAGGCAGGAAACCAATCTGGATCATATGGGTTTCGATAACCTCGCCAATGGCCGCCAGAAGAGAGGGAACATATTTTCCCTTAACCCAGGCGCCGCCGCGTGGATCGAAAACGGCTTTCAGCTCACCGACGACAAAACTGACATCACCGCCTCGGCGGAAAACCGCGGAGATCATCCGGGTGAGGGCAACGGTCCAGGCAAAATGCTCGACATTCTTGGAGTTGATGAAAATCTCGAACGGACGCCGCCGTCCGTCCTGGATAATATCATTCAGTGTTATATATATGGCGTGATTGCTCTCCGGCCAGCGCAGTTTATAGGTCTGACCCGGCAGTGTTCCGGGGCGATCCAGCGGCTTGGTCATATACACAATGCCGCCGGCCTCGAAATTATCATCGGGGGTGGAGAAAGGTTCCTGAAGCGGCAGATCGGGCTGACCGCTGGTTTCATTCTGCTTCTTCACTTCAAGGACAGCTCCGGTAACATCGTTGGGCCGATAGGTAGTGCAGCCCTTGCAGCCCTGTTCATAAGCCTGAAGGTAAATATCCTTGAAATTTTCGAAGCTGATGTCTTCAGGACAATTGATGGTTTTGGAAATGGAGCTGTCGATATAGTCCTGCACGGCCGCCTGCATACGCACATGGTCCGGCGGTGTTAAAACCTGTGCATCCACGAAGTAGTCGGGCAGCGGGGCATCTTCGCCTTTCAGGCGCCGGAAAAGCCGAAGCGCATAATCGGTTACTTCTTCCGTCCTGCGGCTGTCATCGGGCATCAGGACATTGCGGGTGTATGAAAAGCTGAAAACCGGTTCGATCCCGCTCGAGACATTATCGGCGAGCAATGAAATGGTTCCTGTCGGTGCGACGGATGTGATAAGGGCGTTGCGTATTCCATTTTCCGCGATGGCCTTCTGCACATCCTTATCTAGTTTCCGGATCGTTTCACCAGCAAGATATTTTTCCTTGTCATAAAGCGGAAACGCCCCCTTTTCCTTCGCAAGTTCGGTGGAGGCAAGATAGGCGGAGCGCTGAATCTGGGCCATCCACTTGCGGGTGAGATCAAGCGCCTTTTCTGATCCGTAACGAACGCCGCACATGATTAGCGCGTCGGCAAGCCCGGTAATTCCAAGGCCGATCCGCCGTTTCGTCCGCGCTTCATTCGCCTGCTCGGGCAGGGGATAACCCGAAACATCAATCACATTATCCATCAACCGGATGGCGTCTCTCACCACATCATCGAGTTTGTCCAGATCGACAGCGGCTTTCTTCTCGAACGGATCCGCCACCATTTTCGTCAGGTTCACCGACCCCAGAAGGCAGGCGCCATAGGGAGGCAGCGGCTGTTCCCCGCACGGGTTGGTGCCGGTTATGGTTTCGCAATAATATAAATTGTTCCGGGCGTTGATCCGGTCGATAAAGATGACGCCCGGCTCCGCAAAGGCGTAGGTCGCGCGCATGATCTCATTCCACAGATCTCGGGCCTGAAGCGTTTTGTACAAGGTTCCGTCAAACCGGAGCTCCCACGCGTCATCCTTCTTGACCGCCTCCATAAACGCATCCGTTACCAGTACCGAGAGATTGAACATCCGGAGCCGGCCGGGGTCCTGTTTTGCCTTGATGAAATCCAGAATATCCGGATGGTCGCAGCGCATCGTTGCCATCATGGCGCCGCGGCGGGAGCCTGCGCTCATGATCGTGCGGCACATGCTGTCCCAGACATCCATAAAACTGAGCGGGCCGGAGGCGTCCGATCCCAAAGCACGGACGGGCGCACCCTTCGGCCTCAGGGTTGAGAAGTTGTAACCAATGCCGCCGCCCTGCTGCATGGTCAGGGCCGCTTCCTTCAGGTTATCGAAGATGGACGACATATCATCGCCAATATCGCCCATGACGAAACAGTTAAACAGGGTGACCTTCCGCTTCGTTCCTGCGCCGGATAAAATGCGGCCTGCCGGAAGGAATTTATAATCCTCAAGGAGGGCATAAAAGCGCTCTTCCCACTTGTCGCGAGTTTCAGCGGGCTCAACCTCGGCCATGGCTTTGGCGACACGCCGCCAGCTATCTTCGATTGAGCGTTCCTTGTTATTGTCATCGGCGGATCTGTGCCGGTATTTCATATTCCAGATCTGCTGCGAAATGGGGGCAACGGGTGGCATGAGGCACCTCGTATCCTGTAAATTCAGACTATCTATAAATATAGTCCGAAAGGAACGATGCGCAAAATCTAAAGTGGAAGACAGGCCTTAGGAGAGATAATTCTCCCGCCCTTCGGCAACGAGGGCCTGGGTTTTTGTCTCTATGCGCTCCTTCAGCTCTTTCATAAAGACTTTGCGGTCAAGCCCCGCTTCGATGGGCGGAAGAAATTCGATGACCATTACACCGGGGCGGCAGAAAAAGCTTTTCCGTGGCCAGAAAAGCCCGGTGTTCAGAGCAACCGGGGTGACAGGCTGCTGCAATTTCGTATACAGGGCGGCGATACCGGGCTGAAACGGAAGATCCTCATCCAAAGGTGACCGTGTGCCTTCGGGAAAAATGATAATCGGTCGTTCGTCCTCAATCGCTTGCTGGGCTTGTGCCAGCATTGATTTTAACGCCGCCGCATGACCCTTACGGTCCACCGCAATCATTTTCGTTTTGCGGCAGTACCATCCATAAACCGGGATATTGAGGAGTTCTTTCTTGAGGATAATCGCCGGGTCGTCCGTAATCCGGTGAAAGACCATGGTCTCGAAAGCCGACTGATGCTTTGCGGCGACGATTGCGGCTCCTTTGGATAAATATTCTTTTCCCCGGATTTCCAGTCTAAGGCCGCAGATATTCTGCAGCAGAAAGACGATTCCGTTTGCCCAAATGCGCTGGCCAAGGACAATCCATTTCCGGTCAAATGGGAGCGCCGGCAGGAAGGCCAGATTCATGATGACCGACCAGGCAAAAAAGCAAATGAAAAAGCCAAGGGAACGCAGTTGTGTCACAAAACTCTCTTTCGGCAGAGGTTATTCGAGTCGGGCCCGGACAAGACTGAAAACATATTTGTTAAACTCACCGGCAACCACCATAAAGGCTCGCGGATTTTTCCACCAGCCGGATAGTTCGAGCGTATCACTTGCCACCGGATACGCAATAAGTTTGACGCCCGGCATCTGCCGTTTCAACTCAACCAGACTGCGCGGCATGTGATAGGCGCTGGTGACAATCGCCAGGCTGTTGAAATTGTTGGATTTCGCCCATAGCGATGTTTCATAGGCATTGCCGACCGTGTTACGGGCGAGCCGCCCCAGATCAACGCAGCAATTCATAAGCTCTTGGCTCTGTCCTGTCGCTTGCCGCAGGTTTTCGCGTGTCACTTTGGAATTTACACCGGACACCAGCAGTCGCGCCCCTTCATTGTCCTTAAGCAGGTCAAACCCGGCGGTCAGTCGTGCCGGTGTTCCCGTCAGTATGACTATTCCGCTGACTTTTTGTGATGGTGTGGGTGCGTCATCATTCACATCCGTCATGAAAGTCAAGAAGGCACCCATCCACAGGCAAAGTAACAAGAACAGGGTCGTGAAAATGCCTTTTATCCCGAAGGGCATGGTCTAGAACCTCCCTTCAAGTATGAAGTCCGCCGCCTGATCCAGGTCGGTTGCGACATGAACCGGCATCAGATGGCGTTTCAGGCCTGCTGCCAGAGTTTTCCCCCCTTTCCCTGTCTGAACAAGGATGCGATGGCAGTCTGCGGACTTGGCCGCCTCGATATCGCGTTCGCTATCGCCGATTAAAATAGTGTCGGCGGAGCGCATGTTGAATTTCCGCATGGCCTCTATCAGCATGCCCGGCCCGGGCTTGCGGCGTTCTGTCGCCTCCCAGGGCGCATCCGGCGCAATTAATATTTCGTCTAGCCGTCCTGACACTTTCGCCAGCATATCACGCAATTTTCCATGAATCGCTGCAAGTTGTTCTTCATTGATGATACCGCGTCCGATACAGGACTGGTTGGTAACAAGCACCAGCTTGTGTCCATGGCCATTGAGTCGCGCAATTGCTTCCAGGGATTTCGGAATGAAAACCAACTCCTCCGGAGATTTCACGAAATCCGCCCGATCCTCATTAATCACACCGTCTCTGTCCAGCAAAACCAGCATCCTACATCATCCGGCCGAGCGATTTCAGGACGACCAGCCGCACCGTATATTTCGTAAGCAGCGCGACCAGAATGGGCAATAATAACAAGGCAACAATCCCTTCAATACCGACAGACAAGGGCGGTAACATCGAGGCCTCAAGCGATCCGACCAGAAAATTGAAAACAAACATGACAATGATGGCGACGATAAGGCCAGGCAGGGCGCCGAGAAAACTGAGCCTGGAAAAATAATTCTGGAATTGTTCCGCGATATAGTTATCCCGGGCGCCGATCAGGTGGAGAACCTGAATAACTTCTGAATGCATGATAAGGCCGGTTCGTACCGCAAATATAACAATAATCACGGTCACGCCGCCGATCAGCAGCATGATGGCGGCAGCGAGTAGCTGGATAGAGCGTCCTAAGAGAACCATCTTGTCAAGCCAGGGGCGGTGTATGTCAAGGCGGGCACCGGGAACCGACTCGGACAGCTTGTCATTGAGCGCGGCAAGATCAATGGCGCTGTCCTGCGCAATTATAACTTCTATCAACCGGGGAACCGGCAGATCGCCAAGGGCCGTATTCTTGCCAAGGAACGGTTCCAACAGTTTCAGGGTTTCATCGCGTTCAATGGCGCGGGCTGCCGCGACTCCCGGTGTATTGGTAAGAAGGTCGACGGCATCCTCAACCTTCTGATCCAGATCCGCGGTCGGATCAAAGGCGATTTCTACCGTCAGATTTCCGGTAAGAGTTTCTGACCAGTCATTAATGGCATTGTTTAGAGAGAAAAGGCCGCCGATCGATAAAGCCGCGAGGAAGATCATGGCGGATATCACAACGGGGAGGTATCGCGTCGAGACATCCTTTTCCAACTGCAGTTCAGCCGATTTTCCGAATAGCTGCATCATGTTTCGGCCCTGCTGGATTGTGCTGGCGCCTGCGCGGGGCCACTGGTCGTAAGCAATCCGTCCTTAAGATACATAACTGGATTGCCGAATCGCTTGATGAGTTCAAGATCATGGGTCGCCACCACGACCGTCGTACCGATCTTATTAAGTTCCTGAAACAGATACATCAATCGAAGGCCCATTTCCGCATCCATACTGCCGGTCGGTTCATCTGCGATCAGGAGTTGGGGGCGGTTTATGACGGCGCGGGCAATTGCGACGCGCTGTTTTTCACCGCCTGAGAGGGTCGGCGGTTTGGCATCGACTTGCCGACCGAGACCGACCCATTCCAGTAATTCGGCGACATGCTGATAAATCTGGGCATTTTTTGCACCTGCAATTTTCAGCGGTAAGGCGACATTTTCAAGAGCGGAAAGATGATCGAGCAGACGGAAATCCTGAAAAACGACACCGATTTTCCGGCGCATGGCAGGGAGGTCGTCGCGGGCGAGGCTCGAGACTTCCTTATTGAAAAGCGTTATCAGTCCCCGGCTCGGGCGATGGGAGAGAGCCAGTAGCTTCAGCAGGGAACTTTTCCCGGCTCCCGTTGGGCCTGTCAGGAAATGAAAGGATCCCGGACGCAGGTGAAAATTGATATCACGCAATACTTCCGGCCCGAGGCCATAGCGCATGCCGACATTTTCAAACCTGACCAATCCGTCCTCCTAAAAATACGCGACGAAAGATAAACTATGATAGATTTATCAGCCAGTCTTGTGCATGTCCAAGCAAACGCCTATAAAAAAGAAACTTTTAATTCGTGAGCTGGTGTTTCTGGCCGATGATTTTAACTTGTCCGAGTTGCTCAACCCGTTATTCGATTGACCCGATTACCATCGGCCCGGAGGGGCGTGCGGTAAAATGCGCCAAATGTGGCCATAAATGGCGGGAATTTCAACCCGAAGACATACCGAAACCCGTTGCTCCCGACGCGTTGGAAGCAGAAAAAGTTAAACTGGAGGAAACGGGACAAGCGCAATCCGGCATGAGCATTGAGCAGATGACGAAGGCTCAATCTCGAACGGCGTCTCCGGTAAATGGCGGTAAAAAGCGACGCTGGCTCGCTTGGCTGCTCCTCCTGCTTATATTGCTCGCGCTTGTTTGCGGCGCGTATTTTGCCCGGAATGTCGTGGTGCAGGTCTGGCCGGGCTCGGCGGAGTATTACCAGTATTTGCGCATTGATGTTGAAACACAGAATACGCTCGGTCTGGAAATACATGATCTCAAAACCAGATCCGTTTTGAAGGACGGTGTTACGACCCTGACCGTTTCCGGCATTATCAAGAATGTTACCGATAGCCCGCAGGCCCTGCCGAGAATCAAGGTCGCGCTTATCGATGAGGTGGGTCAAAGTGTTTACAGCTGGACCACGACCGTTGAAGAACCTGAGGTTATGCCCTGGGGGCAGGTGGAGTTCTCTACCAGCATGAATCAGCCGCCCGAAGAGGCGAAGAATGTCAAAGTCGATTTGATTGATCTGGAAAATTAGATGCAACTGGATCGGCATTATTTCATCTGCCGACCATAGGGAATGTGAAGAATATGGCAGAAGCCAAACCCGAAATTGAAATTCTGTTTGCAAGCGCAGACATCGCCAAACGCAATGAAGAGCTGGCGGAGGAAATTGCATCAACCATGGGATCGGATATTCTCGTCATCGCGGTGCTGAAGGGCAGCTTTGTCTTTGCGGCGGATCTCATTCGCGCGCTTCATCATGCGGGCGTTAATCCGCAAATCGACTTTATGGCGCTGTCTTCCTACGGGGACAAAACGATCAGCAGCGGAAATGTGGTTATCACCCGTGATATTGTCGATACGGTAAAGGGTCGCAAGGTGTTGCTGATTGACGATATTCTGGAATCCGGTCGTACCATGGCCTTTGCGACAAAGGAGTTGCTATCCCGTGGCGCTGAAACGGTGAAAACCTGTCTGATGCTTGATAAAAAGGGAAAGCGGGTTTCCGATTTCGAGGCGGACTTCGTCGGGTTTGATTGCCCGGATTTGTTCGTCGTTGGTTATGGACTTGATTTCGCGCATTACTATCGGGAGCTTCCCTATATCGGTCATATCACCAAGCATTGAACGGAATTTCAGATGGCACGCATCCTAGTTGCAGAAGATGAAGTGGCCCTTCGGGAGTTTATCACCCGCGCGTTGACGCATCACGGACATGAAGTCGTTGCAGTGGCGGATGGAGCGGAAGCGCTGACGATATTACAAAATTCCGGGACGTTTGACCTGATTCTTACCGATATTGTCATGCCGGTCATGGACGGGATTGCGCTGGCCCTCAAAGTCACCAAGGAATTGCCGGATATCAGAATACTGATGATGACCGGCTATGCCGCAGAACGGCAGCGGGCCTATAATCTCGAGATGCTGATACATGACGTGATTTCAAAACCGTTCACCCTTGACGAAATATGCGAAAAGGTCGCCGAGGCTCTGGTAAGCGACCGCAGCGTTCTCAAGCCTGCTACCACCTCAGATGAAGGATTGCTCGCCAAGGACAGGAAAAAATAGGGTGTTCGCCTCTACATTACCTTGAAGAACTGATAGAAAACAACGAAGCCTGCAATGGCTATGGCGACGCCATAAGGGAGTTGCAGACCGAGGGTTTTACCGGCCTGTAAATGCAGCGCCGGCTTTTTCAAAATGGAGATGAAGAACCAGTCAATCAGCGCGGACACGGCGGGTATCCTATAAAGGATGATTGGCAGGACATAAATGATTGCCAGCGCACCTCCGGCAAGGCACGTGATCAGCAGGAGCGGAAGAAGCTGATCCGGCCCGGCCCATAGGGCAAGCGCGGCAAGAAGTTTCACATCGCCACCTCCAAGCCAGCCGAACGAGAAAATGACGATTCCGGCAATCAGAACACCGGCACCGCAAAGCAAATGCCAGGGAAGTGTGGCCCAGTCACCGGCAATTCCGGCTTGCAGCAGATAGAGTGCGGCAATGATCAGGGGAAGCAGGTTCGGTATCCGGCGTGAAAAGACATCCCAGATCGCTGCAAGAAGGACCAGACCACCGGCCGACATCATCAGGACAGGCATTTTATGTAACCTCAACAGTCAATAAACCAGCGTAGTTGCCGGAATCCTACCGGTCAGGTCTTAGCATATCGTTAATAATTTTCTGCGAAAATCTGTCAAATGAGAGGTGGTCAGATGGTGCCCCTGGCCTGACTCGAACAGGCACGCCCTAAGGACAACAGATTTTGAATCTGTCGCGTCTACCAATTCCGCCACAGGGGCCTGCGTGGAAAAATCGCACTATAGCGATGATTTTGACCGGGTCAATAGACCTTCTGATTGGAAGTCGTTTCACGGCAATTTGTTGATTAAAGATTGTGGGGTTGGGAAAAAGCGGCTAAAAAGTTTTCACCTCTTTTTTTGTGATTAAACAAGTTCTGGTCCGCTATATGCTGCGACGTTTATATGATTTCACCATGGGGCTGGCGGCGAAACCGCGAGCAAAGTGGTTTCTGGGGGGCGTTTCCTTTGTGGAAAGTTCTTTTTTCCCCATTCCACCCGATGTTCTGTTGATCCCCATGGTTCTTGCTAATCGCAAAGAGGCTTGGCGACTCGCTATCCTCTGCAGCATAACATCGGTTCTGGGGGGTCTTTTCGGCTATATGCTCGGGGCTCTTTTTTTTGATTGGATCGGCGCGCCGATTATTGATTTCTACGGCTATACCGATAAATTCGCAAGTTTCACCGAGGCATATAACGAGTGGGGAGGCTGGATTGTCGCCTTTTTCGGGCTGACGCCTTTTCCTTACAAAGTCATTACGATTGCGAGCGGTGTGACAGACCTTAATCTGGCAGTGTTCATTGTTGCCTCCGTCTTGTCACGCAGCTTGCGGTTTTTCCTTGTGGCCGGACTTCTTTGGAAATTTGGGGCGCCGATACAGGTATTTATTGAGAAATATCTTGGGTTGCTGACCCTTCTCTTCTTCATATTGCTGATCGGCGGCTTTGTACTGCTCAAATATGTGATTTAGACATCGGCTTAGCGCGGAGGTCGGGAAGTTTTGACATTTCTGGATAAGAATGCGTTGTGGATTACCCTGTTATCGGCAATTGTCGCGCTTGGCACTGCCTTTACGGCACAATATGTATTTGATCTCTGGCCGTGCGTTCTTTGCCTTTATCAGCGCTGGCCCTACGCCGCTGTTATCGTTGTATCAATAATCGGAATTGCCTTGCGAAAGCGGATGGGAGCAGGGTTCTTTCTAATGCTCTGTGCCTTGGCCTTTGCAGTGACGGCAGGGATCGGAGGCTATCATGTGGGGGTTGAGCAGGGCTGGTGGGAAGGAAGCCAGGAATGCGTCGGGGATACGGCCAAGGCAGACAGCCTGCAAGATCTGAAAGCCAAGATCATGTCGACCCCGATTGTTCGGTGCGATGATGTTGCCTGGTCGCTTTTCGGGATATCGATGGCGGGGTACAACTTTATCGCGGCCGCAATTCTGGCTGTTTTTTCATTTATGGCTGCGCTAAGTTCCTACAAGAACAAGTAAGGACCTGTCATGACAGAGAAGCGCTCCAAGACCACTAAGCCAGCATTCGGTCGTCAACCTGGCGACCTAAGCCCGCGTGAACGGCTTGAACGGACCATTCGCGTTGATCATGCTGGCGAATTCGGCGCGGTGAGGATCTACGAAGGGCAGTATGCGGTTCTTAAAGAAACCGAAGCGGCAGATACCCTGAAACATATGAAAGAGCAGGAAGAGGCTCACCGGAAAAAGTTTGAGGCGCTTCTGGCATCCCGGCGTGTTCGCCCGACACTTCTCGGCCCGCTCTGGCATGTCGCCGGATATGCGCTGGGTGCAGGCACTGCGATGCTGGGAAAAGAGGCCGCCATGGCCTGTACCGAAGCTGTGGAAGAGGTCATCGATGCCCATTATCAGGAACAGCTGGAGGCCCTGGGTGAGGATGAGGCGGAATTGAAAAAAACCATCTCTAACTTCCGGGAGGAAGAGATAGAGCATCGTGATATTGCCCGGGAAGAAGGCGCGAATGAAGCCCCGGGGTATGAACTACTCACCTCGGCCGTGAAAGCTGGATCAAGAGTGGCGATCTGGTTGTCGTCCCGTATCTGACAAAACCTTCTGTTTTTAAGGAAAATCGCAGCGGGTGGCGGAAATGGTCGCGAAGCTTTGCTTGCCCGCGAGTATGCTGAAGCGATACTCGTTTGAGCCGAAAACGACACTTTTATGAAGCGGAAGAATGCCACTCAGTTTTTCCGTCTGGCCCCCAAGCTGGGTGAAGGTAATCTCGACCGGTTGATCCGGGTCATACCATGCTTCTACCTTGTTTTCCGAATTGACGACGGATTGTCCGTTGCCGGTGACGGTGATTGTGCCATCGCCGAGACTGACAGAATTTCCAGGACTGGAAAAAATCGGTGTATTGACGATAAACCGCTTGGTTTCCGGTGCGGCATCGCAATTCTGGCTGTTTTGCGCCAGGGAAATCAATGATAACAGACGATCCGGCTCCAATCCTTCTGCAAGACGTTCTTGCACCAGATCAAGAATTTCGCGGGTTGGGCCGCTCGGGATTTCATTTTCGAACTTGTCGCGCCATTGCCTTGCTTCGGCGAGGGCAGCACTCTGCTTGTCGAGAGCCGCGCGGGCCTGATCGTTCAGCCGGTCGTTCTCGCTTGTCAAAACAATGACCTGCCCTTCGATGTCGGCAACACGTCGGTCGGCATTGGCTTGGCCTTCGTAATATCCGTAGACGCCGACGCCGGCGAGCAACGCAATAAACAGGATGAATTTGAAAAACCGGTTGCGTCGTTGCCGCGCCTGTTTTTTCTCCGAAAGTCCAAGACCATAACTCATTGTGCGTCACTTCTTCAGCGATAAAGGGATTGATTGCAAACAGAATTCTATATAGCCGTCGAAGCGTGGGGAACGCAAGTCACGAGAAGTCCGGTATCCGAAATTTCGTTATTCTTCGAGTTCCGTATCCCAGTAAAGATAGTCGCGCCAACTCTCGTGAAGATAGTTGGGCGGAAAGGCGCGGCCTTGCCTGTTGAGCATCTGCGGGGTGGGTATATAGGGCCGGATTGCCGGGAACATGTTCACTTCCCGCGGAAGCCGCCCCCCTTTTTTCATATTGCACGGGGCGCAGGCCGTTGTGATGTTCTTCCAGCTTGTCTGGCCACCGAGGCGGCGCGGCAGTACATGATCGAAGGTGAGTTCCTCGGTCGACCCGCAGTACTGACAGCTGAATCCATCCCGCAGGAAGAGATTAAACCGGGTGAAAGCGGGCTGTTTGTTCTGTTTGATGTAGCGTTTAAGGCTGATCACGCTGGGCAAACGCATCTCAAAGCTGGGGGAGCGGACAATGCGGTCATATTCCGAGACAATGTCCACCCGCTCAAGAAAGACTGATTTAAGCGTATCCTGCCAGGACCACAGCGACAGCGGAAAATAGCTGAGAGGCCTGTAATCGGCGTTTAAAACCAGCGCCGGATATTTCTCCATTGATGTTTGCAAGGCTCTATCGGTCTCCAAACTGGATGCTGTCATGAAAGTTTGGCGCGTCCCTCTGAAAAATGCAAACGCTAATACAGTATTTTGTGTGAAATAAATATGAAACTACCGCATATTGAAGGCGTCTTGCCGCCAAGTCCGGTTGTCAGGAGAACCGCGGGTAACTCGGGAATCAAACGAAGTCTGGTTTGGTCCTGTGGCTTAATCAGATATGTTCTTGCGGGTCGGCGCCTGGACCACGTCGGCATAGTAGCGCCATAAGACGCGGGCAGCAATGGTCCGGTATGGCCGGAGAGGCTCGGCCAGGGCATCCATCTGGGCGATGTCCGGGCGCACCGGCAGTTTCTTGAGGTGACCGAAGGCGGATTGCAGCGCGACGTCCCCGGCAGGCCAGATATCCGTCCGGCCCAGGCAGGCCATCATGTATATTTCCGCCGTCCAACGGCCGATCCCTTTGACTTGCGTCAACTGGCCAAGGACATCTTCGTCGTCTAGATTGTGCAGTCCGTCGAGGGTCAATCGACCGTCCAATATGTCTTCGGCGAGGGTCCGGCAATAACGTGCCTTTTGCCGACTAAGGCCCAAACCGCGCAGGTCTTCCTCGCTAAACTCTACCATCTGCAATGGCGTAAAAGGCACGATCGCATCGGTAAGCCGCCGCCAGATTGCTTCGGCACTTGCCAGGGAGACCTGTTGTTCGACGATGATTTTAGCAAGAGGTTCAAATCCGGCCGGACGTGTGCGCGAAGGCAATGGCTGGATCAGGGAAATGGCATGGCTGAAGTCCGGGTCCCGGTCGCATAAAAACTCAAATGCGGCCGAGAGGTCCTTATCTTCCGTCATTGTGTCGTTGCATAGGCCGTTGTCAGGCCGGAAGAACAGTTCAGGCTTTTCGCGGCAAGAGCAATCTGTGCTTCATCACTCTCTCCCTCCGCCATGAGGTGGGGGATATCCGGCGCAAGGCCTACATCGTGGAAGGTCGGTCCGCCACCGGTTGTAAACCGCCCCGTCGTGAGACGCAGCCCTCCGCCGTTTCGAAGCGGCATCAGGGATTGCATCAGCCCTTTGCCAAAGCTTTTCTCGCCAAAGAGTTTGGCCCGGGCCTGATATTTAAGCGCGCCCGCCACAATTTCGGATGACGATGCCGACTTGCTGTTGAGCATGACGACAATCGGAGCGCCTTTTGTTTGATCTCCGCGATCCGCTTCGCGTGCAATCAGTTCCCGTCCACGATTTCTGACCGTATAGATATTTCCGCCATCCAGAAACGCGCTCGCGACAACCTCTGCCTCGGATACAAGACCGCCAGGATTGTTGCGCATATCCAGAACAATGCCGCACAGGCCGGAGCCCAAGGTGCTTTCAAATTCCTCAAGTGCGGCGACAACGCCCGGCCCCGTCTTCTTGGTAAAGGAGAAAATACGGATATATCCGACATTGCCATCGATACGATGGGTGACCGCCGCGACATCCACCTCGCGGCGGGTAACGTCGATCTGGATAGGCAGTGGGCTGCTCTGTCGCTGCACGGTGAGCGCGGCGACGGTATTCTCCGGTCCACGTAATTTTGCCCGTGCCTGTGCCATCGTCAGGCCGTGAATTGGATCCCCGTCTACATGCGTAATAATATCCTTTTCCCGGACATCCGCTTCTTCCGCCCCTGACCCGCGTAGAAGATTCAGAACAGTCAGGTTGCCGTCGATCATCCGGATATGGATGCCCAACCCGACAAAATGCCCTTCCAGCCCTTCACGATATGAGGAATAGTTCTGCGGTTCCATATAGTTGGTATAACGATCCATTGAGGCCAGCATCGCGTTCAATGCCCGGGTCGTCGGATCGCTTTCCCAGTTTTCCCCCGTCGGCGCGGCTTTCAGGCCCTCAATTGCTTTGTCGATGAGATCTTCAGGGTTCACATCGTCAACATACCGCTGATCCACTGTTTGCAAGACATCTGCCATGACATTTATGTTCTGCGCCATCAACGGGTCATCCTTGACGGTTTCGCGATAGGCGACTTCGTAACGGTCAAGAGCAGCACTAACGTCATGGCTTCGCGTAATCGGAATCGCACATGCCGTTACCAGCATTAACAGATTGAGTGCGATCAAAAATCTTTTAAACATTTGTCTCGCCCGTAGAAATTTTTTATAATTAATAAATTCTTAACAAAGGCTAGCGCCGGGT